>ERZ808252.79-NODE-79-length-106255-cov-17.132495_pt1 | contig 106255 bp, 95 predicted proteins | sample MGYA00521242_ERZ808252 | MGnify/ENA primary metagenome ERZ808252 (study PRJEB31516, sample SAMN03275581) | gut metagenome | biome: mammalia-associated habitat; material: feces | host: Papio cynocephalus | place: Kenya | collected 2012-08-07 ...
CTGCCGGAATGTTCAGGCATTTCTTCTACAGCATTGTTGCCTACATGCTTAACCGGAACCTGAATTACTATGATAACTTTTTCAGGCCCCAGTTAGCATGAAAACTCGAATTTCAGGCTATTTACAGAGTTTATTTCAACGAGCTCTATAAATTGTATGGACTGGGCAATGACAAGTAAAAAACGAGCGGGAGAGCGCATCAGTTCCCAGCTTTTTTTATTGTTTTTCTTGACAATCGACTTATTCCGATTTATCTTACAAACAGTACGGTTTTTAGTACATAAATTTGTACTTTTTATGGAAGGAAAATTATGACAATCGCAAAACAGATGGACATCCGCGCAAACATAAAAAAATATTTCGACATGGCGTTTAACGGCGAGCCGGTCGTTGTTCCGCGCAAGGAAAACAAGAATGTAGTCATCGTTTCCGAAAAAGAATTCAAGGAAATGGAAAAGGCGAAAAGAAATGCGGCTTATCTTGCTCGTCTTGATTTGGCTGACGAACAAATTCGCCAGGGAAAAGTTGTTGTAAAAACAATGGAAGAGCTTGAGGCAATGGCGGCAGAATGAGCGATATAACTTTTTCAGAAGAAGGCTGGGACGACTACATTTATTGGCAGACTCAAGATAAAAAGACAGTTCAGAAAATCAACAAACTGCTGAAAAGTATTTCTCGCGACGGTGAATTGCACGGCGAAGGCAAGCCTGAAAAGCTAAAGCTTTCAGATTAAAATTATTTATCATGTTAGTTGACGCTAACTTTTTTTCTATGGTATATTCTTTTCTGTTGAGATATTGTTATCACTGATAACCAACGAGGTGGCAAATGGTGTTCTTACGTAAAAGAAAAAACTCATGGGATTTTAGAAAGAGGCTTTCGGGCCTCTTTTTTTTTATGCGGTTATCAAATTTGAATTTTGGTAACTAAAGGCAATTAAACAAAAAACAATTTTAAGAGGTTTTATATGGAAAAAAAGAAAAGTTCGATTGGCGAACTGATGAAGTTTGCGGGAAACCACAGGTTTTTCGTGTATGCTTCCTGGGTTCTTTCGGGTGTGAGCGCGGTTTTGGGAATGCTTCCGTTCTATTTTATTTGGAATCTGATCCGCGAGGTTCTGGCGGTTCGTCCAAATTTTGCGTCGGCGGCACCTTCGCTAAAGTTTTACGGCTGGGCTGCGGTTGTTTCTGCGTTGGCGGCTCTTCTGGTTTATGTTGGTGGCTTGATGTGCTCGCACAAGGCGGCGTTTAGAATTCAATCAAATCTTAGGAGCTCTCTGATGAGGCACATTATGACGCTTCCGCTCGGGTTGATTGAAAAGGAGGGCAGCGGAAAAATAAGGCGCGTTGTGAACGATTCTTCGGAGGCGACCGAAACTTTTATTGCTCATTCGCTTCCTGACAAGGTTGTGTCTTACGTTACGCCGGTCTGCCTTGTGGCGATGATGCTTTTTTTCGACTGGAAAATCGGGCTTTTGTGCCTTGTGCCGGCGGTTCTTGCGTTTTTGGCGATGGGCGGAATGATGGGGAAAAAGCTCCAGCAGGATATGGCGAAATATCAGGATTCGCTTGAGACGATGTCGAACGAGGCGGTTGAATATGTGCGCGGAATTCCTGTTGTAAAGACTTTCGGGCAGTCGGTGTTTTCGTTCAACCGCTTCAAGGCGGCGATTGACGGCTACGAAAAATGGACTGTCGCTTACACAAAAAGCATGATGCGCCCGATGGTTTTGTTCACGCTTGCGACGAATTCTGTTTTCTCTTTTCTGATTGCAGCGGCTTACATTTTGGGCGGAAAGGGTGTTTCCGACACGCTCGTTTTGAATCTTCTCTTCTATATAATTCTTACTCCGATTCTGACGACGACGCTGATGAAAATCGCTTATTCGGGCGAGGCTTCGATGGTTGTTACGGACGCTCTGAAACGCATGGACGAGATTTTTGCGTTCAAGCCGCTTGCGCAAACGTCTTCTCCAAAATTGCCTTTGGATTCTTCGGTTGAATTTGACAGAGTGAGCTTTTCTTACGGCGGCTCGGAGAAAAAGGCGTTGGACGGCGTTTCACTTAAAATCTCTTCGGGCGAGCACGTTGCGTTTGTAGGTCCCAGCGGCGGCGGAAAAACGACTTTGGCTTCGCTTGTGGCGCGGTTCTGGGATGCAACGGAAGGCTCGGTGAAAATCGGCGGCGTTGATGTGCGCGATATTTCTTCAAAAGAGCTGATGAACGAAGTTTCCTATGTTTTTCAGGATTCAAAACTTTTGAAGATGTCGGTTCTGGAAAATGTTCGGCTCGGAAATCCAGCGGCTTCGCGCGAGGAAGTTCTGGCGGCTCTTGAAAAGGCGCAGTGCGCGGACATTGTTGAAAAACTTGCGGACGGAATCGATACGGTGATTGGCTCGAAGGGCGTTTATCTTTCGGGCGGCGAGGCTCAGCGGATTTCGATTGCGCGTGCGTTCCTTAAAAACTCAAAGATTCTGATTCTAGACGAGGCGACCGCGTTTGCCGACCCGGACAACGAGGAAAAAGTCCAGGCGGCGTTCGCAAACCTTTCCAAGGACAAGACTGTGATTATGATTGCGCACCGGCTTTCGGCCGTAACAAATGCGGACAGGATTTTTGTCTTGAGCGGCGGAAAAATCGCGGAAGAGGGAAAGCACGATGAGCTTGTCTCTGGCAGCGGAATCTACGCGAAAATGTGGGCGGAATACAACAAGGCTGCGGAATGGAAAGTGTGCGCAGGAGGCGACAAATGACTTTAAACGAAAAACTAAAACATAAATACGCGCTTTCGGATTATGGCGCGCGGGGAATGGTTCGGGCGTTTTTGGCGGTTACGCTTGCGAATCTTGTTCTTATGCTGCCGGTGGGGCTTTTGTATGCGCTTGTCCGGAACTTGCTTTCAGGCTCGGTTGCGGCTTCTAGGCTGCCGTTTTTTGCGTGCGGAATTGTCTTTGTATGCGCTCTGATTGTCTTGGCGACGGTTTTTCAGTACCGCTCGACTTTTTTGACGACTTACGTGGAAAGCGGAATCAGGCGGCGCACTCTGGCGGAAAAGCTCCGCAAGCTGCCTCTCTCATTCTTCGGGAAAAAGGACTTGGCGGACTTGACCAGCACGATTATGGGCGACTGCGCTGTTCTGGAAACGGCCTCGTCGCACTGGATTCCTGAGCTTATTGGCTCTCTTGTTTCCACGACGCTTGTTGTGCTCAGCCTTTTCTTTTTCAACTGGAAGATGACTCTTGCCGCGGTCTGGGTAATGCCGGTTGCGTTTGTGATTGTGGTCTCGTCAAAAAAGGTGATGACTAAAATCAACCAGAAAGGAATGAAATACAAGCTTGCCTGTGCGGACGGAATTCAGGAAGGTCTTGAAACCTTGCGCGACCTGAAGTCCTACAACGCGGCGGAAAACTATCTTGAAGGCTTTGACAAAAAAGCGCGCGACATTGAAAAGCATTCGGTTGTGGCGGAATTTTCCAATGCGGCGTTTGTCGTTTCAGCGCAGATGGTCTTGAAGCTCGGAATCGGAACGGTTGCCGTAACGGGCGCGTTTCTTCTTGCCTCTGGCGAAATCGACATCCTCACGTTCTTCATGTATCTGCTTGTGGTTTCCCGGATGTACGACCCGCTTCAGGTTTCTCTCCAGAATCTTGCGGCGATTATCAGCTGCGACGTGCGCTGCCAGCGTATGGACGAGATTCTAAGCCACGATGAACAGAACGGAAAACCGGAGCTTTCAAACAAGGGCTATGACATCGTTTTTGAGAACGTGGGCTTTTCGTACAACGGCGGAAAAGAAATCCTTAAAGACGTTTCGTTCACGGCAAGGCAGGGCGAAGTGACGGCGCTTATCGGATCGAGCGGAAGCGGAAAGACAACGGTGAGCCGGCTTGCAGCCCGCTTCTGGGACTTGAACCGTGGAAAAATCAGCGTGGGCGGAATGGACATCTCGAAAATTGATCCGGAAACTCTTTTGGGGATGTACTCGATTGTTTTCCAGGACGTTACGCTCTTTAACAACACGGTGATGGAGAACATCAGAATCGGGCGGAAGGACGCGAGCGACGACGAGGTGATTGCGGCCGCCCATCTTGCGCGCTGCGACGACTTTGTGGAAAAGCTCCCTGAAAAATGGAACACGGTAATCGGCGAGAACGGCTCTGAGCTTTCAGGCGGCGAGCGGCAGCGGCTTTCAATTGCGCGCGCGTTCCTGAAAAACGCCCCGATAATTTTGCTCGACGAGGCGACAGCGAGCCTTGACGTTGACAACGAGACTCTGGTGCAGGAATCTCTTTCCCGGCTGATAAAGAACAAGACCGTCTTAATCATCGCCCACAGAATGAGAACCGTTGCCAGCGCGGACAAGATTGTAGTGCTTAAAGACGGCGTTGTGGCCGAGCAGGGAAGCCCTGCGGAGCTGCGCGAAAAAGGCGGAATCTACAGCAAAATGATTTCCACCCAGCTAAAGGCAAGCGAATGGAAGTATGAGTAGGGGATGAGATTCCCGTGTCGGTGCACGGGAATGACAAGTGTACTAAAAAACAAAGCGGAGCTTTTGCGCTCCGCTTTGCTGTCAGTTTTTTATATTTTTTAAAGCTATTCGCTTTTTGCGGTCTTGTTTCTTCCGTTTACAGTCGCGTTCGCCTTTGCAATTTCAGCCTCGCACTTTGAGGCAAAGTCCTTGTAGTCCGCAAGAGGAGCAACCGCGCTAAGATACGGCACGAGCTTGTCGTTCAAGGCGGAAATCAGGCTCTTCTTTACCGAAGTCGCGCTTTCGCCCCTGTTCACGCTTGCATGGGTGTAGTCGTCGTTCGCCTTGTTGAAGCTGTCCTGAGCTGCCCGCAGTTCCGAAACAAGCTCGCCAACTCCGTCCAAAGCCGCAACGTCAGAAGCAAGGTTTTCCGCTCCGAAGTCCTCAAGCATGCTTTCAATCAAAGAAGACTCCTCGGCAAAGTTTTTCTGCGTAATCTGCCTTCCGTATTTGCCGAAGACCGCAAGAAGATTCTGCGCCGCCGACTTTTTAGCCGCGACAGGAATCGCAGCGTAGCCTGTAAGAGCGTCGCCCAAGTTCCGGATGATCTCGTCGCGCGCAATGTCCGCCTCGTCAAGAGTGCTTGAGACACGCTCGCTTTTAATCGCCGTTGTGATGTCCGCAGAAAGCTTTTCAGCTTCCGCCATAATAAGCGAAAGGTTCGCGTCCTTAGAAACGGCATTTTCCGCGGCACAAGAGTCCTTGTACAGGCGCACAAGAATGTCAGAAAGCGTGTCTAGTTCGGCGACACGAATAGCAGTTTTTACTTTGTTCATTTTTTCCTCCTATGAAAAAGTAACGGTTGGAATTAAAAATAAACAAGGTAAACTCCGAACTCTCCAAAAACTCCGGTTTCAGCAAAATCCGCAAGGCTCATCGTGAACGGTGCAATTTTGTTTATTTTCTCTGAATAAAAGATAACAGAATTCTTATAATAAGAACAACCTTCGGATAACGTTTCTGGAAATTATTTACTGGCGGCAAGCGTTATGGTAACGCAAGAAGAAATCACGTGCTGGCAATGAACGTTACGGTAATGTTTTGCAAAATCATTCGTGGTCAGGAAACATTACTGTAACGTAAGCAGAAATTGCTTGCTGTCGAAGAACGTTATAATAACGTTTTATAAAAGCAAGTGCGGTCGGCAAACGTTATTATAACGCTGTCTGAAAGCGCGTGCAGACAGGGAAAATCAAAACAACGCTTGAAGAAAGTTCGCCAGACAAACGCGTAAAAGTTTTTGCGCCTGTAGAAATCCAAAAATTCCACCTGAAAAGTGCAAAAGTATAATATGCAAATTGGATTTTCGGTGGTAGATTTTTTATTAACACAGGCGGCAGTGTTTCCGTCTGCAAAAATCTAGCGGAGGTTTTTATGAAAAAGAAAATGAATGTCGGTTTTGTGGTATGCGTGGAGCTTCTTGTCATGGTTTGCTCTCTTGTTTTGTCGATTTTTCTGATAAAGGGGGACTTGTCGCTTGTTCCTATGTTCGTGGACTTGCCGTCGCTTGTGTTTCTTCTGCTTTTTTCTGTTCCGCCTATGGTGTGCAGCGGAATGTGGGGCGACTTTATGCGCGCTTTTTCAGCCGGAAAAAAGGACTTTAGCGTGGCTCTTCTCAAGCGCAGTGAAAAGGCTGTCTCAATGATGCAGCGGTTTGTTCTTATTGGCGGATTTTTCAGCGTGTTTATCGCGCTTATTGTGTGCCTTTCGTTTGTTTCAGATTTTTCCATGCTGGGAAAGAATCTTGCGGTGGTCTGTATTTCGGCATTCTACACGGCGGCTCTTGAGTTCATTCTTATTCCTTTGGATGCGAATGTTCGGACTGCTCTTATTGACGCGATGAACCTTGACGAGGAATAGGGGCGGGGCGATGAAAAAAGGGGTGTTTCTTCTGTGTCTGGCTTTGTATGCGTTTTCGGTTACACTTACGATTTTTGTCCAGGCGGCGGGAATTGCAGACGAAAAGCTTAGGCTTTTATCCTCTTTTGGAAGCTTGATTTCGTTTTTTGCAGTTCTTGCGATGCTTTTTTTGATTTTCAGGCTGAAAGACAATAAAGAAAGCAAAGTGAAATCTTGTGGGCAGAAGCAGAGGAAAAATCCGGATGAAAAAAATCCGTCCAAGGAAAAATACCTTGAATTTGCGGCTAGAAACGGACTTTCCCGGCGAGAAAGTGAAATCGGCTATCTTGTTCTAGGCGGACTTTCAAATATTCAGCTTGCAGAAACTCTCTTTATTTCCCTTGCGACCGTAAAAAAGCACCTGACCCACATATACGAAAAGACCGAAACAAGCGGCAGAAAGGAATTTGCGGAAAAAGTGAAAGCATTTTGAATATGGCTGGACTAAAATAAAAACTTCAAAATTCCCTGTACTTTTCTGTGTCTGTGCCAAAATCATCCGTGGATAAAAATTCAATCTGTATGTTTTCTTGTGTAAGTGAACATAAAATGTTAAAATGTCATTTATGAATACTTTTGTTGCTCTTTGCGCAGTTGGCGCAGAAAAAATTCTTGGAAATGAAATAAAACATTTGGGCTATACTCTTGCAGGAAACGCTCCGGGTCGTGTTTCGTTTTTAGGCGACAACGATGCTTTGTACCGCTCAAATTTTTGTCTTAGGACGAGCGACAGAGTTTATCTTCAGATGGCTCGTTATAAAGCTGACAACTTCGATTCTCTTTTTGAAGGCTGCTATAGAATTGACTGGCAGGATTTTTTTAGAAAGGATGTGCGTGTTGTTGTGGATAAAGTCCGTGTTTATAAAAGCCGGATTAACAGCGAGCATACAATTCAGGGAATGATTCAAAAGGCGATTTATACAAAGCTTGGAGATGTCTGGCGCATGAATTCTTTGCCGGAATCTGGAAATCAGGCGGATGTGCGTGTTTATATGGAACGGGACGAAGCTGTGATTTTGCTTGATACTAGCGGACAGGCTTTGCATAAGCGCGGATACAGAACTGAAGGAGGCGCAGCTCCATTGCGTGAAACAACAGCAGCGGTTCTCTTGCAGGAAATGATGTGGCGCAGAAAAACTCCTTTGCATGATCCTTTTTGCGGCAGCGGAACAATTGCAATTGAAGCGGTTCTTTATGCTCACAACGTTGCTCCAGGTCTTGGAAGAAATTTTGCGTATGAAAATCTTTCTATATGTGATGCTTCCCGCGCTCTTGAAATAAAAAAAGAGGAAGCTGCAAAAATCCGCACAGATGTTGAATGCCATATTGCCGGAAGCGACATAGATCCGTTTGCAATTGACCGTGCAAAAATGAATGCGGAACACGCTTGCACAATGGCAGGAAGAGCCTTGCAGCTGATTGGAAGCGATATGCGCATTGAACGTCCTGAATTTTTTGTAAGTGATTTTGAAGCTTTGCATTCAGAATTTGAAAATGGACTTATACTTTGCAATCCTCCTTATGGCGAGCGTTTGGGCGATGAGATTCAGGCCGAAAACCTTTATAGAAAAATGGGCAGCTTGATTTCAAATTTTGAAAACTGGCAGATGGGAATTATTACAAGTCAAAAATCTTTTGAAAACTGTCTTGGAAAAAAAGCTTCCGCGGTAAAGCCTTTAAAAGCTGGAAATTTGGACACTTCTTTTTATATTTACAGGTAAAATATGGCGATTGTTGTTGAGCACGAAAAGCGCAAAAGGGAAATTCTTGAAAAGTCATTTCAGCTTTTTATAGAAGATGGATACGAAGATGTTACTTACCAGAAAATCGCAGACAAATGCGGAATTACTCGTACAACTCTTTATATATATTTTAAAAATAAGCGTGAAATTTTTTTATGGAGCATAAAGCAGCTTACAAACGATGTTGAGCAGGAACTTATTGGAATTATAAAAAACAGCCAGATTGATTCCATAGAATGCCTTAAGCAGATTTTTTTGTGCATAATCGACATTGCGGAAAGCAACCGGGCGTTTTTCCGTGTTTTAAAAATGTATCTTATGCAGCTTGAAAAAAGCGGCGTGGATATAAACGACCGTGTAACAAGGCGCGTTATCAGAATTCAGCATTTGATGAATATGGTTTTAATCCGCGGACAAAAAAAAGGTGAAATAAAAAATCTTCCCATAAAGGAAATAAACAGCTTGCTTTACTGTCTTTTGGAAACTTCAATTTTCCGGCTTGGAATTCTTAATCAGGAAAATCTTGATGAAATGCGCGGAACGGTTCAGTTTGTAATAGAGCAGTTTAGGGCGGAGAAAAAATAAAATGAATTTTATAGGTTTGATTCCACCGTTTTTAATTTGCACAATTCCTGTTTTGGCGGCATTGGCTTGCATGGTTGTTCTTATAAAAGAATTCAAGCTTAGCTTTGGATTTATTGCGGTTTTCTGCGGACTTTTTGCTGTTGTTCCGATTGTGGCAATTCAGTTTTTTTTGGAAGTTTTCAGGCTGGTTAACGCGCATTCTCTTTTTTCTGTTTTGATAAAAAGCATTCTTGTAAACGGCGTTGTTGAAGAAACTATAAAAATGGCGGTGTTTTTTCTTTTTCCGTCAAAAAAAATGTCGATGAAAGTTTTTTTTGCCTGCGCCGTTTTGAGCGGACTTTCGCTTGGCTGCTTTGAAACTTTGATTTATATTGCATCTGGAATTAAAAATCTTGAACTTAGACTTTTGACTGCGGTTGTTATTCATTCTTGTTGCGCAGGACTTTCGGGGCTTTTTGTTTTCAATCTAAAGAATAGAAGCTTTAAAATTTATCCGTTTGTTCTGGCGGTTTTGCTGCACGGAATCTACAATTATTTTGCGGGATTTAAAATGGACAGCATGTTCTTTTGGTTTTCACTTGTTGTAGTTTTGATTGCTGTTGTTGAATGCCGGATTCGTTACAGAGCAATGAATCCGGAAGGACTGATTCTTTTTCAGTAGAATTAAGAGCAGTCTTTGCAAATTCCCCAGATATTGGTTTGAATTTTTTCTGCTTTAAATCCGTCTTGTAAAAATTGCGATGGAAGCTCGACTGGTTTAAAAATATCAAAAATTTTTCCGCATTTTACACATTTAAAATGCAGATGATTTGAAGTGTCCGCATCGTATCTAAGCTCGCCATCTTCAATTGTAATTGTCTGCACAAGTCCGCATTCAGAAAACTGCTTAAGCGTATTGTAGACAGTTGTGCGCGATAAAGTTGGCATTTGCGGAGAAAGTGCAGTGTAAATTGTGTCAACGGTCGGGTGAACTGGATGTTCCGCAAGAAATTTATAAATTGCCATTCTTTGAATTGAAGGGCGGATATTTTTTTCTTCTAGTTTTGCTGCGATTTGTTCGTGGTTCATTTTTTCTCTTGAAACTTTTTGGAATTTAAAAACACCATGCAATGAAAATGTTTTCAAAGCACAGTGTTTTTTTAATTTACTTGCTGAAATAACGCTGCATTATTCCTTTGAATCCTGCTCCGTGGCGCGCTTCATCTTTTGCCATTTCATGCACAGTATCGTGAATTGCATCGTAGCCAAGTTCTTTTGCGCGTTTTGCAAGCTGAAGTTTTCCTTCGCAAGCTCCTGCTTCCGCGTCTGCTCTCATCTGAACATTTTTCTTTGTTGAATCAGTAAGAACTTCCCCAAGGAGTTCTGCGAATTTTGCTGCGTGTTCGGCTTCTTCAAAAGCATAGCGTTTGTATGCCTCTGCAATTTCCGGGTAGCCTTCGCGGTCTGCCTGGCGGGACATCGCAAGGTACATTCCAACTTCCGAGCATTCACCGGCGAAATTTTCACGAAGTCCTTTTACAACTTCTTCATCCAAGCCTTTTGCAGAACCAACCTGATGTTCGCATGCAAATCCTTTTGTTTCAACCATTTCATTGAAAGCATTTTTTGCATGGCAAACTGGACACTCTTCTGGCGCATTGTCTCCTGTGTGAACATATCCGCATACTTTGCAAACCCATTTTTTCATAATAACCTCCTAAGTTCCTTACACTTGATTATTTATAAATTTGTATTTATTACAATAATGATATTATTATAATAAATTTATTTTGTCAACAAAAATTTGACAAATTTAAATTCCGGGCTTAAAATAAAAAATGTCGGAAAACTCTTGTTGTTTTTCATAGATAGACTCTCCTCAATAAACCGGTTTGTCGTTGGCAGGCCGGTTTTTTTATATGCTTTGTCGTAAAATATTGTAAGCCTTGCTGATTCATTATATAATACACTGATATGCCTGAAAGCGAAAATCCTTTAATTGTTCAGTCTGACAGAACTCTTTTGCTTGATGTCCATGCGCCTCTTGCCGAAGAATGCAGGGCGGCCTTGATTCCTTTTGCGGAGCTTGTGCGCTCTCCTGAACATTTGCATACATATCAAATTTCATCTCTTTCATTGTGGAATGCTGAAAGCGCAGGGTTTACAGGCGAGCAGGCAGTTGAAACTTTAAAAAAATTTTCCCGTTATGAAATTCCGCAGAGCGTTGTTGTTTGGATTGAAGAAACTTCCGGGCGTTTTGGAAAACTCAGGCTGGTTCAAGGTCCTTCCGTGGAAAATTCTGACGGAATAAAGGAAGAATATCTTTATCTTGTTTCAAATTCTCCGTATGTTTTTAAGCAGATTGAAGCTAATGCCTTTGCCAGAAAATTTCTTGTTCCGTGTGAATGCGCAGAAGAATTTTCAGCAGGGCTTTCAGAAAAAGAGAAGAATTTTTGCTTTAAACTTTTGCTTACAGACCGCGGAATTGTTAAGCAGAATCTTTTAAAGATTGGCTGGCCTGTAAAAGATGATGTTTTGCTGCAAGATGGTTCGCCTCTTGAAATAAATCTGCGGAAAACGACTTTGAGCGGACGGCCTTTTTCAATCCGTGAATATCAAAAAGCTGCGGCAAATGCGCTTGTTGGGAATAAAGGACCGGGAACTGGTTTCGGCACGATTGTGCTTCCTTGCGGTGCAGGAAAAACAATTGTCGGCATGGAAATAATGAGCCTTTTAAAGACCAATACGCTTATTATAACTACAAATATTACAGCTGTTCATCAGTGGATAGATGAGCTTATTGATAAAACTGATTTGGATGCGGGTCAGATTGCTGAATACACTGGCGAAAATAAAACTATAAAACCTGTAACGGTTGCCACTTATCAGATTCTTACTTGGCGTCCTGACAAAAATGGTCCGTATCCGCATTTTTCACTTTTCAGGCAGAACAACTGGGGGCTTGTTATTTACGATGAAGTTCACATGATTCCGGCTCCTGTTTTTAGAGTTGCGGCAGAACTTCAGGCTGTGCGGCGTGTTGGGCTGACTGCGACTCTTGTGCGTGAAGATGGTTGTGAAGGCCACGTTTTTTCTTTGGTTGGTCCTAAAAGATATGATGTTCCTTGGAAGGAGCTTGAAAAGGCAAAGTGGATTGCAAAGGCAGAATGCATTGAAGTTCGTCTTGGGCTTCCGGAAAATAAAGAAATTGAATATGCAGTTGCGGGAAACAGAGAAAAGCACAGAATTGCAAGTGAAAATCCTTTGAAGAATAAAATTGTTCAGGAACTTGTTGAAAAATTTAAAGATGACAAAATCCTTATAATCGGGCAATTTTTAACTCATCTTGAAATTATTGCCAATCTTTTAAATGTTCCAATTATTACTGGAAAAACAAAAAATTCCGAACGTGATATAATTTATGATGATTTTCGAAACGGAAAAATCCGTGTGCTTGTTGTCAGCAAGGTTGCGAATTTTGCAATTGATTTGCCGGATGCAAGCATGGCTATTCAAGTGAGCGGAACTTTCGGTTCAAGACAGGAAGAGGCTCAGCGGCTTGGAAGGATTCTTCGCCCAAAAGAAAGAACCTCAAGATTTTTTACTTTGATTACGCGTGGAACAGTTGAAGAAGATTTTGGAAGCAACCGTCAAAAATTTTTAGCCGAGCAAGGATATTCGTATAGAATTGTCCGCTACGAAAATGAAAATAGTTTTGACGAGCTTGAAGTTCCGATTCAAATTGAAGGATGTGGCCAATGAATTTAGATGCAAAAGTTCAAAAGATAATTCAATGGCGAGAAAGTTTTTGTACTTTGCCGGACAAATTTTTTTTCGAGTTAGTCAGAATTTATCTTGGCGAAGTAAAAACTCCTTATAACAAACAAAAACTGGCGGAAGAAATCGGAGCTTTTCTGCGCAAAAAAGAAACCCGAGAATCAATTGTAAAATTTATTGACAGCACTGATATAAAAATTCTTACGGCGATAAAATTTTTGAACGAGCCTGATGTTGAAAAACTTGAAAAATTTTTTTCGTCTTCAATTCAGCAAGGAGAATTTTACAGCGCAGTTGCAAGCCTTGAAGAACGTCTTTTGATTTTTTCTGTCCGTGGGAAAAATTCTGAAAAAAACTTAATAAAAATAAATCCGTATCTTGAAGATGATTTGAGCGGCTTGTTGAATTTGCAAAATTTGATAAGTCCAGAAAACGCAAAAAAATTTCCTGAACGTCGGCTAAAAATTTCTTCTGAACTTCTTGCAGTTTTTATCTGCTATATTTCAAGCCATCCTGATATTTGCAAAAACAACGGAGAGCTGAAAAAGAAAGCGGCTTCTGATTTGGCGGAAATTTTTCAGGAGAATTTCAACAAGGAATTTTTTGAAACACTTTTTAAAGCCCTCAAAAATCTTCATCTTGTTCAGGAAGATTCTGAAGGAAAAGGTTTTTTTGTTGACTGGCAGAAACTTGAGCTTTTTTCAAATTTGACTTTTGGAAATCAATCTGCATATATTTGCGCCGCTTGTACAGGTTCGTTTTCAAGAAGCATGATTTTGTCTAGCGCGGAAATTTTTTTCAAGACGCTTTCATTTTTAAAGCAAGAAGTTTACACAAGACAGAAAATTCTTCAGATTGCTTTTTTGCTAAAAGATAAAAATTCTCGTTACTCCGAAAATTCTTTCAGCCGTTTTTCAAGAATTGTTGCGTTTGGTTCTTCTGCAGAAAATTTTTGTGTTGATTCAAATTTTTTAGATGCGATGCTTGACTGCGCGATTGCACTTGGAATTGTCGATTCAGTTTCTGAAGGCGAAAATGAATTTGTTTGTGTGAATCAGATTTTTGAAGAAAAAAAATCGCAAGGTTCTTTGAGCATTGATGCAGGTTTTTCAGTTACAGTTTTGCCGGGATTTTTGCTTTCGGAGCTTGTTCCGCTTATAAAATTTCTTTGTCCAAAAAAATGCGACACAGCTGCTGTTTTTGAAATTACGCGACAGTCTGTTTTAAAAGCTTTTGATTTTGAAATGACGAAAGAGCAGATTTCCGCAATTTTAAAAAAATATTCGCATTACGAAATTCCGCAGAATCTTTTGGTTTCGCTTGATGAATGGGCAGATTCTTATGATTCGGCTGCGCTTTATAAAGGTTATGTTTTAAAAATTCGCCCTGAAAATTCTATTGTAATTGAAAAAAAACTTTCGTCTTATATTATTGAAATTTTGTCGCCTGGAATTTTTTTGATGAATTTTTCATCTGATGAACAGGCAAAAAATTGCGTTGCGCGTCTTGGGCTTGATTTTGTTGGAAATGTAAAATCCGCAAAAAAAACTGCGCCTGCTTTGGGTTTTCCGGAAATTGATTTTGATTCTAAAATTTTATCTTGTCCTTCAGAAATTTTTTCCACGGAAAATTCTATGGCTCTTGGCTCAAAAAAAGAAGTTTCTAAAATTCTTGAGGATTTTAAAAATCAACTTGAAAATATTTCAGCTTCCGCAGAGCAAAAAGAAGGGCTTGTGGATCGAATAAAACGGCGCGTGGTTTTGTCTTCGGATCAGCTTAGGCCTGAAAGTGTTAAGTTTGAACTTACCGAGGCGAGCGGAATGAATTTTACAGGAAAGCTCAGAGTTTTGGAAAGCGCACTTCAAAATGAAGATTTGGTTGAACTTGAAATGTCTACAACAAAAGAAATTTTAATAGGCGTTCCAAGAGCTGTTGTAAAAAATCAAATTCTTTTTTTAGTTTGCAAAAATCCTGAAACAAATTCAGTTGAAGAATACGAAGTTTCAATTGCTTTGATTTCAAAAGTAAAAAAAATCAGAAGTTCAGCTTCATTTTTAAATTTAATTGCAAAGGAGTCTTGAAATGGAATCGCCAAAAGTTTGTCTTACGCTGACTGAAAAAACTCTTGCAGAAGACTTGGAGCTTCTTAACAAATATAGAAGTTATGTTGACATGGCGGAGCTGCGTGTTGATTTTTTAAATCAGGATGAGCGGCTTTATGCAAGGCGGTTTCCGTCAATGGCTGGCTTGCCGTGCATTTTGACAATCAGGCGTGAAATCGATGGCGGAAAATTTGTAGAAGGAGAATCTGCCCGCACAATTCTTTTTGCCCGTGCGCTTTCTTTTGCCGATGAGGATAAAACTAAAAATTTTGCCTATGTTGATTTTGAGGAAGATTTTCATATTTCAAGCCTTGAAGATGCGACTCTTGCCTTTGAGACAAAAGTAATCCGAAGTTTCCATGATATGAAAAATCCCGTAAGAAATATTTTGGAGCGGCTAAAAGAACTGAATCCTTCCGGACTTGAAATTCCAAAGATTGCATTTATGCCTCACACTCTTGATGATGTTACAAATCTTTTTGAGCAGGCTTCTAAAATTTCTGGTAACAATCATATTTTGCTTGCGATGGGCACGATGGGAATTCCGACTAGAGTTCTTGGTGCAAAACTGAAAAACTTTTTGACATACACTTCCGCGCCGGAATCCATTCAAAATACGTCAAATATTGCTCACTTGGATGCTGTAAAACTCGGCGGACTTTACAGAACAAAATCTATAAATGAAGCAACTAAAATCTTTGGAATTACCGGCTGGCCTCTTTCTGGCACTTCAAGTCCTGAGCTTCATAATACAGGTTATTGCCGCCACGGAATGAATGCTGTTTATATTCCTTTTCCTGCTGAAAAATTTGAGCAGGCGATTGATTTTTCTGAGCAAGTTGGAGTGCAGGGGCTTTCTGTAACTGTTCCGCATAAAGAAGCTGCTCTTGCAAGGGCTGATTTTGTGGACAATGCCGCGCTTGAAATTGGCTCAAGCAATACGCTGATAAAAAAAGATGGAAAATGGCTTGCATACAACACAGATGCGGAAGGTTTTTTAAAAGCGCTGCTTGAATTTCTGAATTTAAAAAATTTAAAGCATAAAAAAATTTCTATAATTGGAGCGGGCGGAGCTGCAAAAGCAGTTGCGTATGCTGTTTATAATTCCGGCGGAAAAGCCTGTATTTTTAATCGTACTTTGTCAAAGGCAAAAGAACTTGCTGAAAAATACGATTTTAAATATGCTCCACTGAATTTTGAATCAGTTTCTACGATTAGAAAATATTCAGACGTGATTATTCAGACCACATCAAAAGGAATGCATTGCGAAGAACCTTCTAATCCTGAAAATGATCCGCTTTATTTTTATGACTTCAATGGAAAGGAAGCTTTGTTTGACATAATTTATATGCCGAAAGCCACTCCGATAATGGTGCGTGCAAGAGAGGCTGGCTGCAAAATCTGCAATGGATTCAGCATGCTTCTTTATCAGGGATATAGGCAATTTGAATTGTATACAGGAGTTGAATACTGATGTGTATTTCTAAAGACGAACAAAAAATTTTAGCTGCAACAACCGCAGTTGATTCTTTAATCAAAGAAGGGAAAATTTTCAGCGGAATGAAAATTGGACTTGGAACCGGCTCTACTGCAATGCCGGCTGTAAAAAGATTGGCGCAGAGAATTGAAGACGGAACTTTAAAAGACATAAAAGCCGTTGCAACAAGTTTTCAGACTACATTGGCTTGTGAAGAACTTGGAATTCCAGTTTACACATTGAACGACAAAGCAATAAATGGAAGTCTTGACCTTGCAATTGACGGCGCAGACGAAATTGATCCTGACAACAATCTTATAAAAGGCGGCGGCGCGGCATTGCTCCGTGAAAAAATCATTGCATATAATTCAGCAAGGTTTGCTATTGTTGCGGATTCCTCAAAAGATGTAAAAAGCCTTGGAACTGGTTTTGCACTTCCTGTTGAAATTATAGCTGAAGCCCGAGTTCCTGTAATTAAAGCCTTGGAAAAACTTGGCGCGGAATGTGTTCTGCGTGAAGGCGTAAAAAAAGCCGGTCCTGTAATCACAGACAACGGAAATCTTATCTTGGACTGCAAATGGAAATCTCCTGTTAATCCACAGGAAATGGAAGAAAAAATCGACAGAATAATCGGCGTTGTTGAATGCGGATTTTTTACAAAGATAAAGCCAGAAGTTTTTATTGCAAAATCTGACGGAACTGTTGAGCGCCGCTAGTTTTTATGTTTGTTCTGCAACTTGAATTTAGAGGCAACTTCAATTTATAATTGTATATTATGGAAAAATTAAAAATTTTATTGGCAAAAGGAAGAATTTACGAATCTGTATATGAGCTTTTAAGTGATGTTGGAATTTCTTTAAAGCTTCCGGACAGAACATATTTTCCTATAACAAATCAAAAAGACCTTGCATTTCAAGTTGTAAAGCCGCAGATTGCGAGTGTTCTTCTTGCGGCAAATAAAGCTGACATTGCTTTTTCTGGAAAAGACTGGGTTTTTGAAAATGGCGTCGAAGATTCACTTGTTGAAATAATGGATTTGGGATTTGATCCTGTCCGTGTTGTTGCTGCAATTCCAGAAGATTTTGACTATGAAGAGCTTGCAAAGAAAAATGTTACAATTGCAACTGAATACCAGAATCTAAGCAAAAAATGGGTTGAAGCAAAAAAAATCAACGGAACAATTTTCCGTACTTGGGGAACAAGCGAAGGATTTGTTCAAAACACAGAAGATTCAATTGCGCAGATTCTTATTGACAATACAAGCACAGGCTCTTCTTTAAAGGCGAACCGTTTAAAAATTGTGGACACTCTCATGGAAAGTTCTACAAGAATGTATGCGTCAAAAGAGGCGATGGCTGATCCAGAAAAAAAACAAAAAATTCTTGAACTCAAAATGCTTTTTTCTGCTGTTCTTGATGCGCGCGACCGTGTTATGCTTGAGATGAATGTTTCCAAGGAAAAATTTGACACGCTTGTAAAGGCAATTCCGTCTATGAGAAGCCCGACTGTAAGTCCGCTTTTTGGCGATTCAGGATATGCTGTAAAAACCGCTGTTAAAAAAAGTGAAGTTCCAGTTCTTCTTCCAAAGCTCAAAGAATTTGGAGCCACAGACATTTTGGAATATGAACTTAGAAAAGTCATGTCATAAGGAATTTTTCAAATGGAAAGAACTGCAAGCATAAAACGCATAACTGGCGAAACACAAATAGAACTTTCTTTAAATCTTGACGGAACTGGAAAATGCTCTGTAAAAAATCCAATAGGTTTTTTTGGTCACATGCTGAATTCTTTTTGCAAGCATGGACTTTTTGATTTGAGCGGAGAATTAAAAGGCGATTTGGAAGTTGACCAGCATCATCTTATAGAAGACACAGGAATTGTTCTTGGACAATGCTTTGCTTCTGCTTTGGGAAACTGCGCAGGAATTTATAGAAGCGGATTTTCAATTTATCCTATGGATGAAAGTCTTTTGCAGGCTGCTGTCGATTTTGGCGGACGTCCGTTTTGCGTTGTAAATGCGGCTCTTTCTAATATTCCGCTTGTTTCAATTGGACAGGACGAAAAATCTTCTTCGTTCCAAACTGATTGCTTTGAGGATTTTTGGCAGGGATTTGTAAACGGTGCAAAGTGCAATTTGCATCTTGATACAATCCGCGGAAGAAGCGATCATCATAAAATCGAAGGACTTTTTAAAGCAGCAGCCCGGGCAATTCGTCAGGCGGTGGAAATTGATTCAAGACGCAACGGAGAAATTCCAAGCACAAAAGGACTAATTTAGAATTTTAATTTTATAGAAGGTTAAAAATGGACAGCACAGAAGAAATTTTAAATTTGCTGCGTGACAATGCGCGTATTTCTGTAGAAGATATTTCCGCGATGACAAAAAAATCAGTTGAAGAAGTCAAGTCAATTATCCAGCAACTTGAAAATGACGGCGTTATTATGAAATATGCTGCAATTATAAATCCTGAAAAAGATTCCAAGGCAAAAGAAAAAGTTTGCGCGGAAATTGAAATTCAAGTTACACCAGAACGCGAGCATGGATTTGATGGAATTGCTGACAGAATTTACAGGTTTCCGCAGGTAAAATCTCTTTATCTTATGAGCGGCGGCTACGATTTAAAAGTAATAATTGAAGGCGAAACTTTGCAGGAAGTGGCGCTTTTTGTTGCAAGAAAACTTTCTACGCTTCAAGGTGTGCGCTCAACAAAAACCCATTTTATTTTAAAGACTTACAAAGAAAATGATATTGTTTATATAGAAGAAAATTCCGACAGCCGGGAAGGAGCAATGGCTTAAATGAATACAAGAGAAGATAAATTCAGTTCGTCAATGGTGCAGACTCCACCAAGCGGAATCCGAAAATTTTTTGAAATGCTGATTGGGCATGACGATGTAATTTCGCTTTCTGTTGGAGAGCCTGATTTTCCAACTCCTTGGTGCATTCGTGAGGAAGCTTTTTATCATCTTGAAAAAGGACATACAAGCTATACTTCAAACTGGGGCTTGCTTGAGCTGCGTGAAGAAATTTCAAAATATATGCAAAAATACAATATGCATTATAATCCGCAGAAAGAAATTCTTATAACGGTTGGAGCAAGTGAAGGCGTTGATGCTTCTTTGCGTGCAATTCTTAATCCCGGAGATGAAATTATTGTATGCCAGCCTTGCTATGTAAATTATGTTCCTTTGGCGCGTCTTTGCGAAGTCAATGTTGTTCCTGTTGATACAAGCGTAAATGGATTTTATCCGACTGCGCAGCAAATTGAAAATGCAGTTACTCCAAAAACAAAAGCTGTTATGATTTGTTCTCCAAACAATCCGACTGGAACAATGATTCCAAAAGAGGAACTTGAAAAAATTGCGGAAATTGTAAAAAAACATCAGCTTTGGGTTATAAGCGATGAAATTTACTGCGAGCTTGCTTATGATGAAGCGGAACATGTTTCAATTGGCTCTTTCCCCGGAATGAAAGATTACACGATTATTCTTAACGGATTTTCAAAATCTTTTGCAATGACAGGATGGCGAATTGGATATATTGCGGCTCCTGCTGAACTTCTTGCTCAGATTGTAAAGCTTCATGGATACAATACAATTTGCGCGCCAATTTTCAGTCAGTATGCGGCTACGGAAGGTTTGCGCAACGGCTGGTCTGAAGTTGAAAAAATGCGTGTAAGCTATCAGCAGCGAAGAAATTTGATGTACAAGGCATTTTGTGATATGGGACTTCCTGTTCCAGAGCCTTCCGGAGCTTTTTATATGTTCCCGGACATTTCTTCAACAGGGCTTTCAAGCGAAGACTTTGCTACAAAGCTTTTTCAAAAGCATAATGTTGCTGTTGTTCCAGGAAGCGTTTTTGGAGCCGGCGGAGAAGGACACATAAGATGCTGTTATGCAACTGCTATTGATAAAATAAAAGTTGCCTTGGATAGAATTGCAGATTTTGTTCAGGAATGCCGAAAAAATTAAATTTTGGTAAGGTTAAAAAATTCCGATAAATAATAAACGGGGGAATTTTTGGGTTCATAAGAACTTTTGAAATTCCCTCAAATAATTTTGCTTTGTTAAGGAAGGTTTTAGAATATGTCATATCTTATTGCTGGCGTTATAATGATTGCTCTTGTTGCAGTTCTTACTTTGTTCATGGGAAAAAATGGCGGCAGCACCAAAGAGAAAAAAACTAGCAATAGGAATAAAGCTCAGATTATAAAAGAGGCGAATAAAAAACTTGCGAAAAATCCACATGACCCGGCAGGACTTATTCCGCTTGGCGATGTTTATTTTTCGAGCCAAATTTGGGACAAGGCATATTTGATTTATAACGACATTTCAAAACTTGATTCAAAATCTGGAGTTGTTAATCTAGGCGAGTGTTTTTTGCGGCTTGGAATTAGCGCGCTTCAGCTTGGAAAAAATCCAGAAGCAGTCCAGGCTTTAGTGAGTGCATACAAAATAAATTCTGTCAGCTTTGAAAATAATTTTTACCTTGGCAAGGCAATGTTCAGCCAAAAGCTTTATGAAAAAGCTGTGCCTTTGTTTAAAAAAGCTATTCTTGCGAAGCCTGAATCTACTGGTGTTTATTTTTTACTTGCACAAAGCCTTTATTTTGCCAAGAAATACCGCGAATGTCTTTCTTTCTTTAAAAAAGCCTTGGATGAAGATCCTTCAAACAAAGAAGCGCTTTTTAATATGTCGGATGCAATGTTTCAGGAAGGACGCGGAGATCGTGCTATAAAAATTTTTATGCATCTTAGAGCTGATCCTGTTTATGGCGCAAGGTCTTGTCTTAGAGCTGGAATTTTTCATACAAAAATAAATGATTTGAATTCTGCGGTTCAGGATTATGAAATCGGACTTAAGCACGAAAACGAGCCTTCTGACATAAGGGTTGAAATTGAATACAATCTCGCACGTTGCTATTTTGAAAAGAAGCAGATTGCAAAAGGCCTTGCGCTTTTAAAGTCAATTCGAAATTCTGTTCAGAATTACAAGGATGTAAATTCACTTATAAACCGTTATCAGGAGCTAAGCCAGAACAGCAATTTGCAAATTTATATTTCCGCGAATAGCAATGATTTTGTAACGCTTTGCCGGAAATTTATTTTGACTAAGTATAAAAATTCAAACGTAAAAATTCAAAACATAGAAAACGACTCGCTTTATACTGATATTTTAACTGAAATTTTTGCGGCAACTTGGCAAGATGTTGTTTTGTTCAGATTTTTTAGGACAACAGGTTCTGTCGGAGAAATTTACATAAGGGAATTCCATGAGCACATGAGCGATGTAAATGCTGAACGCGGATTTTGTGTTTCCGCAGGAATTTTTTCAGAGGAAAGCAAAAAATACATTGAAGGCCGCCCAATTGATTTAATAGAAAAAACAGAACTTACAAAAATATTAAAGCAGATTTCAATTTAAAATGAAAAAGGACTTACAGTTAATGCAAGCCCTTTTTGTTCAATGTGGATTTAGAATACGGCTACAACTTCGCCGTCTTTGAATTTTTCAGAAATGTAATTCTTGATTTTATCGCTTTGCAATGCCTTTACAAGAGCTTTTACGCGAGGATCATTCTGATTTCCGTCTTTTACAACGATAATATTAACATAAGGCGAATCTTTTCCTTCTACAAAAAGTCCGTCTTTTGTTGCAGAAAGTCCTGCTGGAATTGCGTAGTTTCCGTTGATAACAGCCGCGTCAACATCATTTAAAGTGCGTGGAATTGAAGCTGCGTCAAGCTCTTTGAATTTAAGTTTAAGCGGATTTTTTGCTATGTCGAGAGTTGTCGCTGTTATTCCTGCGTCTTTTTTAAGCTCAATAAGTTCTGCTGCCTGAAGAAGCAAAAGTGCGCGTCCTCCGTTTGTAGGATCGTTTGGAATTGCAATTGTCGCCTTTTTCTTCAAGTCTGAAAGTTTTGAAACTTTTTTTGAATAAAGTGCGATTGGCTCAATGTGGATTCCACCTGCGTTTACAAGATGATAGCCTTTTTCCTTGTTTGTGGATTCCATGTAAGGAATGTGCTGGTCAAAGTTTGCGTCAAGCTCGCCGCTTTCAAGTGCATCGTTAAGAATAACATAATCTGTCATTTCAATAACCTGAATGTCAACGCCCTGAGCTTTTAAATCATCTTTTACAAGATTGAGCATTTCTGCGTGAGGAACAGGAGTTGCTCCAACTTTTAATTTTGCCTGTGCAGACAAAACCGCTGCTGCAAAAACTGCTGCAGTCAATGTTAATATTTTTTTCATTTTTCTTCCTCCAAAAATATTTAAGATAAGCTAAAAATATCTTTTCTTGCTTGAACTGTCAATTATTATATTTTTATACTTGGCTATAGGTTTTGTTTATAACATTTATTGCTTTGCAATACTAAGATAGTCATGTTATAATAAGATGAAGATTTGTTTTTATAAAATGCATTTAAATAAAGTTGGAGAACAACATGGCTTTTGATGATGATATTGATCCAAGTATTGCCGCCTTGCTTGCTGACACTCAAGATGAAATTCCAGAAGTGGAATTAAATGTGCCTAAAAAAGACGGAATTTCTTCTTTTAGCGGACCGCAGAATAAAGACTTTGAAAATTTTGTAGCTGAAAAAGCATCAGGCAAGCCCAAAATGAACGGTTGTGTTCCTGAAGTTGATTTAAATATAAAATCATTTGCTCCAATTGAAAAATATTTTGAAGATACTCCGAGCAAATGCTATGATGATCCTGCGTATTATAAAAAATGCCTTACAGGAGAAGGCGCAAGTTCCCAGAGGCTTCATTCACTTTTGGTAAAGTATCTTAATTGCCAGGATAAAAAAGACCGCACAGTTTATCGTCAGCAGATAATCACAGCTTATTGGGAATTTTTAAGAAATCTTGCTCCAAAAATGGCAAGTTCTTCTATTGAAGACTGCAAGAGAATGGCTATGAGATTTGGCATTTTGCTTCCGTCCTTGGCAACTCCAGAGCAAAAAAATATGTTTGCCCGTGCGATAGACAAGAACAATACTTATGAGCCGATTCTTTATATGGATGAATGGATTCGTTCTGTTGCGCTTGGACACATGAAGCCTAGTACGACTGACGAAGTTCCAACAAGAGGTGTTGCAAAAGGACCTGTTGCAGAACAACAGCATATCATGGCTTTAAAAAGCAAGAACAATGGAAAAATCCAGACTTCAGAAAGTCTTTTGAATGCAAAAGAAGCTGAAAGGGCTAATTTGGAAAATTCAGTTGAAAGCAAAATCCGCGATATTTTTCAGCATGATTCATTGCCTGGACTTGAGCCTCATAAAAATCCTTACACAGATTTACAGAGAAAACTTTTTTCCGATGTTATAAATGATTTCCGGCAGCTTCAAAAAATAGACAAGGAGCTTTCAAAGCATCTTGAGGATTTTAAGGAAGCAAAACAGACGGAGCAGAGCCTCAATGACAAGTCAACTGATTTTGTGGAAGAAGTCAATGTTGGAAAAGAAGAAATTCTTGGTGAAATGAGCACAATCCGCCAGATGGCAAAAATGACTTGCGGCCGCCAGGGAAATCAGTATCCGATTTTTACAAGGGAATTTTTTCACTGTACAGAAAAAGGAACTGGATTCCGCGAGAATGTAATCCGCGAGCTGTCTTGGATAGAATCAATTGATCCGCAGTGCTTTTGCCGCATACATAAGAATGTTCCGCATAGAATTGTTCCTTATGTTTTGCTTGTTCCAACTTATGGTGATGTTGGATTTTGCTGGGAACCGTTTGACCGTTACAACAGGCTTTCTAGCCGCGGGCGTATTGCGATTCCAATGTATCCGCGCGATTTAAAGATTGCGTGCCTTACTGCGGTTGCTGATTTAAGATGGCAAGTTGCTAAAGAAAAAGCTTCATTTGACTGGATGAGCGACGGACTTACTGGACATTATTATCAGTATCTTGAAGAGCACAAAATGAAGGGCGACATAAAGCAGTTTTTTATAGAGGACTATATTCTTTGGATGACAAAAGAATCTATGGGAACACAGAAACTTGAAAAAGAAGTCCGCGGAATTTTCTGGCGTTATATTCCTTTCCCGCAGGAAACAAAAGAAGATTTAAAGAAACGCAGCCTTGTTTATCAGGAACTTTATCAGCGCGATATAAACAGAAGCATGAGTGATGGGTATTGATGAAAAATTAATCTGAAACAGAAAGAATTTGCCAGAATTCTTTGTCTTCTTGACCAATTCTCCAGAATCCGGCATTTGCAATGTTTTTTTCAGAAAGCATAAGGCATCTTGCTGTTAAGGATTCCTTGTCATCGAACCAGCCTTTTACAGTGATTTCTGTTTTAAATTCAAAGTGCGGAATATCCTCAGTTCTTTGAATTTTTTCCAATGCAGAATTTTCATTGAGGATTCTATTGATTCCGCTGTTATACCATGCTTTAGAAAAATTTGGTTCAGCCCAGCTTCTTCCGTAAAAAGGCAAGCCCATTATTATTTTTTCAGAAGGAATTGAATTTAAAGCGTAATCCGCAATTTTTTTGCACCAGTCCATTCCGGAAACAGGTCCTGGCGTACTTTTTGCCCAGTGCTGATCGTAAGCCATTATAAAAATTCTGTCTGCGCAAGATGCAAGTTCTGTGTAATCATAGACATCATCTTGAATTGACTTTGTTCTTGCAGGAACACATACGGAAAGCATTTTGTCTTTGCCGATTGCTTTTTTCAGTTTTTTAAGAAAAGCCTTAAAATTTTCAGCATCGCGTTTTGGAACAAGCTCGAAGTCAATTTGAAGCCCATCAAAATTTTTTGTTGCTTCTGCCAGAATTTTAATTATTTTTTTCGAAACTTTGTATTTCGGGTCGATTACAAAGTGGCTTAGTGAACGGCTTTCACAAATTGCAACAAGATGGACTCTTCCATTGAATTCAGGCGGAATTGTTTTCCTGTTTGGGATTGAAGGAATTTCTCCGTACTCATTTATTTCTGCGCTAAAGTAGCAAAGGTCAGTTATCGGCAAGTCCGCGGAAAATTCATTTTCATATCCTGTAAGAACGTAGCTCCAAATTTCATTGAATTTGATTTTATTTTGAGAAAATGCGCAAATTGCAAAAATTGTCAATGCGATAAATGTTATAATCTTTTTCATTTTATTTAGCCTTTTTATGGCATATGAATAATTTCGCGTGGTTTGGAGCCGTTTGCAGGTCCTACAATTCCGCGCTCTTCCATTTCTTCTACAAGACGGGCTGCTCGGTTATACCCAATACTCAGTCTGCGCTGAATATAGCTTGCGCTTGCTTTTCCAGCTTGAACTACAATGTCCAAGGCTTTTTCATAAAGAGGATCTTCTGCGCCTTCTCCAAAAAGAGAAAGCTGATCTGCATTTTCGTCCTCTTCATCATCAACGAAAATTTCATCGTCAATGTATTCCGGCTCGCCCCAGGCTTTTACGGCTTTAACAACATTTTCAACTTCCTGATCGCTTACAAATGCTCCTTGGATTCTCACTGGGAAAGGATCTGTTGCGCTGGCATAAAGCATATCGCCTTTTCCAAGAAGTTTTTCAGCCCCAACTTGATCGATAATTATTCGGCTGTCCATTTTTGCGGCAACCATGAATGCAATTCGGCTTGGAATATTTGCCTTTATGAGACCTGTAATTACATCTACGGAAGGACGCTGTGTTGCAAGAACAAGGTGAATTCCAACTGCGCGGCTCATTGCTGCAAGTCGAGCTACAACGCCTTCAAGAGCTTTTCCTGTTGTTGCCATCAAGTCCGCAAACTCATCGATTATTACAATTAAATACGGAAGTTTTTCAGTTGCTATGTGCTGCTCAACAATTTTCCGATTGTAGTTTGCTATGTCGCGGCATCCCATGCTATCTAAAACTGCGTAACGGCGTTCCATTTCGCAAAGGCAATATTGAAGTGCTTGCATTGCTTTTTTGGGTTCCGTTATGACCGGAGTTAAAAGATGCGGAATTCCATTGTAAAGTTTAAGTTCGACTATTTTCGGGTCAATAAGAATCATCTTTACTTCATGCGGATTCCGTTTGTACAAAATGCTTAGAATCATGCTGTTTACGCAGACTGATTTTCCGGCTCCTGTTGAACCAGCAATCAAAAGATGCGGAGTTTTTACAAGATCCATTATTTGAGTTTCGCCTTGAATATCTTTTCCAAGAACAACGGGAACTGCCATTTTTTTCCATTCATTTCTTTGCTGCTCAATACATTCCCTGAACGAAACAATCGCACGGTTTCTGTTTGGAACTTCAATTCCTACAGCGCGTTTTCCAGGAATTGGAGCGACAATGCGGACTGAGCTTGCTGCAAGACGCAATGCAATGTTGTCTGAAAGTGCTACAATTCTGCTTAGTTTTACTCCAGGAGCTGGAAGAAGCTCAAACATTGTTACAACTGGACCTTTTCTTATTCCTGTAACTTCTGCATCGATTTTAAATTCACTTAAAGTGTCTTTTAGGCTTTTTGCAGCCTGCTCGGTTTCTTCGTCGATAATCCAGTATTTGTTTTCGTCATAAGCTGTGAGCAAGTCTGTGGAAATTTTATAAGGACCGTTGTTTTTCTTTTTTGGCGGAAGCGGAATTGGCTTTGTGTTGCCGTCTTCTGTTGTTGTAAATGCAATTGGCGCGGAATTTTTTTCTTGAGATGGAATATTTTCTTTTTCAACTTGAATGCGAGCGTCTTCTTCCATTTTTGAAAAAACACTTTCAAGATTTGAAGGTTCGGATTTTTCTTCTAAAGTATTCTCTTCATTTATTTCAGCATTGAAATTTTCAGCTGGAATATTTTCTTTGTAATCTGCATTTTCAAAAGAGATTTCTTGAGTTTCTTCTGGCTCTTTAAAATTTTCTTCAGAATCAAAATCTTCTATTTCAAAATCGTTTTCAGTTTCATGGTTTTCATTTTCAACTGAATAATCTTCGGTTTCGTCTTTTATTTCAAAGTCGTCTTCCGAAAGTTCTGTTTCATCAGCTTGAGTTTCTGTTTCAGAAAATTCTGATTCCTCTGGCTCGTTTTCATCTTGAATGTCAAAATATTCGTTGTCTTGTTCTTCTAAAAAATCTTCTGGCTCTTCAAAATCAATGTCGTAATCAATTTGCTCAGAAGTTTCCAATTCTTCCTGCTCAGCTTTTGAAATTTCTTCTGTCAAATCCATTGAATTTTTTTCAAACAAATCGATTATGTCTTCTTCATTTTTTTCGGCGGAATTTTCGTTTTCAGGAATTTGAATTTCTTCCTGAACAGTTTCATCATGCTTTTCTTCTGGCGCGGAAACTTTGCCTTTTACATTTCCTTCTGAATCAATTGACCAGACGCCGCGGACTTTTTTTTGCGGAATTTCAAAATCAAGTTCTTCTTCAGGAATTTTTTCCTCTTCTTTCTCTTCCTGTATTTTTTCTTTTTGCACAGAAATTTTTTGCTTTGGAAAATTCAGTTTGCTTTTGATAATTGTTTTTATTTTTTTTGGATTAATCTTGATTTTTTTTATGTCGATGGAGATTTTTCGTTCTACTGCTTTTTCAAGGTAAGTTGCGGCAGTTACGGCAAGCAGATACTCAAGCGCAACAAGGAGAAACGCAATGGCTACCAATGTGAAAATTTTAGCAAAGGCAATCGGGCTTGTGTCCTGAACTGCAATAGCCTTGGAAGTCCGCTCGGCGATTACAAGTGTAAAAAAAGGAACAATACTTATTAAAAGGATAAAAGCTCTTTGAACTGACCATTTTGCGCTTAAACAAAAAGAACCTGCCACAAAGAAAAACGCAGGAATTAAAATGGAGCAAATTCCATAAACAGAAACGAGCATTTCTCCCATTTTAAAAAGAATATTTTTTCCTGAAGAAAGTCCAAAGTCCAGCGCGCCAAGAAAAAGACCTATAGAAAATAAAGCCGCCACGCAATACAAGGCAATTCCTGTAAGAGTTGCGGCAATTCTTTCTTTTTTTGTCATTGTATTTTTACCTTCTAATTTTGCTTTGATAAGTTTAAGAGCTAGTTTCTAGCAGAAGCAGATTTTAAAACTAGTCCTCGTTTGATTATCGGTTTTTTTTCTGCGAAGTTAAGCCGTGATGCTTTAATAAAAATTCCAAAGCTGCTTTTTAAACATTGCAAAAAAATATTAGTAATTGTATACTATAAATACGGTGTCGGAATTATATATTGTAGCTACGCCTATTGGAAATTTGGGCGATATGACTTTTAGGGCTGTTGAGATTTTAAAAAGCGTTGATGTTGTTGCGGCAGAAGATACTCGCCACACGCTTCAATTGTTGAATCATTTTGAAATTCGAAAGCCTTTGGTTAGCTGCAGGGCGCAGAACGAGCAGTTTGCGTCTGAAAAAATTATAAAGCTGCTTGATGAAGGCCAGAAAGTTGCTTATGCAAGTGATGCTGGAACTCCAGGAATAAGTGATCCGGGTGCAGTTCTTGCTGGTCTTGCACGCAAAGCGGGCCATTCCGTTATTCCGATTCCAGGGGCAAGTGCTTTTGCGACGTTGGCAAGTGTTGCAGGTGCTGGTGGAAAAACTTTGATTTTTGAGGGCTTTCTTTCACCAAAGCCTGGCAGAAGAAGAAGCCGTGTAAAAGAGCTTTTGGAAACTGGCGATGCAATTATTTTGTATGAAAGTCCGTTTAGAATTGTAAAACTTCTGGCGGATATTGCCGATATTGAAAGCGGACGTCGTGTTGTTGTGGGCAGGGAGCTTACAAAGCTTCATGAGGAAATAACAGAAGGCACGGCGCAGGAAGTTTTTGAAGATTATAGTTCCCGTCAGAAGATTCTTGGAGAATTTGCTGTTTTTATTTCAGGAAATAAAAATGTCAAGATTTCAGAAGAATCTTCCGATAAAATAAGAGAGGCAAGATATGATGATAAACAAGATTTCAGAGGTTAATGCTCTAAACACATTGCAGAACACAAAGCGTTCAAATAATGTTGCAGGTTCTCAGTATGCGTCTGATGAAATCAGTGTTTCCGATGAAGCCAAAGCTATGGCAGAAGCTATGTTTATGAATAAAGTGGCAGAGGAAACTCCAGATGTTCGTTCAGAGCTGGTGGAGCAGATTAAGCTCAAGATTCAAGATCCAAATTACCTCAATGAAGCTACGATTGCAGCTACTGCGGATCAAATTCTTAGCGCTTACGGTTTGTAATTTCCGTATTTTTTGCAGGGGATAAATTAGGGCGGAATAGTTCCGCTCTTTTTTTTTGCAGGAGTTTTTTTCTGATATGGCAGATTTTATATTCAAAATTTCACCTAATATTGTTCTTGGTTCTTATACTGCGACTCGGCTTGGTCAGTATGCGTTGGAGTATGGCTCTAATTTTTTAGTTTTAATGGATCCTGTTCTAAAGGAGTCTGGAACAGCTTCAAAAGTTACGGCATCTCTTAAAGAAAGAAATGTTGATTATTTTGTTTTTGACGAAATTCCGCTTGGAGCTGACTCAGAAACTGCAAAAGTTGTTTTAAAGCTTGCTCAGGATGCAAAAGTTCATGGAGTTATTGCTGTTGGCGGCGGAAAAACACTTTCGCTTGCCCGCATTGTCTGTGCTCTTTATTATGAAGATTCCAAGAGCATCTACGATTACATTGATGAAAATTTAGTTCCGCCTAAAAAAACTCTTCCGCTTATTTGTCTGCCTTCAACGAACAGAGATAATTTTATTTTTACAGACAGGGCTTTTATAACTGATGCGCGTTCAACAAAAGTAAAGCTTATAAAAACGCAAAACGGACTTTGCAAGCTTGTTATTTGGGATCCGAATCTTCAGATGGCTTTGACAGAAAAGCAAATTTCTTGTATGGCTATTGAAGCCTTGGCTTTTGCAGTTGAAGGATATTTGAGCCAGAAATCTACTTTTTTCAGCGATATGATTATTGAAAAATCTGTTCAGCTTTTGAGCTATGCAGAAGATGGCGCGCCGAATCTTTCTGTTACAACTCCGCAGGAAGTTCTTTTGGCTCAGGGTGGCTGTATGGCTTCTTTGGGTGCTGCTTCAAGTTCTTTTGGAGCTGCAAATCTTCTTTCACTTGCAATAAATTCAAGATATAAAATTTCCCGCTCTCTGATTTCTGCAATTTTGCTTCCGTATATTATTGAAGATGCGGCTTCGTTTAAGGCGGAAAAACTTGCTGTTCTTTCTCGGCTTTTAAATGCTTCTCGCCCGGAAGATTCAATTTCTTCAGCTGTTGCATCTCTTGCGGACTATGTAAGGCAAAAAATTGCAAAGATAAATATTCCGGCACGTTTAAAAGACCTTTCGCTTTCTATAGAGCAGCTTTCTGTTGCGGCGGAAGATGCAGGCGAACTTGAGCTTATGAACAGTCTTCAGCGCAGCATGACAACTGACGATTTGTTTGAAATCATAAAAAAGGCTTACTGATGATAAATCCTGGAAAACTTTTTCAGCTTGAACCGGGACAGAAAAGACGCAAACTGGCTCTTACTTTTGGCGAGCTTGAACGAGACATTGCCGGCATTGCGGAACACGGAACTGAATATAATTTTGCGGGAATGACGCGCGCTGAATACACAAAAACTGTTGCGCAGATTGTGCTGGATGACCCTAAGCTTCCAAAAAATGCCGCAGAAGAATTAAAAAAACTTATTGAAGCAGAAGACTTTGATGAGCGAAGGGTTTGTAATTTTGCCCGGAATTCTTTGCTAGCTATAATAGGAACTTTTCCAGCTGAATGGGATTTGGTTATTGCGCCGCATTCAAATGCGAATCTTTGTGTACAAAGCAGAAAATTTTTCAAAGGCGTGAGTGTTTATGCAGAAGACATCCGCTCTCCGTTTAATATCGGTTCTATTTTTAGAACTGCGGAAGCAATGGGCTGCGAAAGTGTTTTTATTTCCCTGAACTGCACAGATCCAAATCAGCCTCGTGCATTAAGAAGCGGAATGGGCTGCATAGAAACTTTGGGCTACAAAAGATGTTCCTTGGAAGAGCTTCCGCAGGACAAGCCGGTTTTTGTTTTGGAAACAGGCGGAACTCCAATAACTGAATTTTCTTTTCCGAAAGAAGGAATTGTAATAATCGGCTCGGAAGAACTTGGAGTAAGCCCAGAAGCGTTAAAAAGAGCCAATTACGGAAGAGTTACAATTCCGATGACAGGATTAAAAGCGTCTTTAAATGTTGGCGTTGCTTTTGGAATTCTTATGCAGGCTTGGGTTCAAGCTCTTTCAGACTGAAATTCATTGAAAACAATTCAGATTTACATTAAAATTCACTCATAGGAAAACAAAAATGAAAGTTGCAATTGTACATGACTGGCTTGTAAATTATGGCGGCGCGGAAACTTGGGTTGAATATATGCTTCGTCTTTATCCAGATGCTGACATTTACACTCTTGTGTACAACAAGAAAAAGATGGGCAGCCATTTTGCCAAGAATAAAATCTATACTTCATATATACAGAAACTTCCTTTTGCTTCGCGGATTTATACAAAGCTTTTAAAGTTCATGCCGAATGCGTTTGAATCCTTTGATTTTTCAGGATATGACTTGGTGCTTTGCTCTTCATCTTGCTGTGCAAAAGGTGTAATTACTCCGCCTTCTGTTCCACATATTGCATATATTCATTCTCCAATGCGTTATGCTTGGGATTTGTTTTTTGACTACAGAAAGAGAAGCGGAAAGCTTACACGATTTTTTATGAACCGCTGGATTCCTGCTTTGCGGCAGTGGGATTTTATTTCAAGCCAGAGAATTGACGCTGTTGTGGCGAATTCAAATTACATTGCCCGGCGAATAAAAAAATTCTGGAACTTGGATGCTAAAGTTGTTTATTGCCCTATAAACACTGAACGTTTTTTTCCTGCTGATGTTGAGCCTGAAGATTTTTATGTCGCTTTTTCCCGCCTTGTGCCTTACAAGCGCATTGATTTGGCTGTGAGCGCATGTAAAAAACTTGGACGCAAACTTGTCGTTATTGGCGCTGGCTCTGAAATGGAAAATCTAAAAAAACTTGCAGGAAACGACAAGAATATTCTTTTTGCAGGAAGAGCAGAAGATTCAGAAGTGCGCTCATATCTTCAGCGTTGCCGTGCTCTTATTTTTTGCGCGGAAGAAGATTTGGGGCTTACACCTTTGGAAGCTCAGGCTTGCGGCCGGCCTGTAATTGCATTTGGAAAAGGCGGGGCTTTGGAAACTGTCATTGACGGAAAAACAGGCATCTTCTTTGACAAGCAGGAAACAGACAGCGTTGCGTCTTCAATTCTTGAATTTGAACAGCTTGATTCAAAAGGCACATTCAAAAAAGAAAAAATTATCAGCCATGCGCGCCAGTTCAGCATAGAAAAATCTCTGGAGCAGTTTCAGAAAATCATCAAGGAAACACAGGAAAACTTAAAATGACAAACCAGACTTTGGCAGACTTGCTTGTTCTTGCACTGCTTTTTATAGGAAACGCCAGATTTGTTTTTGTAAATCATTCAAAAAAAGATTCTCTGTCGATTGCGCCTTTTGCGGGGCTTTTTATTGCAATTGTAAACATTTTTGTTTTTACGCTTTCTGTTGAAAATTTTTTGGTTTTTGCGCTTGCATTTTTGTCTGCTGTTTGGAATTTTCGCTCCGTTTTAAGAATGTTCTCTGATGTTATTTTGGATCAGTATGAATTAAAACTTATTTTGATTTGCTCGCTGAATGCTCTTTTTGCTGCGCTGATGATTTTTGCAGTCATTTATTTCCGCCCGATGAATCCTAAAAAAAATCGTCTGCCAGTAAAGCAAAAAACTGTTTTGTATTCAGGAAATTTTCAAGAGGGATTTTCTGAATTGAAAAAGCCTTTTACAATTCCTTCTGCAAAGCTTTATAATTTTGAGCCGGAAACAGAAAGTCCTGCAGGAAGAAAAATAGTTTTGTTTGCGCCGCCAGAAACAGCAAATTCTGAAATTTACACATCATTTTTTTACAAGCTTGCATACAATGGATTTTCTGTTTATTCCTTGGATTTTTATAATGAAATTAATCTGGCCTCAAAAAAAGGTACAGATTTAAAGTGGATAAAACGATTTTTGGCAATAAAGAAAAAGATTTTTAATCCTGACAAATATGAGCAGACTCAAAAAAATTCGGATTTTATAAACGAAAAGTTTTGGATTTTGCTTTCATTGTGCAAGCCTACAGAAAAGGACACAATTTTCTTGGTTACAGATGAAGATTTGTCTGGCTCAATGCAGTATGTAAGCCAAAAAAGTCTTGTAAAAATATTCGGCAGCTTTGATTTGGCCTATATAGATGACTATACAACAAAAGGATTTGGTCCTGTTGAAAATACAGAGCCAGTTTTGGGTGCAGTTCTTGGGGTACAGCCAGACAGAAGCGGCTATCTGTCAAATCATTTGGGTACAGTTTTGACAGATTTTATTAATACTCAGATGATAAGCGGATACTAAGTTTTTCTTCACCATTTTCCAGGTCTTTCCAGCAAAATCTGTCCCCATCAAAAACTATATAACTGTGCCAGGAATTTTCTTTTGGTAGCGAAACTGACCCTGTGTTTAGGTACAGATAGTTTTCGTGCTTAACAATTTTTGGCACATGGAAATGTCCGCAGAGCAAAATGCTTCCGTTTGGCATTTTTAGAGGATTTTCTTCATTAAAAATGTGTCCGTGGGTTGCAAAAATAAGTTTGCTTCCAACATCGAGAATTGTATATTCCGCCATAATTGGAAAGTTCAAAACCATTTGGTCTACTTCGGAATCGCAGTTTCCTCTTATGCAAGTGATTTTTTCTGAAACTTCATTTAAAAGCGCAGTTACAATTTTTGGATTGTAGTCTTTTGGCAATTCATTTCTTGGGCCGTGATAAAGAATATCGCCTAAAAGCAAAAGTCTGTCCGCCTTTTCTTCAGTGAATTTTTCAAGAAGTTTTTTGCAGTAAAAAGATGAGCCATGTATATCAGAAGCAATCAGCCATTTCATGCCAAAATAATAGAGAAAATGCGAATCTGCTTCAAGTGCATTTTAAATTGTTGTAAAGCCTTGTGTTTTTGTACTATAATTATTCTATGAATCAGAACACAAAAAACAAATTTTTGCCGCTTACACTTTCTTTTGCGGTGATTCTTCTTGATCAGATTACAAAGTGCCTTGTTGTGAAATTTATTCCGCGACTTACAGTTTTTGCCGATGATGCTGTAATTGAAATTTTTGGAAAATATCTGCGCTTAATTCATGTCCGCAACAATGCAATTGCGTTCAGCATGGGTTCGGGGCTTTCCGACGGACTTAGAGGAATTCTTTTTGCATTGCTTCCGCTTCTTGTGATTATTGCGGTTTACGTGATTTATTTTAGAAACAATGAATTTACAAAGCTTCAGCGGTGGGCTATCTGCGGAATTCTTGGCGGCGGAATTGGAAATTTGATTGACCGATTTTTCCGTCCGGAAGGAGTTGTTGATTTTGTTGACTGCTATTTTTTTGGACTTTTCGGAATGGAACGCTGGCCGACATTCAATGTTGCGGATGCCGCAGTTGTTGTTTGCGGAATTATTTTTGTAATAACGTTCGTGTTTCAAGTAAAATCTGACCACGAAAACAACAAAAAGGAATAAAACATGAACAAAAAAGTTTTTTACCTTCTATACATATTGATTTCAAGCATTGTGAACATTCTTTTTACAGCTCTAATAATAGGCTCGCTTTTTGGAATTTGCTTTGTCTTTTTGAAATTTGTTTTCCATGCGGTCAGTTTTGAAGCGTATGGAAACGCGCTGTTTGGAAGTTTTACAATCGGACTTGTATTAAGCTTTTTTTTGTATTCAAAGATTACGACAAAAATTGTAAAAAAATATTCACTTGATGAAAAATTCGGCGGTTCACCTAAAAAGTCAAAAGATTTTTCTGAAAATGCGACCGCCGCAAGAAAAACAGTTCTTCCAGATTCCGTAAAAGAAGAGGAAGAAGATGAAAAGTGGCGTGAATAGAATGTTTGCCCAAAAGGAATACTTCCTAACTCCCTAAGTGAATATCCCTAAGACCTGAAGTAATACTTCCTAAGACCCATAGGAATACTCACTTAGGCTCTTAGGGATACTCTCTCAGCCTCTTAGGAAGTATTCCTTTAGTTTTTATAAGCTTAATGATTAGAGCAGCAGTGTTTTTGCTATTGTTGTGCAATTCCGCGCAAGTCGTCAATCTTTTTGTATCCGTGGGATTGCATAAATTTTTTTAGCCCTTCGATGATTTCTATCATTGTCTTTGGATTTGAAAAAGTTGCCGTTCCGACTTGAACTGCAGCTGCTCCTGCCATTATAAATTCAACTGCGTCTTGCCATTTTGAAATTCCGCCCAAGCCGATTACAGGAATTTGCTGTTCCTTTGGAAGTGAATTTATTGCTTTTACAACGTCATAGACCATGCGGAGCGCAATTGGTTTTACGGCAGGTCCGCAAAGTCCGGCTTTTATGTTGTCAAACACTGGGCGTCCACTTTCAATATCAATTGCCACTGCTTGAATTGTGTTTATTAGACTTAATGCGTTTGCTCCGGCTTTTATGCAGGCAAGTGCTACAGAAACTAAATCCGGTGCGTTCGGAGATAGTTTTACAATCAAAGGCTTTGATGTTGCTTTTCTAACTGCGCTGACACAAGTAAAAGCTGCTTCTGGAGCTATTCCCCATGCCATTCCGCCTGCCTTTACATTTGGACAGCTTATGTTCAGTTCAATTGCCGGAACTGAAGTTTTCTCTAAAAGTTCTGCGCCTTTTACGTAGGAATCAAGGTCGTGGCCTGCGAGGTTTGCAATTGAAACCGTGTCCAGCTTTAGCATTTCCGGAAGCTCGTTTTGAATAAAATGCGGAACTCCAGGATTTTCAAGTCCTATTGAATTTATGTCGCCAGATGAAACTTCGATAACACGCTCACCGGAATTTCCTTCCTTTGGATCTAGTGTAAGACCTTTTGAGCTTATTCCGCCTAACTTTGAAACATCGAAAAATCCGCGGTAGTTTTGTCCAAAGCCGAATGTTCCGCTTGCTGCGATTATTGGATTTTTAAATTTTATTCCTGCAATTTCAACAGTTAAGTTTGGCTCTATGTCTTGCGGCAATGGATTTTTTTTTGCACAAACTGGTTTTTCAAATTCGAGAATTTCAGCGTTGAAAACAGGACCGTCCTTGCATACCCTGCGGTTTCCTTCTTTTGTGTGTACTGTGCATCCAAGGCAAGCTCCGGCTCCGCAAAGCATCTTTTTTTCTATGCTTAAAAAGCATTTTACGCCTGCTTCTTTTGCAATTTTTTGTATATAAGCTAGCATTGGCGCAGGACCGCAGGCATATATTGCGCTGTACCCTTCGTTTTTTATGGTGTCAGATGTCAGTGCGGCTGTTATCATTCCGTGGATTCCGACAGAACCGTCATCGGTTGTTATTACAAGTTTTTCCGGCTCTACATTTTCCAAGCCATAAGAGCCACTTTTAAAGCTTGCGTAAAAATCATAGCTTTTTGGTGAAAGCGATGAAGCAAAATTTGCAACCGGAGCAACTCCAATTCCGCCTCCGCAAATACAAAGTTTTCCTTCTGCTTTTTCAAAACTGTTACCTAAGGGGCCAGACAGTTCTACTAAGTCGTTTTTAAAAAGGTGGCAAAGCTCAACTGTACCTTCACCTTTTTGCAAGATTAAAAACTGTACCCTTAAAATGGTATCAGATTTTCGTTCGGCATGATAAACACTTATTGGGCGACCAAACTGAACATTGCTTCTTGCGCTTTTTATAAGATAAAACTGGCCTGGCAAAGGTGAAACTTGGGTTTTTCGTTCAAGTTCAAGTTCTGTTTCTAAAAGAAACACGTTGCTGTGAATTTGTTTGCATTCTGTAACTTTTGCATTTCCTGAAAAAAGAAGTCCGTTTCCGTCTTTGTCAATTTCTGGTTTATCCATAAAAAATCCCTTGTTAATGACCGTTAGTTTTGTATTTATTAGTATTACCGAATGTTAGTTAATTCATTCTTTGAAGTTATAGCGGCTTTTGCGGCGGCTTCTACTATGTCATCAAATGAAAGAAGTTTTCCGTCTTGCTGTTTTTTTATGCAAGTTGAATCTTTTTTCCAAGCACATAGAATTCCGCGGGAAGAATTTACTGTTCCGCCTGCATTTTTTAAAAGGGATGCGCAAATGCTTGCGGCTCCACCTTGTGCGCCGTATCCTGGAATTAAAAAGAAAATATCTTTATAGGTTTGTCTAAGATAATTTGCATCACTTTCTTCTGTGCATCCTACAACTGCTCCAACAGGGCTGCAAGTTTGTTCCGGAAAAGTTTCCTTCATCTGATTGCCGAGACGTTCCAGTTCTTTTCCGACTTCATCGAGCACACGGCCGCCCGATTTCAATTCTTTTTGTTCAATATCTATCATTCCCGGGTTGCTTGTTCTAAGCAGAACGAAAATTCCTTTTCCTTTGGAGGCGCAGAATTCTGTAAAAGGCTTTAATGTGTCGAATCCCATGTAAGGATTTATTGTGATTATATCTGATTCAAAATCGCCTGAAAAATGGGCTTTTGCATACGCGCTTGCTGTGGCTGCAATGTCTCCTCTTTTTATATCGGAAATGCAGATTAGCCCGGAGTCTTTTACAGCTTTTAAAGTTTGCGCATAAACTTTAAGTCCTTCAATTCCCATTGCCTCGTAGTAAGCAATCTGGACTTTAAAGCAGCAGGCGCTTTTGTCTTCTGTGATTTTCTTTATTAAAAGTTTATTGTATTCAAGAACAGCTTGCGCCGGAGAAAACTTTTCAACTAAATTCTGCGGAATATAAGACGGATCTGTGTCTAGTCCAACGCAAAGAGGTCCGTTTTTTGCGGCTAGCTCTTGTAAAATTTGCATATTGTGTTTCATGCGCTGATTATACCATGAGCTAGTTTTAAAAGTCTATTGCTGCGTAAAGATGAAAAGAGATTCCCCAGTCAAGCTGGGGGAATGACAGAAAATATACAACTTACCCGATAATGGCAGATAAAGTAAAGATGCATTATCCGGCTTGACTGAATATTTTTTTAATAGTTAGTTTCTGAAGCTATGAATTGGAGCTGGGATTCTTCCGCCGCGGTTTATAAAGTCTGCGCAGCCGAATTTGTTTACATCGATTACAGGACAGCCTCCCAAAAGTCCTCCGAATTCAACCCATTCACCGGCTTTTTTCCCTGGAGCTGGAATAAGGCGCACTGCGGTTGTTTTATTGTTTACCATTCCAATTGCCATTTCATCTGCCATGATTCCGCTGATTGTTGTTGCAGGCGTGTCGCCCGGGATTGCAATCATGTCAAGTCCTACAGAGCAAACACAAGTCATTGCCTCGAGCTTTTCAAGAGTAATGGAATGCTGCTTTACGGCGTTAATCATGCCCTCGTCTTCGCTTACAGGAATAAATGCGCCGCTTAATCCGCCTACGTTTGTTGAAGCCATTACACCGCCTTTTTTTACCATGTCGGTAAGCATTGCAAGAGCTGCTGTTGTTCCCGGCGCGCCTGCTCCTTCAAGTCCGATTTCTTCAAGAATGCGGGCAACGCTGTCTCCAACTTCCGGTGTAGGAGCAAGGGAAAGATCTAGGATTCCGAAATTTACACCAAGGCGTTTGGCGGCTTCTGTTCCGACCATTTGTCCCATGCGTGTAATTTTAAATGCCATTTTTTTGATTCCGTCTGCAAGTTCGTTTATTGGGCGGCCTTTGTATTCGCGGGCGGCTGCAAGAATAACTCCAGGTCCTGAAACACCAACGTTGATTACAGCGTCTCCTTCTCCAGGTCCGTGAAATGCTCCTGCCATAAATGGATTGTCTTCCGGCGCATTTGTAAAGACTACAAGCTTTGCGCAGCCGTTGACTTCGCAGTTGCGGGAAACTTCGGCAGTTTTCTTTATTGTTTCTCCCATGAGCTTTACGGCATCCATGTTGATTCCGTTTTTTGTTGTTCCCACGTTTACGCTTGAGCAAACAAAATTTGTTGTTGCAAGAGCTTCTGGAATTGAATCAATTAAAATTTTATCTGCAGGAGTGATTCCTTTTTGAACAAGCGCGCTGAATCCGCCAATGAAATTTACGCCGAGTTCCTTTGCGCATTTGTCCAGCGTGCGGCAGTATTCAACGTAGGATTTTTCTCCGCTTGCTCCAGCGACCAGTGCGATTGGAGTTACAGAAATTCTTTTGTTGATGATTGGAACTCCGAATTCTTTTTCTATGTCCTGGCCTACACGCACAAGGTTTCCAGCATAGCGCATTATTTTGTCATAAATTTTTTGATTTGCTTTTTTTGCATCTGAATCTGCGCAGTCTAAAAGAGATATTCCCATTGTTATGCATCTTACATCGAGCTTTTGGCGCATAAACATATTTACTGTTTCTTCGATTTCTATAGGTGAAAAAATCATAAATCCCTCAAAGTTCTAAATTGAACTTCATTTTACTTTATTGCATGGATTGTTGCAATTGATAGGGCGAAGGCGGATTTTTGGTTTTAATGAAAGATTCCCGTGTCGTAGCATGAAAATGACACAAGGGCAAACACTGGAATGGCAGAAAATTTATTTTCAAAAAAAATCATAAAAATTCCTCAAAGTACTTGACAATTCCTGGGGGGGGGTATACTTGGAGAACCAAATAAAAGCGATTCTGCATTGCAGAGTTCTTGTTTGGCAAATTCAATTTATAAGGAGTGAACTTATGAGAAAGTTTGCTAAAATTTCAGCTGTATTGGCAGCTATGGTTCTTGCGCTTGCATTTGTAGGCTGCAAGTCTGATGATGACGACGATGATGATGTGTCTAGCTCAACATTGGGTATTAGCGGAACAGAAAAAGCGTACTGGATTTCTGTAGAAGAAGATGATGGTTCTACTAAATACGCTAAAACCTACATCGAATTTACTAGCGACACAACTGGGAAAACATACAAATATTTTGACCAGGATGATGTTGATAATGGGAAGGCTTCTTCTGTTGGATATTCCGTAGAAACTGAATTTACTTTTACAACTAGCGGAAATACATTGACTTTAACTGGTTTTACTATATATGAATATAAAAATGGTAAATGGACTTCTGAAAAGTTTGAAGCTGAAGGCTGGTCAGAAACTTACACAATTTCTGGCTCAGAATTGACTGACACATTTAAGGAAGAAAAAGAAACCGAAACAACTAAGTATATAAAAGTTACTGAAAAGCCAACAGAACCATATAAAAAGTAGTTTCTTAACATATTCAAGTTAAAAAGAATGCTCCAGGTAAAATATCTGGAGCATTTTTGTTTTTATAGAAGATTCCCGTATCAAGTACGGGAATGACACAAGGTCTGGGGTATGGAAATGGCAGTTAAGATTTTGCCTATTTGTCATTACCCTGCTAGAGCAGAAAATCTTGCGTTTTATTTTTTAATTTCTTCAAGCGCGGTGTCGGCAGCGATTTTTCCGTAGATGCAAATATCTGCTACTGCGTTTCCTCCAAGACGGTTTGCGCCGTGGATTCCGCCTGTAACTTCACCAGCCGCATAAAGTCCTGGAACTGGATTTTTGCCTGTGTCCAAAACTTGCGCCTTTGTGTTTATTGTGATTCCGCCCATTGTATGATGAACAGCAGGTCCTACTTCAACAGCGTAGAACGGAGCTTTTGTAAGAGGTCGCGGCATTTCTGAAGCCTTTCTGCCTAGAGGATCATTTCCTGATTTTTGAATCTGCGCATAATCTGCCATTGTCTTTTCAAATTCATCCGCTGGAATTTCAAGTTTTTCCGCAAGCTCTTTTGCAGTTTCGCCTTGGGTAATAAGTCCGTTCTTTATATAAGTTTCAATTGCCTTGAGAGACTCGCGAACATCTTGATCGAATACAAGAAATGCAGTTTTTCCTTTTTGCGCAAGAATGGCCTTTGACATTACATCGCGGGTTGCCATTTCTGTGCAGAATCTTTTTCCGTCGCGGTTTACAAGAATTGCTCCGTTTCCGCGGACAGCTTCTGTTATCATTGTGCCGTTTCCCGGAACAACTGTCGGGTGAGTTTGTATTTCTTCCATCTGAGTAAGACCGGCATTGAATTTTTTTATCCAGCTGAATGCGTCTCCAGTTGCGCCTTTATGGTTTGTAGTTCCAAATCCTTCAAGTTCAGGTTTGTAGGAAACGACCATCTGCGGATTTGCGCCGAATCCTCCGGTTGCAACTATCACGGCTTTTGCGCTGATTGTGTATTCATTGCTTCCTGCACAAAGTTTTACGCCGGCTGCTTTTCCGTCTTTTTCTATTATGTCAAGAACTTTGTTTGAATAGCGGATTTCTGCTCCAGCGTTCAATGCGGCTTTTTCAAGAGCAGGAATCAAATTTGAGCCAACAGCAGCTCCTCCTTGCGGCCGGTGAGTGCGTTTGTTTGTTGAGCCTGCCATTTTTCCAACATCAGTCAAATCTGCGCCAATTGAAATAAGCCAGTCTACAGTTTCCGCAGATTTTTCAGTCATGTTGCGTACAAGCTCTGGATTGTTCTTGTAGTGTCCGCCTTTCATTGTGTCTTCAAAAAACTGCTCGTTTGTGTCTTGAATTCCAAGTTTCTTTTGAATTGAAGTTTCACTTGCGTTAAGTCCGCCTGTCGCAGAAATTGTGTTTCCGCCTGCGTTTCCCATTTTTTCAAGGATAATTACTTTTGCGCCTTTGCTTGCAGCTTCTGTTGCCGCAGAAAGTCCGGCTCCGCCAGCTCCGATTATAACAATGTCGCATGAAGTGTCCTTGTATTCTGCTTGCTCTGATTTTTTTCCGTGGGCTGAATTTATTGCGTTTTCCAAAGCCGCTAAAGTTGCCTTGGAAGTTATCGTTGCGCCTGAAACTGTATCGATTCCGGCTGCTTTTCCTGTGGAAGCGAATTTTTCAAGAATTGACTTTATTGCGGGTTTTGCAAAGTCTGTTTCTTCTTCTTTTAGAATTTCTGTTGAAGTGATTTTTCCGTCTTTTACAGAAAATGCGATTTCAATTGCGCCGTTTCTTCCGTCCGCTTTGCCAGAAAATGTTCCGTCTGGCAGAGCTTTTGGCTTTGAACAGGCTGCCATTACAGCTATTGAAATTCCTGACGCAACTATAAAAATTGCCGCTGCCAGTGAATTCCGTAGATTCTTGTGTTTCATATATTCCTCCGAAAAATTTTTTGCCGGTTAAAATATACATTAAAAACACAAGTTAGCATAGGTTAATATTAAAATTCTTCGTCCTCAAGCTGGACGCAGTTTGGATTGTTGCGGCACCAGTTTTCCGAGTATGAAGCTTTTTTGCAGAATATTTTTACAGAAGTTCCGAATGCGCTGTTTTCAATAAAATCTACTGATTCTGGAATTATAACTTTTGTGTCGTTTCCGCAGTTTACAAAAGATTCTTCTCCGATGCTTATAACGCCTTCCCTGATTCTTACAGATTCCATGTCTGTTCCCAAAAAGGCTCTTCTTCCGATTCCTTTTATTCCTTTAGGAGTTGCCACATTTTTTTTGCTTCCGCTGTAAAATAAAAGCATACTGTTGAATGTGTTGAACATCATTCCGTCTTCGTATTTGTAGTTTTTGTTGATTGGAAGATATTTTTCGCTGTTCGGAAATGCTGATTTTGCGCATGAAATCAAGTTGTCTGGAAGAACAAGGTTTTTTATTCCGGTGCAGTTTGCGAATGCTTTTTCATTTATGGAAGTAATGTTTTCATGCAAGACTATTGACTGAAGCCCAGTGCAGTCTTCAAAAGTTCCTTCTTCAATTGTAGTGATGTTTGACGGAATATCCACGGACTCAAGGGATGCGCAGTTGTAAAATGCACGTTTTCCGATTGCCATTAAATTTGGAGGAAGCTCAACCGACTTTAAATTTACACAGTCAGCAAAAGCGTTTTCTCCGATTACAAGGACGCTTTCTGGAATTTTTATAGAAGAAACCATGCGGTGGTTGTGAAAAGTTGTTCCTGTTATTTCTGTTGTTCCCTCTGGAATTTCAACATCGATTAAAGGCAAATCCATTTTTAGCTCCGATATAAAATGATTGGTTCTGTTAATATTATCATTCTTAGCATTTGATGTCTAATGTTTTTTCGGCTTTGTGCGCAACGTTTGAACTTTATTTAGATTATTTATATAGTAGAGATATGAAAGAAACTTTGCATTTTGTAAAAGCCAGCACAAGATATAAGAGAGAGCATAAAAGCGACTATGGAAAGGAACGCATAGAAATTCTATACGAGGACAAGGATATTGTTGTTATAAACAAAGCTTCTGGGCTTCTTTCTGTTCCTTATCCGGGAAGCAAATCTCGCACTGCGATTGAGCTTCTGGAAAAAATTATGCGTAAAAAAGGAACTTTTTCTGAAAGTCACCGGCCTTTTGTTGTGCATCGTTTGGACAGAGACACAAGCGGAGTTATGATGTTTGCCTTGAATGAAAGGGTACAGAAAAAAATAATGTCCAGTTGGAAAACTATGGTTACAGATAGGCTTTACAGGGCTGTTGCGGAAAATCCTAGAAGAAATCATCCTGAATTGCCGGACTCTGGCCTTATAGATGAACCGCTTGCAAAAAATGCGTGCCATCAAGGCTATGTTCCAAAAAAACTTGATGACAAGGCTGAAACTTGCGAGGCACGCACAAATTTCAGTGTTGTGTTACGGGGCAGAACCCATACGCTTTTTGAGCTTTCTTTGGATACAGGCAAGAAAAATCAGATAAGGGCGCATTTGGCTTCAAGGCATTATCCGCTTGCCGGAGACGAAAATTATAGGGCCAGAACTGACCCCTTTCATAGGCTTGCTCTTCATGCAAGAACATTGGCGTTTATTCATCCTGTTACGGGAGAAAAAATGAGCTTTGAAATTCCAGAGCCAGAAGAATGGGAGCAGTACGTTAAAAAAGGCGATTTGCATCCTCAAATTCCAGTTTGGGCTAACGAACGTAAGGAGCGAATTCAGTATAATGCGCAGATTGAAAATATAAAAACTCCCGACCATTCGTTACGTCGCCAAGCTAGAAAAATGGATTTTATTGCGCGCGGAAAATCAGGAATTAAATAAAAACTAACGATAGTTTATTGTTATACTGATTTATTAGAAAAAACTATAGCTGGCTATAAAGAAAATCTTCTTGTAGCACAACTTGAATTTCACTATTATTTTATTATGCAGATTAAACTTAACAATTTGAAAAAAACATATTCAGGTCCAAACGGAAAAATTGCCGCTGTAAATGGAATTTCACTGGATATTCCAGAAAATACAATTTTTGGAATAATCGGAAAAAGCGGAGCTGGAAAAAGCAGTCTTGTGCGTTTGATAAGCCTTCTTGAAAAGCCGGACGAAGGTGAAATTTTTTATGACAACGACAGAGTTGATAATCTTGGAAAACGCGAGCTTATTTTGCGCCGCAGAAAGATTGGCATGATTTTTCAGAATTTTAATCTGTTCAGTTCAAGGACTGCTGAAAAAAATGTTGCTTATCCTCTTGAAATTTGCGGAACTCCAAAAGAAGTTATAAAGCCGCGTGTTCAGGAAATGCTAAAGCTTGTTGGACTTGAAGACAGAGCCGCTTCTCCTATAAGCACACTTTCCGGCGGACAAAAACAGAGAATTGCGATTGCCCGTGCGCTTGCAACTCAGCCTGATATTCTTTTTTGCGATGAAGCTACGAGCGCTCTTGATCCGCAGACAACAACTTCAATTTTGAATTTAATCCGCGACATTCAAAAGAAAATGAATTTGACAGTTGTAATGATTACTCATCAGATGGAAGTTGTGCGCGATGCTTGTGAGCAGGTTGCGGTTGTTGATTCTGGAAAAATTGTGGAGCAGGGAAGCGTAAAAGAAATTTTCAGCTGTCCTAAGTCAGAAGTTACAAAAGAATTTATGAGAGGAATTTCTTCGAATTCAAAAGATGAAATTGTGCGCTGGTCTGATGAAGGCGGGCAGTTTGAGCTTCATTTTATTGGAGAAAAAACTGGAGAGCCTGTTTTGAGCCGCATGGCAAAGCTGTTCGATGTGGAATTCAATATCAGGGCAGGTGGAATTCAGCGTATAAAGAATGAAGACATTGGAGCTTTGTTTGTTGATTTTTCCGGCAAAAAAACTGAAATAAAAAAGGCTCTTGATTTTTTAAGGGAGCAGGGCATTCTTGTTGAAGACATTTCTGGAGGAAAAAAATGAGTCAGATTTTTGCTTTAGTTGGACAGTCGTCTTTGCAGACTTTGGAAATGGTTTTCTTTTCTACATTATTTTCTCTTGTGCTTGGTTTTCCTGTGGGCGTTTTGCTTTACATTACAAATCCGACTGGAATTTCTCCGCGTCCAATTTTGAATCAGATTTTAAGCCGGATTGTAAACGTCTTGCGTTCTTTTCCGTTTATCATTTTGATGATTGTGCTTTTTCCGCTTTCACGTCTTATGTTGGGAACAAGCATTGGAACAGAAGCTACGATTATTCCGCTTAGCATTGCCGCTGCTCCTTTTGTTGCCCGTGTAATAGAAACTGCTTTAAGCGAAGTTGATTCTGGAATGATTCAGGCTGCAAGAGCAATGGGCTCAACAAACTGGCAGATTATTTATAAAGTTGTTATTCCGGAAGCTTTTCCGTCTGTGATTTCAGGAATAACGCTTACAATTATAAACTTGATTGGATATTCTGCGATGGCTGGAACAATTGGCGGCGGCGGACTTGGAGACTTGGCAATTCGATACGGTTACCAAAGATTCCGCACCGATGTAATGATTGCGGCGGTTGTTGTTATTCTTGTGCTTGTTGAGCTGATTCAGTTTATTGGAACTGTTCTTGTAAATAAAATGCTTAGCAAACGCTAGACTGTTTTTCCGCCCCAGCGAACTGAATTCTGTTTTTCGTAGCTGATTGCTTTGTCAAAGTCAGCTTTTGGATCGCAGTTTTTTTCTATCTGAAGAGCGGCCGCATGAAGCCTGTTTATGCATTGGCTTTTGTCATTGTAGCCGAGCTTTGATTTTTCTATTGCGTCTCCTAGAACTCTTATGCTTTCATCGTAAATTCTAAGCGGAACAGGAAATGGATGTCCGTCTTTTCCGCCGTGGGCAAAACTGAACCTTGCCGGATCTTTGAATCTGCTTGGAGTTCCATTTATTACTTCGCTGATTAAAGTTAAGGATTGCAATGTTCTAGGACCAAGCCCCGGAGTTAAAAGAAGACTTTCAAAATTTTTTGCAGGACTTTCATAGGCGGTTGCAAGAACTGCGCCAAGCCTTTTTAAGTCCACATCTTTTTCTGTAACATTATGATGAGAAGGAAGTGTTATGCTCCTTTCATTTTGAATTTGGATTTCAGTTTTATCTTCAAAAAGCTCCTGCTGAATTTTTTGTGGAAGTCCAAGTTCTTGCACGGATTTTATTTCGGCGATTATTTTTTCAGGCTTTTCTTTTGAAAGTTCTAGAATTGAATTTCTTGTGCTGGCTGCTGAAGAATCCGTGAGATTTAAAATCAGGCCTTTGTTTTCTCCTGTAATTCCTGAATGCGGCTCTTCAATAAATGAATTTAAATTTTGCGAGCACCAATGGTAGCGGCGCGCTGTTTTGGTTTGAGTGTTCATGCCTTGCTGAACAATTGCCCAGTCGCCCTTGTCGCTTAAAATAAAATTGTGCTGATAAAGTTGAAATCCGTCTTGAACTGCGGCCCCATCCACTTTTGCTGAAAGCCTGCTTGCGTTTACAAGAGAAGTCCCGTCCAAGCCTGTCGCTTCGCTTAAATATAAAAGTTCCTGCGGTGTTCTGCGCGAATACTTTCCTCTTCCGCCGCAAACGCAAAGCCCGAATTCTCTAGCCCGCGGATTTATTCCACGCTTCAAGGCGTACATTACGCTTGTGGTTATTCCGGAAGAATGCCAGTCCATTCCTAGAACTGCTCCAAATGACTGAAACCATAAAGGATCGCTTAGCCTGCGCAAAACCTCTTTTTTTCCATATTGAATTAAAAGCGATTCTACAATCAAAGTTCCAAGGTCGCGCATTCTGTCTGCAAGCCATTTGGGAACTGTTCCAACATGAAGCGGCAAGTCAGCGTGTCCGGTTCTCTTTATCATTTTAGTCCAAAACTCCCATTGAATCTAAGATAAGTGAAGCTGCGACAGTTGATGCTGTTTCAGTCCGTAGAATTCTTTTTCCCATGCTTAAAAGCTCAAAGCCGTTTTGCTTAAAAAGCTGACGTTCGGAATTTGTCCAGCCGCGCTCGCTTCCAATTGCGGCTACTACTTTTTGCGGTTTTTCTTTTAATGCGCATGAAAGGCTCTGAGAAGGCTCAATGTTGTCAAGCGCAAGAAGTTTTCCTTCAAGGTCAATTTGCGCAAGGCAGTTTTCTAGCGTTTGGTGAATAAAAAGTTTTGGAATCTGAGTAGAGCCTGCCTGGACACTTCCGTCCAAAAGAAATTTTTTTGCTTCGCCTTTTGTTGCAAGATCTGATTTTAAATACGATTTTTCACCAAGCTCTGTTCCTGTAAGATGAACTTCCTGCACTCCCAAAGAAGCCATGTCGCGCAAAAGCCTTTTGAGCTGAATCGGCCGGGGAAATCCAATAATCATTTTAAGCGGATAAAGTTTTTTTCCGTCGGATTCTGGTGTGAAGTAAAAATAAATTTTTCCGCCTTTGAATGTTTTTTTTCCGTCGGAAGATTTTTTTTCTTCAACAGAAATTTTTTTTATTATGGCAGTTCCGGCCTGGCCTCCTATGATTCCTGCTGAAAAGCTTTCGCCTTCTTTTTTATGCAGAATTTTCAGAATGTGCTGGGCGCGCTCATCTTGAATGTCAAGCGGATTTAAAATTTCTTCCGGGGAAAAAAGGCAGATGTTCATTTTAAATGAATTTTCTAAGCTCCTGATGCTGAATCATTTTTGTTTTTACGGCGATTATGTAACTTCCGAACATTGCGGTAAGAGCGTCGATTCCGGCTGCATAGGCGCAGATAACGGGAACTGCATTTTTTAAAAGAAGATAGCCGGATTCAAATCCGCGTCCGTACAAAAGGCACATTGAAGTTATTGCGGCAAACGGTCCGCCCAAAGGAATTTCTGCCAAAGCAAATGAAAGCAAGAAAGAAACTCCTGCAATCCACAAAATGTCTAGCACTGGAATTCCAAGGCTTGAGTAAGAGCGCAAAATAAGAACAAAGCCAGCTGCCTGGACTAAAGCTGCTCCTCCGCGTCCAAAAATAGAAAAAAGCGGAAACGAAAATGCGTTGATTCTTCTTTTTATTCCGAGGCTTTCTTTTCCGTGGCGAAGATTCAATGCAAGCGCAAGATTTGTGTCTCCGCTGAAAAATGCGACCAAAAAAGGACAAATGGAAGCGTACAAGACCCTGTAAGGATGCATTTCATGGCAAAGAAATCTTAATATTAGCGGATAGATAATAAAGGATACGATGAGTAAATCAGCAGTGAGCATTATTATAAGTCCGTTGTAAACTCCGCTGCTTATTGCCGAAATAAAATCTATTGTCCAGCGGCACATTACGGCAATCATTCCGACTGCGAAAATTTCAATGAAAAAACTCAATACAATGTAAAATACTTTGCTAAGGGAATCAAAAAGTCCGACTGCGGCTTTTGAAGCGTTTTTATCACTGGCGGCTCCAGCTCCTGCAAGTCCTGCAAAGATAAAGCAAGGCAAAAGATATGCGCCGTCCATCAAAGATTCAAATCCGGAAAAAGGAAAAAGTTTGGTTATCAAAGTCTGCCATGCAAATGAAGAAACTTCGGAAGCTTTTTCAGTTGTGATTGGAATGCGCGGAAGTTTTATTGCAAGCGCGGAAACAAGTCCTAAAAGCATAAGCGCGAATGATGATGAAAATATTACGCCGAAAGTCCAGGCTGAAGCTTTTGTTAAAAGTTTTTCATCCCGAAGCTTAAAAAATGAAATTGAAACAGAAAAAAACAAAACTGGAAGAAGCGCGTATCTTCCGAAGCGGACTGCAATTTCCACAATAAAATCAAGAGCCGCTTGTCCCTGAACTGTTGAAGGTGAAAAAACAAGGGCGGAAATTAAACCGATTGCAATGCCAATTAAATATTTAAGCCAAATTCTCATAGCAACGGATTATAGCAAGGCTCAAGGAAAAATACAATTAAGCAAAGTTTCCGCAGGATTATTGAAGCAGCATCTGGTCGTTTTGAAGCGAATGTTTTTTTATGGCGCGGAATTTTTCAATTATTGAATCCATTGTAAGCTTTTGTTTTTCTTCTTTTCCTATGTCCATTATAATTTCGCCTGAATCCATCATCAAAAGCCGAGAACCATAGTCAAGAGCGTGCTGCATATTGTGAGTTACCATCATAACTGTGAGATTGTATTCCTTTGCAAATTTCCGTGTAAGTTCCATTACAATCGCAGCGTTTGAAGGGTCAAGGGCGGCCGTGTGTTCGTCAAGCAAAAGAAGAGATGGCTTTGACATTACAGCCATAAGAAGCGTTAGAGCTTGTCTTTGCCCGCCTGAAAAAAGCTCAACATTGTCGCCGAGCCGGTTTTCAAGACCCATGTTCAGCTTAGAAAGCTCTTCTCTAAAAAAACTGCGTGTTTTATTGTTCAGGCTGATTTTTAGTCCTTTGAATCCTTTTTTTGATGCAATGACCATGTTGTCTTCAAGCGACATTTTTCCGGCTGTTCCTAAAAGCGGATTTTGAAAAATTCGTCCGATGTATTTTGCGCGTTTGTATTCTTTGTCTTTTGTTATGTCCTTTATTCCGTTTTCTGTTTCAAGAAAAATCGAGCCTTCAGTTGGTGAATAAGTTCCAGAAATAACATTGTACAAAGTTGATTTTCCGGCTCCGTTGCTTCCGATTACAGTTATAAAGTCGCCTTTATTAATTGAAAGATTTATGTTTTTAAGCGCGGTGTTTTCGTCTGGAGTATTTTTATTAAATGTAATTCCAATATTTTTTAGCTCAATCATTTTGAAGCTCCGTTTTTAGACGATTTGAATTTTTCTTTTAAATTTGTGCGGGAAATAATAAGGCAGATTATAATTAAAATTCCTGTTGCAAGTTTTAAGTCGTTCGGCGTTATGTGGATTTTGTATCCGTAGCTGCGGGCAAGCATCATAAGCGCTCTGTAAATAAAAGAGCCTGCTATTACACGGAATGTCTGCACTGAAATTTTATTTGAGCGGATTGCAAATTCTCCGAGCATTAAAGAAGCAAGCCCTGAAACTACAATTCCAGTTCCCATTCCAACGTCAGCAAAGCCATTGTACATTGCCGCAAAAGCTCCTGCCAAAGCTGCAAGCCCGTTTCCAAAGCAAATTCCAATTCCTCTTAAAATGCTTGGATTTATTCCCTGCGAAACTATAAGCTGCGGATTTGCTCCGAGCGCGCCCATTGTGAGTCCAAGGTCAGTATGATAAAAAAGATCGAGAAGAGCCTTCAACGCTAAAACAAAAATAATCAGAAAAACAACAATTCCCCACTGCGGATCAACTGAAGGAAAATATTCATACATTGAATCAGAAATCTTTGAAAATAATGTTGGAATCTTTAAAAAAGAAACATTCGCTTTGTTTGACATAATCCTAAGATTCACGGAATAAAGCATTGTCATTGTTAGAATTCCTGCGAGCAAATCTGGAATTTTTAGTTTTGTGTAAACCGCGCTTGTTATAAGACCTGCTGCAAGTCCTGAACAAAATGAAATAAAAATCGATGCCGCCGGATTTATGCCTTTTAAAAGACAAGCTGCAAGAACGCAAGCTCCCAAAGGAAAAGAGCCATCAACTGTCATGTCGCAGAAATTCAAGATTCTGAATGTTGAAAAAACACCCAGAACCATGATTCCGTAAATAAGTCCTTCAATTATTATTGATGAAATCATAATCTTTTATTTTTCTGAAAGTTTTCCGTTTTGATATATAAAGTTTGCTGAATCAATATATTTTTGGTCTATTGAAATTCCGCAGTTTTTCGCTGAATCAAGGTCAATTAGGAAATCCGAATCTGAAGGATCTGTCATAAATTTTACAGGAAGGCTTGCAGGTTTTGCTCCGTTAAGAATTTTTACAACCATTTCTCCTGTAGCGCGGCCTGCTTTATAATAGTTGAATCCGCTTGCCATAAAAATTCCGCCTTCTTTTGCTGCTGTAACGTCTCCTGAAAAAATCGGCTTTTTTGCTTTTCCAAAAACATTTACAAGGCTTGCAATTGCACTAAAAACTGTGTTGTCTGTGGAAAGATAAATTCCGTCCACTCTGTTTACAATTGCTTGTGCAGCTTGTTTTACTTCATCTGATTTTGTAATGCTTTGAGTTACAAGATTTATTCCTGCTTCTTTGCATCCTTTTTCTACAAGTGAAAGCGCGCTTGCAGAATTGTCTTCGTTGCTTGTGTAAATATATCCAAGAGTTTTTATTTTGGCGACTTCCTTAAAAAGCTTTATGTGCTGCTCTGTCGGAATCGCATCGCTCATTCCAGTTACATTGCGCTGTCCGTGTTCTACAGTTGAGACAAGTCCGGCTCCAACAGGATCTGTAACTGTTCCAAAGACAACTGGCGTAGTTTTTATTGCTGTGGCAAGCGCGACCGCTACTGGAGTTGCTATTCCAACCGCGACGTTCACTTTTTCCGCTTTAAACTGATTTGCAATTTGGGCTGCGGTTCCAACATCTCCGTTTGCGTTTTGCAAGTCGTAATCCGCATCGATTCCAGCGTCTTTTATTGCGTCAATTACGCCACGCTCAATGTCGTCTAAAGCAACGTGCTGAACAATTTTTGCAATTCCTATTTTAACTTTTTTTGCTGGCTTGGCATAAACTGAAAATGCAGAAAAAAGGGCTGCAATAAAAATAAGTTTTTTCATATTGTTTCTCCTATAAAAAGTCAATGTGGAAATTTCAATTTCCGATTTGGCTTTTTGAGCATATTCGCAATGAAATGAGAATATGCAGTTGATAAGGAAGTTTGCAACGCAAACTTGTGAATAAAAACTTTGACGCTATTTCAGACGAAGTTTTTATTGCACTCTCCTAATGTAAGAATGAATTTTTGTTTGCTTTGAAAAAGTTTCAGCATCTTTATGTTACTACTAAAAGAAACGTTTGTAAAGAGACTTTTTCAAAAAAAAATGCCCGACAAAGTTTAAACTTTAGCCGGACAGTTCCTGTTAAGATTGCCCGGTCATGCCGAGCAATGACATGAAATTTCAAGTATGGAAATGACAGTCAATCAGAATTTATTTTTTACTTAGTGTTTTGTACTCATCGAATTCTGCAAGCATTTCTGCATCTTTGTTTTTATCAAGAAGGCTTACTACAACAGAAACGAAAAGGCAGATTATAAAGCCAGGAAGAATTTCATAGATGTTGAAAATTCCGCCGGACATATTGTGCCAAAGAACAACCGTGATTCCGCCTGCAACAAGTCCTGCGATTGCGCCTTTATTTGTCATTCCGCGCCAGAACAACGCAAGCAGAACAAGCGGTCCAAATGTTGCGCCGAATCCAGCCCAGGCATAGCTTACAAGTCCGAAGATTGAGCTTTCTGGATTCAAGGAAAGGAAAAATGCAACTGTCGCTATTGCAAAAACCGTTATGCGTCCGACATTTAAAACTGATTTTTCATCCGCATCTTTTTTTATAATTCCTTTGAAGAAATCTCGGCTTACTGCGCTTGCTGCTGAAAGAAGCTGACTGTCTGCTGTGCTCATTGAAGCTGCAAGAATTGCGCAAAGGAAAATTCCTGCTATAAATGCCGGATACATTTTAAGCATTGTTTCGCTGAAAACTGTTTCGGCTGCGGCTCCAGAAAGAAGCTTTGGCATAAGATATGCAGTTCCAAGCGTTCCGATTATAAAAGTTCCGATGTATGAAATAATCATCCAGACTGTTCCAATTCTGCGGGCTTTTGTAAGTTCTTCTTCCGAACGGATTCCCATAAAGCGTACAATTATGTGAGGCATTCCAAAATATCCAAGTCCCCAGGCAAGAGCTGAAACAATGGAACTTGCGCTGTAGTTTTTGTTTGCTGTGAATTTCGCAAGCATTTCCGCGCCGAATTCTTCGTTCATGGCTTTTTCACTGAAATCCGCTGCTTTTGCAAATGCTTCTGCCGGTCCTCCGAGCGCAAAAACTGCAATCAGTGAAGAAACAACAAATGCCACAAAAATCAAAAGTCCCTGTATAAAATCTGTTGTGCAGACCGCAAAGTATCCGCCCATAATCGTATATGAAAGGATTACGACAAGTCCGATTACAAGTCCTGCATGATAAGGAAGATTGAATACAGAATTGAAAAGTTTTGCGCAGGCTACAAATCCTGAAGCTGTGTAAATAGTAAAGAAAAGAACAATGAAAATAACAGAAACAAGTGAAAGAAGGTGAGTCTTGTCTTTAAAGCGATTTGTAAAAAATTCTGGAATCGTTATGGAATCTCCAAAAGCTATTGTGCAGCGGCGAAGCGGTTTTGCAACAAAAAGCCAGTTCAAGTAAGTTCCTGCAATAAGTCCAATTGCAGTCCAGAATGTTTCCTTGATTCCTCCAAGATAGCAAAGTCCGGGAAGCCCCATTAAAAGCCATGCTGAAGAGTCAGAGGCTTCTGCGCTTAATGCTGTAACCCAAGGCCCGAGTTTTCTTCCGCCCAAAAAGAAGTCAGAAGAACTGTTGTTTTTCTTTGCGTTCCTAAGTCCAATGTAAACCATAAAGCCAAGGTACAATGCAAAGGCTATGATTTTTGCAATCATTTGTGATGTCATAAGTGCTCCAAATTTAAATATATGCAATTTTAGTGCATAAATATGATGTTTTCAACAGGAAGATTCGCCGGTGTTCCAACGCTTTTGTTATAAGGTCGAATGTCGAGTTTTAATAAAACAGCTACTAAACAATTATTCCTATGCCAACAAGACTGTCATTGCCGTGCCTGACTCGATAATGACATTAAATCATAAAGCTCGAAATTGAACCTATAGGATGTTGAAATTTTGTTTTGGTTGTAATTGTTTTATTTTATGCGATAAAAAACACGCTAAATTCTAAAAACGTTTCCATGAAAATATAATAAAACGCCATAGAAAATAAAATGAAATTCATTCAAATAAAAGTTTTGAAAAAAAAATTGACAATATTTTTATAATGTGTATACTGAAATTATGGAAACGTTTCCACGTTCCATGCTATGTATTTCATTGTTTTGGATTTTTTTTAGGAGGAAAAAATGAAAAAATTTATTAAAGTTGCAGCAGCTGTTGCTATGGCGGCATCTTCTGCTTTTATGCTTGCTTCATGCGGCGGAAAAAAACAGCTTACAGTTCGCTACTTGAACTTTAAGCCGGAAGTTGCAGGCGTTTATCAGGAACTTGCAGACGAGTATGAGAAAGAAACTGGTGTAAAAGTTGTTGTTGAGACAGCGGCCAACAATTCCTATGAACAAACTCTTATGTCAAAAATGTCAACAAAAGAAGCTCCAACTCTTTTCCAGATTAACGGACCACGCGGATACGCAAACTGGAAATCATATTGCGCAGATCTTTCAAACACAGAAATCTACAAGCATCTTTCAGACAAATCTTTGGCTGTAACTTCTGGAAAAGGTGTTTACGGTGTTCCTTATGTTGTAGAAGGCTACGGAATCATTTACAACAAGGCTATCACAGACAAATACTTTGCTCTTTCAAACAAGGCAGTTCCATATTCAAGCATGGAAGAAGTAAACAACTTTGCAAAACTCAAGGCTGTTGCTGACGATATGCAGAAGAACGCAAAAGTTCTTGGAATTGACGGTGTTTTTGCTTCTACATCATTGAAAGCCGGCGAAGACTGGAGATGGCAGACTCACCTTGCAAACCTTCCAGTTTACTATGAATTCAAGAACAACAACATTGATCTTGCTTCTGATGCAACAAAGAAAATCAAGTTCCAGTACGGAAAAGAATTCCAGAACATTCTTGACCTTTACTTGAACGATTCTACTGTTGACCGCAAGGCTGTTGGAACAAAAACAGTTACAGATTCTATGTCTGAATTTGCTCTTGAAAAATGCGCAATGGTTCAGAACGGAAACTGGGCTTGGGGACAGGTTGCTGGCGTTTCAGGAAACAAAGTTCTTCCAGAAAATGTAAAATATCTTCCAATATACACAGGTGTTGAAGGCGAAGAATCACAGGGCTTGTGCATTGGAACAGAAAACTTCTATTGTATCAACGCAAAAGCTTCAGCAGAAGAGCAGAAAGCTACAGCAGATTTCATCTACTGGCTCTATTCAAGCGACTTTGGAAAGAACTATGTAACAAACAAACTCGGCTTCATTGCTCCGTTTGACACATTCTCTGACAGCGAACGCCCAACAGACCCACTTGCAGTTGAAATCAGCAAATGGATGAGCAAGCCTGGAATTACATCTGTTGCATGGAACTTCACATTGTTCCCTTCACAGACATTCAAAGACAACTTCGGAGCTTCTTTGCTTAGATATGCACAGGGCTCAAAGAGCTGGGACGATGTTGCAGCTGATGTTGTTTCTACATGGGAAAAAGAATCTAATATGTAGAATTTTCGCGGAGTCTGAAAAAGATTCCGCGTGTCTTTCACAGTCCTTCATTAGTTAAAAATATATTTGTTCCTGCGGTGGAGCTTATCATGCAATTGGTTTTGCCGCAGGAATGCCTTTCAATTCTTCAGAGGTGAAAAATGAAAAAACCATTGGCGGGGTATTTCCCTATATTTCTTTTGCCCACTTTGCTGGCATTTGCAATGTTTTTCGTGATTCCTTTTTTAATGGGAATCGGACTTTCTTTCACGGACTTTCCTACTGTTACAGATGCTACTTGGGTTGGCTTTGCGAACTATGTCAAGGCTTTTACCGCAGACAATGAATTTATTCACGCCTTGGGATTTACTTCATTATTCACTGTTGTTTCAATTGTAACTGTAAATGTTTTTGCATTCAGCCTTGCGGTTCTTCTTACAAGGGAACTTAAGGGAGTTGCGATTTTCCGCTCGATTTTCTTTATGCCGAACTTAATTGGCGGAATCGTTTTGGGATATATTTGGAATCTTCTTATAAACGGTGTTCTTTCGCACTTTGGAATGGACATAACTTTTAAGACACAATTTGGTTTTTGGGGACTTGTAATTCTTACAAACTGGCAGCTTATCGGATACATGATGGTAATTTATATTGCCGGACTTCAGAATATTCCGAATGATTTGATTGAGGCCGCCCAGATTGACGGAGCTTCTCCAATGACTGTTCTTTTTAAGATAAAAATTCCTATGGTAATGCCTTCAATTACAATTTGTACATTCCTTACGCTTACAAACACTTTCAAAATGTTTGACCAGAACTTGGCATTGACAGCTGGCGCTCCAGAAAAAACAACTGAGATGCTCGCTTTGAATATATATAACGCTTTCTACGGACGCAATATGCACTGGCACGGAGTAGGACAGGCTAAGGCTGTTGTTTTCTTTATCATCGTTGCGGCCATTGCATTTATTCAGCTTAAACTTACAAACCAGAAGGAGGTTGAACAATGACACTTTCAAAGCAGAAGACCTGCAGCAATACAATAGCTTTTGTTTTTCTTTGCTTGCTTTCGGCTATATTTTTAATTCCGATTTTGCTTGTTTTGCTCAACTCCTTTAAGTCTCGCCTTTATATTTCAAGTTCGCCGTTTGCAATGCCGAACTCAGAGACTTTTGTTGGTTTTGAAAATTACCTGAACGGGCTTTCGTCTTCGGGATTCTTTATTTCGTTTGTCCGCTCTGTGTGGGTTTCAATTGCTTCTGTTCTTGTGATTATTGTCTGCACGTCGATGGCATCTTGGTTCATTGTCCGTGTAAAAAATAAATTCACAAAGGCAATTTATTTCCTGTTTGCATTCAGCATGATTGTTCCGTTCCAGATGGTTATGTACACAATGACTTTCGTTGTAAACAGAATCAGCTTTGACAACGTTTTTGGAATTGTCTTCGTTTACCTTGGATTTGGAGCCGGACTTTCTGTATTTATGTTTACAGGATTTGTAAAGGCTGTTCCGCTTGAAATTGAGGAAGCTGCTGAAATTGACGGCTGCAATCCGCTTCAGACATTCTTCCTTGTTGTATTCCCGATTCTAAAGCCTACTATTATTACGGTTTCAATTTTGAATTCGATGTGGGTTTGGAACGACTATTTGCTTCCTTATCTTATTTTGGGAACTGACCACAAAACTGTTCCTGTTGCCATTCAAATTGCAATGCAGGGAGCTTACGGTGCAACTGACTACGGCGGATTCATGGCGATGCTTGTTCTTGCGATTATTCCGATTGTAATTTTCTACATTGCTTCGCAGAAATACATTATAAAAGGCGTAATTTCCGGGGCGGTAAAAGGCTAAGGACACATTCAATCTTAAGGGCGGATTTTCCGCTCTTTTGCCGTATTGTTTGTTTTAAGGTAAAACAGTTTATTTAAAAATGCAGGAAGGTTTTATATGACAATCAAGGATATTGCTAGAGAATGTGGCTGCGCCGTTGGAACTGTTTCGCGCGTTTTAAATAATCAGGCTTATGTAAGCGATGAAATGCGCAAAAAAGTTCTGGAAGTTGTAAACAAGCATGATTTTGTTCTTAACAAAAATGCAAAGGAACTAAAATCCCGCGGAAGCAAGACAATTGTGATTATTGTAAAAGGAACAAACAATATGCTTTTTTACAATATTCTTGAGCTTATGCAAAAGCGGATTGAAAAACTTCCATATAATGCAAGCGTTGTTATTCTTGATGAATATGACAATAAGATTGTCGGTGAATACAGCAACGAAGCCCAGTGCGCCTTGAACATTTACTATGAAAAAAAACCGCTCGGCTTTGTCTTTTTAGGCGGAAACCCAGAACGGTTCAGCGAGGACTTTAAAAAAATAAAAGTTCCTTGCATTCTTATTACGACCAAGCCAAAAAGAGAAGGATTTGAAAATCTTTCAAGTGTAAGCACAGACGAATTTCAGGCTTCGCTTTATGTTGCCCGATATTTTGTAAAGCACGGACACACAAAAATCGGAGTAATTGGCGGCGACTTTGAAAGTTCTGAAACTTCTAAAAACCGCTACGATGGATTTATTGAAGGCCTTGAACTTGCCGGACTTGATTTTGACTTTGAAAAATCTTACGTTACAACACGCTACAGTTTTGAAGGCGGAGCTTCTGCGGCGGAAGAGCTTATAAAAAAGTTTCCTGACTTAACTGCGATTTTCTGTATGTCCGATGTTATGGCGATTGGCGCGTGCAGAAAGCTTAAGCAGCTTGGCTATTCAATTCCCGAAGATATTTCTATAATTGGATTTGACGGACTTTCTATTGCGGATTTTTATTGTCCTAGAATTACAACTATAAAGCAGTCGAACGAAGATCTGGCTATACAAGGTCTTAAAACTTTTATAGACTGCGTTGAAAAGAAAGCTCCGGCGGTTCATAAGATTATTCCTTTTGAATTTGTCGAAGGCGAAACAGTGAAATCAATTGTAAATAAATAACTTCAATATTTACGAGGAAATATATGTTGAACAAACGTGCTTGCGGTGTGCTGATGCACATTTCATCTTTGCCTGGAAAAACAGGAATTGGAACAATGGGCAAAAATGCCTATGACTTTGTTGATTACTTAAAAAGCGCAGACCAAAAGTACTGGCAGATTCTTCCGGTTTGCCCTACAAGCTATGGAGATTCACCTTACCAAAGTTTTTCTACTTTTGCCGGAAATCCTTATTTTATTGATTTTGATTTTTTGGCGGAACAGGGATTTTTGCAGAAGTCCGACTATGAAAATGTAAACTGGGGCGGAAACGAGCGCTATGTGGACTATGGAACTCTTTACATTGAGCGGCATAAAGTTTTTTCAATAATTCAGAAAAATTTCAATAAAAATATTCCATCTGACTTTGATTCTTTCTGCGCTGAAAATGCGTTTTGGCTTGAAGACTATTCCCTTTTTATGGCGATAAAAGATGCTCACGGCGGAATTGCATTTGATTTTTGGGAAGAAGACATTCGATGCAGAAAGCCAGATGCTCTTGATTCTTGGAAAAAGAAATCCGCAGAACGTATGCAATATTATAAAATGCTTCAGTATTTCTTCTTTAAGCAGTGGTATGCCCTTAAAAAATATGCGAATGAAAAAGGGATAAAGATTATAGGCGACATTCCGATTTATGTTGCGGCGGACAGTTCCGATGTCTGGTCAAACCCAAGCCAGTTTATGCTTGACGAAAACTACAAACCGGTTGAAGTTGCAGGTTGTCCTCCAGATGGATTTTCTGCGGATGGTCAGCTTTGGGGAAATCCTGTATACAACTGGGAATATATGAAGCAGACTGATTATGCCTGGTGGAAAAAGCGTCTTGAAAAAAGCATGGCGATTTATGATGTTATCAGAATTGACCATTTCCGCGGATTCGATTCTTTCTATTGTATTCCTTATGGTTCTACAAATGCAAAAGTTGGCGTTTGGCGTCAGGGACCTGGAATGGATTTGTTCAATTCGCTTAAAAAGCAATTTGGCGAAATGCCTGTTATTGCTGAAGACCTCGGATTTCTTACAGACAGCGTAAAGCAGCTTTTAAAGGATTCAGGATTCCCTGGAATGAAAGTCCTTCAGTTTGCATTTGATTCGCGCGAAACAAGCGACTATATTCCTTACCGCTACACACAGAACTGCGTTGTTTACACAGGAACTCACGACAACGACACAATTCTTGGCTGGACAGAAACAGCTTCTAAAAAAGACGTGGAAAATGCCAAGGAGTATCTTCGTGTAAAAGAAAACCGTGAAGTTGTAAAAGAAATGATGATTGCTGCAATGTCGAGCGTTGCAAATACTTGCATTCTTACTATGCAGGATTTGATTGGACTTGGCAAAGAAGCCCGCATGAATATTCCGTCAACAGTTGGAAACAACTGGAAATGGCGCGCAACAAAAGAGCAGTTTTCAGAAGATGCCAAGAATTTCCTTGCGCACTTTACACATCTATACGGAAGAGCTTAGCTTGGTAAAATGTAGATATTCCCTGTGCAGAACTTAAATTTTGCATGGGGATTTTTTTTACACATAATGTCAAGATTTTATTAAGCATTTATATAAATTTTATTAAATTTATATTTCAGACCTTTCTAATTTGCAAAAAGCGGATTATAATCTATTTCGAGTGTCAAATCAGCTTATATTTCATAGGAGCTTTTATGAAAAAACTGATTTTTTCTCTTTTGGCGGCATCGGCTTTGTTTGTTTCGTTTGCTTTTGGAAAATCTGTAAAAAATGAAGAAACAGAAGAGCCTGAAAAAACTTCAAATCTTATAAAAAACGGAGATTTCAGCAAAGGAAAAAAATTTTGGGATATGTTTCTTTCAAATGGAAGCGCGGATCAGCTTGTAACCGAAAACGGAGAAATGGAAATCCGCATAAAAAATCCCGGACCTTATGAATATGCAATTCAGCCGTATTTCGATGGATTTTCTTTGTACAAAGGCGGCGTTTACAAATATTCTTTTGATGTGCATTCTTCTATAGATAGAACTTTTGAATGGCGGCTTCAGGTGAATGGAAGAGATTACCACGCTTATGTTGGCGGCTGGGATTCCGTGGGAAAAGAAACCAAGCATATTGAAGCTACATTTACAATGCGCGAGCCTACAGATTTTTCTCCGCGGCTTGTTTTGAATGTTGGCATGGGAAAAGGCTGCCCGGAAGACATGAAAGGACATTCAATTTTCTTTGATAACTTTGACCTTGAGCTTGTTGACGCTTCTGGAATTACAGAAATCGTTACTTCAACAACGACTTCAAATGTAAACTTGAACCAGCTTGGATATTTGCCTTCCGCAAAAAAAATTGCTGTGATCCGCTCAAAGAAGAGCGCGAAAATTTCTGGAGCTTTTGAAGTTGTAGATACAAAAACTGAAAATGTTGTTTTTTCTGGCAAACTGAAAAATGCAAAGTTCAACGAAGCTTCTGGTGAGCAAACTGCGATTGCGGATTTTTCAAAGCTTTCCGCAGAAGGAACTTACAAAATTAAAGCTGGAAAATACGGCGAGTCATTTGAGTTCAAAATTGCAAATAATATTTATGATGGAATTTTAAAAAGCGCAGTAAGATTTTTTTATCTGCAAAGATGCGGAACAAAAGTTCAGGATGCGGATTTTGGACATCCGGAATGCCACACAACGCGCGCAGTTGTATACGGCAATGTTGAAACTTCCTACGATGTAACTGGTGGCTGGCACGATGCCGGCGACTACGGACGCTATGTTGTTCCTGCTGCAAAAGCTGCCTGCGACTTGATGCTTGCCTACGAGCATAACAAAGATGCATTTGCTTCTGAAAACATTCTTGATGAAATAAAGTACGAGCTTGACTGGATGCTTAAGATGCAAATTCCAGAAACCGGAGCTGTGTTCCACAAAGTTTCTTGCAGGGAATTTCCTGGAGAAGTTATGCCTCAGGACGAAAAAGACAGGCTCGTTTTGTGTCCTGTTTCAACTGCCGCTACTGCTGATTTTGCTGCTGCAATGGCAATGGCTTCAAGAATTTTTAAAGATTACGAGGAAAGCGCAAAATATTCCGCTGCCGCAAAAAAAGCGTGGGAATATCTTGAAAAAACTCCTTTTGACGGAAAAGGCTTTACAAATCCGATTTTGTTTACAACTGGAGCTTACAATGATTCGCAGGATGCAGACGAAAGATTCTGGGCGCTTGCAGAACTCTACAAAACTTTTGGGGACGAAAAATATCTTGAGCTTTTAAAGGCTTATGCTCCAGTTGAAATTGGACAGGATCTTGGCTGGCAGCAGGTTGGACTTTACGGACTTTATGAATATCTTTCAAGCGACGCTCCAAAAGATTCATTTTATCAGAAAGCAAAAAAAGCGTTTCTTTCAAAGGCAAATGAAAAGCTCAAGAATGTTGCCGCGGATTCTTACGATGTTTCACTTTCGATGTATGAATATGTCTGGGGAAGCAACATGGGTGTTGCAAACAACGGAATGCTTTTCTTGCTTGCGGACAAAATTTCACCAAATAAAAAATACAAGGAAGCTGCAAAATGCCAGATTGACTATTTGCTTGGAAAAAACACAACTTCATACTGTTTTGTGACTGGATTTGGAACACTTTCGCCGATCCTTCCGCATCACAGGCCTTCGCAAGTTGCAAAAAAGCCTATGCCGGGGATGCTTGTGGGCGGTCCTGACTCAAAGCTTGAAGACCCTTTTGCGCGTGCAAATCTTTCTGACGCTCCTTATGCCGCCTGCTACATAGACAGCGTGCAAAGCTATTCTTGCAATGAAGTTACAATTTACTGGAATTCGCCGCTTGTATATTTGATTTCAGGTTGTATGGAGTAAAAGAATTCAAAAAATATCTGCTGTGTTCAATGCGCGGCAGTTTTCCACGGAAAAGATTCTGCTATGAAAAAGTTCTTAAGAAAATTTTATATAGTTCTTCTCGCAGTTTCGTTTGTGGCTGCAACAGTTGGATTTTTTGTATTTGCCACAGCAAAAGAATATATTAGCGAAAATGATATTTCTCCGGACATTCAGTTTTCAATAGGGAAACGCCAGTTAAAAGGCGATGCCTGGACAACTTATGTTCCTTACATTGCTTCTGCTCATCCGGGAAAAGGAACTCTTACTGGCAGAATCTATACTGGAGTTGTAAAAAATCTTAACAAGCGTGCGATAAAAGAATGGAATGTGGAAGTAAACATAACGCAGCCTTGCTATTTGAACAATGCTTGGAATGGTTTTGTTGAAATTTACAAAAGCCGTGCAGAAAAAAAACCGTCTCAGCCTTTAATAGATTTAAAAAAAGCAAAGGAATCCGACTTTTCAGTTCGTATAATAAAAAACTTAAATAATATTCTTATTCCGCTTGATCCTGGAAGTAAAATTGTTTTTTATCCTAGCATAGAAAAATATATTCCTGGCAGAGTGCAGGACGTGAACAGCATTTCCGTGGGCTTTGTTTTCTACACAGAAGACACAGACAGCTTGATGAAATTTAAATCTTGGAAAGTAAACTACAAGTTTGAAAATGATTTGTTTTACCGTCCGTTTTTCTATGCCTTTATGCTTTTTTACATAATGTGGCTTTGCCTTGTAATTTCCAGAATCAGGCTTCATGCTATAAATCTTGCGAAGGAAAGAGACCGCGAGCACGATAGGCTTACGCTTGAGCAGGTAATAAAGGCTTTTACAAAATTTATCGATGCCAAGGACATTTATACAGGCGGACATTCAGAGCGCGTTGCAAAATATTCGTATTTGCTTGCAAAGGAAATGGGCAAGTCTAGCGATGAGTGCCTTAATGCCTATTATTGCGGACTTTTTCATGACTGCGGAAAAATTGCTATTCCTGACGAAATTATAAGAAAGCCAGAAAAACTTACTGATGACGAATACAAGCTTATGCAGAGCCACACAACAACAGGCTACAATCTTCTAAAAGAACTTACATTGATTCCAGATGCTTGCCTTGCCGCCCTTTATCACCATGAGCGGATTGATGGCACTGGTTATCCGAAAGGTCTCAAAGGAAATGAAATTCCTGAAATTGTGCGCATTATTTCTGTTGCTGATGTTTTTGACTGCATGAGCCAAGACCGTTGTTATAGAAAAGCTTTTCCACTGGAAAAAATTATCGAGGATTTTAAAATGAACAGCGGCAAGCAGTTTGACCCTGAAGTTGTAAAAGCTTTCCTAAATCTTGCAGAAAAAGGCGCGTTCAAAGTCTGAATCCATTTGTACAACTTCAAGGTTGTTGTAAAAAAAAGTGTGAAACATTAAAATATTTTTCTGCAAACCTTTCACAAACAAATCAACGCGGATTTATGCCGCGGCTAAAAGGAATATTTTTATGGAAAATTCTAAAAGAACTGTAACTTGCGGCGAGCTTACTAAGGCTGATGTCGGCAAGAAAGTTGTATTGAACGGCTGGGTCAGCCGCACGCGCGACTTAGGCGGACTTGTTTTTATCCGTCTTCGCGACCGCTACGGAATCACACAGGTGATGGTCGGCGATAATGCTTCGGACGAGGTTAAAAAAATCGCCGCTTCCTTAAAGTCAGAATATTGTATCGCTGTTGAAGGAATTGTTGCGGCCCGCGCGGAAAAAGACGTGAACAAGGACATGGCGACCGGCGAGATTGAAGTTGAGGCGAGCGACATTGAAATCTTTACAACTTCGCAGGAGCTTCCTTTTTCTATTGAAGAAGTTCGCCAGAAGGACGGAACAGTTGTTCTTCCAAACGAGGATTTGCGCCTAAAATACCGCTACCTTGACCTTCGCCGCGAGCCTATGCAGCACAACATCATCTTGCGCTCGGCAGTAACTTTTGCAACACGCGAATTTTTGACTTCAAAAGGATTTTTGGAGATTGAAACTCCTACATTCATAAAGTCAACTCCGGAAGGCGCGCGCGACTACCTTGTTCCGAGCCGTGTTCACCCTGGAAAATTCTATTCTTTGCCGCAGTCGCCGCAGCTTTACAAGCAGCTTCTGATGGTTTCGGGCTTTGACAAGTATTTTCAGATTGCGCGCTGCTACCGCGACGAGGATGCACGCGGAGACCGCCAGCCGGAATTCACCCAGATTGATATGGAAATGAGCTTTACAAACCGCGAGGAAGTTCTTGAGACAACCGAAGAGCTTATGCGCCATATCTTCAAGAAAACTCTGAACTACGAGCTTCCGGTTCATTTTGACAGAATCAGCTGGGACGACGCTTTTGACCTTTACGGAAGCGACAAGCCGGATTTGCGCTTTGACATGAAGATGCAGGACGCGGCATTTATGGCGGATTTGAGCGACTTTAACGCATTCAAGGCAGGAGCCGCGAACGCAGGCAAGAACATTGAGCGCCACAAGAGAAGCGGACTCAAAGCCCTTGTTGTAAAGAACGCCGCGGACAAATATTCAAGAAAGCACATTGAAGCTTTGGAAGCAGTCGCAAAAATCAACCATGCGAAAGGCCTTGCCTGGATGAAAGTTGACGCAGAAGGAAAATTTGAAGGCGGAATCTCAAAGTTCTTTGCCGGAAAAGAAGCGGAAATCTGCTCAAAGCTCGGAGCAGAAAAGAACGACCTTCTTCTGTTTGTAAGCGATGAAAAATGGCAGACAGCATGCGTCGCGCTCGGAGCAGTGCGCAAGCAGCTTGGAAAAGACCTGAACCTTTACAACCCGAAAGACGAATTCCACTTTGCATGGATTATAGACTTCCCGTACTTTGCTTGGAACGAGGAAGAAAACCACTGGGAAACAGAGCACCATATGTTCACGCTTCCGCAGAAAAAATACTGGGACACTTTGGAAAGCGACCCGGGAGCTGTAAAAGGCGACCTTTACGATCTTGTTCTGAACGGCTACGAGCTTGCTTCAGGCTCAATGCGTATCAACGACCCTGCATTGCAGGAGCGTATTTTTGAAATCGTAGGCTACAGCCGCGAGCGCGCAGAAAAAGCGTTCGGCTTTTTGGTTCAGGCATTCAAGTTCGGCGCGCCGCCGCACGGAGGAATTGCCCCGGGACTCGACCGCCTTATCATGCTCATGTGCCACGAGGAAAGCATCCACGAAGTAATCGCCTTCCCGAAGAACAATCTGGCGGCTTCTCCTATGGACGAGTGTCCAAGCGCAGTTGACCAAAGCCAATTGGACGACTTGCATCTAAAATGTACTGAGGTTGAGAAATAATATGCGCGAGTTTTCCGCAGGGAAAACTCGGTAAGCAAGGCGCGAAGCGGATTGCGCTAAGAGCTACATATTCAGTGTGTCGAAAAAGAAATAGGTGGCATTGGTCTTTGTTGGCGATGAAAATTTCAATGTCAGTTTTTTTTAATCTGTTTATGCTTCATGCTTTTGTGAGGCATGGGCGGATTTTTTTATTCTTCAAACCAGTTTTCAATTATCAGATTTGCAACTTGCTTTATGTCTTTAAAATCTCTTGTGTTCCTTGTTACTAAAATCAGGTTGTTGGATATGGCAGTTGAAGCAATCAGTAAATCCATTTTTGCTGGCAGTTTTCCTTTTTGTTTTAGTCTGGAAAACATATCTGAATAAACGCTGGCGGCAAAATCATCAAAAGGAAGAATAGCAAAAAATTTCTGGATTTGATTTATGGCATAATCAAAAAGATAATCCTTTCTTTTGCCTTCTGGAAGTGATTTTGTGCCAGACAATATTTCTGCCCAGACAACTGAAGAAATGCACGAATGTTCAATGTTTGCTAAAATTTTATTTACAACATTTTTGTTCGGCATGGGTTTTGAAGGTTCTGAAATTATGTTCGTGTCCAACAGATATATCGGTTTCATGCTTGCCTCAAAGTTATTCAAAATCTTCTGGATGTCTTATGAACGGATCTGTATCTTTTTTTCTTGCAAAGATTGAATCAATTTCTTCATTTGTAATTTGAGGTTCAGAAAGTTTTTCAGAATAGAATTTTTTTCGCCAGTTTTTTAATGAAGTCATAAACAGTTGTTTCTTGTCTAAGGCATTGGAAGTTTCTTGATTGTTGATAACGGCTACAGTTTTTCCGTGCCTTGTAACTTGGATGCTTTCGCCTTTTTCTTCAACAAGGTGAAGGTAATATGGTAATTTGTTTTTTGCGATACCAACTGATATTGAAATCATAAAACCTCCGGTAAAAACTAAAGCAAAAATTGATTTTTTCAAGACCTTTAATAGAATAATATTATTTAGCTAAAATGTCAAATTTGTGGCTAAAATCTTGATTGATTGTAGTTTTATAATTTTTCAATAATTTGTTTTGAATTATATTCCACTTTTATTTTTCATTTTCACCTTTCAAATTTTGCAGCTTACATTCTTGTTTTTGCAAGTCGCTTAAAATCATCTTTTTTATTTTTTTGTTAGCCTGTAAAGTTCTGCAAAAAGCTGGAGGTTGAAAATGATTTTAGAGGCTGTGCTTTTGGGGCTTTCAACAGGAACTTACTGCGTAATGTACTGCGGTCCTGTGCTGATTCCGTTTTTATTCGGGACAGAAAAAATTTCTTGCAGGCGAAATACGGGATTGATTGGATTATTTTTGGCTTCAAGGCTTGCGATGTATTTTATTCTTGGAGTTGCTTTAAGCGCGGCAGGTCTTCTTGCAAGTGAATTTTTTGATCCGTATTTTGCAAGGCGTCTTTCTGTATGCGCTTACATTTTTTGTGGAATCGCGTTGCTTTTAAATTCGTTCGGCGCAAAGTTTCCCTGGAAAAAAGATGGTTGCAAATGTGCTGGCTTAAAAAAACTGGGAAACGATTATGTAACTGCGGTTTTTGCGGGGCTTGCTGTGGGGCTTCATATTTGCGCTCCTTTGTGGACTGCTATTGCCCGTTCTGTTTTTTTGCCTGGCATGAAAGGAATTTTTTATCTTGTTTTCTTTTATGCTGGGACACTTCCGTTTTTTCTTCCGCTTCTTGGAATTCCGTTTGTTCAGAAAATATTTCCTGTGATGAAAAGAATTTCACGGATTGCGCAACTTTTAATCGGATTTTATTTCCTTATTTTTGAAGGCTTGATAAAACTGTTTTTTTAGTTTTTTTTACAGAGGGTAAAATGATTGTTCCAGTTATTCTTTGCGGCTTGATGTCGCTAGTTATTTTGTTTTTTGTAATTGCCAACAACGGATTTTCCGCAGTATCTATTTTTTACGGTTTGTTTCTTATGTTTCTTTACGGAGGAATGACATTCGCTGAAAATAAAAAGAAAGGAAGCGGAACTGTATACCGCAGAATTTTTTTGACAACTTACGCGGTGTTTTTTTGCATTGGATTTATTGCGAATCTTTTTGCGGAAAGGGGAAGCATGGCAATTACCAACGAGGCTCTTGCAACTTGCGAGCTTCCGTTTTGCCACATTGTAATTCCGCAGGGACTTTTGTCTTATCTTGCAACGCAAACTGTGATTTTTCCTGCAAGAGTTTCAGGGCATTTTGCTTCAATTGCGAGTATGCTTGCAATCTGGCTTGTGTTTACACTTGTTCTTGGACGCGGCTGGTGTGCCTGGGTTTGTTTTTACGGCGGCTGGGATGAAGGTTTTTCTCACGTCGCAAAAAAAAGACGGCTTAATCTTTTGGCACATAATAAGGAAATCCGAGAGTTTCAGTTTGGCTTTTTGTTTTTTTTAGCTCTTGCCTGTTTTGGAACTATGTCGGCTCTTTATTGCGATTGGTTCTGCCCATATAAAATTGTGACGGAATTTTTTCCTATGACGACAATTCCTGGACTTATTGCTGGCATTATTTTTATAGGACTTTTTTTGGGACTTGTTGTTGTGCTTCCGATTTTGACTAAGCGCAGAACACAGTGCAGTTTGCTTTGTCCGTTTGGCGCGTTTGCTTCTTTGACTGACAAATTAAGTCCGTTCAAAATGCGCATTGACAGTGCAAAATGCAAAGGCTGCATGAAATGTGCGCAGGCTTGTTTGTTTGGAGCAATCGATGTTGCAACAATTCAGCAGAAAAAAGCTTCGCCGGAAATTACTTGTGCAAAATGCGGAGAATGCATTGCAGTTTGTCCTGAAAAAGCAATTTCTTATCAATTTAGATTTAACAAAGGCTGCTGTTCCCCTGAGCCAAAAACAAAATTTGCAAAAGGAATTCAAAAATTCTTTGCGCCTGAAAATTTGTTCAGGTTTGCGGCTTTTACGTTTGGCGCGATTATGTCCCAAACTTTTACAATTAATTCAATCGAAATAATTTTGAAATTTTTTGCGCATTAAACATCAGCTTATTAAATTGGAGATTTATATGAAAAAATTTGTTTATTACTTTATGACTTTTTTGTGTGCTTTTATGTGTTTCGCCGGCATTTCATTGTTTTTTATAAATGAAGATTCCGCTCAAAATTTTATGGTAAAATCGCTTAAGCTAAAAACTTCTCCTTGGCTTAACGGCGGAAAAATTGTTGCGGATTTTTTTGATGAAGTTTGTGATGACAACGGAAGCGGAAAATTAAATTATCCGCATTATGAGCAGTTTGAAAAAGGCTCGCTGGACTTGATTCGCTACACTGTGCACAAGCCTGTTTATGAAGCTGTTTGGCAGCAGCATCCGGAATACTGGCAGCTTGACCTTGAGTTTAAATGCGGAATTCCAGATGTGCGAAACATTATGGTTTACATTGGCGCAGAAAATATGAGCGGCGGTTCAACAGAGCCTTTGTTTGCAGATGCAGAAAATGTAAAGTTTGATATTTTTCATCCATGGAATTTTGCAGTCTGGGTAAACAAGGAAAATGGAACTGTCTATAATTCAAGGCGCGACTTTATCTGCGAAACTGAAAATTATTTTATAAGCAACGGCAAAGAAGTTTTTGTAAGAATTCCGCTTGCACAAAAAGAACTTCAGAAATTTTATACTTCAAAAATTACTTGGCACTATGTTGTTGCTGGAGGATTTTCTGAGTGGGACAAAGGCGGATTTTTGCCTTCAGATTCTGATGAAAAAATTTATGATTTGCTAGACGGATGTTCTTCGCAGGTTCCGCAGAGAGAGCAGCTTTCTTCCAGGACACTTTTTCCAGTTGAAGTAAAAATGAAAGATGAATCTTCTTTGCAAGATACAACATTTGAAAATGCAGTCAAGAAACGCTACAAGGAATTTCAGGAGCAAAAAATAATTTTGCTTGATGAAACAAAAGATGAGCCTGTTTCATTTTCTGAAAAACTTGAATATGCAATTTGTCTTTTTGAGCATGGGGAATATAAAAAAGCTGAAAAACTTTTTTCAGAACTTGTGGATGAAAACGAAAATTCTGCGCTTGCAAATGCGTACTATGGTTCGTGCCTTGCAATCCGCGGTGGAAATTCAAATGTGTTTGCGGCAATGAAACTTGTAAAAAAATCTTTCGTTTATCTGGACAAAGCTGTTTCTCTTTGCGCCGGAAGCGATGACGAAATGGAAGTTCTTTTAAACCGTGCCAATGTCGCTTCTTCAGTTCCAGAAAGTGTATTTAAAAAATCCGCAGTGGCTGGAGCTGACTTTGAGCGCATTGCAGAGCTTTATAAATCTTGCGCGGATTTTGACAAAGATTCAGATGAAAAGAAAACAACGCTTGCGTATTACTATGTTTGCGCCGCGGAAAATTTCAGGAAGGCAGGACGTGAAACAGACGCCAAGCGAAATGCCTGGTATGCAGAAAAAATTTTTCAAAAGCAGTAGAATACAGAAAATGAAAATTACGATTTTAGACAATGATTCAGGAAGTGAGGACGAAATAATTGTAAAGTGCTCAAACCTGAGTCCTGAAATAATCCGGCTTTTGAATTCTTTTAAAAGCGGAAAAGACAAGCTTGCGGTTTTTAAAGATTCGCAGATTGTCGTTATTGAGCCAAAAGAAATTTTTTATTTTGAATCCGTGGACAACAATGTTTTTGCGTACACAAAAGAAAATGTCTACGAGTCAAAGAGCAAGCTTTATCAGCTGGAAGAAGAGCTTCTTTCCAAGGATTTTATTAGAGTGAACAAAGCTGTTGTCCTGAACATAAATAAAATTGCAAAGCTTGTTCCTGCGTTCGGCGGAAGATTTGAAGCTGTCTTGAAAAACGGCTACAAAGTTATAATTTCAAGAATGTATGTTCCATTGCTAAAAGAAAAACTTGGAATGTAAGCGGAGGTTAAAAATGAATTCAGTTGCAAGAATCGTAAATATGTTTTGTGTTATTTCAACAGGAATTTTTCTTTGCTCTGGAATATACTGCTATGCTTGCTGCGGCGCGGATGTTGAGCTGCATTTGTCATACATCTTTGGAGTTTTTTTGATTGCCTTTATTTCTTCTGTTTTATACATTCCGTTTTTAAAGGAAGATGAGTTTTCAAAAGGAAAACTTATAGCCTTGCGGATTTTATATTTTTTGATTATAAATTTTTTAGTTCTAGTTGTTGGTTATAAACTTGACTGGTTCATATTCGGAAATATTAAAATGCTTGTGGGAATGGAATTGGCAGTTGTTGCAGTTTTTTCTATTGTATTTCTTGCTGAATATTTAAGAAGTCTGCAGGAAGCAAAAAAAATGAACCTGCAGATTGCTAACCGTCAAAAGGAATAGCTTCCTTTAAAAATTTATTTGCTACTGCTCAAGTTTTTCTTTATGCATTCATGAACGGCAGTTTCAATAGAATCCCTTAGAGCCTCTTCAAGGTCATAATAGAAAACTTTTTTATTGATTGCCGGAACAGGCTCTTCTTTTTCTGTTTCAAATAAAGCCGTGTATGGAATTGATAGAGACTTTGCAAGAAGTTCTATTGTTTCCATGCTCGCGCCTCTTTTTCCCCGTTCAATGTTCGCTAAAAAAGTCTGAGAAACATCAATTTTTTCTGCAAGCTCCTCTTGTGTCAGTTTTAAAAGCTTCCTGTATTTCTGCACATTTTTTCCAAACACACTTTTTATTTCCTGCATATAATATCAAAATATTACTCAAAGAAATAATTTGACAGTATCTTTGGGATATAATAAAATATATCTTGTAGAAATAAAATTTTCGAGGAGATTTTTAATTAAAAAAAAGGTTAACTAATACAAATTATAACACATGTAATCGGAGAAAGTGTGTGAAAGAGATGAAAAGCATGACTGTAAGTGAATTAAATAATTTTATTACTAAAAACTATTCTATTGATGAAGTAAAAAAGATTATTGTTAAACTTGAAAAGGAAGCTATAAAGTGTGATGAGCTAAGTTATGATGAAAAGAATTTCTTATTTGCAGGAATAAATCTTTGTAAAGAAAGTAAAAGTAATTCTGAATTAGAGGATTTTTTTCTGCTAGGAAAACAAAGAATTGATGAATATAAAACGACTGAAATGTTTTTTTTTGTGTTTTTATTTATTCTTTTGTTTTGTATTTGCATTAGGGTAAACAAATATATTGATTTATACATATTTGTTTTAGAAGCATTTAAAATTTCCCTTTCAATTTCTCGAAAAATCTTTCCACTTATTTATGAAAAGCTTTTTAAAAGTGCTATTGATAAGGAAAAGCGAGAAAAGAGAAAAACTAATAGAATAGGTTTTCATTTACTACGTAAAAAGCAATATTTTGAATCAAAAAATAATGCCAGATTGTTAAACCTTGATAATGATTTTGAACAAAAGATTTGTACAGAAATTTGCAATGAATACTTAAATATTGCATAAGGGTATAAGAAATTTAATCGGAGATAACCACCATGAGAAAATTTATTTCAATTTATTTATTTCTTATTGCATCTTTTATGATTTCTCCTTGCAATGTTTTTTCTCAGGATAACGGTTATTTTAGAAATTGGGATACTGTTGAAAAGGCTTTGGATTATTACAAAAAAAATTCATTTGACGAGGTTGTTGCTGATTTTGGCGACAATTACACAAGCATTGATGATTCCTGCATTTATTATTCACCGTCTGGGGAATCTTCAATCATATTTTCTGTCAAAAAGAATAAAGTTAAAGGCGTTGCCTACAAAGGCTCATACGCTGATATTCTTTCTTATTTAGATACAATTCCTAAATTGAAAGTGTCTGAAATTGTTATGGCGGCGGAATGTTGGATTGGTTTTCCAGTTGATTTATTAAAAGAAACCTACGGAGATTTAATCTACTCTAGCACGGAAAAATTTATTCGGGTAGGACCATCGGATGAATCATTTATAGAATTCACAACTTCAATTCCTGCTTCGGGACAATCTGGTGTTCCATCATCTAGCGGAGTTAAAAAAATCCGAAAAGTAAAAATTTCAGGGACATACGATGAACTAAAAGATTATGTTCTTTGTGTTCCAAAGGATTCGGTTTCAATTAAATAAGTTTATTCAGGTTTTGTTTTTATGAAAAAGAAAATTTTATTTTTAGCTGTTTGGATTTTATCAACTTTTTTGGTGTTTCCGATTACAAAAAAGGATATAACAAAGGCATCGCTTTCAAATATTGAAAAACTTGTTTCAAAGAAAAAGCTTGCTAATTTTACAGCGAGTGACGGTTCGAATGCGCTTCAAGTTGCAATTCAGGTTGAAAATTTTTTGATTGCGGAATGGCTTGCTGAAAATGAAATTTGTGATTTGAACCACCAGAATGTTTTTGGCAGAACAGCATTGAACGATGCGATTGACTCTGGAAATATCGACATAGTGAAAATTCTTATAGAACATGGCGCAAGAATAAAAAAAGTTCGTTATCTTCAGAATCCTATTGTGCAGACAGTTGTAACAGGAAATTTAGAGATAGCGCAGTTTTTTAGAGAGCTAGGTGAGGATTATTCGATTATTTCTGGCGGAAAAAATATGATTCACCTTGCTGTAATTAATTTTCAGACAGAAATGATTCCGTTTCTTGTAGAAAGCGGCGCAGAAATTAATGCGGAAGATGACGAGAATTTAACTCCTCTTTTAATTGCAATCAAAAATGATGAGCCGGAACAGATTTCAGTTCTTATTGAAAATGGCGCGGAAGTTGAAAAAAAGAATTCAGATGGACAGACTCCGATTTTCTTTGCGATTGAAAATTTTTCTAGTGCAGCGCTTCAAACGCTTATAAATAAAAAAGCAAATATTGAGGCAAAAGATACAAAAGAAAGAACACCATTTTTATTTGCCTATGAAGTTGACAATGTTGATGCGGCGGGAAAACTTTTAAATGCAAATGCGACATTTCCGAAGCAACAGATTTTTACAGCTTTAAACGATAAAAAACTTTCATATCTGCCGCTTCTATTAAAAGCTGGCGCAGATATAACTTTTAAAGATTCTGCAGGACAGAATGCGCTTCATGTGGCAGCTGAAAATTGCGATACAAACTCGCTTTCACTGTTTTTGGAAATTCCTGTTGCTGCTTCAATAATAAATCAAAAAGATTTAAAAGGGCGGACTCCTCTTCTTTTAGCGTGTGGAACAGGAAGTGGATTTACAAATGGTGTTTCGTTGCTTTTAAATGCAGGTGCTTCCACAGAAGAAAGCGATGGCAATGGAAACACTGCTATACATGCTTCAATTCTAACAAATACAGATTCGGCTTCAAAAGAACTAAGTCAAATTGTACTTGAAAAAAATTCAGACTTGTTGAATGCAAAAAACAATGCGGGACAAACTCCGCTTATGATTTCTTTGCAGAACAAAAAGTCGGAAACTTCTGCTTGGATTTTGGATTTTCATCCAGATGTTTTGACAAAAGATAATCTTGGAAATACAAGTCTTCATTATGCGTGCAATTCCGGCATGGAAGATTCTGTAAAGAAAATACTTTCACTTGGAGCGGACGTAAATGTGTTGAACAGCCAGAACGAAAGTCCTATTTGCATTGCCTCCAAAAAACAGTATGAGAATATTTCTGATAGCCTTCTTAGAATCCGTGGAATCAATATTGACACAAAAGATTCAAAAGGAAAATCGGCACGTAATTATTTAATGGATTTATATAATCTGCGGCATGAGCAATCTTCTAAGCGATGGGAAAAATATTTTAATGAACGTAAGGAAGCATGGAATCGTGCTGCTGCGGCAAGAGATTCAAAATATAAACTTGAAAGAGAGAATCGTGAACTTGAAAGCGAAAATAGATCGTTGCAAAGAAAAATAGATAATGCAAAAGAAGGAACAAACACGAGTGGATGGTCAAATAAAATATTCTCTAACGATATTGCAATTGCCTCCAATAATCTTTCTATAACATTAGATGGAATTACAATTTCAGATGAAAACAAAAAGGCTGATGAGTGCACAAAAAAAATGGATGCGGAAATGGAAATTCAAAATAATTACATAGCAAAAATGGAAACTTTAAATAACATTCCTCGTCAGTAGTAATGCTTTGAAAGTGCAGGAGATTTTTATGAAGATAAAACTTTATTTTTTTGTATCGACGGCATTGTTTTTTCCGCTTATTTTTGCATCTTGCGCGACAACGACAAATGTTTATCAAAAAACGTATCAAAGATATTACGAGGATAACAAGCTTGTGAGTGAGATAGTGGAGTTTACAAAAGATGACAAGTTTGTTTCAAAATCTACAAAGGAAACTTGGACTACAGAAGTGAACGGACTTTATGCAGAAGCCTTTGTTAAGTCATCGAGTTCCAATGTGACTGAAACGATGAATATAAAATTATACAAAAATGGCAATTTCATAGGCGAAAAAGATTTTTTTACAGTAAATGGGCAACTTAAGTCTGATACAAATTCTTCATCAGGCATGAATAAGAATTCGGAATACCGCAATCTTGTTGACTATGGCGACTTTGTCTATGTTGAGAATGCTGTAAAAAATCAGGATTTTTTTGTTGCGAAAAAAGAAGTTACGCAAGCTCAGTGGGAAGAAGTTATGAAAACAAATCCGAGCACGCATAAAGGGAAACTTCTTCCTGTTGAAGGAATTAGCATTTATGATGCATTTGAATTTTGCAACAAACTTAGCATGAACGAAGGGAAATCTCCATGCTATAAACTTTTGGGAACTACTTGGAATTATGATAAGTCTGCTGATGGCTACAGAATTTTGACAGGAGATGAATTTATATTCGCAGCAAAAGGCGGTTGTGTTTCAACGGGAACAAATTTTTCTGGAAGCAATACAGCCGCAGAAGTTGCATGGACAAAAAGCAATAGCGGAAAACAAACTCACGAGGTTGGAACAAAAAAGCCGAACGAACTTGGGATTTATGATATGAGCGGAAACGTTTGGGAATGGGTTTGGAGCGATAGTTACAACATTTGCGGCGGCTCTGTAAATGATGCCTCTGACAGCGCGAAAATTGGCTGTACTTTAAAAGTTCCTGAAGACAAAATATATGTCGATGTTGGATTTAGAATAGCACGAAACGCAAATAGCCAAGAAAAAGCTACATTTTCAGAAAAGAAAAAACTTTCAACAAGATTGCCTTCATATTTTGCCACAGCCTATAGAGATGTGAATAAAAAACGAAAAATACAGCAGAATGTAAAGACTCTTGATGAAACGATAGAGGAAAGTTCGGCAACAAAAACAAGAAGCGAAATATGCGTTGAAAAAGTAACAGTTCACAGCACTGTAGATAGCGGTTATGTAGCATACTCGTTTTTAGGAAAGCCGTTTGTTATTTTGGGAGCAACAACTTGGAATATTCTTAAGTGCTTTGGTTATGCCTTTATAAATTTTGGAGGCGGTTATAATTTTGCAACAGGAAACTATTCAAGCAACAACGATTCTGCATGGATGCTGCCGAGTTACAAAAAGTCCAAGGAAAAAGCAAGCGTTGCAAAGGAAATTAATAGAATAAAACATTACCCGGAATATCATAAGGCATTCACAAACAACCATATCGAAGTTGATACATACAATCAAATGGCAGGAACTGAATCAAGCATACTTTCTGATTCTGAAAAAATTTACGCTGTTCAGCATAGCGAATTTGACAATACGATGTCTGTTTCTCTTTCATCAAAAGCTGATGCGGCTTCTACTACTGCGGCGGCAAATATTATTGGAACTGCGGTTACAATTCCTGTTTCTTTAATTACTTGGACTGGAGGAGCTATGATTGGAATTGTTGGAGGCATAACTAAGTAAAAATCCTTTTTGCATAAGGATGAAAATAAATTTTTGGTTGGAGGAATTTTTATGAAAAAAATTTTAGGTGCGGTGCTTTCCGCAATGGTGATGGTTATCTTTTCTGGATGTGCTTCACGTCCTACTGGAGACGCTCGTGATACTTCTGCATATAAGCAGAATTTGAAGATGAATCTTCCGGCTTGGGCGGGAATACAGTTTAAGAGTGGTTGGAACAAAGATGGATATTTTTGGAAAGGACCTGTTGATGAAACTGGTTTTTTTGCATCCGGAAAGGCAAAATATTCTGATGTAAGTACTTCTACAAGTGCCGCTGATTTGGATGGAAAGGCCCAGATAGCATTTTTTGTAAAGCAGGAATTAAATGCTATTGCGAAGAATGAATCCGATGCGGCAGATTCAGACAGCAAAACTCAGTTTGCTTACAAGGATTTTCAGTCATCTGTGGCTCAAGTTAAAATTTCGGGAATTGTTAGAGTAGATCGCTATATTGCTGATGACGGAACTGTATATGTTTTGATGTTCGTTCCTTCTAATGAAATTAAAAGAGCGATGCCTTCAGACAGCGAGTTTTCTCAGAAAGTTATGGATATATACGTTAATGGCTTGGATGAAGATAAAAATTAAGTTTTAATATTTTCTGTTGTCCATAAATATCTTTGTAATAAAAATTAAAATTGATTTTTTATTGGAGGAAATTATGAAAAATTTGAAAAAAATTCTTTTTTGTGTCGCACTGCTTTTGAACTTGGGACTAATTTTTATTTCTTGTGATGCCCTAAAAGATGATGATGGTTGTCCTTCTGCCGAAGATGCCGGTTATCCATACAGATACCACTTATACTATACTACTAGTAGCGATGGTGTTTCTCACGAATACTCCAGTGACTCTGAATGCAAAGCCAGAGCTGACAGTGAAGCTTTCCCAAAGTATTGCTACGAAGATGGAGTTTGCTATGGATACTCATTTCTTAGCAATCGTTAATAAAAAGAATATTATAAACTATATTATTGTCGCACTGTTTGCTTTTTTTGCTGGTATGTTGTTTTGCCAGCAGGAAAAAATCGTTTATTTTATCCGCTCAAAAATGAACTACACAAAGGGAACGGCTCAAAAACTCTACAAGCAGTGGGACAATTCAAAGTTATTTTTTTATTCTGACTCAGGCGATTCTAAGTCGTTCACTGAATTTGAAGCAGAGAACAAAACTTACGCTTTATATTTTTGGGCGACTTGGTGTCCACATTGTATAAATGTATTTGAAACAGTTGCGGCTTCTTCCAAAAATATTCCTTTTGCTTCCCTTCCATTTGAAAAAAATGAAGAATCTTATCTTGCTTATAAAAGAGAACACGATGATTATTTATGGCAAGATTTGGTTCTTTATGAAAATGGAGAGAAAAAATTTATTCTGCGTGAAAAAGAATTTAACGTTCCTTTAATTCCATCAGTTTGGTTCGTAAAAAACGGAAAAGTTAAAAAAGTTTTTATTGGCGAAAAGGGAATTAAAAAATTCAGTTTATGCATTGAAAATGCACGATTTAAATTTTGAAGAAAAAATGAAGTGGAATCATAACTAAAAAGAGCCTTTCCCATGAAAAACCTTTCCCTCATTTTCACTTTTTTATTTTCCATGAATCTCTTTGCCTTTTCTGAGCCGTCGGATTTGCTTCGTCTTTACAATGCTGTTTTGGAAAATGATTTTGATGGCGCAGAAATTCTTCTAAAAAAAGGAGTGAATCAGAATGAGCTTTTATCTGGCAATGAGCGTGTGCAAGCTGCCATGCTTTATGCCAAAAAAGCTGGATTTAAAAACGGAGATGCGGAATTTGACTATGCGATTCAAAACTTTAATGAAACCCCACTTCTTATTGCCTTAAATAAAAGTAAAGAAAAAGACAGTTTAGAATTTGTAAAACTCCTTTGCGGCTACAAAGCAAACCTTGCAGTTTTTTCTGGGTTTGCAGATCATCATTCGCCTCTTTCGCTTGCTGTTGTAAATAATTTTCCGAATGTTCTGCGCTGCCTTCTTGAAAATGGCGCGGATGCAAATATCTGCCATAGCTATGACTGGACGCCTTTGATGTGGGCAGCATATTACAATGATACTGAATGTGCAAAAATTCTTCTTGAGCATGGAGCTGATGTTTTTTACAAAAATGAAATTGGAGAAACTGCTTTGATTCTTGCGGGGCTTTTTCATTCAGATGTTTCAAATTTGCTTCAAAAGGCCGCTGGACTTTTTTATAATTTTACGGAAGAAGATGTTAACAAATTCGAACAGGCAGAGTCTCTTGAGCGGAATGGAAAAATTAATGAGGCAATAAAAATTTATACAAACTTTGCTGAAAAAAAAGAAAGTCTTTCTTCTAAATGCCTTGCTTGGATTTACAAAAATAAAGATTCCAAATATTTTAATACTGAGCTTGCCTGGAAATATGTTCAGCTGCCTGCAAGCCTTGGAGATGCTGGAGCTCTTATATGCAAAGCCAACTTTTTAATTGAAGGTCTTGGTACAGAAAAAAATGAAACTATGGCATTTGATATTTTCAATACGCTTTCAAAAGCTAACAATTCAAAACCTTTTGCTTTTTTTAGAATTGCCCAGTGTTTTGAAAACGGAATTGCAGTTGACAAAGACTTGGATGCAGCCGTTTATTTTTATAAAAAAGCCGCAGATTTAAAAAGTCCTCAGGCAAACTACCGGCTTGGAAAAGCTTATCAAACTGGAGATTTGCCAGGCACAACGCACGATGAGCAAAAAGCAATTTCTTATTTTAAAGAAGCAGCTTATTTTGAAGATCCTCCTGCATGCAAGGAGCTATTCATTTATTTTTCTGAAGGAAAATATGTTCAACAAAATTTGGAACTTGCAGAAGAATACAAAAAACTTTCAGAGCGCAAAGTTTCAGATTGGTAAAACTTATGTGTCATTGCTGTGCTTCAACACAACAATTTTTTTGCAACCATTACAATGACAGTTTTCCTAATACCCGAAATTTTTTCCGCAGTTGTATGTTCCCATTGCCGCAACATAAGAAATTTCGCTTGTTTCTATGACTTGTCCGTAAACGTCTGTTAGGCGGAATTTCTTTTTCCCAGAAATTAAGTTTTGCCCGTCAACTTTGTACCAGTTGTTTTGCGAAGAGAGTCGTGTCATCTGTTTGTACGCAGAACCGTTAATGCTGATTTCAACTTTTTGCAGCGGATAGCGCATATTGTAAAATCTTCCGGCAAGCCAATTTTCATTGATTCCGTCTTTTGCCTGAAAGAAAATATTTGACTTTGTTGGGTATGGAATTGTTTTGAATGTAACGTTAATGACCCCTAGGCTTTCATCCGCAAGTTTTGTGAATGCGTTTTTTGCAAGGTCAAAGAAATATGAACTTTTGCTTGTCCAGTTGCTGTTTGATGAAGAAGGGCAGAGGTCAGTTATAAGAGCATGAATTGTTGTTCCATTGTAAGTTATTTCAAGGGCAGTTCCCGGCGGAAGCTCTGCAAGTTTTGATTCAGAAACTGCGCATTTATAAAATCCGTTTTCAATCTGCGGAACATAATATGCCACAGATTCAGCGTTATAGCCTTCATAAAAAGTAACAGTTCCTGTTGTCGGCTCTGTATATTTTCCTGTAAATGAAGATTCTTTTAAGCTATTGTCATCTTTGTCATCTGAAAAAATTCCGTCTAAACCTGAGCAGCTGCAAAGCCCCCCCCATAAGGCGGCAATGCAAACAATGGCTTTGAATGAAGAAAATAATTTAAAATATTTCATGCAAAGATTATAAAAGCACTGTTTAACTTTTTCAATAAAATTTATTGAAGTGCCTTTTGAATTCTTTGCATTGCTTCTTCAAGAGTTTTTCGAGGGCAGGCGGTATTTATCCGCTGGAATCCGTTTCCTGATGTTCCGAAAATTTTTCCGCTGTCAAGCCAAAGTTTTGCTTTGTTGATAATCACGTCTTCAAGTTCCTGCACGTTAAGTCCAGTTCCACGGAAGTCAAGCCAAGCAAGATAAGTTCCTTCGTGGTGAATCATTTTTACGCTGGAAAGATTTTTCTGCGTGAACTCTTCAATAAAATCAATATTTGCCTTTATGTACTTTTTTACAGAAGTGAACCATTCAATTCCGTTTTGATACGCTGCTTGGCAAGCTTTTATTCCGAACACGCTCAGCTGGCTTATTCCCGCAGCGTCAACTTGTCTTTTAAATTTTTTTCTAAGCCCAGGATTTGAAATAAAAATATTTGAAATAAGCGTTCCTGCAAGATTGAAGGTTTTGCTTGGCGAAGTACAAGTTACAGTTATATTTGCAAGCTCTTCATTTAACGAAGCAAACACGTTGTGTTGCCCTTCAAAAATAAAGTCGTTATGAATTTCGTCGCTTACAACAATGACTTTGTGGCGCAGACAAATTTTTCCAAGGTGCAAAAGTTCTTCCTTGTTCCAGACTCTTCCCACAGGATTATGCGGACTACACAAAAAAAACAGCTTTACGTTGTTCTGAATAATTTTATTTTCAAAGTCAGCAAAGTCAATGTGGTAGCGATTGTCGTCGCCCAAAACAAGATCGCTGCTTACAACTTTTCTTTCGTTGTCGCGGATTACTTCCATAAACGGATAGTAAACCGGCAGTTGCAAAATAACGGAATCATTTTTTTGTGTAAAGGCTTTTACCGCCATTGCAAGCGCGAACACAACGCCCGGAGTTTTTATAAGCCACTCTTCCTGAACTTTCCAGTTGTGCTGATTTTTCATCCAGCTAGAAACTGCGTTAAAGTATTCACCTTGAGTTTCTGTGTATCCAAAAATTCCATGCTCGCAGACTTTTTTAAGTTCATCGGTTACATAGCTTGAAGTTTTAAAGTCCATGTCGGCAACCCAAAGCGGAAGCACATCTTCTGGAAGTCCGCGCCGAACTGCAAAATCGTATTTTAAGCAGTCTGTATTTTTTCTGTCTACGATTGTGTCAAAGTCAAGATTCCGTTCCATAAAATTCTATTCCTCTTTTTGCGCCTGTGAAAATACCCGCTCAAATTCTTTTATAAGATCATCGCAGTTTTCAATTCCAACAGAAAGCCTCAATGTTGCGTTTGTGATTCCGTTTTTTATTCTAAGTTCTTCAGGGACATCAGCGTGCGTCTGGGTTGTAGGGTAAGTTATTAAAGTTTCAACGCCACCAAGACTTTCAGCATAACGGATAAGCGAAACTTTTTCCAGAATCGAAAGCGCGAGTTTTTGCGACTTTACTTGGAATGTAATCATTGCTCCGAATCCTCTTGCCTGCCTTTTCATTATTTTGTGTCCCGGATGCTCTGAAAAGCCCGGATAAATTACGCGGTCAACAAGCGGATTTTCTTTTAGCCAGTTTGCAATTTTAAATGCGTTTTCCTGCGCGCGTTCCATTCTTACAGCCAATGTTTTTATTCCACGCAAAATGAGCCAGCAGTCAAATGGCGCAAGTCCAGCTCCTATTGTTTTTATAAGAAATCTAAGTTTTTCCTGAATTTCAGTTTTATTTGTAACAATAAATCCTGCGAGTGTATCGTTATGCCCGCCAAGATATTTTGTTCCGCTGTGAACTACGATGTCTGCGCCAAGGTTAAGCGGATTTTGAAAATACGGCGAAAGAAATGTATTGTCCACAATCAAAAGAAGTCCGTGCTTTTTTGCAATTTTAGAAAGAAGCGAAATATCAGAAACGTTCATCATCGGATTTGTGGGAGTTTCCACGTAAAGCGCCTTTGTGTTTTTTGTGATTAAATTTTCAATTCCATTTTTGTCAGAAACTTTGCTGAATTCTGTGCGGATAAATTTTATTCCGTTTTTTACTGAAACGTTGTCGAACAGCCTTATGCTTCCGCCGTAAAGATCGGAATCCACAATCAGACTGTCGCCCGGAGAAAAAAGTTCCATCAAAAGACTTATTGCAGCCATTCCGCTTGAAAGCGCAAACGCATCGATTCCGTTTTCAAGTGAAGCAACAATTTTTTCAAGCTGCTCACGAGTTGGATTTTGCAGCCGCGAATAATCAAAGCCTGTGCTTTTTCCGGCTCCCGGATGCGCGTAAGTTGCTGTCTGATAAATCGGGAAGCTTACCGCGCCGTAGTGATTTTTACAGTTGTCCTCGTCTTCCAAGTGAATGCATTTTGTTTCTATTGATAACGCCATTTTTTCCGCCTAATTTTTTTATTGTCTAAATTTCGAATCTAATGTCATTGTCATAGTTGATACGACAATCTTGAATGAATTTCCCGGTTCTCCTGAGGGAATGACATTTAAATTATATATTCAATTGGTTTTAACACACGCTGAAGAAATTTCTTTGTGCGCTCTTCTTTTGGATGCTGAAAAATCTGCGCGCTTGTGCCTTTTTCTACAACAACTCCGCCGTCCATAAAAACTACTTGAGTCGCCACGTCTTCTGCAAAACTCATTTCGTGCGTAACAACAATCATTGTAGTTCCTTCCTTTGCAAGTTTTTTTATAACGCCAAGAACTTCTCCAACAAGCTCCGGGTCAAGCGCGGATGTAGGCTCGTCAAAAAGCACAACATCAGGATTCGCCGCAATAGCACGCGCAATTCCAACACGCTGCTGCTGCCCTCCAGAAAGCTGCGACGGATAAAAATCCTTGCGTTCCAAAAGTCCGACTTTTAAAAGAGCTTCTTCCGCAGTTTTTTTTGCATCTTCCTTTGGAATTTTTCTTGCGGTAACAAGACCTTCCATTACATTTTCAAGCGCAGTTTTGTTATTAAAAAGATTGTAGTTTTGAAAAACAAAACCGGTTTTCCTCCTCACTTGAAGAACAGTTTTTTTATGCGGATGAGAAAGGCTTGTATGTATTTCATCAAATTCCATTTCGCCTTCGTTCGCAGTTTCAAGAAAATCAAGGCAGCGCAGGAATGTTGTTTTTCCAGAGCCGGAAGGTCCAAGAATTACAACAACGTCTCCTTTTTCAACTGTCAAGTCAACGCCTTTTAATATTTCATTTTCACCAAAAGACTTGTGCACATTTTTTACTTTCAGCATTTTTCACCTTCCAATTTTAACGCTCTTTTTCCTGTTCTATAAACTGAAACTTTCTTTTCTGCCAGCCTGAAAATTTGCTGGACTATAGAACACACAATTATGTAAATTACAAAAATATCAAGATAGGACTCAATATAGTTGTAGCCGTAAGAAGCTTCAATTCTTGCAACTGCTGTAATGTCTTTTACAGTCATCATAAATGCAAGCGAAGTATTTTTTATAAGATTTACGGTGGCATTGCAGATATTTGGGAGCGCGCTTTCCAGTGCCTGTGGAATTATAATTCTTCTGTAGGTCTGATAGCTTGTAAGTCCGCAAGTAATTCCGGCTTCAAACTGGCCTTTGCTTACAGTGAGCAGGGCTGAACGGAATACTTCAGAAAGAATCGCCGTGTTGTTCAATGAAAATACAATGTAAGCGTAGACAATCGGATTTATTTTGAACACATCTATTGAACTTCCGGCATTTTTAAAAATCGAATTTAAAAGCGACGGAATTATTGAATACACAACAAGAATCTGAAGAACAATCGGAGTTCCTCTTATAAATGAAACAAAAAATGCGCAAAGTTGCGAAAGAACCTTTAATTTGTGTATTCTGCAAAGCGCAATCAAAAATCCAATCGCAATTCCACCTGCAAAGGCCACGGCGGTTATTTTTAAAGTAACAGGAAGAGCTTTAAAAGAAAGCCAGAATGTTCTAAAGAAAAATTCCACGTCAAACATAAGTTCTCCCAGTTAAAAAGTTTTTCTTCCGCGTGAAAAATATTTTTCCAGCTTGCCGAAAATCTGCTCAATAGAAATTGTGAGCGTCCAGTAAATGAGCGCAAGCGCTGTATAAGTTTCCACAGCATAAGCTCCAAAGTTCATGCTTATAAAAAGATTGCCTTTTCCCATTACGTCCACAAGTCCGATTGTATATGCAAGCGAGCCTTCCTTTAAAAGAGCAATCAAACTGTTTCCAAGATTCGGAAGCGACACTGCGAATGCCTGCGGAAAAATTATCCGCCAAAAGCTTTGGAACTCAGTAAGCCCGGAAGTTAATGCAGCTTCTCTTTGGCCTTTTGGGACACTTAGGTAGCTTGCCCTCATTATTTCCGCCGCGCTTGCTGAAAACAAAAGTCCTAGCGCAAGAATAACATAAAATGATTTTGCCCAGCCGTTTATGTCAACTTTGAATATTGCCCAAAACAAATTTGGAAGCCCGTAAAAAACTACAAACAGCATTACAATAGAAGGCGTGCATCTGAATGCGTTTATTATAAAGGAAGAAATTTTCCTTGGCGCATTGCGTGAAGAAAGCATTCCTTTTGCAAGAAAAAATCCTATAAAAAGCCCAGTCAAAATTGTTCCTGCGATAATCCTAAAAGTTACCAAAAGATAAGGCAAAAGAACTGGAATAAGCTCAAGAATTTTTTCAGGATAAAATGGTCTGTCCATGGTTTTATGGTGCTCCCAAAGTTAACGTTTTTATTCTACAAAGGAAAAAATGTCCTCGCCAAAATACTTCTGTGAAAGTTTTTCGAGCGTGCCGTTTTCCTTGAGCGTTTTTATTGCTTCGTCATAAGCGTTTGCAAGAGCCTGATTTTTTCTATTGAAAAGCGGCCAGGTTGGAATCGCCTTGTATGGAACATAAGAAAGCTTGTCTTTGTATTTTGCGTAAGGCGCGCCTTCTTTTTCAATGTTGTTCTGGAACGAAAGCTTTATGTCTACCCGGGCATCGTATCTGCCTTCAACAACCCAAACATATCCGTCTGCCGCTTCGAACTGATCGCCTGCCACAAGTTTTACCTTTGCATTTGGATTTTGCTTGTTGTATTCATCGATAATGTTGTACTGCGCATTCGAAGGTCCGATTGGAACAAGTTTCCCTGAAAACTTTGCAAACGATTTCATGTCTGTTATTTTATCCGCTGTGTCTTTTCTGATTACAATTCCAATGATGCTGGCTCCAATCGGAGTCTGCGGAAAAATATATTTTTTCTTTCGCTCTTCTGTAATCCAAACGCCTTTTGTTCCAACATCATATTTTCCCTGAAGAACTCCAATCAAAAGGTCATCGTCGGAAGTCGGAAAATATTCAAATTCGTACTGCGGAAGAAGCTTGTCAACTTCTTTTAGAACAGCAACTTCAAATCCGTCAGATTCACCTTTGTCGTTTACAAAATCATAAGGAACATAATAGTTTGTGTGAGCCACGCGGATTTTCTGAATTTTTCCGTCCGATTTTTTTGGTTTTGCAGAAAGCGGAATAATCGCTGCCAATGCAATAAAAGCTAAAATTGTTTTTTTCATAATTCACCTCGTTTATTTTTTCTGTCATTGCCGCACTTGTTCCAGCAATGACAATTTGAATTGTATATTTTTTACTCTGCGGCTTCTCGAATCCACTCAAGATGCTGCAAATCTGTGTTGCGCGGAATTGTGCAGTCCGCTCCAAGAATTATTCCAGTGCGTCCAGAATCTTTTAAAATCTGTTTTGTTTCAGCTTGAATTTCTTCTTTTGTTCCGCTAAAAAGAATTCCGTCTGTTGTGTTTGCGAATCCGCCGATTATTGTTTTTCCGCCGAAAATTTTTTTTGCTTCTGCAAGCGAAACTCCTTCAACAACAGAAGCAAAGTTTACAGCGTTTGCAGGATAATTTTTGAACAGCGAAAGATTGTTTCTTGCTCCCTCGTAGCCGCATACGTGCAAAATATTTATTCCGCCTGCGCCAATTGCGGCATTAAGCACAGAAAGTTCCGACGGAGAAATTATTTCCGCATACAAATCAGGTCCTACAAAAGCGTCTTGAATTGTCTGCACGCTAAGGTAAATTCCGTCCGCCTTGCCTTCGCTTATTACGGCTTCTGCAACTGCCTGTGTGTTTTTTGCAATTACGCTCAGCGCATAAAGAACTGCGTATTTGTCTTCTTTTATGAACTGCGCAAGTTTTTTGTCCGCGCCTTCAACGCTCCATTTAAATGCTGTTGCCGGAGCAAAAATGTTGTAAAAAGTAAGAACTTCATTTCCGAACGAAGAAGTAAGCTCCTTTACAAGCGAAACTTGCTCTGTTATCCAGCTGTCGTCTTTGGAAACTGGCTTTAATTCATAAAGTTCTTTTGCGGATTTTACATTGCTCAAAAACTTTGCTGTCTTTGGTTCAAAAAAATATCCGTCGCTCATAAGTTTTACAAAGTCCGGCTTGAATTCTTGAACGAATTTTTTGTGCCCGTCCAAGTTTTCCTTTCTCATCTCTGGATTTTCTGAAACAGGAAGCATTTCGTTTTTTGTATAATGAAACCAAAATCCCACAGGAATACGTTCTGTTGGTTTATTGTTCAGTGCGTCAAGCACAAGTTGCTTTTTGTTTGGCATATTTTCCTCCAATCCTCTGTAAGTAAGAGTGAATTTTTCCGCGCGATGAAGAAACAATACAGGTTATTTCCTATTGGTTCAATAGGTTTATTTATACTGTTTTTTTATATTGAGCTATAGAAGAAACCTATAACTGATTAATGTTAATTAACTTGAAAATTCGACTAATACGTCTGGTCAAGGTACGCTTACGCTCAAGACCTTGACTCAGCCGTTTTTAGTTTTTTGATAAACCATAAATGTCATTATCGGGCTAGACCTGATAATCAGCAAAATATAGAACTTTTTGATAGTACTTCGTTATGGAAATTAATAATGGTGAAGGATTTTTACTTTAAAATATGGATTTTAACCAAAAACTAAAGTATATTGAAACAATGTTTTTGCCAGTTTGCAGAAAAGACCTTGAAGAGCGGGGAATAGGTCAGCTTGATTTTGTTTTTGTTTCCGGGGACGCTTATGTTGACCATCCGTCTTTTGCAGCGGCTCTTTTGGGGCGGCTTTTGGAATCCCGTGGATACACTGTAGGAATTTTGTGCCAGCCGGACTGGAAATCTGCGGAAAATTTTAAAGCTCTTGGGCAGCCTCGTCTTGCGTTTCTTGTAACATCGGGCGCAATGGACAGCATGGTTTCAAATTATACTGCGAACAATAAGCCGCGCTCGCAAGATTCGTATTCACACGGAGGCGAAAAAGGCCATCGTCCGGACAGAGCTGTAATTCAGTATGTGGCAAAAATCCGTGAAGCATATAAAGGCGCAAATGTTATTATCGGTGGAATAGAAGCAAGCCTGCGCCGCACAGCCCACTATGACTACTGGTCAAACACAGTAAAGCATTCTGTTCTTTTAGATTCAAAAGCCGACCTTCTTATTTACGGAATGGGCGAAAAAGCTCTTCTTGAAATTGCATCTCAGCTTAGCAAAGGAATTCCTGCGCGGAAAATTCGCGGCGTAAGAGGAACTTGCTGGTTCACTGGCAAAAAAGATGAAGTTCCATCTGATGCTGTAATTCTTCCTTCATTTGAAGATGTAAGCAAAAACACTAAAGAAAGCAAAGAAAAATTTGCCCTGTCTTATAAAATTCAAGAGGAAAACACAGATGCAATAAACGGAAGCGTTCTTGCAGAGCCTTCTGAAAGCCGTTTTGTCATTCAGGAAAAATCAGCATTTCCTCTTTCACAGGCTGAATTTGATTCGATTTATGAGCTTCCTTTTGAACGTAAGTGGCATCCGATGTATGATGCGGCTGCTTCAAATGGCAAAAAAGGAATTCCTGCTCTTTCCGAAGTAAAATTCAGTCTTACGAGTTGCCGCGGATGTTTTGGAGCTTGCAGTTTTTGCGCAATAACTTTTCATCAGGGGCGGCGCATTCAGTCCAGAAGCCACGAAAGCCTTTTGTCCGAAGCTAAAAAAATGACGCAGGATTCGGAGTTTAAAGGATATATTCATGATGTTGGCGGGCCTACTGCGAATTTTAGAAGCGACGCCTGCGAGTTTCAAAAGAAAAACGGAGCGTGCAAAAACCGTGATTGCCTTGGAGTTTCTCCGTGCCCGAATGTAAAAGCCGACCACAAAGATTACATAGAGCTTTTAAAAAAACTTCGTTCTCTTCCAAATGTAAAAAAAGTTTTTATAAGAAGCGGAATAAGGTTTGACTATCTTATGCTTGATAAAGACAAAACATTCTTGTACGAGCTTTGCAAGCACCATGTTTCCGGGCAGCTTAAAGTTGCTCCCGAACACGTTAGCGATAAGGTCCTTGCCCTTATGAGAAAAAGCACGCATGCTGTCTATGAAAAATTTTCTGCAGAATATGCAAAGGCGAACAAAGAGCTTGGGCTTAAACAATATTTAGTTCCATATTATATTGCGGGGCATCCTGGAGCCGGAATTCCAGAAGCAATTGAAACAGCTCTTTATTTAAAGAAAACAGGTTTTGTTCCAGACCAAGTACAGGATTTTTATCCAACTCCGGGAAGCCTAGCCACTTGCATATATTACACAGGTCTTAATCCGCATGAAAAAAATTCAGACGGAAAATTTAAAGAAGTCTATGTTGCCCGCGGCGGACACGAACGAAGGCTCCAGCGCGCTTTGCTTCAGTTTAACAAAAAAGAAAATGCCCAGCTTGTAAAAGAAGCATTGATTCAGGCGGGAAGAGCGGATTTAATAAGAATTTTATTATAAAATTCCGCTTAAAAATGCAAAAATTCAGTTGTTTTTGTGAAAAAAATTTCCGTGGGGGGGGCAACTGTTGTAAAAATAATTTTTGTGGGATATAATTTAGCCATGTATAACCAAATATAGGTTGCAAATTTGCATTGCAAAATTGCATATCGGCTGCCGTTTTCATTTAGGATTTATTTAAATCGTAAAAACGGCTTAAAAAGCTTAATCATAAAGCGAGACTTTAATTGGCTTTTTATGGAGGCAGTGTTATGGCAAAAAAAAGATCTTTTTCTATTCTGATGGGCATTGCGTCTTTTCTTCTTTTGAGCAGTGTTTTTTCCCTTTGTTTCTTTCTATATAAAAACCGTTTGTCTTCTGCGCTTGTAAATACCAAGCTAAAAAATCCAAGGGCGAATGTACTATTTGTAAGTTCAATGCCAAACTCTTATGTCGTTGAACTTCAGAAAAAAGGAATAAGAAATGTTTTCCTAAAGAACAATGTAAATGTTGATATTGAATATTTTGAGCCTGATGATTTCTATGATAAAAAGCTTCCTGAATTTTTAAAGGAACGCATTAAGTTTTTGCAACAAGACACAAAATATAATGCCGTTCTTGTAAGCGGAAATAATGCGTGCAATTTTGTTGAGCGCAACAGCGACACTCTTTTTTCAGGAATTCCTATTGTGTTCTTTTGCATAGAAAGCAATATTAGAGCAGAACGTCTTTACGAAAAAAAGAATTTCTGGGGAATTGCCACAACAAGGTTTTTGGCGGACACAATTTCAGTTGCAAGAAAACTTTTTCCTTCTGCAGAACATTATGTTGCCATTTACGACAAAACCGACGCTGGCTATGAAAACTACAATGTTTTTATAAACGCCGGTGAAAAAATTCCTGATGTAGAGCTTTCAGGAATAGACACTTCTGAGCTTACAAAAGAACAAATTGGAGAAAAGCTTTCTGCGCTGGATGACAAGACTGTTGTGTTTTATCTGGGAGCTTCGCAAGATGTCAATGGCAGAAAATATTCTATGGAAGAGCAGTCGGACTTTATTGTAAAGAACACATCTGCGCCTGTATTCAGCCACAATGCGAACGGCGTAGGATTCGGCTTTCTTGGCGGAAAAATGGTTGACTACGAAAAAGCCGGTGCTCTTGCCGCAAAAATGGCTCTTGATATTATTGACGGTGAAAAATATGTTCCGTTTCAAAGAATAAAAGACGGAAAATTTATTTTTGACTACAAGGCAATCGAAGAGCGCAAGTTAAAGCCTTCCGCATTTCCGCTGAATTCAGTATTTGTAAATATTCAGGATCAAATGCAAAAAAACAGCCGCGGAATTTTGTTTGGAATAATCGGAATTGTAGTTTCACTTCTTATTTTTATTGCTGTTTCTTTGGTTTTGATAATCACGGAAGTAAGAAATTCCCATGAGCTTCGTTGTTCAAACTTAAAAATGGAATATATGCTTGGACACGATTCGCTTACAGATTTGCCGAACAGATTTAAAGCCCAGGCTGTGTTCAATGACATTCAGAAATCTGGAAAAAAGTTTTCTCTTATACTCTTTGACATTGACGACTTTAAAAATATAAACGACTTTTATTCCCATGCTTGTGGCGACATTGTTTTAAAGACAATTTCTTCAAGGCTCAAGGCTTATTCTGCCGGAAAAGATATTTTTGTTTCGCGCTTCGGCGGAGATGAATTCCTTGTGCTTTATCTTGAAAAGCAGCTGAATGAGGATTCCATTGAAATTCAAGAGCTTAGAACTGTTTTTGAAAGCCCGATAAAATATGAAGAAAACAATATCCATATTCAGTCCAGTTTTGGAATTGTAAATTCCAATGACGATGAAATGGAAAACATGATTCAAAATGCGGACATTGCGCTTTACCGTGCAAAAAATTCCGGCAAGAACAAGACTGTTTTCTTTAACGAGAAAATGCGCGACCGAATATTTGAAAACAACCGCATTTCAAGAATCCTTGACGACGCTATTGCAAATGACGGAATTTGGGTTGCGTATCAGCCGCAGATTGATGTTGAAACTGGAGAAATCCACGGATACGAAGCGCTTATGAGGCTAAAGAACAGCAAAGTTTCGCCAGCGCAGTTTATTCCGATTGCAGAAGAAACCGGGCAGATTATAAAAATTGACAGAATCCTTACAGAAAAAGTTGTAAGGCAAATGGCGGAATGGCGCGAGCACGGAATTCCATTGTACAAGGTTTCTATAAATTATTCTTACAGCCAGGTTTCGGACGTTCATTATGTTGATTTCCTTGAAGAGCTTTTAAAGCGTTATAATATTCCGCCGGAACTTATCTGCATTGAAATTACAGAAAGCCTCTTTATTTCAAACAAGGAAGCAGTTTCCAAACTTTTGAATGAATTTGTAAAGCGCGGAATTTCTCTTGCCTTGGACGACTTTGGAACTGGCTACTCTTCTCTTAGCTATCTTACGTTCCTGCCGATAAATGTTGTAAAAATCGACAAATCGCTTGTGGACAATTATCTTTCCAATGAAAAAGGCGACTTTATAAAGAACATTGTGCGTCTTGTTCATTCGCTTGCAATGAAGCTTACTGTTGAAGGCGTTGAGCATCAGTGGCAGAATGAAAAGCTTAAGACTTTCCATTGCGACTATATTCAGGGCTACTATTATTCAAAGCCGATTTCCGGGGCAGAAATAGAAGACTTTAACAGAAAGTTCCGCAGCATTGGATAATAAATTTATTGCTGTCATTATCCGGCTTGACCTGATAATCAAAATTACAATTGTTCAGAAATATCGCAGTATCAAGCCCGATAATGACCTTAATGTTTAATTTTATAATTTGTACAAACTCTGTCATTGCTGCACTTGATGCGGCAATCAATAATTCAATCTTGTAGTTTGCATGGATTCATTTTATAATGGGGCTATGCAAAATGCAGTTTTGATTTTTAATGCCCGGCTTGTTGATGCTAATACCGATAAAAAAAATTCCGCAGTTCTTTTAGCTTGCGGAAAAATTAAATCATTTCCAGACAAAGATTCTCTAAAAAAACTTTTAAATGACGACTCAATTTTTAAACTTGATGCCAAAGGACTTTGCGTTTTGCCTTCATTCATTGATATGCACTCGCATTTTAGAGATCCTGGTCTTACTCAAAAAGAAGACATTGAAACTGGCTCTTGTGCGGCCGCAGTTGGTGGTTTTTCCACTTGTGTTCTTATGCCGAATACAAATCCTGTTGTTTCAAGTCCAGTGCAGGCAGAGCTTAATAATAAAAAGGCTTTTGAATTTGGAAAATGCAGGACAATTCAGGCTGTTTCAATTACCAAAGATTTTGACGGAAAAACTATAAGCCATCTTGAATCTCTTGATCAAAAAAAAGTTCCGGTTATAAGCGAAGACGGAAAGGAAGTTTGCAACAGTTTTGTCATGCTTGAAGCGATGAAAATTGCCGCTAAAAAGAAAATTGTTGTTTCATGCCATTGCGAAGATCCTTTTTTGGCAGAAAGCGCGCGTCCGTTTAGAAAAGCAGCATTGGAACTTCTTTCAAAAGAAAATGTTTCGCCTGCTGAAAAAAAAGATGCTGCAAATAATTTAAGAAAAGCCGATTCGCTTTTGGCTTGTGCTGAAGATACTGCGACTTTTAGAAACCTTAGGCTTGCAAAAGATGCCGGCTGCCATATTCATCTTTGCCACGTGAGCACTGCCGCTTGTGTAGAGGCTGCAAAAAAAGCGCGTCAAGAAGGAGTTGACGTAACTTTTGAAATTACGCCGCATCATATTTTTATGAACGGAGAAAAAGCTCCAGGCATTTTTAATATTGTAAATCCGCCGCTACGCTCAGAAAACGACAGACTCGCTTTGATTAAGGCCTTAAAAGACGGAACTGCGGACTGCATTGCAACCGACCATGCGCCGCACACTGCTTTGGACAAAAAAAACGGCAGTCCTGGATTCAGCGGACTTGAAACTGCATTTTCCGCCTGCCATACAATGCTTGTAAAAGAACACGGCATGAGTTTAAAAAAACTTTCAGAGCTTATGAGCGCAAACCCAGCAAAAATTCTTGGCTTAAAAAACGAAGGACTTTTAAAGGAAGGATTTGTAGCTAATCTTGTTCTTGTTGACTTGGAAAAGCAATGGACTGTGCGCGGTCAGAAATTTGCAAGCAAAGGAAAATTTACGTCGCTTGAAGGAAAAAAACTTTTTGGCTTTATAAAGGCGACATTCTTTAACGGCAACATTGTTTTTTCATCATTGTAACAGTCATTTTTTTTTGGTAAAATCAGCGCATGGTAATTTCTTCTATAGATTTAAAAGGCGGCCATGTTGTTCAGCTGAAAAACGGAAAAGATCTTGTTCTTCAGCGTGATGATGCCGACTCATTGATTTCAGAATTCAATAAATATGGCGAAGTTGCAGTTATAGATTTGGATGCGGCTTTGGGAAATATTGACGAAAAAGGGAACACAGCGAACACTGAGCTTTTAAAGTCTCTTTTGCGCAAGGGAAATGTTCGTGTTGGTGGCGGAATCAGAACTGTAAAAAAAGCACGCGAGCTTGTTTCACTTGGAGCTGAAAAAGTTATAATTGGCTCTGCGGCTTGGAATCTTGATAGAAAAAACGGCGGATCAATTCTTAATACACAGTTCCTTGACGAGCTTGCATCTTCAATTGGAAAACAGCGCATTATAATTTCAGTAGACGCAATTAATGGAAAAATCGCAGTAAAAGGCTGGACAGAAACCGCAGACATTTCTTTGATTGAAGGCGCGCGAGAAGCTGAAAAATACGCCTCCGAGCTTTTGTTTACTTGCGTGGAAAAAGAAGGCTGTATGCAGGGAACGGATATGGAGATGGTAAAGCAGCTCCGTGATTCTGTAAAATGCCGTGTTGTTGCGGCTGGAGGAGTAAATTCCCTTGAGCAGATTGTTCAGCTTGAAAAACTTCATTGCGATGTTCAGCTTGGAATGGCATTGTATACTGGAGCTGTAAATCTTAAGGAAAGCTTTATAAATTGCATTGACTGGGAAAAGACAAACGGAATGGTTCCGGTTATTGCCCAAAGTCCTGCTGGCGAAGTTCTAATGATGGGCTATTCAAATAAAGAAGCCTTGGAAAAAACTTTTGAGCTTGGAAAACTTACTTTCTTTAGCCGCACAAGAAATACTCTTTGGACAAAAGGTGAAACTTCCGGCCATTGTCTTGAGCTTGTAAAACTTCGTGCTGACTGCGACAGGGACACAATTCTTGCGACTGTTATTCCGCATGGAGGAGTTTGCCACACAGGAAGCTTTAATTGTTTTTCTAGCGAGGCTGATGAAAAAAGCAGCATGGAGCGTCTTTACGGAACAATTGCAGAACGTTTTGCAAATCCGCGTCCGGGAAGCTATACTGCGACTTTAAATGACAAGCGTGTCCGCGAAAAAATCCTAGAAGAAGCAGAAGAACTTACAGAGGCTGAAGGAAAAGACGAAGTAATCTGGGAAGCCGCCGACTTGCTTTATTTTGCGAGCGTCCTTATGTACAAGGAAGGCGTAACTTGGCAGGATGTTTACAACGAACTTGACAGAAGACATAAAAAATAATTTTGGAGTTTAACATGAAAGAACTTGAATTGAAATATGGCTGCAATCCGAATCAAAAGCCGGCTAGAGTTTACATGGAAAACGGAGAGCTTCCTGTAACTGTTGTAAATGGAAAGCCTGGCTATATAAACTTGCTTGACGCGCTTAATGGCTGGCAGCTTGTAAAGGAATTAAAAGAAGCAACCGGACTTCCTGCTGCAACATCTTTTAAGCATGTTTCTCCTGCCGGAGCTGCGGTTGGTCGCCCTTTGAGCAGCACACTTAAGCAGATTTATTACACTGATGATGTTGAGCTTACTCCTTTGGCGTGTGCTTATGCAAGAGCTCGCGGTGCAGACAGAATGTCTTCTTTTGGAGACTTTATTGCTCTTAGCGACAAATGCGACAAGGCAACTGCTCTTTTAATAAAGAAAGAAGTTTCCGACGGAATAATTGCTCCGGGCTATGATGATGATGCTCTTGAAATTCTCAAGGCAAAGAAAAAAGGCGGATATTGCGTTCTTCAAATTGATGAAAACTATGTTCCTTCCGAAATAGAAAAGAAGCAAGTGTTTGGCGTAACTTTTGAACAGGGACACAATTTTATAAAACTTGATGATAATTGCTTAAAAAATATTGTAACAAAAAACAAGGCTCTCACAAAAGAAGAACGCGACAACCTTTTGATTTCCCTGATTATCTTAAAATATACCCAGTCCAACAGCGTCTGCTATGTAAAGGATGGTCAGGCAATTGGAATTGGAGCCGGGCAGCAGAGCCGCATTCACTGCACACGTCTTGCAGGCGACAAGGCAGACAAATGGTGGCTTAGACAGAGTCCGCAGGTTTTAAATTTAAAATTCAAAGCAGACATAAAAAGAGCAGATCGCGACAACACAATCGATGTTTATACAAGCGATGATTATGATGATGTTCTTGCTGAAGGAACATGGCAGAATTTCTTTGCGGAAAAGCCAGCAGTGTTTACACGTGAAGAGCGCAAGGCTTGGATTGCAAAAAATACAGATGTCGCAGTGGGCAGCGATGCATTCTTCCCATTTGGAGACAACATTGAGCGTGCGCACAGAAGCGGAGTAAAAGTTATAGCTCAGCCGGGCGGCTCAATCCGCGATGATAATGTTATTGAAACTTGCGACAAATACAACATGGTTATGGCGTTTACAGGAATCAGACTTTTCCATCACTAATGCTTTTTTTGTCATTTTCGTGGCGGCGGGGCGAGTGTCATTGCCCAGTTTGACTGGGTAATCTCCTGCTAAATCTATTTTTAGGTTTAATATTGAGTTTTGACAATGAAAGTAAAATAACTTTTTTACAGGAATTCAGTATTCAACCTTTCAATTTTCCAGAATATCTACAAGATGGGAGCCTGCGCCTAAAAGTTCGGGGCGTTCAGCGTTGCAAATCTGATATTCAATGAATTTTTTAAAAGTTTCTTCTGTCATTGCGTTCAGTTCTTTGCGCATAAAGTCTGCAGGTCCGTCTGGAGAAAATATTTTTATCCTCTTTAATCCGCTTAGTTTGTTCAGCCGGTCAATATCTTCTAGGCGCACATAGTCGTAAAGTTCATTTTCTTTTGGAATTATGTGAAAGTCGTTAGAAATATTTTTGCTTTTTATAAGATTAATAATTCTATTTTGCGCAAAGCAATATGAAAGAATGCTGTATTCGTTTAAAAGATACGCGGCAAAAATTGTTCCGCCTTTTTTTGTTATTCTGCGCGCTTCTTTTAAAGCTGTAAGTTTTTCTTTTTCTTTATGAAGATGATAAAGAGGACCAAAAACAATTGTCGCATCAAAAGTTTCATCTGGCAAAAAACTAAGGTCAAGAGCGTTTCCCGGCCAGCATTTTACGCGCTCGTGCTTGGATTCAAGTATTTCAAGATTATGTTTTACAAGCTCAACCGCCGTAACATCAAAGCCTTCTTTTGCAAGGGCAACTGAATACCTTCCTGTTCCGGCTCCAATGTCTGCAATCTTAAAAAGCCGTTTGTCTTGCGTAGGAAGAAAATCATGGATGTATTTCATTGCGACAGCGAATTCAACTTTGCCGTGCCGCGTTAAAAGCCTGTTTTCTTCCTTGTGCTTATTGTAGTGTTTTTCTATTTCTGTCATTTTTCTTGTTCAGCATTGCAAGAATAAAAATCATAAGAATTCCGCCTGCAATCATCATAAGGCAGAAAATTTGTCCTGTGCTAAGATTTAAAAGCGAAGTGTTTGTGTAGATTGCAGCGTCTTTTGTTGCAGAAATTCTGTAGCCAATGTCTGCGTCAGGCTCGCGGAAATATTCTATAAAAAATCTTACAAAGCCGTAGCCAACCGTGTAGCACGCTGTAAGAAATCCGTCGAACGGTTTTTTCTTTCTTAAGCACCAAATAAGAAGAAAAAGCAAAAGTCCTTCAAAAAGAGCTTCGTAAAGCTGGCTTGGATGCCGCGGAAGATTTACAAGCTTTGCGCCGCCAAGAGACATTCCTATTGAAGAAGCAAATTCTTTTACCCAGTTTAAGCTTGAAGAAAAAGTTTCTGCGCGTGGAAAGACAATTCCCCAAGGAGCTTTTGTTATTCTGCCGTAAAGTTCTCCATTCATAAAGTTTCCGACTCGCCCAAAAGTGTAGCCAAGCGGAATTGCAACTGCCATTGCATCAATCCATTTGAGCGCAGGCTTTTTGTGTTTTTTGCACCAGATTAGCATTCCCACAAGTCCGCCGAGGAATCCGCCGTGATAGGACATTCCCGCAAGACCTGTGAATCTTTTTGTTACTGTGTCGAACGGCCAGAAAATCAGCCAAGGCTTTTTCCAGTAAAGCCCGGAAGTATCATACACAAGCGTTGAAAAAATCCGCGCGCCTGCCAAAAGAAAAATAATTCCGAATGCAATAAAGCTGAAAATATCATCTTCCGTAGTTTTTGAATCCGACGTGTCCAATGCGCCTTCACGCTGAATTTTCCGCAGAATATAAAAAGCAGTTCCAAATGCGATTATGTACATAAGACCGTACCAGCGCACAAGTCCCAAAAGCGGAACTCCAGGAAAAAGCTCCGGATGAATCCAAGACGGATATTTTATATATAAAAGAGAATTTAGCATTTTGTCTTACACCTTGAAGCCTTTTGCCGCTGCTTCCAGAAGTTTTTTCTTTAATAGATTGTTTTCGTTTTTTAGCCTTGTAAGCTCGTATTGCTGCTGCTTTAAAGTTTCTGCAAGTTCCCCGGCAGTAAGCGCGCCTGTTCCTGCAAGCTCTTCTATGTAAGCCATTTTTTGCCCAAAGTCGTCATTGGCTTCTTCTGTGGCAATTTCAAATGAAGTGTCTGAAGCCTGGGTTATGTCATAGCTGTCGTCAAACTTTAAAGTTTCGGACTGAATTATTTTTTCTGCAATTCTGTAGATTGCCTGGCCTATAATTGACTGCGGCTTGTAAGCAATGACTGGCAGTCTTGAAGAAAGAGCCTTGTCCTGCAAAGTGTCGCGGTAGATTACGCCAAGATGATCCAAGTCCAAGTCCAAATACTGCTGGCATGAACGGCGGATTCTTTGCGCTCTGTCTGCGTCTTTTGGGTCATCTATCATATTAAGCACGAGCCGCGGATGAAATTCATTTATACGCTTTTTGAACAATGCAGTTCCTTCCGGGTCTTCTTTTTCAAGAATTTCAACAAGCTTTGGAATATAAAGCCTCTGGAGCGAAAGCGAATCTTTTTTTAGCGACTCAAGATATTTGTAGCCTGCGCTTCCTTTCTTAAAAGTATTGTACATCATGCGGAACATTACATTCTTAAGAAAAAGATAGCCGTTCAGTGTGGCGGTAACAGTCGGAGCTGTAACAACAATTCCCTGCGGGGAAAGAAGAAACATATCAAGAATTGTAAGATGGGTTCCTGCTCCCAAGTCCAGAATCAGATAGTCGAATTTAGATTCCTGTTTATTGAAGCTTTTTATAAGCTCGTTTTTCTGGCTGACTTTTAGGGAAGTAAGCCCCGGGATTTCAGAATCGCCTGCAATAAAACTTACATTGTCGTAGTCTGTCGGGCAAATTATGTCTTCAAACTTGCTTTCGCCTGTAAGAAATGTGCCGACTCCTGCCTTTGGGTTAGGATGGCCTATTACAAGATGAAGGTTTGAAGCTCCCAAATCCAAATCAATGAGAAGAACTTTTTTGCCTGCCTGTCCTAGGGCAATTGCAAGGTTTGCGCTTAAAAGGCTTTTTCCAACGCCGCCTTTGCCGCTTGCTACTGGAATAATCTGCATAATGCAATTGTATCATAGAATACTTTGATTTTAAAGACAGAGTTTAAAAAATAGGCCTAGTAAATCTTGTTGCGCAGTCTGCTTGCTATTTTCTTGCGTAACTTTTTTAGAAATGTTAAATTTCAATCAGTGAGAGATGAATCATTTATGGAAGAATATATGAAAAAGATTGTTTTTTTTGTCTGCCTAGTTTTTAGTTTTGCTTGTTTTGCTCAGGCTCCTGATTTTAACATTGATGCTGAAAATGCGTTTATCCTTGATGCCAATTCTATAGCTGGAAAAGCAAGAGAAGATGTAAAGCTTATAAACGAAACAGACGAGCAGCTTGGCTTTGAAGTTTACTATTATGACAATAAAAATAATTCCTGGCAGTTTTACGGAAGAGCATTCTTAAAGGGTTTTTACGATTCAGAAGATGTTGATTCCCGCATGGAAGATCGCATTGCTCAAATACAGTATTTTGCTGTAGTTCCTAAAAATAACAAAGTTTACAACTATCGTGCGCAAAAAATTGACAATGACCTTTGCATTTTTGTAATGCCGGATTTTGAATTTGATTTTGAAAAGGAACTTGAATCTGCCTTTGTAATTGATTCAGACAATATAAAAGGAAGATTTTATGACGAAATAGAATTTGTAAATCTTACTGATGATTATGGAATTTCATTTGTTGTCTATGCTTCAGATTATAAAGATAAAGGCTGGAAAAAAGCCGGCGGTGTTACTCTGCAAGAATATAATGATTCAGAAGACTTGGAATCTCCTATTGAAAAAACACTTCGTAATTTTAGATACTTTGCAATTGTCTCAAAAAACGGAAAAAACTACAGTTTTGAAGCAAGAAAACAAAAAGGCGACCTTGTTATATTTGTAAGAAATTAGCGCATTCATTTCTGCTTTCAAGGAGCTTGCGGAAGAGACAGGTATTTCTTACCAGAATCTTATAAACCTTTATCTTGTTCAGTGCGCAAAAGAAAAGAAGCGTCCTGTTTTTGCATAGTCTTAAAGAATGTTATTGCACGGCGAAAATGAAAAATGAAATAATAACGGTCTTGAATGAATATAATTCTCTTGGAATAAATCAGCAACTTGATTACGATAAGTTTTATTTATATTCGATAATTACACATTCAACAGCGATTGAAGGCTCTACGATTACGGAAATTGAAAATCAGGTTTTGTTTGACAACGGAATTTCTTGTTCAAAGCCTATTTCAGAGCAGCTTATGAATCTTGACCTAAAAAAAGCGTATGAGCAGAGCTTTGATTTTGCAAAAAAACACGAAAAAATAACAGTTGGTTTTCTTTGTTCTCTTTCTGAAACTTTAATGAAAAATACAGGCTCCTCTTATAATACAGTTGCAGGTTCTTTTTCTTCTGCAAAAGGAGAATTAAGGCTTTTGAATGTAAGTGCTGGGTGCGGTGGAAAATCTTATCTTGCTTGGCAAAAAGTTCCTGACAAGCTTCAAGAATTCTGTGGCTGGCTCAATGAAGAACTTGAAAAAACTTATTCAGATGACATTGAAAACGCATATAGATTAAGTTTTGAATCTCATTTTAGGCTTGCTTCAATTCATCCTTGGGCAGACGGAAACGGAAGAATGAGCCGTTTGCTTATGAATATGGTTCAATATGAAAAAAATCTTGTTCCATCGATTGTAAAAAAAGAAAGACGTGCTGAATATATAAAGGCAATTTCCGAAAGCCAAGACGCCGAAGATTCTGCAAGCTTCATTGACTTTATGTTTAATCAGCATATTCAAAATCTAAAGCAGCAAATTGAAGAATACAAAAGAAGTTTATGAAGCATATAACGCTTTCGTTTGATGACGGACCTAATGCAAATGTTATGTCAGATATGTTGGATGTTCTTGAATTTAACAGGATTCCTGCGTCATTTTTTTTAATCGGAAACAAAATCAATGAAGAGTCTGCAAAAGTTGTAAGGCGTGCATTTAAAATGGGATGCGACATTCAAAATCATTCGTTTACGCATTCCGATATGTCAAAAATGAGCATTGCCATGATTCAGGACGAATATGAAAAAACTGAATCTCTTATAGAAAAGTGCATCGGCAAAAGAAGTGAATTTTTCCGTCCGCCTTATATCAGTGTAAGCGTCAATATGTACAAAGCTATAAAAGTTCCTTTTATTGGCGGAAAAGGCTATGAGGACTGGCTTCCTGAAATTACTGCTGAACAAAGAACTGAGCGTATTTTAAAATCTGCGGAAGATGGACAGATTGTGCTTCTTCACGTAATGGAAGAAAACTATGCTACAGTTCAGGCTGTTAAGTCCGCCATTCCAGTTTTAAAATCCCGCGGCTATGAATTTGTAAACCTGATAGAACTTTTTAGGATAAAGAATATAAATCCTTGTATTCCATCGCATATTTGGACAACAGTAAAATAAAATAGATTTTGCTTTATTTTTCCACACTGATTAGAAAAAACTAACGATTTTTTGTATTTATTGCGTTTTCAACAGAAAATTCAATAAATTTTTGCCAAAAAGTTGTTTTTTGGAATTTATTCATTATAATGTAAAGTAGATTCCTGAAAAGTTGGTTATAACAGAGATTCCCACATCAAGTGTGGGAATGGCAGGGAAATGAAAGTTGTCATTTTCGGGCTTGACCCGAAAATCTAAAATTTGGAGGTCTTTTATGAAGAAATTTATTGTTCCGGCTTTATTTGCGTTTTTATTTGTGGTGTCATCCTGCATGAACATGAGCGGCGGTTCTGAAAAGGGCGGCTCAATCCGTGTGGCTTTGCCGGGCGGCGAACGTGAAATTAGTTCTAGTACAAAAGCCGATACTTATATAGTAGAGCTTTTGTTAAATGAAGATGTTATTCAGACTGAAACTGGTTTTTCGGGGGGGGTACTAGAGTTTTTAGAAGTTAATCCTGAAACTTACACAGTTGAAGTCAAGGCTTATAAAAACGAAGTTTTGTCTGGTCTTGGAGAATCTAAAGTAACAGTTGTTGCTGGCGAAACTTCTCCTTGCACTGTAACGCTTCATGACAAATTTACTGTAACTTTTGATTCGAATGGCGGAACTGGAACAATGCCTTCTCAAGTTTTTACTTACGGAATTTCCCAGTCTCTTTCAAAAAATTTATTTACAAAAGACGGCTCTACATTTCAGGGCTGGGCGGCCAGCATAGACAGCGAGCCTATTTATAACAACGCTTCTATTAATGTATTTGAAAAAGCAGATGTTACACTTTATGCAAAGTGGTCTACGGACGGCTTTGTATTTGTAGAAGGCGCAACAATAACGGAAGCCGCTCCAAATAGCGAAGTATTTATTGATGGAAGAACTGTAACAATAAGCAACTTTTATATTTGCGACCATGAAGTTACGCAGGCGGAGTACAAAGCTGTAACAGGAAGTCTTCCAAGTGATATGGCAACTGCTGATGGAGATTCGGACAACAATCCGGTGAACGAAGTAAGTTGGTATGATGCAATTGTATACTGCAATAAACTTTCTATAAAAGAAGGACTTACGCCTTGTTATTCGATAAGCGGTTCTACAGATCCTAGTGCCTGGGGAACTGTGCCGACTTCAAGTGATAATAATTGGAATAATGCAAGTTGCGACTTTACTGCAAACGGCTACAGACTGCCTACAGAAGCTGAATGGGAATATGCGGCACGCAGCGGAAACGGACTGAAAGGCACACAGTATACTTATGCCGGAAGCGATACAATTGATGAAGTTGCTTGGGACTATGATGGTAAGGGTAAGACTCGTGAAGTAAAGACAAAAAAAGCAAATGGTTTGGGATTGTACGATATGAGTGGCAATGTATGGGAATTGTGTTGGGATTGGTATAGCAGCATATCAGGCAGTACACCTGCTACAGGCTCGGTTTCGGGCTCTGATCGTGTGACCCGTGGTGGTTCTTATGATGCTTATACGAGCAAGTGCACAGTTTCGTATCGAGACTACAGGAAAGAACCATTTTCATGCTATTTTGGTTTCCGCATCGTACGAACTGTAAAATAGAAAATTCTTGACTTTAGTCAATAACCACACTATATTAGCCCCAACTAGACCTTGCACGCCTCTTAACAATGCGCACCCAGCAAGGTTATTTTTTTGTACCAAGCCCTCTTTGTCGGTTGAAAATCAGGTTGAATTATTGCTTTCGTGTATTTTAAAATAAATCTCTAAGGAAAATCTGTAAATTACTACAGATTTTGGAGTGATTAACAAATTATGACCGACCATCTTTCCCGCCAGCCATTCATAAATCTTCTCAAAAATATAATCGCAAATCAGTCCAAGAATAAGAATGGCTATTCAATCGCAATTGACGGAGACTGGGGCAGCGGAAAAACTTGGATTTTGAACATGCTTGAATCCCAGTTGCCTAGTGACGAATATCTGATTTTTCATTACAACGCCTGGGAAAACGATTTTTATGAAGAGCCGCTTGTTGCATTGCTATCAGTGATGATTGAAAAGCTGAATGAGATTACAAAACAAAAATCTCTTTACGAATCTGTTGTTACAGAGCTATTGAAAGAGGCTTCTTCTGATTTGGAAATTCTTGCAATTGGAATCGCAAAGTATTTTATTAAAATCGATATTGATAGATCTATAAAAAGCAAAAGGAAGCTGCTCAATAGAATAAAACAGGGAACAAAAATTGCAGATGACATTGATTCGATGCTTCCGCTTAGAAAAACGCTTGCAGAAATCCGTGATGTTATAAAAAATCTTTCGAAAAATTTCAAAATTCTTCTCGTGGTTGACGAACTGGACCGCTGCTTGCCTGAATATGCGATAAAAGTTTTGGAAAGACTTCATCATGTCTGCAATGGAATGCCGGTTTTCCAGATTATCGCTATTGATAAATCTAATTTGGCAGACAGCATTTGCAAGGTGTTTGGAAAGAATTTTTCAAATCCTTCTCCGCAACATAACATAATGCAGTTTACAGATTCATATCTTCAAAAATTTATTGACATTTCAGTTCCCTTGTCAAATGGCAAGCCGGATAAATCTCTGGAAGTTATGAATGGACTTGAAAAAGAATTTTGCGAGTGGACAAGAGATAATTCTGCTGGTGCTCCGATTAATTTTAATGAAAACTTTCTTGAAGAATTTTTAGCAGAAATGTTCAGCGGAATTGACCGCAGGCTTCAGGAAAAAGTATTCAGCCAAGTTGAGCTTTGCCACAAGATGACATTGGCAACTGGAGTAAAACCAGAACTTTGCAGTTATGCGATTTTGATTTATGAAATTATAAGCTGCATAGCGTCTTACGTTTTCCATTCAAAGAATCTTTGCACTGTAAAAAACGATTCAAACGGTACATTTACGTTAGTTTTTAAGGATGTTGAATTTTCCTCTAATCCTTATGCCGACAAATATAAGCAGCTTGCTGAAAATCTTAAGGACTTTTTCTGTTTGAATAAAACTTATTATACTAGCCTCTACATAAAATCAGATGTTTTTTTTATTCGTGATGAGAAATCATATCTTATGAAATTATTGGCAGATGAAGAAAATATATATAATGATTATGGACAGAAAACGTATTTTAATTTCATTGCAGAGGCTAAAGTTTTTCTCGCAAAATATGATGAAATAATGCACACAATGCTTTTTTAGTTCTTCAGACATCCAATAGGAACAACAAGAATTCCATCTTCTCTTCTGTAAGCATAAGTTCCTGCTCCAACCAACACCATTAAAAATGATGGTTCTTTCATTTTAGAAACATCAATCTTATCTTGTAGTTTTAACAAATTTGCTGCACCTTCATTAATTAAATCATCTCCGCCAAGTTTGATTTCTATTAAACCATAAGAACCGTTTCTCAAATGAACTACAGTATCACATTCAAGATTGGTGTTGTCTCTATAATGATATACTGAGCCGTCTAAGCTTTCTGCAAAGATTCTTAAATCCCTTACACACATAGTTTCAAAGAAAAGTCCAAAAGTCTTTAAATCATTTATCAAATCTTCTGGTCCAATGCCAAGGCTTGCAGTGGCGATTGAAGAATCAACATAATATCTTGTATCAGATGTCCTTATGACAGACTTTGATCTTAAATTTGGATTCCAAGCAGGCATGTCTTCAACAACAAAAATTTTTTTCAATGCTTCTATATAAGAATGAACAGTGTCCTCGTTTACAGTTGCAACTTCGTTTACTGCTATGTCCTGAGCAATGACTGTGCTTGCGGCTTGGCTTCCCTGATTTCTGGCATAAGATTTCATAATCCTTTTAACACGCTCAGAATTTTTATTTACTCCATCGGCTCTGTTAATATCTGATTTAACAACTGCATCATAATAATCAAAAGCCTGTTGTAAAGCCGCTTCTGATTTCAGTCCTATAGCCTGCGGCCATCCTCCTCTGCAAACAAGATAGGCAAGCTTGTCTATGTCATCGAGGCTATTTTCACCATCAATATTTAAGTTTCCGTCAAATAATGATTTCAAGCTTACTTCACCAGTTGATTCTCCTGATTCATAAAGGCTCATAGGTCTCATGTTAAGCCAGGTAAAACGGCCTGTACCTGAATGTGTAATTTCTTTTGTGTCGGGAGGAACGGCGGAACCTGTCAAAATAAATTGTCCCATTTTTCCTCTCTGATCTACTTCATATCGAACCGTATCCCAAAGAGTCGGAGCAATCTGCCATTCATCAATAAGCCTAGGCGTATCACCTTTTAATAGCCTTTGAGGATTTAATTTTGAAAGACGAAGATTCTGATCCTTTTCCAATGGATTGTCCATTCTGAGAATACTTTTGGCCTGCTGCAATGCTGTTGTTGTTTTGCCGCACCATTTTGGTCCTTCTATGAGAACGGCACCTTTTGCTTCGAGTTTTTTTGCCAAAATTTCATCTACAATTCTTGGTTTGTAATCATTCATAAATTAATTATATCTTATATTCGGCGAATTATAAAATTTTTTCTCGGCATATTGTTTTACTATTTTTCGGCGTTTTATAATGTTTTTCTATGGCGAATTGTTGCTTTTTTAGAAATTTAGGATTTTAGTATGAAATTTCTTCCTCAAAGTATTATTTTACATTCAGCCAATAAGCTATTTACCTAGGGTAAATAATATATTTACCTGTGGTAAATAGACTATTTTCCTAAGGTAAATAAGCTATTTGCCAATGGAAAATAACGTATTTACTCAAGGAAAATTCTTAATAAATTTTCACCAAAAAGTTGTTTTTTGGAATTTATTCATTATAATGTAAAATAGATTCCTGAAAAATTAGTTATAAGGTCGAATTTCGAGTTATAAAAAAAATTTACAAAAAAGGCGTAATTCTTTAGA
>ERZ808252.80-NODE-80-length-105825-cov-9.253077_pt1 | contig 105825 bp, 84 predicted proteins | sample MGYA00521242_ERZ808252 | MGnify/ENA primary metagenome ERZ808252 (study PRJEB31516, sample SAMN03275581) | gut metagenome | biome: mammalia-associated habitat; material: feces | host: Papio cynocephalus | place: Kenya | collected 2012-08-07 ...
GCCCAAGATCGCTACCGGTATATCCGCTATAAGGCAAATCGGCTTTGGTCATCAGTCCACTTACAGAGGCGTCAATCCTGACGACTCCGTCCGCAGGAAAATTCTCGCTGATAGAATCGAGGTTCTTTTCGCAGGAAACAAGAATCAGCGCAGCAGATGCGGCCAATGCGAAGATAGGATTCTGTGGAAATCTCATATAGGTTATCATTAAATGTTCATCACTCTTCAATACGTTCCACTAATGTACAGAATCATTTTAGAATATGCAAGTTACCCGGAAAAACATGATTCTTATATACGACAACGCTGCGGCAACTCTTGAGAAGTGCCGCAGCGAAGTTGTGGTCCCTGCAGGGCATGATCCTGCGACTCCCTGATTATGAGTCAGGTGCTCTAACCAACTGAGCTAAGGGACCGGTAGGCGGTCTTGATACCGCCTGATATCAGACTTTGATCTCTACTTCTACACCTGAAGGCAGTTCGAGCTTCATAAGAGCGTCAACAGTCTTGGCGTTGGACTCTTCGATGTCGAGAAGCCTGCGGTAAGAATCGAGCTCAAACTGCTCACGAGCTTTCTTGTTGACGAAAGTGGAGCGGTTGACCGTGAAGATCTTCTTGTTGGTCGGAAGAGGAATAGGACCATTCACCTTCGCGCCTGTGGCCTTCACTGTCTCCACGATCTTGGCTGCGGACTTGTCCACAAGCATGTGATCGAAAGACTTGAGTTTAATTCTAATTTTCTGGCTCATATTGAAATGATCTTTTTTCGTTAATTATTCGTCGTCGGACGGGAGCTTGTAGCCGCTCTTCTCGATGATGTCCTTGGCCATGGAGGCAGGGACTTCAGCGTAGTGGTCGAATGACATGGTGCTGGTGGCACGTCCTGAAGACAGGGTACGGAGTACAGTCACATAACCGAACTGCTCGGAAAGAGGAACATAAGCCTTGACGATACGGGCACCATTTGAAGTCGTGTCCATAGCGACAATCTGTCCGCGGCGACGGTTGAGGTCACCGACAATCTCACCCATATAGTCCTCAGGGGTCACAACCTCAAGGTGCATGATAGGCTCGAGAAGGACCGGATGGCACTTAGGGCAGGCGTGACGGAAAGCCATGCGGGCCGCAAGTTCAAATGACAGCTGATCGGAGTCCACAGGGTGGAAAGAACCGTCGATAAGAGTAACCTTGAGAGAAGGAACCTCATAGCCGGCAAGTACACCGTTGGCCATGGCTGCCTCGAAGCCCTTCTGTACGCAAGGGATGAATTCCTTAGGAATGTTACCGCCCTTGACGACATTCTCGAACTGAAGTCCGGTCTTGCCCTCATCGGCAGGTCCGATCTCGACGATGATATCGGCGAACTTGCCTCGACCACCAGTCTGCTTCTTGAACACCTCACGATGCTGGACAGATGTGGTGACAGCCTCTTTGTAGTTGACCTGAGGAGCGCCTTGGTTGATCTCTACACCGAACTCACGGCGGAGACGATCCACGATGATGTCAAGGTGAAGCTCACCCATACCGCTGATGACGGTCTGACCTGTGTCAGGGTCAGTCTTTACGGTGAAAGTAGGATCTTCTTCGGCAAGTTTAGCAAGCGCCATGCCGAGTTTGTCAAGATCCTTCTGGGTCTTAGGCTCCACGGCGATACCGATAACCGGATCAGGGAACTCCATAGACTCAAGAGCGAATTTGCAGTTCTCGGCGCAGATGGTGTCACCTGTACGGAGATCCTTGAAACCTACAGCTGCACAGATATCCCCAGCTTCAACAAACTCGATAGGGTTCTGATGATTGGAGTGCATCTGATACAGACGGGCAACTCTTTCCTTCTTGCCAGAGCGTGTGTTGAGCACATAAGAGCCGGCATCAAGATGACCGGAATAAGCCCTCACATAAGCCAGACGGCCGACAAACGGATCTGTAGCAATCTTGAATACGAGTCCGCAGAACGGAGCGTCCGGAGACGGCTTAAGATCAACTTCCTCGCCAGTGTTGAGATCGGTAGCCTTGGTGTCACCGATGTCAAGAGGAGACGGAAGATAGCGCATAACCGCATCGAGAAGGAACTGTACACCCTTGTTCTTGAATGATGAGCCACAGCATGCAGGTACGATCTGCATGGCGATGGTCCCTTTGCGGAGAGCAGCGATGAGCTCATCGTCAGTAATAGACTCCGGATCCTCGAAATATTTGTCCATCAGAGCCTCGTCACATTCGGCGGCAGCCTCGACGAGTTTGTCTCTCCAAAGGGCGACGGCATCCTGCATATCGGCAGGAATCTCCTCGAACTTGTAATTCACAAGCTCCTCGCCGGAATCATATATGATAGCCTTCTTGGCAATAAGGTCAACGATACCTTGGAATTTCTCTTCAGAACCGATAGGGAGACAGATTGGAACAGCGGTAGCACCGAGCTTGGTCTTGATCTCCTCGACGCAGGCCAAAAAGTCTGCACCGACACGGTCCATCTTGTTGACATAGGCAATCTTCGGAACACGGTACTTGTCCGCCTGACGCCATACGGTCTCAGACTGAGGCTGCACCCTGCCGACAGCGCAGAAAGTAGCCACAGTACCGTCAAGAACACGCAGTGAACGCTCAACCTCGACAGTGAAGTCAACGTGGCCCGGAGTATCGATCAGGTTGATCTGATAGACGTGTCCGTTGTAGTGCCAAAATGCTGTGGTGGCGGCAGAGGTGATGGTGATACCCCTCTCCTGCTCCTGAACCATCCAGTCCATTGTCGCGGCCCCCTCATGAACCTCACCGATCTTGTGTGTCTTGCCGGTGTAGTAGAGGATACGCTCCGACGTGGTCGTCTTGCCGGCATCGATGTGGGCCATGATGCCGATGTTCCTTGTATAGTTAAGATCTCTTTTTGCCATCTGACGTCATCAACTAAAAACGAAAGTGTGCGAATGCCTTGTTGGCTTCCGCCATTTTGTGCATATCCTCCTTGCGCTTGAATGCACCACCTTCATTGTTGTAAGCGGCAACAATCTCTGCACAGAGCTTCTCGGCCATGGAATGGCCGGAACGCTTGCGGGCGAAGGCTATCATATTCTTCATAGAAAGCGAAATCTTCCTCTCCGGGCGCAACTCAGTAGGCACCTGGAAGTTGGCACCGCCGATACGGCGTGACTTTACCTCAATCTGAGGGGTCACGTTCTCGAGAGCCTTCCTCCAAATATCTAAAGGAGCCTTGTCAGAATCTTTCATCTTCTCGCCTACCAAGTCAATGGCATCGTAAAAAATAGAATACGCGATACTCTTCTTTCCCTGCAACATAAGATTGTTCACGAAACGTGTAACCTGCGTGTCGTGGAACTTAGGATCAGGAAGTAGAATCCTCTTCTTAGGCTTTGCTTTTCTCATTACTTGAAAAATTAATAATTAAACCATCCTTCAGGCAATTACTTTGGTCTCTTGGCACCGTAGAGAGAACGTGACTGAGTACGTCCTTCAACGCCGGCGGTATCCAAAGCTCCTCTAAGGATGTGGTAACGTACACCTGGAAGGTCCTTTACACGACCGCCGCGGACGAGCACGATTGAGTGCTCCTGGAGGTTGTGGCCCTCGCCAGGGATGTAGGCATTGACCTCTTTTGAATTCGTGAGACGTACACGGGCAACCTTACGCATCGCTGAGTTAGGTTTCTTCGGGGTCGTAGTATAGACCCTGAGGCATACGCCACGCTTCTGAGGGCAAGCATCCAACGCACGAGATTTTGATTTCACTTCAATAACCTCGCGTCCTTTGCGAACCAATTGTTGAATTGTTGGCATAAATGGTTGTTAACAAAAATTATAAAAGCCCCCGGTAAAATCGGGGGCTGCAAATATACGCAAATTTAAACTATTTGCAAAAAATATCTTACAACTTGACTATCTGTAGTTCGCAAACTCGACATCCTTCTCGGCGCGGGCCTTGAATGCAGGGTTCTTCTTTGCGACCTCAAGATACTTGGCCACGTCGGATGCGTTGCCCTTGCGTGCGGCGATGATGGCGCGCAGATAGTTGCTCCTCGGGCAGTTGCAGGTGATGGCGGCAGAAGCCTTGTCAAGCTGGCCAGCAAGGATGTAGGCGACAGCAGTGTTGTGGCTGCCAGTACCATCAAGCTCTGCAGCAGCCTGAGAGTAATTGCCCTTGAGAAGATCAACAGTGCCGAGGTTTGCCTTGGCCTCTGTGGTGCCAGACTGCTTGAAGAGCTTGGCGGCAGCGTCATAGTTGCCCTTGCGGAGCTCGCATACACCCTTGGCGTTGACCACATCCGCATCCTGATCCTTGACAGCGTCGAGATACTTGGCGGCATCGTCAACTTTGCCCTCATTGAGAGAAAGCACGGCGAGGTTGAAGTTGGCCCTGTCTGAGCCGAACTTCTTGACAGCAATCTTGTAAAGCTCAGCCTTGCGGGCAGCGTCGTCAGACTTTGCGGCAACCCTCAGGAGAGCCTCCTCGTCGAGGACATCGATGGCCTTGCGGGAAAGTTCCTCAAGTTCAGCCTCCGAGAAGTTCTTGTAGTCAACATCGGCTATGAAGCGTGCACGACGGAGCTCAGGGAAGACGTTCTTGTTGATTTCGGTGTATACCTGAGACATGTTCCTTATCTCGCTCTCACGTACTGCTGGATCGCTGTACATTGAAAGGACGCGGAGGATAAGATCCTTGTCGGAGATGTTTGACTTCTGCACAGCCTCCTGGAATCCCTCCCAGTCCTGGCCCATGCTCTTCACCTCAAGGTTGTCAGCCTCCATGCCTCCGGTGACTTTCTTCCATGCCTTCTTGGCGGAAGCGGCACGCTTGTCAGAAAGCTTGGCATTGTACTCCTGTCCGCCTTCCGGAGAAGCGTATGCGACAATCTTGGTGGCTGTCACGGTGTAACGAGGATCGGACTCGATCTCCTCAAGGGCAGCCTGAAGCTCCTTTACTGAATTGGAACGGAGCTGGCTGTTCTTTACATTGGCAGAATTGTAATCATAGAGAATCTGGCCCTCGGCGCTCTCCTTGATGACATCCTGATATGCATCTTTCTTGAATTCATACTCACCGCCGGTGGTCGCGAGCATCTGGGTGACATTGCAACCGTCAGCCACCTTGATGGCAGGGATCTCGATAGGCTTGCCCTTGTAGTAAGCTACGCTGCGAAGTTCGAGATAAGACTTCTCGACACCCTTCACATACTTGAAAGACACGCTCTCCTTGACAGTGCCTCCGTCATAGGCAACCACGGTGTAGTTGTCCTGGACTTTCTCTCCCTGATAGGTGAAAGTCTGCGCAGCCTGCTCTCCGCCCTCGTAAACGAGAACCGGGGTCACCTCAAGAGTGGCCTTCGGGTGGAAATACTTGGCCGGATAGGTAACGGTGATCTCCGCAGGAATCTTGTCTCCGACGAGAGCAAGAACCTCCGGGGTGCAGCTGACCTTGACATTCTCTGCCAGCTTCATCTGCTCAGCCCTGGACTTGGAGCAGGACGCGGCTGCGACCACAAGGGCGCAGAGCGCGAAAATCTTAAAAATCCTTTTCATAATAGCGATAGAATAATATTCGTAAATTTCAATCTATACACAAAAATAAGGAAAAATCCTTAACTTTGCTAAATATGGATGCACAAGATCTGCAAAGATTAAAGAACAAGTTCGACATCGTAGGGAACGACCCCGGGCTCGTCCATGCCCTCGAGACAGCTGTAGCGGTGGCACCCACCGACCTTACCGTGCTCATCACCGGCGAGAGCGGTGTGGGCAAAGAGGTGATCCCACAGATTATACACCAGTTCAGCCGCAGGAAGACCGGCAAATATCTTGCCGTAAACTGCGGTGCCATCCCGGAGGGGACGATAAATGCTGAACTTTTCGGCCACGAGAAAGGGGCGTTCACCGGAGCCATCGGAGAGCGCAAGGGATATTTCGAAGAAGCTGACGGAGGGACTCTGTTCCTGGATGAGATAGGAGAGCTCCCGAAAGAGACACAGGCGCTCCTGCTGCGCGTTCTGCAAAGCGGAGAGTATATAAAAGTCGGCTCATCAAAGGTAGAAAAAACCGATGTGAGGATTATCGCCGCCACCAATGTCAATCTGTCATACGCTGTGGCAACCGGCAAATTCCGCGAAGACCTATATTATAGGTTGTCCGGGATACAGATCAAGATGCCGGCCCTGCGCGACCGCAACAAGGACGACATCTACCTGCTGTTCCGCAAGTTCTCTTCGGATTTCTCGGAGAAATACGGACTCTGCAAGGTCAGCCTCTCCCACGAAGCGATAAGCGAACTCACCTCATATAGGTGGCCCGGCAACATCAGGCAGCTCAAAAACATCGCCGAGACCGTGACAGCCCTTGAGTCCAGACCGGTCAGCCCGACATCCGAAAGGGTCGAGATCGGCCCGGAGACACTTATAAAGTATATCCCTCAGGACCAGGGGGCCATCATGATTCCGACACGCGGCGCGGATCCCGCAGCACTCTCGGACGATGAGAAACAGCAGCTGGTCAAGGCCCTCCACTACCTCAAGCAGGAAGTGGACGCGCTCAAGAAGACAGTCGAGGAGATGAAGGCATCAACCGGAAAAGCCCAGCAGGGCGGAGCCGGCCCTAAACTCATAGACCTGTCACGTTTCGACAGAGAGGAAGATGGCAACCAAGCCTCCCGAGAGCCGGAGAATTCCCCGGAAATACGCCCCCTCAAAGAGTCCCAGGACGACATGATAGAAAAGTGCCTGGCCAAACACGGCGGAAAAGTCAAGCCGGCGGCAGCCGAGCTCGGCATCTCCGAGAGGACCATATATAGACGCATAGCTGAGAAGAAAGGGAAATGAGAAAACTCCTGTCACTGCTTGCCTCGATGCTCGCCGTCTGCTCGTGCGGGATCTACTCGTTCTCCGGCACGTCCATCCAGCCTGATGTCAACACCATCACAATCAATTATTTCGAATACAAGGCTCTCAAGGTCAACCCGTCACTGAGCAATGAACTGACGGAAGCCGTGCGCACAAGGTTCCGTCAGATGACACGGCTCGAGCAGGTGGACACTGACGGGGATCTGGAAATAACCGGAGAAGTGACGGGGTACACGGTAGCCGCCTCAGCCATTGCGGCCGGAGATGTGGCCTCAAAGAACAGGCTGACCATAACTGTCAAAGTCACATTCACCAACAGGAAATACCCCGAGGACAACTTCGAGGACAAAAGTTTCTCGGGCTATGCCGACTATGACTCGACCCTGTCCCTTGACTCGGTGGAGGCCGGCCTCACGACAGAGATCGTGGACAAGATCGTCGAAGACATATTCAACGCTACAGTGGCACAATGGTAAAGCCTATAGACATACATGCCCTGACGTTGGAAGAACTCTCCGGGGTCGTATCGATGTACCCGTGGTATGCCGGGGCAAGGGTGGAATTGTGCCGCAGGATGTCGGAACTGGGAGCATTGTCCGAGAGTCAGCTTTCCGAAACGGCCCTATATGTCGGTTCAAGAAAGCTCCTCTCCGATCTGGTGAGGGCCGGACGCAATGTAGACTGCACCGACAAGGATCTCGAGATGCTCGCAAAGACCTATCTTCCTTCTCCACAAAAAGAGGAAAAGAAGGTCTACGTGGTCGGAGGAGACTACTTCTCGCAGAACCAGTACAATGAGGTGCGCAGGTCGGACGACGGGATTTTCTCCCGTTTCGCCAGCAGGGCGCGAGAAGAAGGCTACACGGATCAGGAGTCAGAAGAGCAGGCCGATTTCTGCACCGAGACACTCGCAAAGATTTATCTTGAGCAGGATTACACAGAGCAGGCAATAGACATTTATTCCAAGCTAAGTTTGCGATATCCGGAAAAAAGTGTTTACTTTGCAACCCTTATTGAAGAAATAAAACAAAAAGACAATAACAAATGAATACCGTATTTGTAATCTTGACCGTTCTCATCATCCTTGCAGCGATCCTCCTGATCATCGTAGTGCTGCTCCAGAACGGCAAAGGCGGCGGGATGGCCAGCAACTTCGTTGCGGGCAACCAGACATTCGGTGTACGCCAGACGGCCGACTTGCTTGAGAAGGTCACATGGGGGCTGGTAGCCTTCATTCTTGTCGTCTCCATCATCACTTCCTTCACAACGGGAAGCAGCAATGGCGCCGATATGGATGTCACCAAGAAGATAGAGAATACAGCCGGCAACCAGCAGCCTGCATTCCCTTCCGCTCCTGTACAGCAGGAGGCTCCGGCCACAGAAACGCCTGCCGAATAAGGGCCGTCCACATCACTGACATATTGTCAGTGGAATATATTTTGAGATTTCTTTCACCGGTCTCCAAGCGAGGCCGGTGAATTTATTATGGAAAACAGCAAGTACGAATTCTTAAGCAAGTATGCCATAGACCTCAATGAGGCTGCGGCAAACGGAAAACTTGACCCGGTGATCGGGCGAGACGAGGAGATCCGGCGCGTGCTGCAGATTTTGAGCAGGCGCACGAAAAACAATCCGATTCTCGTAGGTGAGCCAGGTGTGGGCAAGACGGCAATTTCCGAAGGCATCGCCACGAAGATCGTCAACGGACAAGTGCCTGAGAACCTCAAGGACCGCAAGGTCTTCTCCCTTGACATGGGTGCGCTTATCGCAGGTGCCAAATATCAGGGCGAATTTGAGGAAAGACTCAAGGGAGTGGTCAAAGAAGTCGTGGACAGCGACGGGCAGATCATCCTCTTCATAGATGAGATACACACGCTTGTGGGTGCAGGCCGCTCTTCTGGCGCAATGGATGCCTCCAACATCCTCAAACCTGCATTGGCAAGAGGTGAACTGAGGACCATAGGTTCAACCACCCTCGACGAATACCAGAAGTATTTCGAGCAGGACAAGGCTCTGGAGCGCCGTTTCCAGAAGGTCATGGTGGACGAGCCGAGTCCGGCAGAGTCAATCGCCATACTGCGTGGTCTTAAAGAGAAGTATGAGAACCACCACCGCGTCAGCATCGAGGACGATGCCCTGATCGCAGCCGTGAATCTCAGCCACAGATACATCAACAACCGTTATCTCCCGGACAAGGCCATCGACCTTGTCGATGAGGCGGCATCCAAGCTGCGTCTTGAGATGAACTCCGTACCGGAGCCTATCGATGATCTCAACAGCAAGATACGCCAGTTGGAGATTGAGAAGGAAGCCATCAAACGCGAGGGTACAAGCCTGAAGTCAGAGAAGCTTGACGAGGAACTGAAGAAATGCAAGGAGGACAGGGATGCCCTCACCAAGCGCTGGGACGAGGAGAAAGGCATCGTCACAGAGCTCAACAACCTCCGCCAGAACATCGAGGACTACAAGCGCGACGCGGCTATAGCCGAGCGGGCCGGTGACTATGGCAAGGTGGCGGAGATCCGCTATGGCAAGATGGCCGAAGCCCAGAAGAAGGTGGAGGAACTCAGCGCCAAGCAGGCAGCCATCAAGAATCCTATCATCACCGAGGCGGTCACCCCAGAGGACATCGCCGAGGTTGTGGCCCGTTGGACCGGCATTCCTGTCAATAGAATGCTGGAAAGCGAGAAGGAAAAACTTCTGCGGATGGAGAGCGAACTCCACAAGAGGGTCGTGGGTCAGGACAAGGCCATCGAGGCCGTATCCGATGCCGTAAGGCGCAACCGCGCCGGACTCTCCAACGAGCATAGGCCTATCGGTTCATTCCTCTTCCTCGGTACGACAGGTGTGGGTAAGACCGAGCTGGCAAAAGCCCTGGCCGAGTTCCTGTTCAACGACGAGAGCATGATGACCCGTATCGATATGAGCGAGTATCAGGAAAGCCACACAGTCAGCAGGCTAATCGGTGCGCCTCCGGGATATGTAGGATACGATGAGGGCGGACAGCTCACCGAAGCCGTAAGGCGCAAGCCTTATTCAGTAGTGCTTCTTGACGAGATCGAGAAAGCCCATCCGGATGTGTTCAACATCCTGCTTCAGGTGCTGGACGATGGGCGTCTGACGGACAACAAGGGTCGCACCGTGGACTTCAAGAACACCATACTTATCATGACCTCCAACCTCAAGGAGGAGGATCTGAAGTTGCGTATGCGTCCTGAGTTCATCAATCGTATCGATGAGATCGTCACCTTCGACCCTCTGACCAAAGACGACATCCGCAAGATCGTCAGGATGCAGATGGAGATACTCCGCAAGAAACTTGAGGAGGACAATGTCTCTCTGACTTTCACTAAGGCGTTCGAAGACGACATGGTCGAGAACGGTTACGATCCCGAGTTTGGCGCCCGTCCTGTCAAGAGACTGATACAGAGGGAACTTGTCAACCAGCTCGCAAAGGAAATCCTCGAGGGTAAGGTTCACAAGGATTCAGTGATCGAAGTGGACAGTGTAAACGGACAGACGGTTCTGAAGAACAAATAAATCAAAATTTGTTCTGAAATTTTTGCAGAAACAAAAAATCTGACTACCTTTGTAATCCCAAGCCGATGAGACTTGGGATTTATTGCGGAAATAGCTCAGTTGGTAGAGCGCAACCTTGCCAAGGTTGAGGTCGCGGGTCCGAGTCCCGTTTTCCGCTCAGAGATCAGTCACCTTCGGGTGGCTGTTTTTCGTTTACGGTATACCCACATGACCCGTGACCTCAACTGCTCCCCTGAGGGGACGGCGGCCTCAGCCGCCAGGGGGTCAGACAAAAGGTTTGACGCAGCAAAGCTGCGTCGCGGGTCCGAGTCCCGTTTTCCGCTCAGAGATCAGTCACCTTCGGGTGGCTGTTTTTCGTTTACGGTATACCCACATGACCCGTGACCTCAACTGCTCCCCTGAGGGGACGGCGGCCTCAGCCGCCAGGGGGCCTTCATTCCTCTCCGACGAAGGCAAGGGTGGCGGCCGAGATTCTGGTCTGCGGACCGAAAATCTCACGGAGAGCCGAGTGGCAGGAGGCTAAAGTTGAACCGGATGTGAAAACATCGTCCACGAGAAGAATGTGACGCGGGATTACAGCCGGACGGCGTGCAGCGACAAATGCGCCGGAGACATTGCTCCGCTTCTCTTCGCCGGAAAGCCGCGTCTGGGTGGAAGTCCTGCGGACACGACGCAGCATATCTGGCATGCACACACAACCAAGACATCCTGCTACTTGTCCAGCAATCACTTCCGCCTGATTATATCCCCTCTTCCACCTCCTCAGCCAATGAAGCGGCACGGGTACCACCATGTCCACATCACCAAACAACTCCGACTCCGAGAGCCTCTTCCCGAGCATGGACGCAAAAAACTTCCCGGCACCGAAATTCCTCTCATACTTGAGAGCTTGTGTGATATGCGTGTAGCCGTTGTCCGATGTATAATAAAAAAGAGCCGCAGCATACGCATACGGCTCATATTCATCGCTTTCCCGAGCAGGACTTGACAAAACGGAGATGGCGCGGTTGAACCTGTCCGCCATCGGGTTGTGACTTTGCGCAACAAAACCAGTCTCAGGCATATCCGCCATACAACAAAGACAGATATGCTTCTCCTGAAGCAGGAGCGGACGTCCGCACACCACGCACACTCTCGGCAGGACAATGTCCGCAAGCGCCAAGAGTGAAGTTTTCAAGTCAAGTCCGGTCAGGCGCGGATCCATCAGCAGTTCATCGCGCCGCAGCAGTTGATGACCTGTCCGCTGACATAGGAAGAGAGATCACTCGCGAGGAAGAGGGCGACTTTGGCCACATCCTCAGGAGTGCCTCCGCGGCGAAGCGGAATGCTCTTGACCCATGCCTCACGCACCTCCTCCGGAAGAGCGGCGGTCATGTCAGAGATGATGAAGCCCGGAGCAATGCAGTTGGCGCGTATGCCGCGCGGCCCCATCTCCTTGGCGATGGACTTGGCAAGTCCGATGAGTCCGGCTTTGGAAGCGGAGTAGTTGCACTGCCCGGCGTTACCGCTTACACCCACCACGGACGACATGTTGATGATGCTGCCGCCCCTCTGGCGCGCCATGATCGGGGTGACGGCATGGATGTAGTTGAAAGCCGATTTGAGGTTGACATTGATGACAGCGTCCCACTGGGACTCCTCCATGCGGAGCATGAGTCCGTCGCGGGTGATGCCGGCATTGTTGACGAGGATGTCGATGTGCCCGAAATCCTCGTGGATTTTCTCCACTGTAGCCTGTGTATCAGCGAAATCGGCGGCGTTGGAGGCGTATGCCTTTACCTTGACGCCAAGATCCGAAAGTTCCTTGACCGTATCTTCGTTGACTTTGATGTCGGTGAAAGCGATGTCCGCACCTTCAGATGCGAACTTCAGGGCAATGGCCTTGCCGATGCCCCGGGAAGCGCCCGTGATGAGGGCGACTTTTCCTTCGAGTAATCCCATATACTAACTGTTTGACATTGCGGCTTCGACCTCATCTGCGGCTATTGGCAGTCTCTTGTCGCCAAGACGGCGCGCGCCGTCCGCAGTCACAAGGACATCATCCTCAAGCCGGATGCCGCCGAAGTCAAGATATTCTTCCAATCTGGTGTAGTTCACGAACCCTTTGTCCGTCCCCTCACGTTTCCACTCTGCGATGAGCGCGGGGATGAAATATATACCCGGTTCGTCAGTGATGACATTGCCCGGAACAAGACGCCGCGCCATCCTCAGGCTGCCGAGGCCGAGCTGCAGAGAGCGGCTCTGGTCATCATCGTAGCCCACAAGGTCCTCCCCGAGATCTTCCATGTCATGGACATCAAGGCCCATGTTGTGTCCGAGCCCGTGAGGCATGAAAAGTCCGGCTATGCCCTCGTCAACCATATCGGCGACATCACCTCTGACAAGCCCGAGAGACTTGAGGTTCTCAAGCATGTGTCCGGCCACGGCCAGATGCACGTCGCGATAAGCCACGCCCGGACGGATAAGGCTGAATGCCAACTCATTGCATTCGTGTACGGTATCATATATATCGCGCTGTTTCGCTGTATATTTCCCCCCTGTCGGATAGGTGCGCGTGAAGTCCGACGCGTAATGGACATTGCTCTCGGCACCGGCGTCGATCACCATGAGTTTTCCCGGCTCTATGATGCATTCATGACTGTGGCAATGGAAAATCTCCCCGTGCTGGGTGAGGATGGTGGCGAAACTGGTTCCCCAGCCCTTGCCGAGGGTGACTCCTTCCATCTCCCCCACAATCTCCTGTTCTATACGGCCCGGACGGATCCCCCGCCGTGCTGTGGTATGCATCTCATATCCGAGGTTGCAGGCCTGGTCGATAAGGGCTATCTCCCTGTCCTCCTTTACGAGGCGGAGCGAGACCACAGCCCTCACCAGTGCCAGTGATGCCGCTGCGCAGCCTTTCTTGCCTGCAGAGAACACCGCCGACGGGTTCAGCCCCAGCAAAGAGGAAAGATATGAGGCGTTATAGTATCTGGAAACAGGAAGAAAATGCACTTTGCGGCCTTTCAATGCCCCCGGAAGGGCATCATACGCGGCGGTCTTATGAACACCGGCCGCTTCGGCAAGCGATTTCACGGATGGCATCTGACCCATCCAGATGATGTCATCGAGGCTGAAATCATCGGCGTAGATGACTTCATCTCCGCTCTCCAGATCGATCGTGGCAGCAAATCGCGGCTCATCGATGCCGAAGAAATAAAGCCAGTTGCTGTCCTGGCGCCATTTGTAGCAGTTGTCCCGATACTGTGCGGGAGCATCAACATTGCCAAGAAAGAGAATGATTCCCTTCTCATCGCGGAGCCTCTCCACGAGCGCCTTGCGGCGCGCCACATAGACTTCTTTTTCAAACATAAGGCATCAGCTGTCTGCATCAAAAAGGCAGGCATGCCCGGCAAAGGTAAGAAAATTCTGTCTATATTCGCGACGGGTTTCCCAAGCGCACCCCCAGGAACAACATGTTAGAAAAAGTTATCGACATCGTCAGGCAGGCCGCCTCCCTGATGGACAGATCACACATCCAGATCAAGGAAAAGGACGGAGTGGAAAATATCGTCACCTCCGCAGACCTAGCCGTCCAGCATTTTCTCACCGGCAAGCTCGCGGAGATCCTTCCCGGCAGCGGCTTCCTATGCGAGGAAGAGGATTTCAGGGATACGGCAGAAGAATACGTATGGATAGTCGATCCCATCGACGGCACGGCCAATTTCTCGCGCGGCATTCAGGACTGCTGCATCTCGGTGGCTCTGGCCCGTAAAGGCGTGCTTCAACTCGGGGTCGTGTACAGCCCGTGGAGAGGCGAACTTTTCACTGCCGAAAAAGGACATGGCGCTTTCCTCAACGGCAAGCCGATAAAAGTTTCAGAACGCCCTTTTGAGGACGGCATCTTCTGCACAGCGATGAGCACCTACCACAAAGAGTGGGCAAAATTCTGCTCCGATGTGATATTCGACATCTATATGCGCTGTAATGATGTACGCAGGTTCGGCTCGGCTGCTCTGGAGATATGCGATCTCGCAGCCGGCAGGGTGGAGCTATACTTCGAGAGGCAGCTCCAGCCATGGGACTACGCCGCCGCGATGCTCATCCTGCTCGAAGCCGGCGGTGCCATCTGCGGGCCGGACGGCAGTCTGCCACCTCTTAACGGCCCGTCCATGGTGATAGCCGCCAACACGGAAAACAGCCGCGCGGAGATTCTGCGCACCGTCAGGGCACATCAGGAACATTTGTAAAGGAATTTTACATCAAGTGTAAAAGAACTTTACATAAGCCGACGCAAGGACTCACTAGCAAAATATTAACAATAAATTAGTTACGCTTTTAGGCACGGAAGTGGATAATCTCATTTGCGACAAAAAAAAATGCAATGAAGAGTTTTTTCAACTTCCTTAAGCGCAACAAGCTTTACTGCGCGATCAACATAATCGGATTCAGCATCTCGATCGCTTTCGTGATGCTCCTCGGCATCTATGTGAGCCGACAGCTCAGCACAGATTCTTTCCAGAAGAATGGAGACCGGATATATGCCGTGGGTGGAGGCCCGCATCTGTCTTCCGCCTACTACATGCCCCGATACCTCAAGCAGAAATTTCCCGAGATCGAGCGCTCCGCCTCATACTCGGAGGGAGGCAGCAAAGAATACAGCCTCAACGGGCAGACAATCTATGCCACGACAGCATACGCCGACAGTTCGTTCTTCGACATGTTCAGTTTCCGGATATCAGAGGCTGACAAGGAGGCGTGGAAAAGCGGGGAAGACAAGATTCTGCTCAGCGAAAGTTTCGCGAAAGCCAACTTCCCGGGCGCAGATCCGCTCGGGCAGGTTTTTCTCCGTTACGGACGAGAGCTGACCGTAGCCGGCACATACAAAGACATTGAAAACTCCGTCATCAAGCCGACCGACATCATCGTCAGAGGAGAGCAGATGGAAAAAGAAAACCGGTCCAACAACTCTTCCATGAACAACGCCGCCGGTTCAATCTGCTTCGTGATGACTTATCCGGGGACGGATCTGCGTTCCCGCATGGATGACATCTTGGAGTACTACAAGGAGATTTTCTGGCCATACCGCAACGCCGGGATATGGGACAGCGTGGAGGTAGTGCCGCTCAAAGACATATATTTCCACTCCTCCGGCCTTTCTGACCCTACAGGGAGCCTTCTGCGCGGAGACCTCTCGATAGTGGAGATCCTTCTCACCATGTGTCTGCTCCTGCTGCTCTTCTCCGTGCTCAACTATGTCAACATGACCACCGCCCTCTCAGGCTTCAGAGCCAAGGAGATGGCGACACGCAGACTCGTCGGGGCAAGCAAAGGGGAGATTTTCCGGACAAGCATGTTGGAGAGCCTCGTCATCTGCGGAGCATCGACCATAGTGGCTGCCCTGCTCGCCCAGACCATTTCCCCTGCCATGAGCAGGCTGCTTGAATACAACATCTCAATCTTCAATTCGCTCAGTCCGGAAACCATCGGAGTGTGCTTGATATTCACAGCGATTGTCAGCATAATCTCCGGACTTGTACCATCCCTCATGACAAGAAGGGTAAAGCCCATCGAGATCGTCCGCGGAACTCTCAAACTAAAGACAAAGACCCTCTACAGCAAAGTCATAATAGTGGTGCAGTGCATCCTGTCGGTAGTGATGCTGACCGTTGCCCTGACGATGCAACTTCAGATAAAGCATCTTATCGATGCGCCTCTCGGCTATGACATTTCCGACCAACTGGTCATCGACAATGCATTCGGCAATGCCGATGCCGTAAAGCCGCTTGTTGACAAACTTCAATCAGACCCTTCTGTAAGTGCAGTGGGCCTCGGCGATGGACATCCGCTGTCTTTCACCAACAACCAGACTATGGAGCTCGAGAACGGGGACTGGATATCGTTCCAGATGATCAAGGGGGACAAGGCATACTTCGAGATATTGGGTTTGAGAGAGAAGCTGGACAACCACCTCGCAGACGCATGGTCGTTCAACGAAGAAGCCCTGAGAGAAGCCGGTCTGGACGATGATGCCAAGGCTATCTATGTCAAGGACAGAGAACCTATGGCCATAGGCGGCATCTGGTATGACTTCCGCATCGGCAACATTCTGAACGCACAGAAGCCGGCGATGCTCAAACGTTTTGATGATGGTTACTCGGGAAAAGACTGGCCGTGGACCATCGTCATCAAGACAGTCGGAAGCCACAAGACCGCAATGGAAAGAGCAAGGGCAATCTGCTCGGAGATGTTCCCGGACAAGCTGTTCGATGTGGACTGGGCAGAAGACATACTTAAAGAGCATTTCGCCAAGGAAAGGCAGGTAAGCAGCATCATGCTTCTTTTCTCCATCCTGTCCATCTTCATCTCCGCTCTCGGACTGGTGGCCATGAGTTCATATTACATGCAGCAGGAGAGAAAGACCGTATCGCTCAAAAAAGTCTTCGGGGCATCGTACAAGAAAGTGCTCATACAGCTTGTGCTTTCATTTGTGAAACTCGTGGGCGTGGCATTCGTCATAGCCGTCCCAATAGGCTGGATCCTCATGAACCGCTGGCTCCAGAACTACAGTTATCATATCAGTCTGTATTGGTGGATATTCGCCTTGGCCGGACTCGCAACCGCCATCATAGCGGGAGTCTCTGTCCTCTGGCAGAGCATACGCACGGCCCGTACCAACCCGGCCACTGAACTAAAGAAAGAGTAAAATGAAATCTTACATCAAGTTTCTCAGCCGCAACAGGCTTTACACCATAATCGAAGCCTTCGGGCTCACAGTCAGCCTGTGCTTCACAATACTGATCGGCAGCTACGCCTGGCAACAGTACAGCATCGCTTACGGAAATCCCGACTACGACCGAATCTACTCCCTCAGTGCAGAGGACATTGTAGCCTTGAGCTTCGATGACAAGGATGCCCTGGAAAACGAGGTGCCTGAAGTGGAGATGGCCACCAGATACAGTTGGGAAGAAAGCACGGCGCAGGTGGCTGACAACCACTACAATATCCACACTGCCAGCGTGGACAGGGAGTTCTTCGAGATGTTCCCAACCGGTGTGGACAAGGCCCTCATCGACGCCCTCGAGAGCAAAGGAAACATACTTGTCAGCCGGACTTTCGCCAACACCATCTCCGGCTCCGGGGAAGACATCATCGGCAAGGTCATCTTGTTCGATGAGGAGGAACATGTGATAGCCGGTGTCTTCGATGATTTCAAGGACTCCATATTCCCTTATTGTGACATCCTGCTGAACATACAGAATCTGAATCCAGTATACCGCGGAGCGCGCAAGTTCTCCGTGATCGGGAATATAATGACCCTTTTCTTGACCCGGGAAGGCGTCGACAGGAAGACCATAGAAGAGAAGACCGCAGCTCTGTGCGAGAAAAACTATTCAAGCGGCTGGATACGTCCAAAGCTTCATCGCCTTGATGAACTTTATTTCCTTGATGACGCTTACATATTGAAACACACCAGCAAATCGATGCTTGAAGTGCTGACGATTGTGGCTCTGGCTCTGCTGCTCTCATCTGTGTTCAACTACATCAACCTCAGCACTGCCCTCTGCGGCAAGCGGGCCAAGGAGATGGCGGTTCGCAGGCTGCTCGGTGCCGGAAAAGGGAAAGTTTTCTTCTCCAGCGTGGCTGAGTCTGTGGCGTTCACCGCCGTCTGCTGCATAGCCGGGCTGCTGCTTGCTGTAGCACTGACTCCGGCTATGAACTCGCTTCTCGTAGGAGAGGATGCGGCCCTGTTCTCCCCTCTCTCCATCGCCTTCAGCCCCGGCAGCATAGCCATCTACCTGCTGCTCATCCTGGTACTCGGTGTCCTGGCGGGATTTATCCCTGCAAGAATCATCTCGCAATACAGCCCGATCGATACTGTCAAGGGAGGGTTCAGAGTGCGGAGCAAGATGGTGTTCAGCAAGATTTTCATCGTGATTCAAAGTGCCCTTGCCGTGGTCCTGCTCTCCATGGGGCTGCTGATGGAGCTACAGATGAAGCACATGATGGAACGGCCTATGAATGCGCAGACTTCCAATCTGTACTATCTGGACGCTTCTTTCCGGGATGCGGCATCGGCTTCAGTGCTTGCCGACAGGCTCAAGGCCCTCCCGGAAGTGAAGAAGATCGGCCTGGGCAACGCCGTACCGGGACACTTCAATTTCGGCATAGGCATGAAGGATGCCTCTGACAAGACCATCACCGTACAGCTGATGATCTGCGACTCGACTTTCTTCCGCATGTTGAAGCCTGAGGTGATTGAAGATTTCGGACATTCTTTCGAACGCAGCCTGTGGCTCGGGGAAACCCTCTCCAAAGCCCTCAACCTCACCGACAGTACGGAAGCCTACTACGCCCGCAAATTCAGCGGTTTCAACAACTCCAAGGTCGAAAGCATCGGCGGCATCATCAAGGACATTCCGGTGAGCGGCGCTTCTGACGGAAACCCGAACCCGTATATGGCCATATCGGTGCAGAGAGACGAGGATCTCCGGTACGCCTGCGGCCTGCTGATACAGACTTTGGACGAAAGCGACAACACCGCCAGAGCGATAGACTCGGTTTTCCGCAAGTATCAGGAAGATGAGGGAGACTATGACGAGGCGAACTGCAACTGGTTCATCTCCGAGAACACGCGCAGCGGCCTTGCCCCGGCAGTGCGAACAATGAGACTGGTGGAGATATTCATGGTCCTTGCGATCATCATAGCCCTGCTCGGGCTCATAGCCATGAGCACCTGGTACTCAGACCAGAGGGCCAAGGAGATCGCCGTCCGGAAGGTGTTCGGCAGCACCGTGGAGGCGGAGACCATAAGCAGCGTGAAGTCTTATCTCATCCTTACACTGGCGGCCTGCATCATCGGGGTGCCGATCGCCGTTTTCCTCGCCGGGAAGTACCTGCAGGGATTTGCCTGGCGGATCAGCGGCTACTGGTGGATATTCGCCCTCGCCTGCATCATCTCTCTTGTCATCTCTTTCCTGTCCGTACTGTGGCAGACTCTTCGCGCCGCCAGGACCAACCCTGCCACGGAACTGAAGAAAGAATAATTTTTCCTACTTTTGCGTTGTATGAAGAAAGATGGGAAAATACTTGTAGTCGATGACAACGCCGGCATCCGCTCGACTCTGAAGATACTGCTGCCCCTGCACTTCGCCGAAGTGGAGTTGCTGCCCTCTCCGGTGAGCCTTGTCAGCACGGTGGAGAGATTCAAGCCTGATGCTGTGCTGCTGGACATGAACTTCAACGCCGACATCAACACCGGCAATGAGGGACTGTATTGGCTCGGGGAACTCAAGAGCCGTTTCCCGGAACTGAAAGTAGTTCTTTTCACCGCTTATGCCGATGTCCAGCTTGCAGTGGAGGGGATGAAGCGCGGGGCGTACGATTTCATCCCGAAACCATGGGACAACGACAGGCTCATCTCCACCCTGCGCTCCGCATGCCAGGCCGCGAAGAAAGCCCGCAAGTCCGAAGAGAAAGACTCCATCGTACACATATACTGGGGAGACAGCCCCCAGATGGATGCCATCCGCAGGACAGTAAGCAAGATAGCTCCGACTGACGCCACCGTGCTGATCACGGGAGAAAACGGCACCGGAAAAGACGTGCTCGCCTCAGAAATACACCGCTCATCGCTGCGTGCCGCCAAACCGCTGGTGAGCGTGGATGCCGGCGCCATCCCGGACACACTTTTCGAAAGTGAACTTTTCGGGCACGTCAAGGGGGCGTTCACCGATGCGGTCAGCGACCATCCGGGCAAGTTCGAGCAGGCATCAGGCGGGACGCTTTTCCTCGACGAGATAGGCAACATCCCGCTGGCCTCACAGGCCAAACTCCTGCGCGTGCTCCAGAACCGCAGCGTCACCCGGGTCGGAGACACCAAGAGCATCCCGGTGGATATCAGGCTGATATGCGCCACCAACATGAACCTTGAGCAGCTCGTGGCCAAAGGCGCTTTCAGAGAAGACCTTTACTACCGAATCAACACCGTGCACCTGTCCATCCCGTCCCTGCGCGAACGCCCGGACGATATATGCCACCTTGCAGAAGTCTTCATAGCACGCTTCGCGGAGCAATATCACCGGGACGTGACCGGTCTGGACAATGACGCATTATCAGAACTGAAGCACTACCCTTGGCCAGGCAATGTGCGCGAACTGCAGAACTGCATCGAGAAGGCTGTAATCCTCTCCGAGGGGAATCTCCTCAAGAAAGAAGACCTCCAACTGCCTTCAACTCCTGTCCTGAAGACCTCCGACGCGGTCGGGACGCTGGAAGAAGTCGAAGAAAGGACCATCCGGGCGGCGATGGACAAATATTCCGGCAACCTCTCCATGGTGGCCAAGGCTCTGGATATCAGCCGGCCCACCCTCTACAGCAAACTGAAAAAATACGGGATATGATCCCGTGGCCGGCCGTCATATTGGTCGTGGCGCTATCGGTCATCGTCGCCACCTTCCTCTCCGGAATCTTCTTTACGGGAAGAGTCAAACACAAGGTGGACTACATGCTCGACGCACTCGACGACGGGGAGACCAATTTCCGCTTCGGACGGGGACATCTGCTCAACCGCGGGCTCAACCGTACTCTGAACAGACTCCGTGACATATTCGACAAAGAGACCAAGTACATCCGTGAGACAGAGCGCTACTATGGACGGATGCTGGACAACGTCTCCACCGGAGTGATAGTCTCGGAGGTCAAGACCGGCCGCGTAGCATATTCCAACAGGATGGCCCGCAGCCTGCTGGGTCTCTCGAACATCAACGCCATCCGGCAGTTGAGCAACATCAGCACAGAGGTCTACGAGGCCTTTCTCTCCGTCGAACACGGCCAAGACAAGCGGGTATCGTTCTACAGCGAAAGCTCACAGCACCGCATAGTCCTCTCCGCCACTTCTGACAGCATCAACGGCAAGGATGTGAAAATCATCGTCTTCAACGACATGAGCTCCACCCTCGAAGAAGCCGAAAGCGACTCGTGGACACGCCTTATCAGGGTTCTGACCCACGAGATCATGAACACGGTCTCCCCTATCGCATCACTGAGCGAGGCCCTCAAAGACGTGAAGGGAGAAGAGCTCAAAGCCGGCCTGGAGACCATATCCTCCTCTTCACGAAGCCTTATAAAGTTTGTGGAATCATACCGCAACCTCACCCGCGTGGCGCCCCCGGTCAAAAAGGCATTCTACGTGCGTGACCTCGCCACAAAGGTGATCGAACTCAACGACAGCTTCCTCAAAGAGCATGGGGCAAGTGCAAGTTTCACCGAGAAGCAGAGCGACATCCTCCTCTACGCCGATGAGGGGCAGATCTCCCAGATTCTCATAAACCTAATGAAAAACGCCGTACAGGCCGGTGCAAAGCACATAAGCATCACCGCAGACATAGACGAGAAGGACTGCACCACGGTGGACGTGGGCAACGACGGCCCGCCGATCAGCCCGGAAAGCCAGGCCCAGATATTCGTGCCGTTCTTCACCACCAAACAGGAAGGCACCGGAATCGGCCTGAGCCTCTCACGCCAGATCATGCGCCAGCACGGAGGCAACCTGCGTCTGCTGCGCAGCGACGAGAACGGCACAGTGTTCTCTCTGGTCTTCAAATAAGCCCCGTGTAAAGTTTTTTTACACAAGGTGTAAGGTTTCTTTACAAGACTCGCCCGGACCACACAACACAAAGTCTTAGCAATCAACATATTACATTTTTGGCACAATCACTGATACTGTTTCAAGTGTCAAGATAATTCAATATGGACATGATAAGACATAGTATACTCACCATTCTGCTTGCAGGCCTCGCCCTGCAGGCTCCGGCCCAGGACGCGGAAGTCATGGGGCTGAAAGAGTGCATGGAATATGCAGTATCCAATTCGACCAAGGTCCGCATACAGCAGGCTGCGGTCGGAGATGCCAGACTGGACCGCCGCGAAGCGATCCTAAGCGCATTCACTCCTCAGGTAAGCGCAGGTGTATCAGCCTACTACAACTTCGGACGAGCCATCGACCCGCAGACCAACACCTACATCAACACGACTTCGTTCCACAACAACTACAGCCTCTCCGCCGGCATCACCCTCTTCGACGGCTTCTCCGCGCTCAACAACATCAAGATAGCGAAGACATCCCTCGCGATGGGCAACTCACAGGAAGACCAGGTCGAAGCCGACATCTGCCTCGCCACGATGGAAGCCTACTACAACGCAGTGTATTACACCAAGATAAGTGAAATATACCGCAGCCAGGTACAGACAGCACAGAAGTCTCTGGAACTTGCACGCAGACAGGAAAAGCTCGGCGTGAAGGGCTATGCGGACGTTGTGCAGGCGGAAGCTGATCTCGCAGACAGGCAGTACAACCTGACCAACGCCGAAAACATGCGTGATGATGCCATGATGACCCTGCAGGACGTGATGTTCTGGCCTCTCGACTCCACTCTTGTGATAGACACAGCCTTCGCCGACGGGGACGCCCTCGCCACCAGCCCGGACGAAGACGAGACAGCAATAGTAGATTTCGCCCTTGCCAACCAGCCTTCCGCACTTATAGCATACGGTGCCATGGAGAATGCCCGTCTGGCTCTCAACACTGCCAAATGGCAGCTCCTGCCGACAGTCAATCTATACGCCGGCTGGTCAACTACATATTTCGAGTACCCGGGACTGAGGGAGACCGACCCGTTCCGGACACAGTTTACAAACAACGGCGGTGAATACATCCAGGTCTCTGTCAGCATCCCGATCTATGACCGCCTCAAGAACATAGGCAACATCTCACGCAAAAAGCACGCATACCAGAAAGCCTCTGCCGAATACGACCAGAAACTCCGGGACATAGAGTCCGAAGTGCGTAGGGCGATACAGGACCGTGACGGGGCCGCATCAGCCTACATGCAGGCAGAGCGCAAATCAGAAGTGCAGGAAGAATCATGGCACCTCAACAGCCGCAAGTACGAGCAGGGGCTCATCTCCGGGATTGAATACCAGACAGCCACAGACAATTACCTCACGGCACGGGCAGACAGGCTCAACTCCATGTTCAAGTACCTTCTCAAGAAGAGCGTAGTGGAATACTACGGAGGAATAAAGTATATCGACCAGAAATAAAGAAAAATTCAATATGGACAAGATCATCGAAAAGAAAACCGGCTGGAAGGCCGTGTTCACCAAAAAAGCCCTGCCTTACTGGCTCGGAGCCGTGGTTGTGGCATTTGTGCTCTACCTGGTGTTCAGGGACAACTCAAGCTCATTCAGGGTAGACAAGGACACTGTCAGCATCAGCGAGGTACAGAGAGGAGAGTTCAACGACTACATCAGGGTAAGCGGCCAGGTGCAGCCTATGACAACCATCCAGCTCAGTCCTCAAGAAGGCGGTACGGTCCAGAAGATCCTGGTCGAGGAAGGCTCCATGGTGCACGCCGGCGAACCGCTGCTGATACTTAGCAACGACAACCTCGACCTTGAGATCCTCAACTCCGAAGCCGAACTGGCCGAGAAAGAAAACATTCTGCGCAACACAATGATACAGATGGAGCAGCAGAAACTCTCAGTCAGACAGGACGAGATGACCTACGAGATGGACGTACGACGCAACCGCCGCAACTACGAGCAGCAGTCAGCCCTCTATCAGGACAAGCTCATAGCCAAAGAAGAATATCTCAAGGCCAAGGAAGACTATGACCTGTCACAACAGAAATACACCCTGATCAAAGAAAGATCCGTGCAGGACAGCCTTTACAGAAGCGTGGAAATCACGCAGATGCAGGAAAGCCTCGACAACATGCGCCAGAACATGGCCATGATCCGCAACCGCAAGTCAAACCTGACCATAAAGGCTCCTATTGACGGTGAACTCGGACTTCTGGATGTGGTGCTCGGACAGAGCGTGTCTTCCGGCATGAAAATAGGTCAGATCAACTCTGTCGGAGACTATAAGGTGGAGGCCAAGATCGATGAACACTACATCGACAGGGTCACCGCAGGGCTTCAGGCCACTTTCGAGCGTCAGGGCAGCGACTTCGCAGTGCGTCTGCGCAAGGTGTATCCGGAAGTGAGGGACGGCAAGTTCCAGGCGGATTTCAAGTTCGAGGGCGAACAGCCTGACAACATCCGCACGGGACAGACATACTACCTCAACCTCCAGCTCGGACAGCCCGAAGAAGGCATCATCATACCGCGCGGCACTTTCTACCAGAAGACAGGAGGCAAATGGATCTATGTGCTGACACCAGACGGGTCTAAGGCCGTCAAGAGGGAAATCCGCATCGGCAGGCAGAACCCTAAATACTACGAAGTGCTTGAGGGACTGGAGCCTGGAGAAAAAGTCATCACCTCCTCATACGACAACTACGGAGACAGCGATGTGCTGATATTCTAAAAGTAATACGTATATCTCATATCCACCATACGGGGGGAATAGCGGAACTCGGAACCGCTGTTCCCCCTTTCCGTCATCCTTATGTCGCCAAGGTCAACGAAACGGATGGAGAAAGCTCCATGATCCGAGAATCTCATGCCTGCGCCAACAGACAAGGCGGGAGCAAAACCGACATTGTAGCGTACCGTGTGCCTTACGCCACTCTCGTCCGTGAAGACCGCCCGGGTGAGCGTGGAGGCGTTGGCCCCGGCTTTCAGCTCGATAAAAGCATGGTGCGAGGGGTTGATGAATCCCTGCCCGTCGAAGTCTATCTTGACGGACAGACCGGCCATCAGAGGAAAATTGAGATAGGACGGATAGTTGGCGTAGTTGTATCCCATCTGGGCTTTGGCCATCTTCCCCTGCCCGTGACGGATGAAGTCAGCGCTGACCACCGCATCGAGATACCTGTTGAGACTTATGCTGTACTGCGCTCCCACATCAAAGCCTATACGTAGTCGGGCGTAATAGTTGTCATATCCGTTGTCCACATATACGGTTCCGGGAAAAGAGGCCCCGAGGCTGAGCGCAAACTGGGCATCTGCGCGCTGGGATGCCGCAAACAGGGCGGCAAGGCAGGCAAAAAGAATCTTGATTCTGTCCATCAGTCAAAGTATCTGCACAAAGTTATCGATTCCGTACAACAAAGACAAACGGCGGCTCCGGCCATTGCCGTCGCCGCCGTCATATCGTCTGTGTTACTGCTAGTCTTCGTCAGCTTCCGCCGCCGCATATTCGGCGAGCAGCTTGGTCTGTACATCTCCAGGAACAGGCTGATAGTCAGCAAAAGACATCGAGAAAGTCGCAGCTCCCGATGTCAGTGAGCTGAGAGTCGTCGAATAACGGTAAAGCTCTGCAAGAGGCACGCGGGCCTTGAGGATGGAGAAGCCCTTGTCCGCTCCCATATCTCCGAGGATACCGCGGCGGTTCTGGAGATCGGACATGCAGGCTCCCTGATAGTCTGCCGGGGTCATCACCTCGACATTGTAGATCGGCTCCATGATCTTTGGCCCGGCATTGCGGAACGCTTCCTTGAAGGCGTTGCGCGCAGCGAGCACGAACGATATTTCATTGGAGTCGACAGGGTGCATCTTTCCATCATATACATAGACGCGTATGTCGCGGGCATACGAGCCGGTAAGAGGTCCCTCGGTCATCTTGTCGTTGATACCCTTGAGGATGGCCGGCATGAAGCGTGCATCGATGGCACCGCCCACGATACAGTTGTAGAACTCAAGTTTGCCGCCCCACTCCAGGTCAAAGGACTCTGACGACTTGATGTTCATCACCATGTCCTTGCCGTTGATCTTGAACACTTTCGGAGCCTCGACACCTTCCTCGTAAGGGCAGATGAGCAGGGATACTTCTCCGAACTGGCCTGCCCCGCCGGACTGCTTCTTGTGGCGGTAGGTCGCACAGGCAACCTTGGTTATGGTCTCGCGATAAGGTATCTTCGGGGCGAAGAGCTCGACTTCGACCTTGAACTCGTTGTTCAGGCGCCACTTGACAATGTTGATGTGCTGCTCGCCGTTGCCGCTGAGGATGGTCTGGCGGAGTTCCTTGGAATACTCGACAATCACAGTAGGATCCTGAGAGGCTATCTTCTTGAGGGCATCGCCGAGTTTCTGCTCCTCCTGCTGTACCTTAGCCTTGATGGCACAGCGGTATTTCGGCGCCGGATAGACGATCTTGTCCCACTCGAGCCCGGACCCCGGAGCGGAAAGGGTGATGTTGGAACGTCCGTTCTTGAGTTTCACGGTACATCCGAGATCGCCCGCCTTGAGCGCTGTCACCTGCTCCTTCTTCAGTCCGGCCACGGCATAAATGGCGGAGAGGCGCTCCTTGTTGCCGGTAGACGGATCCTCCAGATCCATCCCCGGAGTAATGGTTCCGCTCATCACCTTGAAGAAAGAAACTTCTCCGAGGTGCGGCTCGACATCGTTCTTGTATATGAAAAGGGAAGCCGGTCCGTCCGGGTTGCAGGACGGGGCCGGAACTACGTTCTTCGTGAACTCGAGAAGCCTCTTTACACCTATGTCCTTCTTGGCGCTGACACAGAACACAGGATAAGCCTCACCTGCCACGATGCCGCGGTTGAGTCCCTTGCGGATTTCGTCCTCGGTAAGGCTACCCGCCTCGAAGAACTTCTCCATCAGGGTATCATCATATTCAGCGGCTCTTTCTATGAGCTCCTGACGCATTTCCTCGGCCTGCTCCTTGAGGTTCTCCGGGATCTCAAGATCCTCGCGGGTGCCGTTGGCATCCTTGAAATGATAGTATTTGTTTGTAAGAACATCCACGAACCCGTCGAATGCTGGACCGACATTGACCGGGAACTGGATATAGACAAGTTTCTTGCCCATAGCTTCATGAAGCGAAGACTGCACGCTTTCCCAGTCGGCCTTGTCCGCATCAAGCTGGTTGACAGCCACCACGAGAGGGAGCTTCTTGTCCGATGCAAGACGGATGAAGTTCTCGGTGCCCACCTCGACTCCCTGCTGGGCGTTGACCACGAGCAGGCCGCTCTCGCACACTCTGAATGCTGAATACGCTCCCCCGATGAAGTCATCAGCTCCCGGGGCGTCTATTATGTTGACCTTTGCTCCGAGGAACTCGGCATACAGAGGGGTGGCGTAGATGGATCTCTGGTTGATCTTCTCCAACTCATTGTAGTCGGAGACGGTGTTCTTGTCTTCCACGCTACCGCGTCTGTCGATGACCTTGCCCTCATAGAGCATGGTTTCAGCCAACGTGGTCTTGCCGGACTTTGTCGCTCCGAGAAGTACCACGTTGCGGATTTCTTTGGTTGTGTATTCTTTCATTGCTTGGCGTTATTAAAATTATTTGGTTTTTAATGCAAAGTTCACAAATCTAATAAAATTTGTTCCCAATGTCAATAACCTTTCTGCCATAAACAGCAAAAAATTCCTCTCCGGTAACTCCAAGTTCTTCAAGAAGGATCTCATCCAGCTCATACGGGCGCACTCCAAGCTCCGACCGGCACATGTCTGACATGCTTTTCAGGCCGGCAGGATCCGGATGCCCGCCGTCAAACAGACGCTCAAGTCTCAAAAGAAGCATTTCTCTATTTTTGTCCATGCCGCTAAATTGAATCTTTGTCCACAAATAAACAACACAGAAAGACGAAGCAGGCTGACAATTTTATCTTTTTTGTGCATTTTGTTTATTTTTTATAGACATAGTACAATAATTCCGTCATCTGTCATCATCGCATCCTGACTATTTTTGCGGCGATGCCAGTTGACAAGACACATATAAACATAAGACGAATCAGGGAACATGCCGGACTGTCACAAGCGGCAATGGCCGATGAACTGGGCATCGGACGCACCACCTATATCAATTTTGAGACTGGCAAGACCAACCTTTATTGCAAGACTCTCAAGAAGTTCGCAAGTCATTTCAAAATGAAAGAAGCGGACATAGTCGCATCAGACCGGGAAGACGGCCTTCTGGAAGACAAGCATAACTTCGATGAGCAGAAGAAAGAACTTGTGCGCGACTATGAGGGACGTCTCGAAATCCTCAACGAAAAACTCCGGGCAGCGCAACAGCTGATTCAAGCACAAGGCCAGGCAATAAAGACCCTCACTCAGACAAATACGTTCTTGATGTCCCGTCTTAAAGACGAGCAGTAAGAGGGAAAATCCCGAAATGTTTTTAAATTTGTGGTATAATGCCACAAGAAATCCATCTATCGGGCAACATGCACCCGGATCTCATCGAGGCCGGCTGCGATGAAGCGGGACGCGGCCCTCTGGCGGGGCCTGTGTTTGCCGCAGCTGTGATTCTGCCCCCGGACTTCACTCATCCGCTGCTCAACGACTCCAAGCAGATGAGCGAAAAATCTCGTGACATTTTGAGGGAAGTGATAGAGAGGGAAGCCGTGGCATGGGCCGTGGAAGAAGTCTGCGCAGAAGAAATCGACACTCTCAACATACTTTGGGCGTCAGTGGAGGGCATGCAGCGCGCCGTGCGCAAACTGAGTGTCAAACCGGACTTCCTGCTGGTGGACGGCAACCGCTTCCGCCCCATGGAGGGGTATAGCTATGCCACCGTGGTGCACGGGGACGCCACCTACGCCTCGATAGCGGCGGCTTCAGTGCTTGCAAAGACCTGGAGGGATGAGAGGATGAGGGAACTGGACAAACTCTACCCCGGCTACGGTTGGGCACGCAACATGGGCTACCCCACCAAGGAGCATATCGATGCGATACGCCGCTTCGGTCTCACCCCGGAGCACCGCCGCTCCTTCCACCCCAAGGCCCTCGAACCAAGTTTATTTGAAATTCAATGATATGAAGAAATTTTTGCTCACTCTCGCCGCCATTGCGGCGATGATACCATCGGCCCTGGCCGATGAGGGGATGTGGATGCTGCCGCTGCTTGAGAAAATCAACAGCGACGCCATGCGTAATCTTGGATCCAGGCTCACGGCCGACCAGATCTACAGTGTCAACCATTCATCCATCAAGGATGCCGTGGTCCAGTTCGGCGGCGGCTGCACCGGGGAGATCATCTCCGGAAGCGGACTGCTCGTGACCAACCACCACTGCGGCTACAGCAGCATCCAGGCGCTGTCCTCAGAGGAGCACAATTACCTTGAGGACGGCTACTGGGCCTCCGACCGCAGTGAGGAGATACCGGTACCGGGACTTACCGTGAAGTTCCTCCAGAAGATGACGGATGTGACTGGCAAGGTCAAGGACGACAAGTCCCGCGAAGCTCTCATCCAGAAAGCCATCAAGGAAAACCCGCACTGCACGGCACAGATTGTCAGCTTCTTCAATGACAATGTCCAGTACCTGATAGTGTACAAAATCTACCGCGACGTCAGGTTCGTGGGTGCTCCGCCGGCATCCATGGGCAAGTTCGGAGGTGACACCGACAACTGGATGTGGCCGCGCCACACCTGCGACTTCTCGATGTTCAGGGTCTACGCCGGACCGGACAATGAGCCGGCAGACTACTCAGAGAACAACGTACCGATGACCCCGAAGCAGTTCCTCAATGTCTCACTGAAAGGGATTCAGGAAGGCGACTTCGCGATGATAATGGGATACCCGGGCCGCACCCAGCGCTACCAGACCGCTTCCCAACTCGAAGACATGCTCGAAATCAACGACATCCGCATCGCCGCACGTGGGGTCCGTCAGGATGTACTGTGGAAAGAGATGAGGGCGGACGACAAGGTCGGCCTGCAGTATGCAAGCAAGTACGCCTCCTCCTCCAACGGGTGGAAAAAATGGATCGGCATGAAAGAGGCCTTCGCCAAACTCAACGTCATCGGACGCCAGGAAGAAAAGGAAACCGAACTCGGAGCATGGATAAACAGCAAGAAGAGCCGGATCAAGAAATACGGAGCTCCCGTTTCCGGTATCGCTGCGGCTGTGGAAGGGCGCAAACAGGCTTACAAGGACTACACGTTGCTCTCAGAGACTCTCAACAGGATAGAACTGCTCGGCCTCACAAGGGCAAAAGACGCTTCCGCATACAAGGACTACGATGCCGGCGTGGACCGCAAGGTAGCTCACGCGATGGTTCGCCACTACCTGCAGAACGCCGCCCCGGAAGGCAAGGTGGAAATCTGCGAGGAGATGGTGGACAAGATGTTCGACGAGAGCGTGTTTACCTCATACGAGAAACTTGAGGCAGCGCGCGCTGCCGGGACAGATCTTGAGAACGATCCGGCCATGGTGCTCCGCACCGCCATCATAGACAAACTGGGGCCTCTGTACGGGGAGGTGATCACATGGGCGGATTCCCTTGAAGCCCCGTCCAAGGCGTACGCCGCCGCCCTGCTCGAATGGCAGAAAGACAAGCCGAGCTACCCGGACGCCAACTCCACCTGCCGCCTGACCTACGGGACAGTCAAGGGTTATGAGCCGAAAGATGGAGTCATCTACAAATACTATACGACCCTCAAGGGTGTCATGGAAAAGGAAGACCCGTCCAACTACGAGTTCCGTGTCCCGGCAAGGCTCAAAGAACTTTACAACGCTCAGGACTATGGCCAGTACGCTGACGCGGAAGGGGATCTGGTAACCTGTTTCCTGACCAACCTCGACATAACCGGAGGCAACTCCGGAAGCCCGGTGATGGATGCCGACGGCAACCTCATAGGTCTCGCGTTCGACGGCAACTGGGAGGCGATGAGCGGGGATGTAATCTTCGAACCTAACCTCCAGAGGTGCATATGCGTGGATATCAGATATGTGCTGTTCATGATGGACAAGTTCGGCGGAGCCGGATGGCTCCTCGATGAAATGAATATAGTAAGATGATAAAAGAAGGAGATATACTCAGGGCCCTTCGCGATGTCAAGCATCCAGCAAAAAAGGATGCTGACATCGTGGAACTGGGCATGGTCAACAAAATAGATATAGCGGACGGTTCCGTCACTGTGACACTGGCCTTTCCTAAAAGGCGGGATCCTCTGTCGGAATACCTCATAGGAAGCGCCCGTGCCGCGCTCATCCGTCATCTTCCGGAGGGTTTCAAATCTGAAGTAAAGACTGTAGTGGTGGACGAAGTGACCCCGAAACCCAAGAAGAGCGGCATCGACGAACTCGGGTTGGAGCAGTTGCGCAATGTGCGCCACATAATAGGAATTGCATCCGGCAAAGGCGGTGTGGGCAAATCCACCGTCGCCGTCAATCTCGCCTGCGCCCTCGCAAGGCTCGGCTACAAGGTCGGGCTTGCTGATGCCGATGTATACGGACCTTCCGTCCCGACAATGACCGGAACGGAAGGCGTAACTCCGCAGGCAGAAGGAGAAGAGGGTAAAGAACTCATCATCCCGATAGAAAAGTACGGAGTGAAATGGATGTCCGTAGGCTACTTTGCCCAGAAGGGACAGGCTCTTATATGGAGAGGCCCCATGGCCTGCAACGCCCTGAAGCAGATGATCCTCCAGGTCAAATGGGGAGATCTCGATTTTCTTCTCATCGACATGCCTCCGGGAACCGGAGACATCCATATAAGCCTCGTGCAGGACATACCGATGGAAGGGGCGGTCATAGTGACGACACCACAGGCCGTAGCTCTTGCTGATGTGGAGAAGGGTGTGGACATGTTCCGCAACAAGAACGTCAACCGCCCTATATTCGGACTTGTGGAAAACATGGCCTGGTTCACCCCGGAAGAACATCCCGATGAGAAGTACTTCATCTTCGGCAAAGACGGAGGCGCCGACATGGCCAAAGACCTCGGTATAGAACTTCTCGGACAGATTCCGCTTGTCCAGAGCATCCGTGAGAGCGGTGATGCCGGTGAACCGGCGGCATTGAGTTCACGCCCGGACGGTGTGGCATTTGTGGAATTGGCGGCAAAACTCGCCGAAAAACTCGGCTGAGAGAATGGAAGTCAGAGCGAAAAAGGCGCTGGGCCAACATTTCCTGACCGACCAGAGCATAGCACGCACCATAGTCTCCTCCCTTTCCAAGGGCAGGGACAGGGACGTGCTGGAAATCGGGCCGGGCATGGGGGTTCTTACCCGCTACCTGCTTGAAAGAGAAGACATAGACCTGAAACTTGTCGAAATCGACAACGAATCCGTGGACTATCTTCTCACACATTATCCGGCTATCGAGGGCAGGCTTTACAGCGCTGACTACCTCAAACTGGACATGCGAGAAATCTTCAGCGGCAGCTACAGGGTGATCGGCAACTTCCCCTACAACATCTCTTCACAGATATTCTTCAAGATCCTCGACGACAAGGACAGGGTACCTGAAGTAGTCTGCATGATACAGAAAGAAGTGGCTGACCGCATAGCGGAAAAGCCAGGTTCCAAGACATACGGGATCCTGTCAGTCCTGCTCCAAGCCTGGTACGATATCGACTATATCATCTCTGTGGGCTCGGGCGCATTCTTCCCGCCTCCGAAAGTGCAGTCAGCCGTGATACGGCTCAGGCGCAACTCTCGCACGGAACTCGGCTGCGACGAGCGCCTGTTCCGGCAGGTGGTAAAAACCGCGTTCAACCAGCGCAGGAAAACCCTGCGCAACGCCCTCAAGCCTATGCTGCCGGAGGGTTTCGACTCTTCGGATCAAGTCTTTGACCTCAGGGCCGAGCGGCTGTCGGTAGAAGATTTTATCGCTTTGACACAACAGATATCCCACTCACAGCAAAACCTGACGCAAGAAGTACCACTATCAGAATAAGTATGGAACTTGCGCGTGACACCTTCTCCCCTACCCGATAGGAAGGAGGATCGAAACGCATCACAAGAGTGTGCTCCCCGGCCGGAACCTCCGCCGCGCGGAGCACTTTTCCTTCCGGAATTATCTCAAGATTTTCCCCGCTATCCTCCACTTCAAGCGTCCATCCTACCGGATAATAGACCTCGCTGAACACCAGCTTGCCGCCATCTGCCGAAGAATACTTGTAACGCAGCTTATTTGGCGCGTAAGAGAGCATCTCCACTTCCCCGGCGGCAGGATCGGCAAACCAGGCCGGGCCCTTGGCATGAGAGTACTTCAACGGAGGATACTCCCCTCCAACTATTATATAGCGGCAGTTCATCTCCGCCAACCCCGGAAGATAAGGCAGGGCCTGCTCCATCTCTTGAACGGTCTGTTTTCCGGAAAGCACTGAATACAGGCTGTTTATCTCGGACGTGAGAGTGTCCGTGATGAATTCCTGATACCTCTGGAGCTTGGCGGGAGAATAGCCTCCGATGTTCTTGTGCCAGTAAGACGGATGAGAGTCATTGAACACATTGACAGTCAAATCCAGAACCCTGTAGGACGGATCCTTGTCCTCAAGTATCGCCTCATCAACCGGACGCTTGTTGAACTGGTTCTGGAAAGAACGCGGAGTGATAAAGTCATCAGAACTCAGGTATCTCTTGTCCAGGATGAAAAGATCACCGAGGACAAGCAGGCAGACAAGCAGGGCAGCGGTACGCCGGCGCGCGAAGCCCATCTGAGGCTGGGTGGCGAAAGTCTTTGCCGCGGACTTCGGAACCGTGCACCCCCACAAGAGCATCAGGTACGCTGCCCCTGTCAGAAGCGCCGAGCGAAGTGCATCAATAGCAAGCAGATGCCGCCTGTCAGCGGCAAGTGCATCCACAAGAGCATCCGGATAAGATGCATCAGAAGCCCCGGTGAACGAGCCGGCGATACCCGGGAACACCGCACAGAGCAGACAAAATCCCCCCGTGACCGCAAGTGCAATCCAGCCCTTGGAACGGAACACGGCAGCACCTTCCTCTGTCCGGACAATCCTGTCCAGCATCAGGAAAGCAAGGACAGGCAGCGTAAACTGGAGCACCACAAGAGCCATGGACACAGTCCTGAACTTGTTGTAGAACGGCACATAGTCGTAAAACAGCTTGGTGAACCACAGGAAATGGCTTCCGAGCGCAAGGAACACGGCGAGCAGGGTCGCAGCGGCAAGCCACCACTTCTCCTTGCCCTTGTAGAAGAAAAGCCCGAGCACAAAGAGGAATATTGTCACTGCCCCCATATACATCGGGCCGGCCGTGAACGGCTGAGGCCCCCAGTAAAGGGGCAGATTTTTGGCGGTCTCCCGCAAATTGCCCTGTCCGGCGGAGCGGAGCAGGTCAATGGTTGCCGAACGGTCAGGATTGACAGCCCCGGCAGACGAGCCTCCGTTGAAATCCGGGATCAGCATATTCGGCAATTCCTGCCAGCCATAAGACCAGGCTGTGGCATAATCGATGTCCAGTCCTTTGGTGCCGCTCCCGTCATCAGAGGCGGCTGAACTGCCGCCGCGCATGGAATACGGGGTGTATTCATAGGTCGGCAGCAACTTTATGGCATTGGTCGCGATACCGGTCACTCCAAGCACCAGCAGCAGTGCAGAGGAAGCGAAAAACCGCCCGAGAAGGGACTTGCGACGGGTCTTGTCCATTAGTATCCAGACCACCATGACTATTACATACAGCAAAATCATAAGTGCCAGATAATAGGTGATCTGAGGATGGTTCGCCTTCACTTGGAAACTCAAGGCCAGACCGAAAAGCGCAGCCCCAAGACATGACAGAGGAAACCATCTGGCCTTATCCCCAAGCGCCTTGCGGTATGTGAACACAAGCGCGGCGAGCACCCATGGAAGGAAAGCTATGGCCTGCATCTTGGTGTTGTGTCCTACCTGTATGATCTGCATATTATAGGAGCAGAATGTGACAGCCACCGCCCCTCCTATGGCAAGCAACGGATGAACCCCGAACGAAAGCATGAGCAGCCATGCTCCGAGCAGGGAGATGAAAAGATACGTGGCCGGTCTCCTGCCGACAAGCAGAAAATCATAGATCTTTTGGGTCCAGTCGCCCTTTGTGGATGCGTGGATGGTCGCCGTAGGCATCCCCCCGAACATCGAATCCGTCCATGCCGTCTGGTCATCCGGGTGGGCCGAGTTCCAGTCCATCATCTCTTTGGCCATACCCTGCCAGCCAGATATATCGCTCTGGTTCACTATTTTGCCGGTAAGCACTTCCGGTACATAGGCATAGGACAACAGGAGCAGTCCCAACACCGTGCAGATGCAATAGATTATTTTTTTCTTCATAACAATTCTACAAGTTGTGCCGTCAAGTTTCGTCGCGAATAACGCTCCGCTCCGTGCGGCGGGGTGTGCGCCGAGCAGATGAAATCCATCATCCCCCGGCCGTCATGCCAATCAAACATCTCCCCCGCCCCGCTGTCGTTCAGGATATCAGCGGCAGCGCTGTCCACCTGTCCTATTCCCAATATCGGACGGCCCGAGGCCAGATACTCGAATATCTTGCCTGGCAGCACTTTTGAATACTCAGGCTCCTGCCGGAGAGGCAACAGGAGTATATCCGCGCTCTTCTGCTCCCGCACCGTCTCAGTATGAGGAAGATAGCCAAGATTGACCAGATTCCCGTCAAGGCCCCTGTCCCGTATCGAGGCAATGATCTGAGGGTCCGTCTTGCCGGCAAGCCTGATCTGGAGACGCTCTCTAAACTCCGCATCTTCAGCACATTTGCGAGATAGCGCATCCCACAAGCACAGAGGATTCCCGTCAGAGGCGAAAAGTCCGGTATGTACAAGAGTGAACTTGCCCGGATGAGGCTGAGGCTGAACCAGGCAGAAATCATCCTCATCGAAACCGTTGGTAATCAGACTTACAGGTGTAGAGGTCCTTGCCTCAAAATCGGATTGGACACGAGGTGAAACCGCAATCACCATATCAGCCTCATCCAGCACGCTCTGCTCAAGGCGATGATGTCTCCTGTCCGAACAGCGGGTCAGCGAAAGGTGCTTGTAGTAAAACATCTCTGTCCACGGATCCCTGAAATCCGCTATCCACTTCACGCCGAGCCGCCGCTTGAGCCCCAGACCGATAAGATGCATAGACTGCGGAGGTCCCGTGGTCACAACCGCATCCACCGGATGCTCGCGCAGATAGTCCGAAAGGAAGCGCACAGATGGCCGAACCCACGACACTCTCGGGTCGGGGACGAAAAGATTGCCTCTGAGCCACAACGAAATACGCTTTTTGAGAGACTTTTTCTGCGAATTAAGCGGGTTCACTTCAGCCCCGGCCTTGGAGCCGGTCAGACGCCGGTACAGTTCATAAGGCTCACATATACGGGTCTTTACCATCTCGGCGCAGTCGGGAATGTCTCCGAGCAGGCTCTCATCGTAAGCGAGACGCTCAGGATTCTCAGGCGTATATATGACAGGCTGCCATCCGAACTGGGGGAGATACTTGCTGAATTTCACCCATCGCTGCACACCGGAACCCCCAGTGGGCGGCCAATAGTAAGTGATTATCAGCAGTCGTTTCATGATGCCAAAGATAATGAATCATCGCCAAAAAACATTAATTTTGTAAAATATGCCAAAAAGCGGAGAAGACACACCGATGCTGAAACACTACTTCAGCATCAAAGCACAGAACCCTGAAGCATTGCTTCTGTATAGGGTCGGGGACTTCTATGAGACCTACGCAGACGATGCTGTCCTTGCCAGCAAAGTCCTCGGACTCGTGCTGACAAAGCGTTCCAACGGAGACAAAGGCAGCACACAGATGGCCGGCTTCCCGCACCATGCCCTCGAATCCTACCTGCAGAAATTGATACGCGCCGGCTATAAAGTAGCAGTGTGCGACCAGCTTGAAGACCCGGCACTGGTGAAAAACAAACTTGTCAAGCGCGGTGTCACGGAAATCCTCACCCCCGGCATAGCTTTCGGCGCCGGGATGCTCGAACAAAAAGAACACAACTATCTTGCGGGGCTGACGCTGGACGGGAACAACTGCGGAGCCGCCTTTCTGGACGCTTCTACCGGCACTTTCCAGGTCGCACAAGGCCCGGTGGAGTACATCAGCACCCTGATGTCCTCATTCGGGCCCAAAGAGCTTGTAGTCAAAAGAGAAGATGCGAAAAGGGTAAAAGAACTCTTCGGAGACTACTACCTGACATCTCTGGACGAATGGGCTTTTGTACAGGAAGCTGCGGAAGAAAGACTCAGAAACCAGTTCAAAGTCAAAAGTCTCAAAGGATTTGCAGTAGAGCAGTTTCCGCTCGCTCTTTGTTCCGCAGGTGCTCTTCTGGTCTATCTGGAGCAGACTCACCATGCAGGACTCGGCAACATCTGCTCCATCTCCAGGATAGATTCCGACAAATTCGTGTGGATGGACAGATTCACTTTCCGCAACCTTGAAGTATTCCAGAGCAATGCCGGCAAGGACGGGGTGAGTCTTGTGGACACGATAGACAGGTGCTGCTCAAGCATGGGTTCCCGGCTGCTCAGGCAATGGCTGTCGATGCCCGTCATGGATCTCAAGGAACTGGGATCGCGATACGACATTGTACAGTTTTTCATCGACAACAGTCAGGCTCTCTCCGGTATGCAGGAGGATATCAGCGAAATCGGGGATCTGGAAAGGGCCGTATCACGCCTCGCCACAGGAAAGATCCTGCCACGCGAGATGATCCAGCTCGCAAGATCCCTCAGACGGATGAACCCCATCATGGAAAGGTGCACAGAAAGCGGTTGCGAAGCGCTTGAAAAGCTCTCCTCTGGCCTGCGCAGCACAGACTCCGCCATGATGAGGATAGTGAGCACCCTGTCCGAAAACTCCGCAGCCCAGATAGGCAAGGGAGACGTGATCGCCGCTGGAGTCGACAGCAAGCTGGATGAACTACGGGAGATCTCCCGAGGCGGCAAGGACTATCTGCAGAAGATGCAGCAGCGGGAAATGGAACGCACCGGCATCAGCACGCTGAAAATCGGCTACAACAATGTCTTCGGCTACTATATCGAGGTCCGCAACTCCGCAAGGGAAAAGGTGCCCTCCGAGTGGATACGCAAGCAGACCCTTGTCAATGCGGAACGCTACATCACGACCGAACTCAAGGAATACGAAGAGCAGATACTCAATGCCGAATCCACCATCTATGAGCTAGAGAGCAGGCTCTACGCCGCCCTCGTGGCGGATGTGCAGAAATCCATCAAGGACATCCAGGGCAACAGCCGCATCATATCAAAGATAGATGTCCTGCAGGGCTTTGCACAACAGGCGCTTGACAGACATTATTGCCGCCCCGAAGTGGACAAGTCCTCCGTCCTCCAGATCAAGGCGGGAAGACACCCCGTGATAGAGACCCTGATGGAGCCGGGTGAAGAGTATGTCCCGAACGACATATCCATGGACAGCAAGGGCGACCAGATCATCATCCTCACGGGCCCTAACATGGCCGGAAAATCAGCCCTGCTCCGCCAGACCGCCCTCATCGTGCTTATGGCCCAGATCGGCTCGTTCGTCCCCGCGCAGGAGGCCAGATTCGGATATTTCGACAAGATCTTCACCCGAGTAGGAGCCACCGACAACATCTCCCGTGGAGAATCCACCTTCATGGTGGAGATGACCGAGACGGCGATGATAATGCACAACCTCTCCGCCCGCTCGCTCGTGCTTCTCGACGAGATAGGCCGCGGCACATCCACATACGACGGCATGTCCATAGCCAGAGCCCTCGTGGAGTACATACACAACGAAGGGAAAGGTGCCAAGACACTTTTCGCCACACACTACCACGAACTCAACGACATGGAAGAACAATACCCGAGAGTCAAGAACTATCATGTCGCTGTCAAGGAAGACGGGAAGAACATAATCTTCATACGAAAACTCGAACCCGGAGGGGTGGCACACAGCTTCGGAATACATGTGGCGAGACTGGCCGGAATGCCGCGGGAGGTCGTAGAATCCGCAGAAAAGACCCTGCGTCAGCTGGAAGCGCGAGAGAAACATGCCGGGAAGATGGAACTGGAAGATGACGGGAGCATGCAGCTGTCGTTTTTCCAGCTTGACGACCCCACCCTCTCCTCGCTCAAGGAAAAGCTGGAGGGGGCGGATCTCAACAATATGACCCCGATGCAGGCATTTGACCTGCTCAGGAGAATGAAAGAGGAACTCGGGATCTAAACTCTCCGCTTATAGACCACAAACTCGAAGCGTATCCCGCTCCGCTCATCCGTTAGGGTGTCGGAGCGGGACTGCTCTTCCCAGAGGGTAAGATCAATCTCAGGGAAAAAGGCATCAGCATCAGGTACGGTGGTATGGATACGCGTGATGTAGAGCCTGTCCATATCCCCGATTGCTTGAGCATAGACGGATGCGCCGCCCATTATGAAGCAGCGTTCCGCAGATCCGGCTGCCGCATACGCCTCATCCAGCGAGCCAACCCTCACCACCCCCTCCGGCAGAGAAATCTCACGACGTGAAAGAACTATGTTCTTACGCCCGGGCAGAGGACGGCCGAGGGACTCGAATGTGGTGCGTCCCATTATGACAGGGCAACCCATGGTCACACGCTTGAAATACTTCAGATCCTCACTCAGATGCCATGGCATGTCTCCACCCCTGCCGATGGCCATGTCATCGGACACGGCCACTATAAGACATTTCTCCATGCTCATACAGCTACCGGGGCCTTGATGGCAGGCCATGGGTCATAACCCTCAAGAGTGAAATCCTCGTAGCGGAAGTCAAAGACGCTCTTCACCTCAGGGTTGAGCCTCATTTTCGGCAGGGCACGCGGCTCACGGGACAACTGCTCGCGCACCTGATCAAAGTGGTTGAGGTATATGTGCGTGTCTCCGGTCGTATGGATGAACTCCCCCGGCTGCAGACCGCAGCACTGCGCTATCATCATGGTCAGCAGGGCGTAGGATGCGATGTTGAACGGAACCCCGAGGAATGTGTCGGCGCTGCGCTGATAAAGCTGGCAGGAAAGCCTTCTGTCCGCCACATAAAACTGGAAAAGGCAGTGGCACGGAGGAAGAGCCATCTTGTCCACTTCACCCGGATTCCAGGCACAGACTATCATGCGGCGAGAGTCCGGGTTGTTCCGAATCATGTCTATCACCTCGGAAAGCTGGTCTATCTTTCTACCGTCAGGAGCTGGCCAGCTGCGCCACTGGTGTCCATAGACAGGGCCAAGGTCACCGTTCTCATCAGCCCATTCGTCCCAGATGGAAACACCGTGGTCTTTGAGGTACTTGATGTTGGTGTCGCCGCTTATGAACCACAGGAGTTCGTAAATTATGGATTTAAGATGGACTTTCTTGGTCGTCAGGAGCGGAAAGCCTTCAGAAAGGTCAAAGCGCATCTGGTGTCCGAATATGCTCTTTGTACCGACACCGGTACGGTCGTGACGGACCGTACCGGTATCCATTATCGTCTTGAGCAGATCGAGGTACTGTCTCATTTCTTCACCCCGAATGCGAAGATTATGGCCTCATGGTAAACTTCTCCCGGTCTGAGCACGGTACTAGGATATTCAGGCTTGTTGGGGCTGTCCGGGAAGTGCTGGCACTCAAGGGCCACACCGTAATAATCGTGGTAGATGCGTCCCCTCCTGCCCTCCGGGCATCCCTCAAGCCAGTTGCCTGTGTAGACCTGTATTCCAGGCTGGGTGGTGTATACCTTGAGTTCCCTTCCGCTCTGCTTTGAATAGAGTTCGGCCGCCTCCTGTAGCTGCCCGGGCACATAACCGTCTATCAGCCAGCAGGCATCGTAGCCCTTGCCGATGTTGAGCGCAGGGAAGTCTTTCTTTATGTCCCTGCCCAGCGTCTTGGCGGTGAGGAAGTCCATCGGCGTGCCGGCCACCGGCTCGGAGTCCCCTACAGGAATCAGGCTGCTGTCCGTAGGCAGGTATTCGGAGGCATTGAGTTTGAGGTACTGCCTGAGCACGGAGCCCTTGCAATTGAGGTTGAAATAGCAATGGTTGGTGAGGTTCACCACCGTCGGAGCATCGCTCTTGGCTGAGAATGTAAGGCGGAGTTCGTTCTCTTCGCTCCACTCGTATCTTGCTACCACGGTGATGTTGCCGGGGTATCCCATCTCCCCGTCGGCTGCGCTGCACTTGAACTCGACTCCGTCCTTGTGCTTGCGGGACTCCCAAACCTTGTTCTGGAATCCGTCAGGCCCGCCGTGCAGGTGGTTCGGGCCGTTGTTTATCGGGAGGCTGTACTCCTTGCCGTCAAGGGCGAACTTGCCCGCGGCGATGCGGTTGGCATAGCGTCCCGGGCACTTGCCCATGCATGGGCCGTCCCCGAAATAACTCTCCGGCTTGGCGTAGCTGAGCACCACGTCACCCAGTTTCCCGTCTTTGTCGGGAACGTTTATCGACACGATGCCGGCGCCGATGCTGCACAGGGTCGCGGAGGCTCCGCTGGAATTTTTGAGAGTGTATCTGTAGACGGGTGTTCCGTCAGGGGTCCTGCCCCAAAGCTTACGTGTAATGCTGGTCATATTAGTGATAGTTTATTGATTTGTCTGAATATTGTCCAAGAACAGCAGGACTCTCTCCACCGGCGCGTCTTTATATATGACACGTTTCTGCGAGTCAAGAAGATAAAGGGACGGTATGGCCCTGACGTAGTATAGGGAGTCGCTGTTGATGACCTGGGAAAAATCGTATCCGTTGACCCAGTCGCGCGGGTATGATGGCTCGTATTCGCGCCATTTGTCCAGTTCATCGTCGATGTATATGTTGACTATGGCAAGCTCGCCCCGGCTTATCATCCCCGGCACATAGCTCCGGCTGCCTATCTGGTCTATGATCTCCTTGCAGGCGGTACAGCCGGGATTGCTGAAAAACAGCATAGTGTATCCGGCCTTTTCGCCGTAGAGATGGTGCATGCGCCCGGAAGCATCCTTGAACTTGAAATCCGGAACAGCGCTGCCGTAAGGGTTGAGCCGGCACTTCTCAAGTTCGAAGCGGTAGCCGGCAAGCCTGTCGGGACGTGTGAAACGGGAATTCACAAGTCCTTCCACTATCGGAAGATACAGGTCCTCGCTGCGTAGGGGTGAATTGGGGTCGTAAAGGCAGGAGGACAGCATTTCCGTAAACCGCATGTAAAACAGGGATGCCGTGTCCCGCTGCTGCCTGGATTCTATTTTGGAGAACGTGCCCCTCAGGCTCTGCTGCGCCTCCGGGACAGGCAGCTTGTCGAGAAGAGCCATGTATAAAGAAATGTTCTGCTCGACCTCCTTGTCAGGTACTCCGAGGACCTCGGCCGAGTCTGTTGGCCACTCTCCCGAAAAGAACGCATCCCAATAATGGTCAAGTATATAGTCGAGCTGCTCGCTCTGGTCGGTAATCATAGCCGGAACTTCCACTCGCGGAAAATGTCGGGTACGGACGGTCTGCCCGGAACCCCCTTGAGGGCCGCAGGACAGAGCCATAATCAGCAACGGTGCGAATACCAGTATCTTTTTCATCAAACTCCAATGAAACAAGTTCTAAAGTTATACAAAAAATATTAGATTTGCCCACATGAGAATCAAAGAGATTTTAATCGCCTCCTCCCTGTGCTTCGCCGCGTTCAGTGCCAAAGGACAGTTCTACACCAACGGAACAGAGCCTTACTCTGTGAAATGGAGCCAAATACATACGGCCAACTATAAAGTGATCTACCCGCAAGGGCTTGACTCTCTCGCAAGGGTATATGCCCGCACTCTTGAGCAGGCCGCACAGGTGGAGGGGAACAGTTCCGGATTCTCGCCGAACCAGAATTATACACGCAAGATGCCGGTGGTGCTCAGGCCCTATTCAGCCTATTCCAACGGACAGGTGACCTGGACTCCGCGCAGGATGGAACTCCAGACACAGCCCGACCCTTATGACCCGGAGCCTACCCCGTGGGAAAAGCAGCTCATCGTGCACGAATCCAGACACTCCTCGCAGATGCAGTTCGGGGCCGGGAGACCTTTCAGGTTCTGGAACATCCTTACGGGCCAGCTGGCCCCCGGGGCGCTTTCCGCCATCTATCCGGGACCGGCATTTCTCGAAGGGGACGCTGTCGTCACAGAGACAGCACTGAGCAAGGCGGGAAGAGGCCGGAGTGCCGATTTTCTGGATTACTACAGAGCAGCGTTCGCCGACGGCGATCAAAGGGACTTCTGGAAATGGAGATACGGCTCGCAGAAATCATACACCCCGGACTACTACCGCGCAGGATATGTGGCGCTGGCCGGAATCAGGACACTGTACAATGCGCCGGACTTCACAGCAAGGTACTTCCGGCGCATCGCGGACAAGCATGGCTTCGCCCCCTTCAACCTCAACGGCACGGTCAAAGATGTGTCCGGTAAAAGTTTCAACAAGGCGTTCAGCGAGATAAGCGACAGCCTTGCAGCCTTCTGGGCAAGGGACGAGAAGTCAAGGGCCCCGTTCATCCCTTCCACGGCGCTGGTCAGCTCGCCGAAGCATTTCACCGAATATGGAAGTCTTGCCGTGGCCGGCGACACACTCTACGCAATACGCAAGAGCCTTACCGCCCCGGAAGAACTGGTCAGACTCGACAAAGACGGGAAAGAAAAGGTCATCACCCTGTTCAGTTCAAGCACCACAGGGCTGAAATACAGCCGCCTCACCGACAGGCTCTACTGGAGCGAATACAAGCCGGACATCCGCTGGGAGCAGAAATCCTCTTCTGACATCATGTACTTGACCAGGGCCGGGAAGACCGGGCGCATCAGCAGGGGCAAGAGATTCTACCACCCCGCCCCCGCCGGCCATGACCTTCTTCTCTCCGTCACAGAATATCCCCTGAAAGGCGGAAGCAGCGTCACCGTTATGGATATCGTGACCGGCATTGAATTCTTCCACTACCCCGCACCGGACGGGATGCAGGTCGTGGAAACTGTATGGGTCGAAAAAGATCTCTATGCCAGCGCCATCACAGATGAGGGTTTCGGCATCTGGAAAGTCAGTGACTACTCCTGCATCCTTGAGCCGCAGCCCGTAAAAATCAAGAGACTCTGGAGCCATGACGGGAAGATAATGTTCACCTGCGACAGGACGGGAGTAAACGAGCTGTATGCCCTCAATCCATCGGACGGCAGCCTTGCACAGCTTACTTCAACACGCTTCGGTGCCGACAACTTCCAGTTCAGCCAGGACGGAAAGACTCTTTATTACACCCCTCTGTCCAAAGACGGAAGGCTTGTGGCGGCCACTCCGGCATCGGAACTCATATATCGGGAGGCTGACTTCACTCAATTGCCCAAGTATCCTTTTGCTGACAGGCTCAGCTCCACAGAAGCGAAACAGCCCGATTACAAGTCCGCTGTGGAAGTGAGCGAACCCGAAAGTTATTCAAAACTCAAGAATCTCCTGCGCCTGCACTCATGGGCGCCTCTATACATAGACTACGATGCCGTAAGCAGCCTGAGCATGTCCGAGATCGGCTCCGCCGCAGCTCCGGGCGCCACCGTCTTCTTTCAGGATGACCTCGGAAGTTTCTATGGTTCAGCTGGATATAAAGCATGGGACTACAACAGCGGCTGGAGACATTCCGGACACCTCAACCTGACTTATAGGGGACTCGCACCGGTATTCGAGCTGAAAGTGGACCTCAACGACAGGAACTCCATCAAATACAGTTTAGACGATCTTGGCCGCTTCTCCGGCCGCAACACCGGCAAACCGATGCTCTATACAAGGTTGGACATGTATCTGCCCATTAATCTCTCGTCCGGTGGCTGGAACAGCGGCATAGTCCCGAAGATAAGCCTCGGCTCCACCAACGACTGGACAGACGCCTACGATAACCCGAGATACATAAGGAGAAACACTGTGAGTGTCCGGGCCTATATGATGGAACGTACAACTTCTTCCAGAATCTGGCCAAGGATAGGCCTCGGAGCCGAATTCGGCTATAGCGAGCGCACAAGACTCCTGTACCTCTTCAGTCCAAGCTATTATTTCCACCTGTACGGCTACGCCCCCGGCTTATTCCCTACCCACGGTCTGAAACTCAGCGGCATACATGAGATCAGACGCAAGGGCGGACAGTTCGCAGACAGTTTCGCCAACATGGTTCCGCGCGGTTTCCTTTCAGCTGTCAATTCCTATATATGCGGCCTCTCGTGGAGAACCAAAGTAAGTGCAGACTACGCCATCCCTTTCGCTGCGGTGGACTGGTCTTTCCTGTCCCCGTTGACGTACATCCGCAACTTCGAGCTGATCCCGCACGCCGACTTGACACTTATGCCTTCCAGCAGACATCTCTACAACCTCTATAGCATCGGAGCCGATCTGAAAGTCAGGCTCGGCAATCTGATATGGATTCCATACACGACAAGAATAGGCCTCCGCTATGACTACAACGGAGGCAACTGTCTAGAGAGCATCAAAGCAGCGGGAATCCATGTGGAACGCCACAGCCTGCAGCTCATAATGAGCGTGGATATGTAATACTAAACTCCGCTGAAAGAGCTGAACCCGCCGTCTACAGGAAGCACGACTCCCGTAACGAAACTGGCAGCATCGCTGCACAGGAACTGCGCAGCCCCGTTGAGTTCTGTCAGATCACCGAAACGGCGCATCGGAGTCTTGGCTATCACCTTGACGGAACGCTCGGTAAGAGACCCGTCCTCGTTGAGAAGAGCGGCACGGTTCTGCTTGCCTATAAAAAAACCGGGAGCGAGGGCGTTGACACGTATCTTCTCCCCGTACTTGATGGCCATCTCAGCAGCAAGCCAGCGCGTGAAATTGGAGACCCCCTCTTTGGCTGCACCGTATCCGGCCACGCGGGTAAGTGCATCGTAGGCCGCCATCGAGGATATATTCAGTATACAGCCATAACCCTGTGATGCAAACACTTGCGTGAACACATGGCAAGGATACACGGTACCGTTGAGATTGAGGTCAAGCACCTTTGTCCAGTCTTCAAGCTTCATGTCCCAGAAGTTCTGGTCAGGCATCACATTGGCCCCGGCCACATTGCCGCCGGCCACATTGATGAGGATGTCAACCCGTGAATACTTCTTTACCACCTCGTCTGCTATGGCCTTGACCGCCGCCGTATCCATGACATTGCAGGCATAGCCGCAAGGGCTTCCGCCAAGAGAGCGAAGCTGTTCCACAACCGGTGCGACCTGCTCTTCCCTATGGACAAGAGCCACCACATCCGCACCCTGAGAAGCAAAATGACGGGCGAGAGACCCGCCCAGAGCACCGGCGGCACCACTTATTACGGCCACCTTGCCCTTAACTGAATAGAGTTCGTTCATATCAATTTTTTGTCAAATTCGTCCTTGACGGCGGCCATCATCCCCTCTACCTGCCCGAGCGCGAGCATGCGCCCATGGAAACTGTAGCCGGGATTGTAGCCCTTGATGATGTCTCCGAGCATGTCCTTGCCGTGATCCACACGCATAGGTATGCACCGTTCCTGCCTGTCGAATATTCGGATCAGTTCGACAAGATTGACCCTCCCCGCGGTGTGAGGGGCCTCGATGAAGTTGCCGTCATCGAGCAATTTACATGTCCGCAGATGCACGAAGTGCGTACGCGGAGCAAACTCCCCGGCCATTGCGACGACATCGTTGTGGGCCCCTGCGGAGAGCGAGCCGGCACAGAAAGTAAGCCCGTTATGGAAATCATCCACCGAAGAGAGTATTTTGCGTATATCCTCAGCGCAGCCGGCTATCCTCGGCATGCCGAACACAGGCATAGGCGGATCATCCGGGTGTATGCACATGTTCACTCCGACCTCATGGCACACAGGCATGACGGCTTTCAGGAAATATATCAGGTTGTCCAGAAGATCCTGCTTGCTTACTCCCTCATAACGGCTCATCAATGCCCTGAAATGTTGCACAGGTGCATGGTCTCCCTCTAAGATGTTGCCGTTGACAAAGCCCTGGGTCTTTACGATGATGGTATCGACGAGTTGGTGTTTATCTTCTTCCGTCAATATCTTGTCCAGATCTTCCACCTTGGCGAGTATATGCTCCGGATAATCTTTCTCTGCACCTTTCCTGCACAGAATCTTGATGTCGAAATATGCAAAGCGAGAATAGTCGAAATACAAGGCTGTAGTCCCGTCAGGCAAAGGATGTTCAAGGTCGGTACGGACCCAGTCGATCACCGGCATGAAGTTATAACACACCGTCTTGATGCCACAGCGGCCCAAGTTGCGAAGACTCACTATATAATTGTCTATGAGCCTGTCGCGTTCAGGTCCGGCATATTTTATGGCCTCGCAGACTGGGAGGCTCTCGACCACCGACCAGCGAAGTCCGGCGTCTTCAACATATTTCTTGAGAGACGATATGGCCTCTTCTGTCCAGATCTCCCCGTTCGGAACCTCGTGAAGAGCTGTCACTATGCCATCGACCCCTATCTGGCGCAGCATGTCCAATGTGATGCTGTCCTTGCGCCCGAACCATCTCCAGGTTTTCTCCATAGTTTTATACATTGAACAAGAAGTGCATTATGTCCCCGTCCTGCACCACATAATCCTTGCCTTCTATACCCATCTTGCCGGCTGCACGCACGGCAGCTTCAGTCTTGTATTTGACAAAGTCATCATACTTGATGACTTCCGCCCTGATGAATCCTTTCTCAAAGTCTGAATGTATCACCCCCGCGGCCTTCGGGGCCTTGTCTCCGACCTTCACCGTCCACGCCCGGCACTCGTCCGCTCCTGCCGTGAAGAATGTCTGGAGACCGAGCAGCTTGTAGGCGCTCTGTATCAGACGTACCACCCCTGACTCCTCAAGTCCCATCTCCTCGAGGAACATCTTCCTGTCCTCATAGTCTTCCATCTCGGCTATCTCGGACTCCGTCTTGGCTGAAATCACAAGTATCTGGGCATTCTCGTCCTTGACTGCCTCGCGGACAGCATCCACATAGGCGTTGCCGCCCACTGCCGAAGCGTCATCCACATTGCAGACGTACATCACCGGCTTGTTGGTTAGAAGGAAAAGGTCATGCGCGATTACAGCCTCCTCCTCGTTGACGAGCTGCACGCTGCGGCAGGACTTGCCCTGCTCAAGGGCCGCCTTATAACGGGTGAGAAGGTCGGCGAGTTTCTTTGCCTCCTTGTCTCCGGCCTTGCCTGCCTTTTCGGCCTTGGCAAGTCTGGCATTAACCGTCTCGAGATCCTTTATCTGAAGTTCCAGATCCACCACATCCTTGTCCCTGACGGGATCCACGCTCCCGTCCACATGCACCACATTGCCGTCATCAAAACAGCGCAGCACATGCAGGATGGCATCGCACTCGCGGATGTTGGCAAGGAACTGGTTACCCAACCCCTCTCCCCTGCTGGCGCCCTTGACAAGGCCCGCAATGTCCACAATATCCACAGTGGCAGGGATGGTGCGCTGAGGTTTGCATATCTCCGAGAGGACATCAAGCCTCCTGTCGGGAACATTGGTGGAGCCGAGATTCGGCTCGATGGTACAGAAAGGAAAATTGGCGCTCTGGGCCTTGCCTGAGCTCACACAGTTGAAAAGAGTGGACTTTCCCACGTTCGGAAGTCCTACAATGCCGCACTTCAGTGACATAAATCTAAAATTTAGTCTGCAAATTTACTCAAAAAACACCATATTAGCAGAATGAAACGGACTATGATTGCACTTCTCGCCATCTTGATGCCCATGTTATCCTATGCTCAAGGCGACACCCTCAGGATTATGTTCTGGAATGTGGAAAACTTTTTCGACTACCGCTCCGAGTCTGCACCAAAGTACTGGACAAGCGGAAGATTCCATTCCAAATGCAACGGTATCGCCAAGACCATCATGAGTTTCGCAGACAGATACGGGGGCGCGCCGGATATTGTCGGTCTTGCTGAAATCGAAAACTCTTTCGTGTTGAAAACCCTCGTCTCATCCACGCTGCTCCGAAAACTGGGCTACACCATTGTGCACTACGAATCCCCGGATCACCGCGGCATAGACTGTGCTCTGCTTTATCGCCGCTCCAGACTTCATCTTGCCGAAAGTTTCCCGGTACATATCCTCGACAGCGCCGGCAGTCCCATGGCCACCAGGGACATACTGGTCGCACGCTTCGACAGCCTCACTGTGATGGTAAACCACCACCCTTCCAAAATCGGAGGCAAATCCGACAGGCGCAGGGCCGCCTTCTCAAGAATGGAAGCCATAGCGGATTCGCTTCTGGACGCTGGCACCGCCCGGATTGTCTCCATAGGTGACTTCAACGATGACCTATGGCACGTGGACGGTCTCGGGACAATCAAATACAACGGAGAATGGGAAAAAATCGACGGTCATTTCATATACGGAAACGTCACCGTCACGGAGGACGTATTCGATTATCCCCCACTGATGACTGCCGACAAGGCTTTCGGAGGTCTGAAACCGCGCAGAACATTTGTCGGGCCACGATACGAGGGCGGTCTCAGCGACCATCTTCCTATTGCTCTAATGATTACTTTTTAATAATTTTGTGCAACGCAACAATTAATGCCACATAAAATGGAAATGAAGAATAAAATCCACGCCAAGTTCTCCGAACAGTTCGGAGAGAGTGGAACTTTCTATGCTGCCGCAGGCAGGGTCAACCTCATCGGAGAACATACTGACTACAACGGGGGATACGTGTTCCCTGGAGCCATCGACAAGGGAATCGTGGCCGAAATCAAGAAAAACGGCACCGCCACGGTCAATCTCTACTCAATCGACTTCGATGAGCCTTGCTCATTCGGACTCAGCGAAGAAGACAAGCCTCAGACGACCTGGGCAAGGTATATTTTCGGCGTATGCCGTGAGACGCTGAAGAGAGGAGGAACAGTCGAAGGATTCGATGCCGTATTCGCGGGAGATGTGCCTCTCGGAGCAGGACTCTCTTCTTCCGCAGCTCTGGAAAGCTGCTTCGCCTACGCTATCAATGACCTGTTCGACAACGGCATCGACAAATTCGAGCTCGCAAAGATAGGCCAGGCCACGGAGCACAACTACTGCGGGGTCAACTGCGGCATCATGGATCAGTTCGCATCCTGCTTCGGCAAGAAGGGCCAGCTCATAAGACTCAACTGCAAAACGCTGGAATACAAGTATTTCCCATTCAGACCCGATGGGTACAAACTTGTTCTCCTTGACTCCTGCGTAAAGCACGAGCTCGCCTCTTCGGCCTACAACAAACGCCGTGCGTCATGCGAGAACGCGGCTGCCGCAATCAAAAAGAATCACCCGGAAATCGATTGCCTCAGCGACTGCAAGAGAGTGTGGCTTGATGAGGTGCGCGGCGAGATTCCGGAAGAGGATTTCCTCCGTGCAGAGTACGTCATAGGAGAAGTCCAGAGAGTCCTTGATGTCTGCGACGCGCTCGAAAGAGGCGATTATGTGACAGTAGGTGAGATGATGTACCAGACCCACTTCGGACTCAGCCACCTGTACGAGGTCAGCTGTGAGGAATTGGATTATCTCAACGATCTCGCCCGCAAGATGGGTGTCACCGGATCACGCGTAATGGGCGGCGGATTCGGAGGCTGCACCATCAACCTCGTCAAGGAAGAACTCTACGAGCAGTTCATCTCCGAGGCCAAGACAAAGTTTGCGGAAAAGTTCGGTCACGAACCTAAGGTATACCACGTGATCATCTCCGACGGAGCAAGGAAACTGGAGTAGTAAGTATCCTATCCTATATAATTTGAGAGCCAGTCCGGGTCGACTTTGACAAGTCCTCGGGCTGCTTCTTTTATGGACGGGTTGCGCTGGAGTATGCCGGCACAGTCTTCGTAGACATTGAACCCGACAGAAATCATCTCCATCTGTCCATCCTGCGGGTATGTGAAAGTCATCTCGGAGTCAGCCCCGTCCATCTTGAAAAACTTCAGGCGGACATCTTTATTCATCTCCTTGAGAGTCACGAATTTGCACATTTCCACCGCCACATCGTCCAGTCCGGCGTCGAATATCTTTATCTTTTCGATGAGTTCACCTGGACTGCTGACAATCCGCCCGGTATAGCCTTCAGGAAGCCCTTCAGCCTTGACCGTGGCATCAGTCATCAATATCATGAGCCTCTCCTGCGGGTCGTGATAGAGGAACGGTCCGTGAACAAGGTTGGCGCAGCCGCACTCCGGACAGCGCCACACGAAATACTCCCCGTTTTTGACCTTCTCTTTCGCTTCCGGACTTGCCAAGGCATCCACACTCCCCTCAAACTCCATCCTGTGTACCTTGCCGCAACGGCTGCATTTCTCTTCAATTATAGATTTCGGCATCTGATTATCTGTTTTGCTGCAAAGATAACAAATACATCGCTCCCGGCAGCATAAACTCACCGGCTGAGCTTGAATCCCACATCCACGCTCTTGGCGGTGGAAAGGAGGCTGTTGATGCTCTTTACGGTGGAGTTGGATGAGATCTTGGAGGCATATTCGGCAAGTTTCTTCGTGAACTCAAGGAACTTCTCACCATTGAAAAATACCTTGCAGCCGTCAGTAGTGGCAGTCACGGTACCGTCGAGCTGAAGATAAGAGAACACCTTTCCAAACTTGATAGTCACAGCACTGCCATTCTGTGTCCATGTACCCGGGAGATTGACTTTGCCGAACTTGAGGGCAAAAGAACCATCCTGCGAGAAAGTGAGGGTGGCCGAGCCCTTCTTGAGGCCTATACGTGAAAGGGCCTTGTCCATCTTGCTCTCAACGGTACTGATGGCAGCATTGCCGGCAGCTGCGGTCAGCATATTGTCGCTTTTGACGGCAGCGCCAACTCCCTGGTAAGTCCATGTGCCGGACAGATCCGCCGGGACAGAAATAACACTTGAAGCCACATTCTTGATGGCATTGAGGATATCGGAGCTGTTCTGCGCCCCGAGTGTCATGGTCACAAGTGACATGACCACGATGATGATTGTCTTTTTCATCTTGGTTACCAACTTATATTGAATTATTTACACTACCAGCCCTGAGCCGATACGGGATGTTCCAGTCCGTCAGGGGTGACGAGCACGGCTCCAACCTCAGGACGGGCCAGATGCCCGATTATGTCAAAGCTGCCGAACTCTTTGCGGAAAGTTTCATACTCCCCTATCGGGACAACAAACATAAGGCGGAAATCATCCCCTCCGTTCATAGCTGCAGAAACAGGATCAATATCAAGTTCCTTGCCGAGAGCGAAGCTGTTGCCCTCAAACGGGATCTTGTCAGCATAAACCTTGACCCCGAATCCCGAATCCCGGTTCAATCTCAAGAGAGCATCAGAAAGTCCCCGAGACACAAAATAAGAGAATGAAGGCATTATGCCGGTGGATTCCACAAGCGGGACCACTTCCGGGGACAGTTCCGGCTTGATATATGATCCCACGAGCATCTTGTATTTCTCAAGTTCATCCCTCTTGTGCTCAAGAACCTGCTGCCCGAGATAAGCGGCACCGAGGCTGCCGGACACACAGACAAGATCTTTGCTTGCGGCCGCAGGCCGGCTCATTTCCTTTCTCTCCCCTGAAGCGCAGAGACTGATGGCAAGCCCGTTGCGGGACGGCTCAAGTTCAAGTCCCAAAGATTTGTACCCGTGCTCCCTTGCAGCAAAAATGACCCCGGCCCAAAGTTCCTTGATCTGTTCAAAATCAAGTTTTGCAGACACACCAAGAGTCACCACAAGAGTCTCCGGATGCGCAAGAGCGGCGTACAGTTCCCCAGTGACACTTACAACACTCTTATAGCCAAGATGTTTGAGAGGAAAATAGACGAGATTGAAGTCTGTCCCCTCAAGAAGGAGGCGCGATGCGGACACGCAGGAGCCGCTGCCGCACTTGAAACACAGCGGCTCTCCGAAAGGAGTGTATCCGCTGCCTTCGAAGAGCTGCCGTATAGCCTCCACTCTGCCGAGTTCGGAGAATGTAGCCGCCATTACAGGTTTCTGAGAAGATTGTTGAGATTGACTTTCTTGTCTATCATGGATCTGAGTTCGCTGACAGGGACTCTCTCCTGCTGCATGGTGTCGCGATCGCGTACAGTGACACAGTTGTCATTGAGCGACTCATGGTCAATGGTGATGCAGTACGGGGTTCCTATTGCATCCTGACGGCGGTAGCGCTTGCCGATGCTGTCTTTCTCGTCGTACTGGCAGTAGAAGTCATATTTGAGCTCGTCCATCACTTTCTGTGCGAATTCAGGGAGACCGTCTTTCTTGACAAGAGGAAGCACTGCGGCCTTTACCGGTGCGAGTGGAGCCGGAAGGCTGAGCACGGTGCGGGTTTCCCCGTTTTCAAGCGTCTCTACCTTGTAAGAGTGGCTCAGCACGGCAAGGAACATGCGATCCACGCCGATTGATGTCTCCACGCAGTAAGGGACATAGCTCTCGTTGGTCTCCGGGTCGAAGTACTGGAGTTTCTTGCCTGACAGTTTCTGGTGGTTGCCGAGGTCAAAATCGGTACGGCTGTGGATACCTTCAAGCTCCTTGAAACCGAACGGGAAGTTGAACTCGATGTCCGTGGCGGCATTGGCATAATGGGCCAGTTTCTCGTGATCGTGGAAACGGTAGTTCTCGGCACCCATGCCGAGGTTGACATGCCACTTCATACGGTTCTCCTTCCATTTTTTGAACCACTCCATCTCCGTCCCGGGACGGACGAAGAACTCCATCTCCATCTGCTCGAACTCCCTCATGCGGAAGATGAACTGACGGGCCACGACCTCGTTGCGGAAAGCCTTGCCGATCTGCGCGATGCCGAAAGGGATCTTCATGCGGCCGGTCTTCTGGACGTTGATGTAGTCCACGAATATGCCCTGGGCCGTCTCTGGACGGAGGTAAATCTTGCTGCTTTCGTCTCCCACGGAACCGAACTGGGTGGAGAACATCAGGTTGAACTGACGGACATCGGTCCAGTTCTTGGTGCCGCTGATCGGGCAGACGATACCGCAGTCAAGTATGATCTGCTTGTATTCTGCAAGGTCGTTGGCTTGCTCGGCAGCCACATAGCGGTTGTGGACGGCCTCGTACTGGGCCTTCTCGCGGAGCACGTTAGGGTTGGTCTCGCGGAACTTGGCCTCGTCGAATGCCTCACCGAACTTCTTGCGGCCCTTTTCGACTTCCTTGTTGATCTTCTCTTCTATCTTGAGCAGGTAGTCCTCGATAAGGACATCGGCACGGTAGCGCTTTTTTGAGTCCTTATTGTCGATGAGCGGGTCGTTGAAGGCTGCCACGTGACCTGATGCGACCCAGGTCTTCGGGTGCATGAAGATGCAGGCGTCTATGCCGACTATGTTCTCGTTGAGACGCGTCATCGCGTTCCACCAGTACTGCTTGATATTGTTCTTGAGCTCAACGCCCATCTGGCCATAATCATAGACAGCGGCCAGACCGTCGTAAATGTCACTGGACGGGAAGATGAAGCCGTATTCCTTGCAGTGGGCGACAAGCACCTTGAATAATTCTTCTTGTGTCATATTTATTTTGTTTTTAATATTCAGCGACAACTCGCAAATTTAATCATTTCCTCTCTCTTGGTCAAATATCTCGCTCAGAGGACCCGTCACGAATTCACGCTCCCACATCATAGGATGCGGCACGGTAAGCTCCGGCGTATTGATCTTCTCGTCTCCGTAAAGCAGGATGTCAATGTCTATGATCCTGTCATGGTATATTCTGGAGCCGTCAGCAGCGTACTCGATCCTTTCCCGGCGGCCCATGTCATACTCTATCGACTTGCAAAGGACGAGCAGTTCATGCGGCAGAATATCACTCTTATAGAGAACCGCACAATTGAGAAAATCGGCCCCGTCAAAACCCCATGATTTTGACTCCATAATGCTGGAAAGAGCAGAATAATGACAGCCGATCCCCTCATCAAGAGCATTGAGAGCCGAAATGATATTCGCCCGACGGTCTCCGACGTTCGTGCCGAGAGACAAGTATATGTCAGTTTTCTTCCCCATCGAGTTCCGGATCCATCCCAAGAGCTATACGCGCCTCATCAGAAAGCAGGCTCTGATCCCAAGCAGGCTCGAACACAAGGTCGATCGTACAACTCTTGACACCCGGGGTCAATTCAACATTATGCTTGACCTCCGCCAACACCTCGTCAGCCATAGGGCAGTTGGGAGCAGTGAACGTCATCTTGATGTAGACTTCATGCTCCTTGTTGATATTCAACTCATATATAAGGCCAAGGTCATAGATGTTCACCGGAATTTCAGGATCATAGACCTGCTTTAGAGCCAGCACTACATTTTCATACAACGGAGCGAGCTCCTTGACATCTTCCGGTGTCAGAACCTCATTTTTCTCTTCGCTCATTTCAGACAGTTTTTACTTGCTATACTCTTGATGGTATCAATCATTGAAGCAAGACCGTTAGCCCTCGTCGGAGACAGATTTTCCCTCAAGCCAAGTTTATCAATAAAAGAAAAATCATCAGACGCTATCTCGCACGCTTCACGTCCCGAATATACACTTACCAACAGGGATATGATCCCTTTAGTGATTACAGCATCGCTGTCCGCATTGAAACTGACACGGCCATCATCGACTTTATAATCAAGCCAAACTCTTGATTGACAACCTTTTATAAGCTTGTCATCAGTCTTGGATTCAGCCGGAAAAGGTTCGAGATTATTGCCAAGTTCTATAAGATATTCATACTTGTCAAGCCAGTCATCGTACATCGAAAACTCTTCGACGACATCGGATTGAGCTTCTTTCAAACTTTTCATTTTCTATCAAGCATTTTTATAGCCTTATCAAGAGATGACACCAGATATTTGGCCTCATCAACGGTATTATAAGGGGCAAATGAAGCCCTGAGCATGCCGGTAACCCCGAACCTGTCCATTATCGGTTCGGCGCACATCTGACCGGACCTCACGGCAATACCCATCTTGTCAAGAATCAAAGCCAGATCCTCGTGATGGCAATGTTCCACGGAGAACGAAAACAGCGGCACCTTCTCATACCCGCCACCTGGCAATCCGTATAAATGAAAGCGATGATCAGATGTAAGCGTATTCAACATATAATCAACTACTTCACCCATATTTTTCCGTAGATCGGGACATCCGGCATCAGAAGCAATCCTAAGTGCCTGCACAAAAGTCGGAGTACCGGAAATGTTCTGGGTACCGGCCTCAAACTTGTATGGAGGAGCGGCATAACTCGTCCCAGTCCACTTTACAGTGGATATCATTTCACCCCCGCCCATATAAGGCGGCATCCTGTCCAGATATGACTTTTTTGCATAAAGGACACCTGTGCCTGGAGCAGCATAAATCTTATGCCCAGAGAAAACATAAAAATCACAGTCAAGATCTCTAACATCGACATTGGAATGGACTATCCCCTGCGCCCCGTCGACCAGTACCGGACAATCTGCAGAATGGCAGATGGACACTATTTCTTTGACCGGATTTATCAAACCGAGTACATTGGAGACCTGAGCAACACAGACAAGCCGCGTACGGCTAGAAAGCATCTCCCTGAGTTTATCCAGTATGAGATGACCGTTGTCATCCACCGGCAAAACCCTAAGAACAGCCCCCTTGCGTTCACACAGCATCTGCCAAGGAACTATATTCGAATGATGCTCAGCTTCAGACACTATAATCTCATCACCACTGCCCACAAAAGCCTCTCCGAAACTGAAAGCGACAAGATTGATTGAAGCCGTGGTCCCGGAAGTAAATATGATTTCCTCCCTGCTGCCTGCATTGATATATTCCCGCACAGCGTCACGCGCAGACTCATATTTCTGCGTCGCGACTTCTGCAATATGATGTACAGCACGATGAAGATTGGCTGTATATTTCATTGACATCGCATCCCATTCCTTGATAACGCTAAATGGCCTCAAAGAAGTGGCAGCATTGTCAAGATACACAAGTTTCTTCCCATATACTGTCTCTGAGAGTTCAGGGAACTCATTTCTGAAGTCAGATAAATCCATAACACAAAAATAACATTTTTTGCGCAGATGTCTATTTATTACTTAATTTTGAGACACCAAACACAATAGAAATGATAGACTACATCTCAGGAAAAATCACAGAACTGACCCCTACTGCCGCCGTCATCGACAATCAGGGGATAGGTTATATCGTGGAGATTTCGCTCCAGACGTACGATGCAATCGTCGGTAAATCCGAAGCGACAATATACATACAGCGACAAGTCAACCAAAGGGACGGACAGGAAACCGATTATGGGTTCGCAACAAAGGACGAGCGGGACCTGTTCAGGAATATCACCAGCGTATCAGGAATGGGAGCATCTTCCGCGAGGATGATCCTCTCCTCGCTCTCCCCCGCTGAACTCAATGAAGCCATATTGTCAGAAAACATCACACGATTGAAATCCATCAAAGGGATAGGATTGAAGAGCGCCCAGAGACTTGTATTGGAATTGAAAGACAAAATCGTCAAAGGAGAAAGCGCCAACTTCGATACAATCATCAAAGCTGAAGCAAACAAGACAGCAGACGAAGCCGCTACAGCCCTGCTCAACCTCGGTTTTTCAAAGCCTAACATCACCAAGGCCATCCAGTCAATCCTCAAAGACAATCCTACTGCAAGCCTTGAGGACATCATAAAGACAGCCCTGAAAATGCTGTAGGTTTATCGTCCGAAATAAACAAGAAGGACAGAAACGTCCGAAGGAGACACTCCCGAAATCCTCATAGCCTGAGCGATTGTTCGAGGAGTGTATTTTTTAAACTTCTGACGGCATTCTGTAGAAAGCCCGTTAATCTTGTCAAAATCGAATCCCTCAGGGATAATCAAGCCTTCGAGCCTATGTATTTTCTCAGCAGATTGCAGCTCCCTGTCTATATAGCCGCTATACTTGATTGATATTTCTACGCTGTCCATTATTTCATTCGCCGATGTTCCACGTGGAACAATCTTCAATAATTCGGACAACTTCACTTCCGGTCTTGAAGCAATATCTGAAATCTTCTTTGATTCCGTTATCAGACTTGAACCTAAAGACTCCAAAAAAGGATTTGCAACGGCAGGACTTACATTATGGGTATAGCAATAAGCTTTCAGCGCGTCTATCTCCTCGTATTTTCTCATCATACGTGAATAACGCTCCTCACTTGCAAGTCCTATAGAATGAGACAGGCCAGTCAAGCGGAAATCCGCATTATCCTGCCTGAGGAGAATCCTGTACTCAGCACGGGAAGTAAACATCCTGTATGGCTCATCAACTCCCTTTGTGACAAGATCATCAATAAGCACTCCAATATAAGAACTGTCGCGACCAAGAATAAAAGGCTCACGCTCCTGGACTTTGAGGGCAGCATTAATACCAGCCACAATCCCCTGCCCGGCCGCCTCCTCGTATCCGGTAGTCCCGTTCACCTGACCGGCAAGAAAAAGATTCTCCACAATCTTCGACTCCAAGGTAGATTTCAACTGAGAAGGATCGAAATAGTCGTACTCCACAGCATAGGCCGGTCGGAAAATTTTTGCATTTTCAAGACCATTGATAGCGTGAAGCGCATCCAACTGAACCTGCAAAGGGAGCGACGAAGAAAAGCCTTGCAGATAATATTCATTAGTACTGCGCCCTTCCGGTTCAAGAAAGAGCTGGTGCGCATTATTCTCAGGGAAAACCCTGAGTTTATCTTCAATGCTCGGACAATACCTCGGCCCCTTCCCACTGATCAGACCAGTGAATAATGGAGACTCGTCAAAACCGGATCTGAGTATATCATGGACTTTCTCATTGGTATGGAGAATGAAGCATGGCATCTGCGGTGCGCCTGACTGAACAGAAGACGGGACATCCAGGTAAGAAAAGCGTGCGGGCACATCATCACCGAACTGGACAGGAAGAGAAGCCGTATCAACAGAAGATATGTCTATACGTGGAGGTGTACCCGTCTTCATCCTTCCGGATTTTATACCACGTTCAACCAACTGGGCAGTCAGGCCTTCCGAAGACTTTTCTCCTATCCGCCCGCCTGTCAGTACTGTCTGACCAATGAACAGTTTCCCGTGCAGGAAGGTTCCGGCAGTCAGGACAAGTGTCTGAGAATTAAAAATTGCTCCTGTAGATGTACGGACTCCTGTAATTTTTGAATTCTCAAAGAGAAAAGAAGTGGCAAAATCAGCGTAAATATCTAAATTACAGCACTTTTCAAGAAATTGACGCCACACAGCTGAAAACTGCATTTTATCGCACTGCGCCCGTGGACTCCACATGGCAGGCCCCTTGGATCTGTTTAGCATGCGAAACTGCAATGTACACTCATCAGTGACAAGCCCAGTATAACCTCCAAGAGCATCTATTTCTCTGACTATCTGTCCTTTAGCAATACCGCCAACAGCAGGATTACATGACATTTTCGCAAACATGGTCATGTCGGCAGACAGCAAAAGCACAGAAGAGCCGAGATTTGCTGCCGCCATAGCAGCCTCACAACCGGCATGACCACCCCCGACGACGATTACATCATAGTGCCGATCCATCACAAAAGAGACTTTCTCATTTCAAGGTAATAATTCTCCTTAGCCCTCATCTGCTTCACCTCCTCTTCCGTGTGGTCATCATACCCGATTAGGTGGAGAATGCCGTGCACGATGACACGGTTGAGTTCATCCTCAAAAGAAGTCCCATAAAAGCCTGCATTCTCTCTGACAGAATCTATGCTCACGAAGAGATCCCCGGAAAGGACATCCTTCTCACAGTAGTCAAAAGTGATTATGTCGGTAAAATAGTCATGTCCGAGATACTTGATGTTGACATCGAGTATGTAGTTGTCCGAGCAGAAAATGATGTTGATATCACCAATTCTGCGCATCTCGCTCCCGGCAACGGTCTTGAGCCACCTGTTGTTCAACAGTTTTTGTTTAAAGACAAACTTGATGTCTTCGTTGAAATACCGAATCATAGATGAGAAAATTTAAGCAAATCTACTACTAAAGAGCGGACTTTGAAAACAGTATGGAGAAAAAAGATGCATAGAACAAAAAAGGAAAACAAAGTTCTACTCCAAAAATTGGAATTAAATCGAATTCTTTATATCTTTGGAGCGCAAAGTGAATATTTAAAGAAACTAATAAAATGGAAGTCAAGAAATCACCGAAAGCCGATCTGAACAACAAGAAACTGCTGTTCGCTGAAATCGGCTTTGTAATCGCTCTTCTCTTCGTCTATGCAGCGTTCGAATGGACAACAAAAGACAAGGAGGAGGCCACACTCGTCGCTGAGACGGTAGTCGTGGAGGAAGAGGAAATGGTACCTATCACACAGGAGACCCCTCCACCGCCACCAGAAGTCCCGAAAACAGTGGTCCTTTCCGACCAGATCGACATCGTTGACGACGATATCAAAGTCGAAGACAACATCCTCAACCTTGAAGACAATGATGATATCGGAGTTGAAATCATGGACTACGTTGAAGATGTAGCCGAAGAGGAAGTGGAGGAAGAGGCAATCCCGTTCCAGATCGTGGAAGTGAAGCCGACATTTCAGGGCGGTGACGCCAATACCTTCTCAAAGTGGGTTGCACAGAACCTCGTTTACCCTGAGATTGCAAAGGAGAACGGAGTCAGCGGACGAGTAATGCTCCAGTTCACTGTAAACCCTAACGGAACGATTTCAGACGTGAAGGTGCTCAGAGGTGTGGACGCATCTCTTGACAAGGAGGCCGTCCGTGTAGTTTCAAGCTCTCCAAAGTGGGAGCCGGGACGCCAGAGAGACCGTGCAGTCAAGGTAACCTACACATTCCCTGTTATCTTCCAGTTGAGATAATATCAAAAAAGACCATAAAAAGGCTGTCCCTCAAAAAGGATGGCCTTTTTTTGATTGACAACAGACTATGGACATACAAGAACAAAACAAAGCAATATTTGTCGGCATAATAAAGCAAGGAGACGATGAAAGTAAAGTGCTGGAGTATCTGGATGAACTCGAGTTTCTTGCCGAAACAGCCGGACTTGCAGGAGACAAGCAATTCATACAAAGAGTAGACAAACCCGAAAAAGCCACCTACATAAGAAGCGGTAAACTCGAGGAAATATCACAATACTGCGAGGAAAATGAAATCAAATATGTCATATTTGACGACGAACTCACAGGGATGCAGCAGCGCAACATAGAGAAAATCATCAAGACCTCAATAGTAATAGACCGCACAAGCCTGATCCTTGAAATATTCTCGCAAAGAGCCAAAACAGCTTATGCCAAGATGCAGGTGGAACTGGCAAGGTACAATTACATGCTTCCTCGTCTTGCTGGGATGTGGACACATCTGGAACGCCAGAGGGGCGGTGTCGGCATGCGCGGCGGAATGGGAGAAACCCAGATAGAGATAGACCGTCGAATCGTGAGGGAAAGGATAGCAAGACTCAAAGAGCAGCTGAAAAAGGTGGACAAACAGATGGCAACCCAGCGCAGCAACAGAGGACAGCTTGTCAGGCTTTCTCTAGTAGGATACACCAATGTCGGCAAATCAACATTGATGAATCTGCTTGCAAAATCAGACGTCTTCGCAGAAAACAAGTTGTTTGCAACCCTTGACACGACAGTAAGGAAAGTCGTCATAGGTAATCTGCCTTTCCTTCTGAGCGACACAGTAGGATTTATACGGAAACTCCCTACACAGCTCATAGAAGCCTTCAAGAGCACACTTGACGAGGTGCGCGAGGCAGATGTTCTGATACATGTGGTGGACATATCCCACCCGGATTATGAAGAGCAGATGGAAGTGGTGGAGAAAACTCTTAAGGACATATCAGCTTCAGATAAACCCATATTCGTCGTATTCAACAAGATAGACACTTACAAACACGAAGAGTACGATGAATTTTCGCTCCAGCCGAAGACCGACAGAAACCTCTCGCTCGAAGAAGTCAAGTACAAATGGATCAACGAGAAGAAAATCCCGTGCATATTCATCTCGGCACTGAAAAAGGAAGGTATAGACAAGCTAAAGGACGACATCTATAAGATGGTGGCAGAAATCCACGCAGGAAGATATCCGTTCAATAACTTCCTATGGTAAAAAAAGGGTGGCTTTTCAGGCCACCCTTAATTCTAAGCATAAGGAAAAACTAGTCGGAGAACTTCGCCTTGAGGAACTCACGATTGAGACGTGCAATGTGAGCCACGGTGATACCTTTAGGGCATTCAAGCTCACAAGCGCGGGTGTTGGTGCAGTTGCCGAATCCAAGTTCATCCATCTTCGCGACCATCGCTTTTGCCCTTTTTGCGGCCTCAGGACGGCCCTGAGGGAGAAGAGCAAGGGAACTTACCCTGGCAGCGACAAAGAGCATCGCAGAGCCGTTTTTGCAAGTCGCGACACATGCGCCGCAACCTACACATGCCGCAGCATCCATACTCTCCTCAGCCCTCTCATGAGAGATGAGGATATTGTTGGCATCCTGGGCAGAACCTGTCCTGACCGTGATGAAACCGCCTGCCTGAAGAATCTTGTCGAACGCTGTACGGTCCACAACAAGATCTTTGATCACAGGAAACGCAGCACTCCTCCAAGGCTCTACAGTAATCGTGGCCCCATCCTTGAAGTGCCTCATGAAAAGCTGGCAAGTCGTTACATGATCATCTGGACCGTGCGCACGACCGTCAATATAAAGGGAGCAGGCACCGCATATACCCTCACGGCAATCGTGATCGAAAGAGACAGGGCCGCTGCTCTGGCAACCGCGCTCGACAGCTACAGGGTCAGAACCCTCACGGATAAGCTGCTCGTTGAGAATATCAAGCATCTCAAGGAAAGAAGCATCTTCCTCAATGCCTGAAATATGATAAGTCTCGAAATGACCTTTAGCCTTGGCGTTCTTCTGACGCCATATCTTTAAATTGAATTCCATCTTAGATCAGTCTTTGTAATTTCTGGTGGCAACCTTGATGAACTCATACTTGAGCGGCTCCTTATGAAGTTCAGGTTCAACATCTTCGCCCTTGTATTCCCAGGCAGCTACATACATATAGTGCTCATCATCACGTTTGGCCTCGCCCTCCTCGGTCTGGCTTTCGATACGGAAATGACCGCCGCAGGACTCGTTCCTGTTAAGCGCATCACGGGCCATGAGTTCCCCTATCTCGAAGAAATCCTCAAGACGGAGAGCCTTCTCAAGTTCCTGATTGAATTCGTATTGGCTTCCAGGTACTTTCACATTTTTGTAGAAGTCATCCTTGAGCTCGGCAATCTCTTTGATAGCCTTCTTGAGACCTTCTGCGTCACGGGCCATACCGACATATTCCCACATGATGTTTCCAAGTTTCTTGTGGATAGAATCAACTGTCTTGGTGCCGTTGATTGCAAAAAGCCTGTCGATTCTTGCCTGAACTGACTTTTCAGTATCGATGAACTCCTGAGTGTTGACATCAGTCTTCGGTTCTGCGAACTTCTTGGAAAGGTAGTCTCCGATGGTCACAGGAAGAATGAAATAACCGTCAGCAAGTCCCTGCATGAGGGCTGATGCTCCGAGTCTATTTCCGCCGTGGTCAGAGAAGTTCGCCTCACCGATGGCATAAAGACCTGGTATGGTGGTCTGGAGATCATAGTCAACCCATATACCGCCCATTGTGTAGTGAATAGCCGGATAAATCATCATCGGCTCCTCCCAAGGAGATGAAGCTGTGATCTTCTCGTACATCTCAAAGAGGTTGCCATACCTCTCGGCAACTCTCTTGTGTCCGAGACGCTGGATGGCATCGGCAAAATCGAGGAACACGGCCTTACCTGTCTCATTGACACCAAAGCCTGCATCGCAACGCTCCTTGGCGGCGCGGGAAGCCACGTCACGAGGCACTAGGTTGCCGAATGCAGGGTAACGGCGCTCAAGATAGTAATCACGATCTTCTTCAGGAATCTGTGAGGCCTTTATCTCATGCTTGCGAAGCTTCTTGACATCCTCAAGTTTCTTCGGTACCCAGATGCGTCCGTCATTGCGCAGGGACTCGCTCATGAGGGTAAGTTTACACTGCTGATCTCCGTGCACCGGGATACATGTAGGGTGAATCTGGGCGAAGCAAGGGTTGGCGAAGTAAGCACCCTTCTTATAGCACTGGAGAGCGGCTGAACCGTTGCTGTTCATTGCGTTGGTAGAAAGGAAATACGTGTTACCATATCCTCCGGTGGCAATCACAACGGCATGGGCTCCGAACCTCTCAAGCTGACCGGTCACAAGGTTGCGGGCGATGATGCCTTTGGCCTGACCGTTTACAAGTACAAGATCCAGCATCTCATGGCGCGGATAAGACTTCACTGTGCCGGCAGCAATCTCCTTGTTGAGAGAAGCATAAGCGCCAAGAAGGAGCTGCTGTCCGGTTTGTCCCCTGGCATAGAAAGTACGGCTCACCTGCACACCGCCGAAAGAACGGTTGGCGAGATATCCGCCATATTCACGGGCAAAAGGAATGCCCTGAGCGACGCACTGGTCGATGATAGCTGCGCTGACCTCTGCAAGACGGTAGACGTTGGCTTCACGGCTGCGGTAGTCACCACCCTTGATGGTGTCGTAGAACAGACGATATACAGAGTCGTTGTCGTTTTGGTAGTTCTTCGCAGCATTGATACCTCCCTGCGCTGCTATTGAGTGCGCGCGACGCGGGGAGTCGCTGATACAGAAGATTTTGACATTGTAGCCAAGTTCACCGAGGGAAGCTGCTGCAGAAGCTCCACCCAAACCGGTGCCGACCACAATGATTTCAAGTTTTCTCTTGTTGTTGGGACTCACCAGATGGATCTCGGCCTTACGCTTCGTCCACTTGTTTTCAAGCGGTCCCTCAGGGATTTTGGAAATTAACTTGTCAGACATTGTACCTATTTATATATTGTTATCTCTTTTTAAAAAAGCGTGTTTTCATCCGACACTCCCCTATCCAGTCCTAAATGCCTGTAAGACAAATCTGTAGCGATTCTGCCTCGCTGGGTTCTCACTATAAATCCTTCCTTAATGAGGAAAGGTTCATAAACTTCCTCGAAAGTGCCCTGGTCCTCCCCTATCGCAGTAGCAATGGTGTTGGCTCCTACTGGTCCACCTTTGAAAGTGCAGATTATCGTGCGGAGAATCTTATTGTCTATGGAATCCAGACCTCTGGTGTCAATTCTGAGCTTGTCAAGGGCGAACTTGGCGATCGAAATGTCTATATGTCCGTCACCTTTGACTTGTGCGAAGTCACGCACCCTGCGCAGAAGCGAATTGGCAATCCTTGGCGTACCGCGGCTGCGGAGCGCTATCTCGGTGGCAGCATCCTCATCGATACCAACTTTGAGTATGGACGCGCTGCGCCTGATGATCCTCACAAGGTCGGACTTGTCATAGTACTCCAGACCGCAGTTGATTCCGAAACGTGCTCGGAGCGGCGCGGTAAGCAGGCCGGCACGTGTAGTTGCCCCGACCAGTGTAAACGGGTTAAGCGATATGCGCACCGATCTGGCACCTGGCCCCTTATCTATCATTATATCTATGACATAGTCTTCCATCGCGGAATAGAGATACTCCTCCACTTCTGGGGAAAGCCTGTGTATCTCATCGATGAAGAGGACATCGCCTTTGTCGAGAGAAGTGAGAAGGCCGGCAAGATCACCAGGGCGGTCAAGGACAGGTCCGGAAGTTATCTTTATGTTGACCCCCATCTCAGAGGCGATGATATGCGCAAGCGTAGTTTTACCGAGTCCCGGGGGACCGTGGAAGAGGGTGTGATCAAGCGCTTCACCACGCATTTTCGCGGCTTCTATATATACCCGCAGATTGGACACGATCTCACCCTGGCCGGTGAAATCCTCCAATTCGTGGGGCCTGATAATTCCCTCTAAATCCTTATCTTTGCCCTCGTTTGTATCGTGCGGGTCAAAATCCGACATTGCGAAAAATCAATACAGGATACAAATATAGTTCTTTTATTTATAAAACTTGTGTATTCTTAATGCTTGTTGATATTGTTGACAACTATATCAATCTTTTGAATATCAGTTTTTTGTATGGGTGTATAAAAGTTGAAAACCTTGTTGAACGGGTGTTTATCCCGATGTTGATAAGACGGCATATCCGGATTTCAACAATCCGGAAAGAGAAATCAACCGGATTTGCACAGGTTTTCAACAACTGTAAATGGTCAAATGTTGATAAGTACAAAATCTTGTCTCGAACTCAAGAAGAGACTTGAACAGGGCGGGGAAGACGTATTTTGCCGGGGGCTTTTTCTGTCCGCGCGTTGGATGGTGCTCTCCCAGGTGGCAAAGAGAGGTATGCATTTCATCATGCTGCCTGATATTGAGGCTGCTGAGTATTGCACTTCCGACCTTTATAATTTCATTGATGGGGACCGCGTGTTCTTCTTGCCGGAGTCGGGCAAAAGTGTGGAACGCAGCAATTATAAGTCTTCTCTTGCCGTGCAGCGTACGGCGGCGATAAGTTCCATATTGTCAGGAGGGGATGACCTGAAACTGATCGTGTCATATCCGGAGGCTGTAGCCGAGCTAGTACCGTCTGTTAAGGAAATATCCAGTTCTGTGATCAGCATCCGTAAATCAGAAGAAATCTCGCATGAGAAGATAGTGGAGATGCTTTCATCAGGCGGATTCGAAAGGGTGGATTTCGTATCAGCTCCCGGGCAGTATGCCATCCGTGGGGCGCTTGTGGACATATTCTCATATTCAAACAATTACCCGTACCGTATATCGTTCTGGGGGGATGAGGTCGAGAAGATCAACACCTTCGACTGCAATACCCAGCTTTCCACCGGAGAGGTGGACAAGGTTGACATAGTATCGGAACTCATGTCGTCAGGGAGCGAAAGCGGCCAAAGCGTGCTTGAACTCCTTCCTTCAGGGAGTGTGGTGTGGCTTGACTCTCCTGATATGTATTCCGGCAAGGAATTCTACTCTTTGACAGGAAAACACCGCCGAGTTTTCATCGATGCGCCTCTCGGCATGCAGAGTGATGATCCGGTAGTGTTCAACATAAGCCCGCAGCCGTCTTTCAACAAAAACTTTGAACTTCTTACCGAGGATATACGCTCGCGTATGGAGAGCGGCTACAAGGTTATGATATTTGGGGACAAGGAGTCTCAGCTGGACAGGATCCAGTCAATATTGTCACAGAACGGCGGCCTGATCCCCCGCTTCGTCAAGGGCAAGAACATCCACAACGGCTTCATAGATTCAGATGATAAGGTCTGCTGTTATTCAGACCATGAAATATTCGACCGTTTTCAGAGAGTCAGCCTCAGACGTACGGTCGAAAAGAGTGAACAGCTGACCATCAACGACCTGAACTCTTTCAATATAGGTGATTATGTGGTGCATATAGACCATGGTGTTGGTATTTTCGGAGGGCTTGTGCGCATGAAGGATGACAAGGGAAGGATGCGCGAAGTGGTGAAGATCACATATAAAGATGGTGATGTCGTCTTCGTTTCAGTTCACTCCCTCAACAAGATATCACGTTTCCGCTCTAGCGACGGAGAGCCGCCGCGAATCAGCAAACTGGGCTCCAAGACATGGGGGGCACTCAAGACGAGCGCAAAATCCAAAGTCAAGGACATAGCCAAGCAGCTTATACAGCTCTACGCCAAGCGCCGTTCATCCAAAGGATTCGCGTTCTCCCCTGATACCTATCTTCAGGAGGAGCTTGAGTCCTCATTCTTGTTCGAAGACACCCCTGATCAGGAGATAGCCACAGCTGCGGTCAAGCGTGACATGGAGGATGACTGTCCAATGGACAGGCTTGTCTGTGGGGATGTAGGATTCGGAAAGACAGAGATAGCCGTGCGGGCAGCGTTCAAGGCCGCCACGGACGGCAAACAGGTGGCGGTGCTCGTCCCTACGACCATCCTTTCACTCCAGCATTTCAACACTTTCAGACAGCGCCTGCAAAACCTACCGTGTACTATTGATTATGTCAGCCGTCTGCGTACTCCAAAAGAGATAGCCGACATCAAAAGGAGACTGGCTGCAGGGCAGATTGACATATTGATAGGTACACATAAGATACTCGGCAAAGAGTTTGAATTCAAGGATTTGGGGCTACTTATCATCGACGAGGAGCAGAAGTTCGGGGTCAGCGCCAAAGAGAAATTGCGTGAACTCAAACATTCAGTCGATACTCTGACACTCACCGCCACACCGATCCCTCGTACCTTGCAGTTCTCCCTGCTCGGAGCCAGGGATCTCAGCATCATCAACACTCCCCCGCCCAACAGGATCCCGGTGCAGACGGAGATCATCCTGTTCGATGAGAAAGAGATAAAGAGCATCATAAACTACGAACTCAACCGTGGCGGCCAGGTGTTCTTCCTGCACAACAAAGTGGAAGAGTTGCAGTCTATATACGAGATTCTTCACAGACTCGTGCCTGATATGAAGATATGTTTGGCTCATGGACAGATGGAGCCGTCCAAATTGGAGAAGATAATGCTTGACTTCATGCGTGGAGACTACGACATGATGTTGAGCACAACCATCATAGAAAACGGTCTAGATATCCCGAATGCCAACACGATCATAATCAACCAGGCACAGAATTTTGGACTCAGTGATCTCCATCAGCTGAGAGGTCGGGTGGGAAGGTCCAACAAAAAAGCCTTCTGCTACCTGATAGTGCCGCCTCTTGTCAGCATAACCGATGATGCACGCCGACGTCTGAAGGCAATAGAAGAGTTTTCTGATCTTGGAAGCGGGTTCAATATAGCGATGCAGGACCTCGACATCCGCGGGGCCGGCAATCTGCTGGGGGCGGAGCAGAGCGGTTTCATCACCGAGATGGGCTTTGAAACCTACCAGAAGATACTGGCGGAAGCCATGGAGGAACTCGGAGTGGAAACTGGCGTGAACTTGCGCAGTGAACGTAGCACTTTTGTGACCGAGTGTACGGTGGAGACAGACCAGCCGGCACATATCCCGGACTCATATCTGGACATAACGGCCGAGAAGATAAGAATTTACAGAGCTATTGACTCTATGTCTTCAGACAAGGAGATAGACAATTATGCCAAGCGACTCGAAGACCGTTTCGGTGTCCTGCCGGAAGAGGTCAAAAACCTTTTTCTTGTGGTCAAGATAAGGAACCGGGGTGCCGCTCTTGGATTTGAGAAGATAATAATCAAAAACGGTATCATGATCGGATTTTTCGTGTCAAATCCGATGTCCCCTTACTATAAGTCGGAAGTGTTTGAGAAGGTTATGGGCAGGATAAGTGCCATGGATGGGAAGGTGGAACTCAAGCAGGTAGAGAACAAACTGAAGATAGTTTCGCGTGGTGTGCCTTCTCTTGCTTCCGCTTTCAACATACTCAACAGTATCAGTTAAGTTTTTACTGATATAAGTACATGCAATATCTAAAAATGCTAAATTTGCAGGCTCAGGATTTTTGAACTATGGCCAATCTTCTGGTAGTTACAGGAAATACGGCTCTCAAGGCTGCTTGGTCTGATGGGGTCACCATCGGAAAGACTTTCCGTTATCAGGGTGAGAAGATGCTTGAATATCTGCTCTCTCTGATGGAGAAAGACAAGCCTGAAGTGCTTACCATAGCTTCAGTATACGATCTGTCTCCAGAAGAAGAATCTGTTCTGAGCAGACAGTGCGGGCATCTTGTCATTCTTGACAGTTCACACACACATTATCTTCTGAAGTATGACTTCCCTGAGTATTTGAGTCCGGACAGGGCTGCCGGGCTTGTGGCTGCGCGCTTTCTCTTCAAGGGGAAGAGTTGCACTGTATTTGATTTCGGCACGACTCTGACGATTGATTTCCTCGGGTCTGACGGACGTTATCTCGGCGGCAATGTATCTCCAGGATGTAGAACCAGATTCAAGGCTCTCAACCGTTATTCAAAGGCACTGCCGCTTGTGGATACGCCGCAGAACGTGTCTGCCGAAGGTTGTTCATTGCTCTCTTCTATCGAATCAGGTGTCATTTTGGGCATAATGTTTGAAATAGAGGGCTACATCAATTCCCGTCAGGACAATATAGTGATTTTTACAGGTGGGGACGCAATTTATTTTGCCAAGAAGATGAAAAACTCCATCTTTGTAGTCTGCAATCTTGAACTGATGGGGTTGGCCATCATTACGGAAGATTATGTCAGCAAGAACATTAAATAGACGGATATCTGCTTTTGTTCTCCTGCTGTGCGTCTCTTTTGTGGCGCACGGTCAGGCTAATAGCGGTTATTCCCCGTACTCCATTTTTGGTGTGGGGGATTTGAGCCGTCAGGGCACAGCCTACAACAGGACGATGGGCGGAGTCGGAGTGGCGACGAGGAGCAACAGGTTCATCAATATTCTCAACCCTGCTGCCGTGACTGCAAGAGATTCTCTTGCATTTATGGCTGATTTCTCTTTGTATGGCGACAATAAAGTATTTGCGCAGAATGATATAAAGTCTGTGAATAATACTTTCAATATCAATGACTGCGTGATTTCATTTCCTCTTTGGAACACATCAGCCATGATGCTCGGAATTTCTCCATACAGTGACACAGGTTTCGGTTACTCGTTTGACTATAGTGATCCTGATGTCATCGGACATACAGGGAATATCTCATATAGCGCCTCCGGAAGTGGAAGTATCTACAAACTGTTTACGGCCGCCGGTATCACTTTTTGGGATCGGCTTTCTGTGGGGGCAGAGATGGATTTCTATTTCGGAAATCTCACCAAGACTTTCGTCACGTCCATTTCTGATGCATCATACAACAGCATCAGTGGAAGTACATCACTTCAGGCAAGTGCTGTGGGAGGTAAATTCGGTCTTCAGTACGAGCAGCCGATAGGTACAAAGTCCAAACTTACTCTCGGTGCCACATACTCGACCGGTGCCGACATGAAAGGATATTACGAAGATGCCCGTTATTCTGTCGGTTATGCTGCTTCTGACACATTGTATTACAAGATGGACACTCTTGGAATGACCAGATCGGCGCGCATAGCTTCCGAGATTGGAGTCGGAGTGTCATTCAGATATGCGGACAAATGGATGCTGGCCTTTGATTACACAAGGTCAGACTGGCGCAATACAGGTGTGGAGAGCATCAGCGGATTTTCTGCAAGTTCACCGTTCGCCACTTCTCTTTCTGAAGCATATAGACTTGGATTTGAAATAGTTCCTAACAGAAACGATATACGTTACTACTTCAATAAAGTGGCATATCGGGCCGGTGCATACTACAAGAAAGAGAATTTCCTGCTCAATGGCAGGGCTATCTCATCCATGGGAATCACTCTCGGAGCCACGCTCCCGATATACCGATGGTACAACGGACTCACTCTCGGACTAGAACTCGGGCAGAGAGGCTCTCTTTCCGATGGTCTGATAAGGGAGAGATACTTCAGTTTCTCCGTGGGAGTGAACATTTTTGACATATGGTTCCAGAAACCGAGATACGAGTAAAACAATCACCAACAATAATGAAAAGAATAACACTTGCAATCCTGTCTTGTGCTGCGCTGGCTTTGTGTGGCACAGATGTTTTTGCCCAGGGAAAATGGGGTGCGGACAGTGCTGAATGTATCAAGTATATGTCCTATTACAAAGAGTACTACAAGCAGAAAGCTTACGATGAGGCTCTTCCGAACTGGAGGAAAGCCTATTCTCTTTGTCCTGCAACGGCAAGCCAGAACATGCTTATCGACGGCACTTCCCTTCTCAGGAGGCTTATAGCCAAGAATGCCGCAAATGCGGCATATAAGGATGCCCTTGTTGACTCACTCCTTACACTTCATGATATCAGGGCCCAGTATTATCCTAAGTATGCTGTGACAGCTCTCAACAACAAGGGTCTTGACATGTCGAAGTACTTGACATCTGATCCGCAGAAGCTTTATGACGGATACGAGGGGATCATAGCCAACAACAAGGAGCAGACAAAGGTGTCCATATTCCTTTTCGATCTTCAGGCTGCCATAGAACTCTTCCAGGCCGGAACTCTTGATGCCGAGACGGTCATCAACCTCTATCAGAGGAACAATGACTATATCGACAAGGCTCCTGTAAGGAACGATATCGAGGGTGAGCAGAACAACAATGTGAAAGCAGACATGGGTAACCTCTTCGCTGCGAGCAAGGTTGCCAGCTGTGATCATCTGCTTACAATCTATACTCCGCGTCTTGACGCCGATCCTGACAATCTCGACCTTGCTTCAAGCATCGTCAAGACCATGAGCATGGCTGAGGATTGTACTGACAATGATCTCTTCCTCAGGGCTGTCACGACAATGAATAAACTCAAGCCGTCAGCCAACTCTGCATACTACCTCTTCAAACTCCACTCAGCTAAGGGTGATACCAACGAGGCCATAACTTATATGGAAGAGGCTATCGCGAGCGAAGAGTCTGATGCTGCGACAGATACAGAATGGAAATATGAACTTGCCACATTCTGCTTCAAGAGCGGTCTCAATGCCAAGGCTGTAGAGTATGCTACCCAGGTGGCTGAGAGTTCTCAGGAACTTGCAGGCAAGGCTTACTTCCTCATTGGTACAGTGTGGGCGTCTACACGTTGCGGCGGCGATGAGATTTCCAGCCGTGCTCCGTTCTGGGTGGCTTGTGATTTCATGAACAAGGCCAAGAATGCTGACGCCACCCTTGCTGACAGTGCAAATGAGCACATCAGGCAGTACAGTTCTTACTTCCCTCAGGCAGCAGAGGCATTTATGTATGACATTACCAACGGACAGTCATATACTGTAGTCTGCGGAGGAATGCGTGCTACAACCACAGTCCGTACATCTAAGTAATACTTGGACTGTTCGACTATCAGATCAGTGAAATTACTGGCAGTCACATTTGTGGTTGCCAGTAATTTCGTTTCCTGCAGCAAGGGAATCGCCGAGGCTGAAAAACTTGACTTGAGTTCTGCTCCTGTCCAGAAAGTGCAGGATGTGTTTGCCGTGCAGACCAAGAACGGAGAGATGGAGATGAGGATGGAGGCCGGAGTACTTGAGAGGTATGACAAGGATGGAGTCAAGACAGACTTGTTCCCTGATGGTGTATCAGTATTCGGCTATAACGAGGAAGGATTTCTTGAATCGGTCATAGTGGCAGATGAAGCTGAGCATACAGTCCCTTCATCCGGTGATGAGATATGGAAGGCTTATGGAAATGTCATACTCCATAACGTCTTGAAACAGGAAACGATGGAGACTGATACCATATTTTGGGACAGCAGCAAGAAGGAGATATATACAGACTGCTATGTCAAAATGTACTCCAGAGACATGTTTGCTCAAGGGTATGGCATGCGCTCGGATGACAGGATGAGGAACGCAAAGTTGAACAGCCCGTTCAACGGCTATGTGGTGACTGTAAGGGATTCTACGGCTGTTATTATTGATTCTGTGAATTTTATTGGCCCGTTTCCAAAAAAATAGTTAAATTCGCAGCCCTATCGGAAAATTAAAAATTTAAGATAAAATGGCGGTACTTGAAAAAATACGCGTTAAGTTTGGCCTCGTGATCTCGATTATCATCGCGCTGGCCCTTCTCTCGTTCATTATCGATCCTGGAACTTTGGAGTCTGCATTGAACTCGATGTCATCAAAGTATGATGTCGGCAAGATTGCCGGCAAGAACATCTCATACAATGATTTTCAGGAAGATGTGGACAAATATACGGTAATCAATGAGATGCTTTCCGGCTCGTCCTCACAGAACGAGCAGACTCAGCGTCAGATAAGGAATGCCGCTTGGCAGGGTCTTCTTGACAAATACATGTTCGTCAAGAATGCCAAGGCGGCCGGGATATGCGTCGGCGAAGACGAGATGGTTTCTCTGGTTTCAGGCGAGACCCTCTCCCCTGTCATGGCTCAGAATCCTGTCTTCCTCGATGAGTCGGGCAATTTCTCTTCTGACATGCTCAAGGCATTTATCGACAATGTCAACAGCGACCAGTCGGGACAGCTCCGTACTTATTGGAACTATCTGCAGAACACTGTCTATAACCAGCAATACTATCTTAAGTATGGCGCTCTCTTCAATGCCAGCAATATCGAGAACGCTCTTCAGCTTAAGATGGACGTTGCTGCCGGCAATACGACAGCTGATGTAGACTGGTGCCTTGCTTACTACCCTATGACCAAGGATTCTACCATCACTGTAAGCTCCGACGAGATCCGCAAGTACTACAACGACCACAAGAAGTTCTTCAGGCAGAACGCCAGCAGGGACATTGAATACGTCGTATTCGAGGTTGTTCCTTCTGCGGAGGACGTAGCGCAGACCAGCGAGGCCATGGATGCCGCATATCAGGAATTTGCGACTACAGACAATATGAAGACTTTCCTTCTGAAAAATTCAGAACGTCAGCTCTCTACATATTGGTATAAGGCGGGCGAACTCAATACGATCAACAGTGAACTCAACGCACAGATATTCGCTGGCGACAAAGTTTCACAGATTGTCAAGTCAGGCGACACTTTCTATGCAGCCCGTGAGATGGACAGCAAGATGCTCCCTGATTCAGTGTATGTAAAGCACATCCTTCTCGTAGGAGCAAACGCAAAGCATACTGCCGACAGTCTCGTGAGTGTACTCGGCAAGAGCGGTGCTAACTTTTCCAACCTTGCTTCTCTCTATTCAGAGGACAAGGGTTCCGCCGCAGACGGTGAGCTTGGAAGCATCGGTTGGATGACTCAGACTTATATGATTCCAGGCATGGAGTCAGTCATAGAGGCTCAGGTAGGCAAGCCTTTCGTTCTCACTACCCAGTACGGTACTCACGTGGTTCTGGTATCTCAGAAGACCAAGCCTGTGGCGAAGAAACAGGTTGCCATCCTCGAGAAGACAGCCCTTGCAAGCAAGGAGACTTTCAACAAGTATTATGCTGAAGCCAACACTTTCGCCACGCTTGCAAACGGTTCTTATGAAGGTTACAAGAAGGCAGTCGACTCCACCAAAGTATATTCACATTCTCTCAATGTGACTGAGGCTACTTCCTCTTATGGCGCGGTGGATCAGGCTAAGGAAGTGACCCGTTGGATATTTGACAACAAGGCAGGTAAAGCTTCCAACATCATCACTGTCAACAACAACTTCTTCTTCATCGCTGCAGTAAAGGATGTCCACAAGGAGGGCTACGCTTCTTTGAAGCAGGCAGCTCCTGTCATCAACGAAAGGCTCTATGCAGAGAAGGTTCAGTCTAAGAAACTTTCCGAAGTTGCTGCTAAAGTTAAAGGTCTTACAAGCATTGATGCTGTGGCTGATGCTCTTGGGGTTACAGTTGACCGCAATGAAGGTCTCTCATTGTCTTCCACGAGTGTGGATCCTGCTGTTCTCGGTGCTGCTTCTGTAGCTAAGGACGGCGCTGTATACGGCCCTGTGCCTGGCTCTATGGGAGTCTATGTCCTGAGCGTGAACAATCGTCAGACAGGCAGCTTCTATACGGAGGATGATGCCAAGAACCTCAATTCTCAGAAAGGTCAGTATCTCTCGCAGATGATCATAGCCGTGATGTCCGAGTACGACAACGTCAAGGACAACCGCGAGAGGTTCTATTAATAGATAGTCATAGATATCAAGAAGCCGGCAGGAATCACTTCCTGCCGGCTTCTTTTATGCGATTGTTTCTGCGGCGTTATTTCGCGATGGTCTCGCGCATGTCGGTGTCCGCCTGGATGTTCTTCATGCGGTAGTAGTCCATGATGCCGAGGTTGCCGTTGCGGAAAGCTTCTGCCATGGCCAGCGGCACTTCTGATTCTGCCTCTATTACCTTGGCGCGTGCCTCCTGGGCCTTGGCTTTCATCTCCTGCTCCAGGGCTACCGCCATTGCCCTGCGCTCCTCTGCGCGCGCCTGTGCGATGTTTTTGTCCGCATCTGCCTGATCCATTTGCAGCACTGCTCCGATGTTCTTGCCCACATCTATGTCTGCGATGTCGATGGAGAGGATCTCGTAGGCCGTGCCGGCATCGAGGCCCTTGTTGAGCACGAGTTTGGAGATGCTGTCAGGGTTCTCGAGTACGGACTTGTGTGACTCGGATGAGCCGATGCTGCTCACTATGCCTTCTCCGACTCTGGCGAGGATGGTCTCCTCACCCGCACCGCCGACGAGCTGCTTGATGTTGGCGCGCACTGTCACGCGTGCCTTGGCTATGAGCTGGATCCCGTCCTTGGCGACAGCCGTCACAGGCGGGGTGTTGATGACTTTGGGATTGACGGACATCTGCACCGCCTCCAGCACATCACGGCCTGCGAGGTCGATGGCTGAGGCCATCTTGAAATCCAGGGCGATGTTGGCCTTGTTGGCCGAGATCAGCGCCATGATGACTTTCGGCACATTGCCTTTGGCGAGGTAGTGGGCTTCCAGTTCGTTGACTTTCAGTGTGAGTCCGGCCTTGGTGCCTGTGATCATGGCCATCACTATGGTGTGCGGGTTGACACCTCTCCAACGCATCAGAACCAGTTGAAGAAGAGATACATACACACCAGAGAGAACGGCCTGAAACCACAGTGCCACCGGGAAGAACCACAGGATGATGATGAGCGACACGATGACGATTGCCGCCAGAAGGATAGGATTCATTTATTGTTGTGTTAAAGGTTTTACAATCACTTGGTTGTCCTCTATGGTCACTATTTCCAGAGGAGTTCCTGCGGCGATCATGGAATTGTCTGAACTCTTGACTTCGCAGACGACATCACCGAAACGTCCTGTGCCCATGGGAGCGAGCCTTGTCTGTGCCGTCCCCCGGTCGTGGGGGTGCAGGGAGGAAGATTCATCGTTGACCTTGGAAGTGACTTCGGTCTTGAGTTCAAATCTTTTCCATGTCTTGGCTCTCAGAGCCATGCATATTGATACAACCAGCAGGATGAGCACCAGGACCAGCACAGTCCATCCAGAACCTGAGCCGATGTATACAAATGTGTACCAGCACGCCGCGCACAGTGATGCGAGACTTAATATTCCACCGATGCCGACTCCCGGTACGAGAAGCAATTCAACGAGCATGAAGAGTATGCCCGCAAAGATCAGAGCTGCCGTTATCCACCACATGATTACGAGTTTTTTGTTGTTTTGCAAATATACAAAAAGCTGACACAAAGTTTCTTTCTTTTGAGAAAAATACTAACTTTGCGAACTATTTCGGATAATTTTTTAAAGACCATATTTATGCAAAGTAAAGGTGCTATCAGATTTGTGGCTATCTGCCTCATTCTCGCCTGCCTTTGGCAGCTCTCATTCACACTCGTGACGAGCATCTGCACAAAGAAGGCCAACGCCGCTGCCGACAAGGCTGTGGCGGAGATGCAGAAATCTGCCGCATTCGCAGAAGTTCCGGACGTGGACAAGGCCTACTACCTTGACTCCATCAGGAAGATAGAGGCCCGTCGCTATACGGACTCCATCTCCACGGAGAAAATCTATTTCGGCTACACATTCAAGAGTGTACAGAATCAGGAGATCAATCTTGGCCTCGACCTGAAGGGCGGTATGAACGTCATGCTTCAGGTGCAGCTCGAGGATCTTGTCAAGGCTCTTGCCGGCAACAATACCGCTCCTGAATTCCAGAAGGCTATAGCCCTTGCCAAAGAGCGCAGCGTCAACTCCCAGCTCGATTTCATTTCCCTCTTCGCCGAGGCATGGAAAGAGGTTGGCGGTGGCCAGAGGCTGGCACAGATTTTCGGCACCTACGAGATGCGTGACCGCATCAAGCCGGAGTCTACGGACGATCAGGTGATCAGCGTCATCCGCGAGGAGTCCGAGAGCGCCGTAGCCAACTCGTTCAACGTGCTGCGTAACCGTATCGACCGTTTCGGTGTGACCCAGCCTTCTATCCAGAGACTTGGCAACACAGGCCGCATACTCGTCGAACTCCCTGGCGTAAAGGAGCCTGAGCGTGTCCGCAAGCTGCTCCAGGGTACGGCATCCCTTGAGTTCTGGACAACGTATGCCAGCCAGGAGATAGCCCCTTACCTTGAGGAAGCCAATTCCGTGCTCGCCCAGACACTCAGCGCCGAAGAAGAGGTGGTGGACGAAGCCACAGAGAGTGCTGAATCAGATGACCTCGTGGCCCAGGAGATCAAAGCTCAGGGCGGAGAGGCTGACAATGCCAATGTAGAGGCCTACAAGAAGGCCAATCCTCTCTTTGCGGTACTTTCCCCGTCACAGTTCCGTGACAACGCCTGCATCGGTCTTGCTGCCGCAGCAGACACGGCTCTCATCAACCAGTACCTCCACATGCCGGAGATCGCGGCCCTCTTCCCGGCCGAGTTCCGCCCTATGTGGTCTGTGAAGCCGACTTCTTATATCCAGAACAGCAACATCTACGAGCTTGTGGCCATCAAGGCCTCATCCCGTGACGGCAAGGCTCCGCTCGACGGAGGAGTTGTGACCAACGCCCGCGTGGAGTATGACAACCGCCGCGGCGGCGAGCCTGGAGTTTCCATGACCATGAACGCCGAGGGCGCCAACACCTGGGCACGTCTTACCAAGGAGAACATCGGCCGTCAGGTTGCCATTGTTCTTGACGGTACCGTATATTCTTATCCTACCGTGCAGACCGAGATCACTGGAGGTTCATCTTCAATCACCGGACACTTCACCATCGAGGAGGCTACCGACCTTGCCAACGTGCTCAACTCCGGTAAGCTTCCGGCTCCTGCCACCATCGTACAGGAGCAGGTTGTAGGTCCTTCCCTCGGTGCGGCTTCCATCCACGCCGGTCTCGTTTCGTTCATCATCGCCTTCTGCCTCGTGCTCCTTTACATGGTGCTCTTCTACAAGGGTGCCGGACTCGTGGCTGATGTCGCTCTGCTTACCAACGTCGTGCTTCTCTTCGGTACTCTGTCCGCATTCGGTGCTGTGCTTACCCTGCCGGGTATCGCAGGTCTCGTGTTGACCATGGGTATGGCGGTGGATGCCAACGTGATTATCTACGAGCGTATAAAGGAGGAACTGAAAGCCGGCAAGGGCCTTGGAAAGGCAGTCCAGGACGGTTATTCCAACGCCTACTCCGCCATCATCGACGGTCAGGTGACCACCCTCCTCACCGGTCTCGTGCTCTTCTTCTTCGGATCAGGCCCTATCAAGGGCTTCGCGACGACCCTTATCATTGGTATCATCACTTCTGTGCTCACCTCCATCTTCATCACGCGCCTCATCTTCGATGACCGCATCAATGCAGGCAAGAGCATCAGTTTCGAGACGAAGTTCACCAGAAACTTCCTCAAGAACACCAAGATCAACTTCCTTTCAGGCAAGAAATGGTCTTACACCATCTCCGGTGCCCTTATCGTGATTGCGATCGCTTCCATGTGCTTCAAGGGCTTCACCTATGGTGTAGACTTCACAGGTGGCCGTACCTATGTCGTACGCTTCGACAAGCCGGTGACAGCTGAGGAGGTCCGTCAGGCGACCAACAAAGTATTTGAGGCCGCTGCTGCCAAGGATGACAATGTGAGCGGAGCTTCAGTGGAAGTCAAGCAGTTCGGTGGAGACAGCCAGATGAAGATCACAACCTCTTACAAGTTCAAGGACGAGTCTTCGGCGGTTGACACCGAGATCGAGGGTATGCTCTATGAGTCACTCAAGAGCTTCTATTCTGGAGATCTGACACTCTCCGAGTTCACTTCGACGCTTGACAACCCTAACGGTATCATATCTTCCGACAAGGTAGGCGCTTCCATCGCCAACGACATCAAGCGCAACGCTCTCATCTCCATCATCCTTGCGCTCATCGTGATATTCGGTTATATCGCGATCCGCTTCAAGGGCTGGACCTGGGGTCTTGGCGGTGTGGTATCTCTTGCCCATACTTCCATCATCGTCATCGGCTTCTTCTCCCTGTTCAGCGGAATCCTGCCGTTCAACCTTGATGTTGACCAGACCTTCATCGCGGCCATCCTGACCATCATCGGATACGCCATCAACGACAATGTGGTCATATTCGACCGTATCCGTGAGAACCTCGGCCTGCATCCAAACGAGGACTTCAAGGAGACTGTGAACAAGTCACTCAACGCGACCCTCACCCGTACGGTCAACACCTCAGTGTCCACCCTCCTGCCTATGCTCGCCATCGCGATCTTCGGCGGAGAGTCCATCAGAGGTCTGTCAGTGGCCCTCTGCCTCGGTATCTGCATCGGTACTTACGCCTCAATCATGATCGGTACTCCTATCATGTACGACGCCACGATGCGCGCCCGCAAGAAGGCCGCTGTCAAGAAGTAATTTTTTCTGAATATCAAAAGCGTCCGGCCTCTTCAAAGGTCGGACGTTTTGCGTATATTTGCGGCATGTCTTTCGTACACCTGCACGTCCATACACAATACTCCATCCTCGACGGGATGAGTGATATAAAGAAACTGTTCACCCGTGCCGAGGAGCTTGGCATGCCCGGCCTTGCCATAACGGATCATGGCAACATGTACGGTGTCAAGGACTTCAAAGACGTGGCGGCGAAGTTCCCCTCCGTAAAGCCGGTCATAGGCTGCGAGATCTATGTGACGCAGCACTACGATCACCACCTCAAGGACAACGAGCATCGCAAGTACTATCACCTCATCCTTCTGGCCAAGAACTACGACGGCTACCGCAACCTGATGAAGATCGTCTCCACCGGGCATATAGAAGGCATGTACTACAACAAGCCCAGGGTGAGCCATGAAGTGGTGGAGAAATACCATGAGGGGTTGATATGCTGCTCAGCCTGCATGGCGGGGGAGATACCCCGCGGGATACTGGCCGGCGACTCTGAAGGCGTGGACAAGGCCATCGAGTGGCACAAGAGGGTATTCGGAGAGGATTATTATCTCGAGGTGATGCTTCACAAGACCGAGGTGCCCGGGATGTCGCTTGACCTGTATGAGCGTCAGAAGGAGTATTGCACGCAGATCTTCGCCCTTGCGGAGAAGCATGGAGTCAAGGTCGTGGCCACCAATGACGTGCACTTTGTGCGCAAAGAAGACGGCCCGGCACATGACAGGCTGATATGCCTTACCACCAATGCTTCAATAGACGACCCTAAGAGACTGCGTTACACGCAGCAGGAATACCTCAAGAGCGAGGAGGAGATGTCCGCGCTTTTCCCTGACCATCCGGAGGCGCTTGCCAACACCATGGAGATCCTGGACAAGGTGGAGAACTATGCCATAGACCGCGGGCATGTGCTTCCTAAGTTCCAGATAGAGCAGAGCTTCCTTGACAATATCGACTTCTATTTCGACAAGTACGCCGACATCATAGAAAACGGCAAATACGAGATCGTCAAGGACCATGACGGACGTGAGGTCAGCCGCAGCTACAGAGGCGACGAATTCTGCCGTTCTGTGGCCTTTCTGTGCCATCTGACGTACGAGGGCGCGCGAGAACGCTACGGTGAGACCCTCACCAAGGAGCAGAGCGACCGCATCCACTTCGAGCTGATGACCATCTCCTATATGGGTTTCCCGGACTACTTCCTCATAGTCCAGGACTTCATCAACTGGGGACGGCGCAACGGCGTGTCGGTGGGGCCGGGACGAGGCTCCGCTGCCGGTTCATGTGTGGCTTATTGTCTTCATATCACCAACCTTGACCCTATCCGCTACGATCTCCTCTTCGAGCGTTTCCTCAATCCGGAGCGAATATCCATGCCGGATATCGATGTGGACTTCGATGATGCCGGGCGCTACCGTGTGATCCAGTATGTGCAGGAGCACTACGGCGCCGACCACATATCTCATGTAATCACTTTCGGCACCCTGGCCGCCAAGCTTGCGGTCAAGGACGTGGCCCGCATATCCAACCTGCCGCTTCCGGAGTCCAACCGCCTCACGAAGATGATACCCGACAAGCCGATAGTGGTCAAAGAGAACGGGGAAGACAAGGAGTACAAGCCTACACTTGCCAACAGTGTAAAATATATCAAAGAACTCAAGAACGAGTACGAGAACGGCGATCCTCTGGTCAAGGAGGTGCTCAACTACGCCCTCCAGCTGGAAGGGTGCATCCGCCAGACGGGTATCCATGCCTGTGCGATGATCATCGGCCGCGGCAACCTCACAGACTACATCCCGATCTCTCTGGGCACCGACAAAGCCACGGGGCAGGAAGTATGGGTGAGCCAGTACGAGGGCACGAAGATCGAGGACGTGGGCATGCTCAAGATGGACTTCCTAGGCCTCAAGACCCTCTCCATCATCGATCGCTGCCTCGCTCTTGTCAAGAAGAGATTCGGGGACGAGATAGACATAGAGAAGATACCGATAGACGATCCGGCTGTATTTGATCTCTATTCGCGGGGTGACACCAAGAGCATATTCCAGTTCGAATCCGGAGGCATGAAGGAGTGGCTCATCAAGTTGCACCCGGAGCGCTTCGAGGATCTCATCGCCATGAACGCCCTCTACCGTCCGGGCCCTATGGATTATATCCCCAACTTTGTGGCCGGAAAGAACGACCCGTCCAAGATCACCTACGATCTCCCCGACATGGAGGAGTACCTCAAGGAAACCTACGGTGTCACGGTCTACCAGGAGCAGGTGATGCGCCTGTCGCAGAAACTCGCGGGATTCTCCAAGGGCAAGGCGGACAAGCTCCGCAAGGCGATGGGAAAGAAGAAAAAGGACGTGCTGGATTCGCTCAAGGCGTCTTTCATGGACGGAGCACTTGCCAAAGGCTACCCGCAGCAGACTCTGGAGAAGATCTGGAAGGACTGGGAGGCTTTCGCCAAATACGCGTTCAACAAGTCGCACGCCACCTGCTACGCCTGGGTAAGCTACCAGACCGCATGGCTCAAGGCCCACTATCCATCTGAATTCCAGGCCTCCAACCTCACCCAGAATACGGCCAATATGGAAGAGATGAAGGAGATCATGGCCGACTGCCGCAAGAGCGGGATCAAGGTGCTCAGCCCTGATGTCAACGAGTCCGAGGCACAGTTTTCCGTAAATAAGCAGGGTGATGTCCGTTTTGGCTTGAGCGGCCTCAAGGGGTTCGGGGACAATGTGGTCGAAGCCATAATCAACGAGAGGGAAGCAAACGGGCTGTTTGCCGACCTCTACGACTTTGTGGAGAGGATGTCCGCCGTGCTCAACAGGCGTTCTCTTGAGACTCTTATCTATGCCGGGGCCATGGATTCATTCGGTCTGAAACGTTCCCAGTATTTCCAGACAGGCAAGAGCGGGGAGTTCTTCATAGACGAACTGATGCGCTATGCAACTCTCTACCGCAATGATGAGATGGACAGCGCTTCGTCCCTTTTCGGAGATATTGAGGAGCTCAAGCCAGTGCGTCCTGAAGCTCCCGTGTCCGTGGGGGAGGAGGACGTCCTCGCAGTGCTCCAGAAAGAGAAGGAGTTTGTGGGAATGTACCTTTCAGCGCACCCTCTGGACCGGTATCGCTTCGAGATAGAGAATTTTGCCAGTTGTCAACTTTCGCAGCTCGATTCTGTGATAGATGAATGCGAGTCTCAGCACACGACAAGACGGGTCTGTGTAGCCGGGATAGTGACGGACATGAAGACCATCACCACCAAGAGCGGATCACCAGGGGCGAAGGTGACTCTTGAGGACTTCGACGGCAATTACGAGTTCGCCCTCTTCGGCAAGGACTATCAGGCGTTCATGCCTTTCATGCAGCCGCATACCCAGCTCTTCATCGACGGCTCCGTGGAAGAGAGGTATTTCATCAAGCCTGAGGAGCGTGCAGCCGGCAAGTCTTCACCATACACGTTCAAATTCAAGAACGTGACGCTTCTTGGCAATGTCAGCGAGGACATGGTCACGGAGTTCGTGCTCCATATCGACTCCTCCCGTCTCAGTCAGGACTTCCGCAAGCAGCTGGTCAAGCTGCTTAAGGAATCCAAGGGCAAGATTCCTCTCATCATCAATCTCAAGGACGACACAAGCGGATACAAGATCGACTTCCGCTCCAAGAAGTTCTCCGTCAGTGTCGGCCAGCCTCTCATCGATGCGGTGAACCGCATGCAGATTACCTACAGTTTCAGCAGGAAACAGTCCTGATCAGCCGATATACCGGTTGCTGTCTTTGATGAGGCCGCAGATGGTGACGTTGAGCGAGGAGGCGTCGCGGAGAAGAGTGCCGATGTCCAGATGCAGGCGGAAGCGCCAGTGGTGGTGCGGGTCTGCCGGTTCGTTGATCCTCTCCTCATTGCGGTTCGGACGGCGGAGCCTCCCGTCAAGCGCGAGCCAGTCCTGAAGTGGGAAGATGGCCAGCATGGACGGGGAGTTGAGAAATTCCCACAGCATGTTGCGCACTTCCCATGGTTGCGGATCGGTGCTGCACTGCATGCGCAGGGTCGGCATGTCGTGGCTGGAGGTGGCGCAGACGCTCAGCTGTCCCCACTCGCCTTCGTTTTCCATGCCGCGCATCTTCAGGGACAGAATCCTTTCGTGAGCCATGACTCCCGGTACGCAGGACGGTACCATGCCGAGGTCTTCTCCGCAGGCGAGCATGCCTGTAGCACCGAGCAGCTCCGGCAGTTTCTTCTCTGCGTTGCGGCGCCAGAAGTCATCGTTGCGGTGGAAGAAGAAGTCGTTGTACAGGGCTCCGAACTTCTCCTGCTGCCACTGCGGCAGTCCCTGTGAGGCCGGATTGATGAGCGGCTGGTATTTTCCCGGATTGCGCGGATCTTCGTGGAAGAGGCCCTCGACAGGGAGGTGCATGGCGTGAATCTCTTCAAGAGAGTAGGGTAGGGCCGGATTGAAGTGCCCGTAGAGGCCGCTTTTCTTGTCTGCCGGTATTTCCCATATCCTGAAGAATCCGAGAATGTGGTCTATGCGGAAAGCATCGAAATACCTTGCCATCTTGCGCAGGCGGGATTTCCACCAGGCATAGTCGTCCTTTGCCATTTCGTCCCAGTTGTATGTCGGGAAACCCCAGTTCTGCCCGTCGCGGCTGAAATAGTCGGGCGGTGCTCCGGCCGTGGAGTCAAGGTTGAAGAGTTCAGGATGCCAGTATGCCTCGGCGCTGTCGGCGCTGACTCCGATAGGGAGGTCTCCCTTGAGGGCGATGCCCTTGCTGCGCGCATATTTCGCCTCGGCGTAGAACTGCTTGTCAAGATGCCACTGCATCCAGCAGTAGTATTCTTCTTCAAGGGAATCCCTCTTGGCGCAGAACTTCGCATATTCCGGCAGCCATGATTCGTTTTCCTTTACGAAAGCCATGAAGGAAGGGGTCTGCATGTCTTTCTCTCCTCGGGCCTCGAAAGCTTTGCGGATGTGTTTCATCTTGGCTTCGAAGACCCTCGGATAGTCGATTTCCGGCAGGGCGTTCAGCGCTGCCTGCTGTCTTTTGAATTCGGCGTTCTCCTTGATTCCGAGGCTCTGCAGGTGCATGTACATCGGGTTCAGGGCAAATGACGACACCGGACTGTAGGGGTAGGAGTCCTCCCAGCCGCCCTTGCGGGTGGTGTCGTTGACCGGCAGAAGCTGGAGGATGCATTGTCCGGTGGACGCGGCCCAGTCTATGAGTTTATGCAGGTCGCGGAATTCGCCGATGCCGAAATCGTCTTCGCTTCGCAGGGAGAACACCGGTATGGCGGTGCCGGCGCCGCGGAATCCGGGACGGTCGAACATGCCGGCCTGATGTTCCCTCGGGAAAGGGCATCCCGGAATCGGGCAGTCGATCCAACTGTCATCTATTTCCTTGGCGAGTTTGGCGCTGTGGTGTTTCCATTCCGTGCGCCAGATGAGCCCGGAGCGCATGACGACATAACTGTAGTCCTTGAGCATGGCGGCTGTGCAATGCTTGACGGTGACATGCCAGATGGCGCCGTCGCTCCATTCCATGGGATATTTTTCTTCTCCGAGGATGAGGGTGAGGCTGTCTCCCCACTCTGTCCAGTACTTGATCTTGAATGTGACCTGCATAAACTCTAAAATAGGTTCAAATTTATAGTTTTCTGAAAGATATTCCAAACCCGCCGCCCGGGGCCATCTTGACATGGAGATTGTCAGAGGCTCCGACCTGTTTCCTGCTTATGACATAGGCCTGCGGGTTGGTAAGGTAGTGGGCATCGTCGGCATCGGCGTATACAGTGGCTTCAAAACGGCCCTCTCCGAGGAATCCGAGAGGGATGTCGAACTCACGCGCCTGCTCGTCCGTGACTCCGCCGCAGAACCACTGCCCGTCTTTCTTGGCTTTCCTGGCCACGATGACATAGTCTCCCGGCTCGGCGAAGAGGTAGCGGCTCTCGCTCCAGTCCACCGCCACGTCCTTGATGAATTGGAAGGCGTCCATGAAGCGGGAGTAGTGCTCTGGGGTGTCGGCTGCCATCTGAAGAGGGGAGTACATGGTGAGGTAGAGGCCGAGCTGGTTGGCGATGGTGGCGTTGACGTGGGAGTCGTTGCCGCACCATTCCTTGAGATTCTGCTCGAAGATGCCCGGGGTGAAGTCCATGGGGCCGCCGTTGAGGCGTGTGAACGGCAGTATGGTCACATGCTTTGGCGTGGTGCCTCCGAAGGCCTGGTATTCCGTGCCGCGGGCGGATTCGTTGCCTATGAGGTTGGGGTACGTCCTGCAGAGTCCTGTAGGGCGTACGGCCTCGTGTGCATTGACCATGATATTGTGCTTTGCGGCCTCGGTGACGGCATAGAGGTAGTGGTTCACCATCCATTGTCCGTAGTGGTGCTCGCCGCGCGGGAGGATGTCTCCCACGTATCCCGATTTCACGGCGTTGTAGCCGTACTTGTCCATCAGGTTGTAGGCAGCTTCGAGGTGACGCTCGTAGTTGCGCACTGAGCTTGATGTCTCGTGGTGCATCATGAGCCTTATGCCTTTGCTGCGGGCGTATTCGTTGAGCGCCTTGATGTCGAAGTCCGGGTATGGGGTGACGAAGTCGAAGACGTAGTCTTTGCTGCAGTTGGCCCAGTCCTCCCAGCCGACATTCCATCCTTCCACGAGCAGTGCGTCGAAGCCGTTTTCCGCCGCGAAGTCGATGTAGCGGCGGACATTGGTGTTGTTGGCGCTGTGGCGTCCGTTAGGTTTGGCTGAATTGTAGTCGAAACTGTCAAGTTTGACGGAAGGGACATCGGTGTAGGACCAACTGCCCTTGCCGGCTATCATCTCCCACCATACGCCCATGTATTTGACCGGTTTTATCCAGCTGACGTCCTCGTAGGCACATGGTTCGTTGAGATTGAGCACGAGGCGGCTGGCAAGCTGCTTCTCGGCTGATTCGGCCACCTGGACTGTCCTCCACGGGGTTGTGCACGGGGTCTGCATGTAGCCTTTCCATCCTTGTGCGTCCGGGGTGAGGAAGGAGCGGAGCTTGTGCGTCCTGCCGTCCACGAGCAGATGCATGCACGGGTAGTCTACCAGGGCCGCTTCGTGGATGTTGATGTAAAGCCCGTCATCGGTCTTCATCTGCAGGGAGGTCTGCACTCCTGAGGTGCTGAAGAGGGTCTGTGAGCTGTTGCCGCACACCTGCTCTTTGAAACGTGAGCTGATCTCGGACAGGCGGCACTCGCCGTACTCGTATTCCTGGGTGTCATAGTCTCCAGGAATCCACCAGCTCATGTGGTCACCGGCCATGGCGAACTCGGTGAGTTCTTCCTTGATGACGAAATATACCATGGGTTGCCCGTCGGGGAACTCGTATCTGAATCCGAGTCCGTCATCGAAGAGGCGGAAGCGCACATCCATCCTGCGTCCGCTTTCTTTCTGACGCAGACTGACAAGGAGTTCGTTGTAGTGGTTGCGTATGCTTGATTCTTCGCCCCATACCGGTTCCCAAGTCTCGTCCAGACTGTCACGTCTGCTGGATACAAGCTCGAAGTCCCTGTCCATGAAGTATCCCGGGAGGGCGTCGGTCTTGCTGATGTCGTCTCCCGTGATGTCTATCTTCTCGGCTTTCACCGTGCCGCGCATCTCGAAGCCCAGACGGCTCGGGAGCACTACATCCTTGCCGTCCTTCTGCAGGGAGTACATCGGGATGCCGTCTTCAATGGAGAAAGACAGGTGGAGAGTCCCGTCCGGTGAGTCCAATGCTTCACTCTCGGCGAATTTGCTTACAGGTGCGGAGCAGGCGCCGGCGAGGCAGGCTGCCGCGAAGAGGTATTTCAGTCTGTTCATTTGAATTCTATGATTAAGCTTGATTTGGCTGGCACTTGACAGTTCTCGGGATGGAATTCGCTGCCGTCCATTATGTTGCGTCCCTGCCCCTTGAGGGATGAGGTGATCTCCGCATAATCTGCCCAAGGGATGATGCGTGGGGTGCTGTTGTTGTTGAGGTACACGAATACGGCTTCGTCCCCGGTGTATCGGAAGAAGGCGTAGGTGTTGTCACGGCTGAGGAAATGCAGAGTCTTGCCGTGGTGCACGGCATCGGAGGTCTTTCTCCATTGGAAGAGTGTGCTCACGTAGTCGTGCAGGTCTTTGGAGACGGGATCGGACTCCCAGTCCAGGGGAAACATCACCCTGAGGCCTCCGTGGCCCTGGGAGAGGTCATCCGAGACGGCCATCATCTCGTCTCCGGCGAAAATTTGAGGAAACCCGCGCACCGTGGCCATGAGGCTCATCACGAGTTTCAGTTTTGCGGGGTCTTTGCGGACCACGTCCCCTATGCGGTCGGTGTCGTGGTTGCCGGGGAACACCATCATATTGTCCGGGTCGGTGATGTAGAAGTCATTGGCCATGGAGTCGTAGACTTTGGTGATGCCGTTGTCCCAGTCTTCCTTGTCGGTGTTGATGCTGGAGCGGACGGCATCCATCAGGCAGAAGTCCATTATCGACGGGAGATGCGAGTTGAACCCGTCCCTGTTGGGGTTGTCAGCCTGCCAGTAGGCGACCTGCGGCACGTTGGACGACCACACCTCGCCTACGATGTTGTAGTCCGGGTATTCATTCATCAGGGCCTTGCACCACTCGGACATCGGTTCTTTCTCGTTGTACGGGTAGGTGTCCACCCTGAGCCCGTCAAGGTCGGCCCATTCTGTCCACCAGACGGCCCACTGCTTGAAATATTGCAGGAGATAAGGGTTGTCGAGGTTCATGTCCACCATGCTGGTGTCAAACCAGCCGCCGACCATGTTCTCATGGTCGAGTTTCGAGCAGTACGGGTCGTTCTGGGCCGAGAACGCGCAGTTGGAATGGGTGTATTCCGGCCACTGGTGCACCCAGTCCCGGAACGGGAGATCCTCCATCCACCAGTGGGCGTCTCCGCAGTGGTTGGTCACTATGTCCATGATCATCCCGAGGCCTCTGGAATGGGCCTCGCGGACGAGTTCGCGGTATTTGAAGTTGCTGCCGAAGCGCGGGTCTATCTTGTAGTAGTCGGTGCAGGCGTAGCCGTGGTATGAGCTCGACGGCTCGTCGTCCTCAAGGAGGGGTGTGCACCAGATGCCCGTCATACCGAGGCCGGAGATGTAGTCCAGCTGGTCTATTATGCCCTGTATGTCGCCCCCGTGCCTGCCGAAGAAGGCTTTGCTGTCGGCTTTTTCCGTGGTGAGAGGGGAGTTGTCGTTGGTCTTGTCGGAGTTGACGAAGCGGTCCGGCATTATCAGGTAGATGGCGTCGGATGTACCGAACCCGCGCCGCTGCGCCGAGCCTTCACGGCGTTCGAGGATATCGTAGGGGACGCGGAATCTGTCCCCCTCCCGGCTGAACACCAGCCACCTTCTTCCCGGGGCGGCATCGGCGGCGATCTCAATGTCCACGAAAAGATAATCCGGACTTTCGGCCTTGTGGATTTCTTTGATGTTGACTCCGTTGCTCTCTTCGAGGCTGAGATTGTAGTTTGAGATGTCATCCCCGTTGACCATGAGCTGGAGAGGGGTGCGCATCCCGGTCCACCAGCATGGCGGCTCCAGATGGGAGATGCGGTCGCTTCCGCTGCTGATGCTCCATTTCCACGGGGCTTCGAGCTGCACGCTCACGGTGACGCTGTCGTCTCCCAGAGTCCTTGAGAAGACGAAAGTGTTGCCTTCTGTGGAGAGCAGTTCATACTTTCCCTCACCTGCGTAAAGTGAAGGATGGTTGTGCCTGAGGGTGTTGAGATAACGGTAGAATTCGGTAAATGAGTTGGTCTTCCAGTCGGGGATCGGGTCTTTCTCGAAGAACTCGAAACGGTGGTCGTAGCCTATCTCCTGGCCGGTGTAGATCAATGGCTGCGAAGAGGGGAGAGTCCAGCAGAGCACGGCCATGGCCTGCCAGGCGTCTCCCATGCGCTCGAACTCTGTCCCGGACCAGGAGTTCTCGTCGTGGTTGGAGGTGAAACTGAGCCTCATGGCATCGGAGGGGTAGTTGCCGGCATTCCAGTCGATGTAGGCTTTGAGGCTGTCGGCATCGGCCTTGCCCTGTGCTATGTTGTTGAGCATGTGGTGCAGTTTCCAGGCATATGTGGCATCGAATCCGGCGGCGTGCAGCCAGGTTTCCTCTCCCTCTGCGAGGAAATACAACTTGCGGGAGCAGCTCTCCCTGAGGCGGCTGATGACAGGTTTCCAGAAATCTTCCGGCACCTTGTAGGCCACGTCGCAGCGGAAGCCGTCCACTCCGCGGTCTATCCAGAACTGCATGCTCTTCTCCATCTCCCGGCGCATGTCGGAGTTGGCATAGTTGAGCTTTGCGATGTCGGTCCAGTCATATTCCACTATGGTGTTGCCGTTTTTGTCGCGCACATACCAGTCCGGGTCTTTTTCCGTGACCCACGGGTGGTCCGGGGCCGTGTGGTTGGCCACCCAGTCGAGAATCACCTTGAGCCCGAGAGAGTGCGCCTTGTCGAGGAAGGCGTCGAAGTCCTGGAGCGTGCCGAACTCCGGGTTGATGTCGCAGTAGTCACGTACAGCATAATATGAGCCGAGACTGCCCTTGCGGCCCTTCTCCCCGATAGGATACGGCGGCATCACCCATACGATGTCCACCCCGAGGTCTTTGATGGAGGCCAGATGTCCCGCCGCTGCGGCAAAGGTCCCCTCCGGAGTCATCTGACGGACGTTGAGTTCGTATACCGTCGCGTCCGCAGGATAGGCGGAATCCGTCTCCGGGGCTTTCCTGTCCGTGCAGGAGAATGCGAGGACGGCTGTGGCAAGTAAAAGGAATATGCGTTTCATTGTCTTGGTGTTTATTGTCATTGCAGGAACATGGCTGAAGAATATGCTCCGAGACTGAGTCTTTCCCCTTTGACGGAGGCGCTGCCGTTGGAGCCGATCATGTTGTCAAGTTTGTCTGAGGAGAAAGTGATATTGACAAGGCCCGGGCCGAAGTTGTGCACCACGAGGATGCGCTGCCCGTCGTATTCGCGGTACCATGCCGCAGCGGAAGGGTTTGCCGCGGCGGCCGGGCAGTATTCGAAGCTGCCTTTGGCCAGGGCTTTGTAGCGGTCACGGAGTTCTCCGAATTTGCGGTAGAGGGAGAGTACGGACCCGCTGTCCTGCTCCTGCTTCTCCACGGAGATTTCGCCGGTCAGCATCGAGTTGTCAATCTTGCCCGTGAGCCTTGCGGATGCGAGTCCCGAGCCGTCCGAGGTCCACATTATAGGAGTGCGCACAAATTCGTCTCCGCCTGACTTGCTTCCCCAGTAGCCGAGTTCCTCGCCCTGATAGATATATGGCTGTCCTCCGGCGGTCAGGAGCACCGCGCCGGCGAGCTTCATCTTGCTGCGGTCCCTGCCGAGGTCGTTGCCTGCCCTGTCCTCATCGTGGTTGGAGAGCTTTGTGGCTTCGATGTAGTCGGGCCTGTATTTGGCGTATTGTGAGGTGAATCCCTGGATGTCGCCCACGAAAGAGCCGCCGCGCCCGCTGTTGATGGCATCCTTGAGTGTCCACCAGAAACTGAATTCAAAAAAGGCCGGCAGGCCCTTATAGTATGGGGCCACTTCGGAGGCGGCGCTGAAATGTTCCCCGACCATGTAGAAGTCGCCGCTGCCGCCTGAAGCCTTGTAGGTCGCGTTGCAGTGGTCGTAGAATTTCTTGAGAAATATCGGATTCTCGTCCGAGCGGGCGTTGTGGTAGATGTGCTTGACAGCATCCAGGCGGAACCCGTCCACGCCGAGCCTTATCCACTTGTCGGCAGACTCGCATACTGCCTTGAAAGGCCCGGATTCCTCGCAGCTGGAGGCCGGGCCGTAGTTGAGGTCGGCGAACCAGTCTGTCCAGAAGTGCGAGTGGTACATGGTGGAGCCTGTCCCTGCGGGAAACCACTGCCCCCGGTCATAACCGGCACCGCCCTCTGTGGAGATCATGGCTATCTTCCCGTCCCTTATGTCTTCCTGCGGGCTGTCGGAGAATATGTACCAGTCCCGGAATCTGCTGTCCGGGCCGGACTTGGCGTCCAGAAACCACTGGTGGTCTCTGGACGTGTGGTTGAGCACGTAGTCTAAGTAGATCTTGATTCCTTTGGCGTGGGCCGCGTCCAGCAGGGATTTGAAATCCTCTTCGCTTCCGAAATCCGGGTCGATGCTCGAGTAGTCGAGCACGTCATATCCGTGATAAGATGCCGCTTTGTGGATGGGCGAGAGCCACAGGGCCTGCACCCCCATCTGCTTGAGGTAGTCAAGCCTCTGCTCTATGCCTTTGAAATCTCCGCAGCCGTCAGAGTCGCTGTCCGCAAAAGAATAGACGAGGATCTGGTAGCTGATGCCGGACTCTCCGGTCCTGTCCGGAATCTGCGGGACGGGCGGCTCCACTGGAGCGGCGCCTTTCTTGTCGCAGCCCGCGAAGAGAAGAGAGAGCGCAAGCAGAAGAGCAAGGGAAAAACGGAATCTTATCATGGTGTAAAGATAATAAAATCAGATGCATCCGGGTTATCGGCCCGGACGCATCCGAAAAAAGAAAACTATTTGCTGTCGGCTGTCGGTTCTTCCTTGCCGAACATCTTCTCGTTGAACTCAAGGGTTCCCTTGTTGAGGTCGAGGTAGACGCGGTACTTGCCAGGGGCGAGCTTTATGTTGTCGCCTCCCTCCTTGCCGTCCACGCCCCAGTTGAGGGCCCAGTCGGAGTCGGCGCGGAGCTTGACTTCCTCGTCCTGGGTCGTCTCGAGGTCGGCCCAGAAGCGGACATAGTCTTTGTTGTAGTTCATCTCTATGTCCGGGGTGCCTCCCCATCCGTTGATGGTGCCCACGATGCCTATGCTGTTGATGCCCCACTCTTTGGTGAGTACGAGCGTCTTGCGGTCAAATGAGAACATGTAGAAGCGCTTGCTGTAGCAGACTATGTTCTTGGAGTTGCTTCCGGTGACAAGCTGTATCGTGCCGGCTTCAGCCTCCTCGCCGCTGTCGGCAGAGCCCCAGTTGGTGGCGTCGTCCCATGAGCCGACTCCGGTGAACTTGATGCCCTCGGAGGCCTTGCTGCCGAAGTCGATCACTCCGGTGTATTTCACCCCGTCCTTGCTGTAGTTGTACAGGAACTGGCTCTTGTCATGCGACCAGTCGCAGTAGGAGCCCTGCACCCAGATGTGCTCATAGGCATCCTTGTCGAGAACGTTCTGGTTGTAAGGCACGAACGCGGCAGAGACGATGTTGGAATACGACACGGTTTTTTCAATCGCCGAGTTCTTGTCGTTGGTCATGAAGCCTGAGAGCCTCAGGTAGAGGGTGAATGACTCTCCTGGCTGTCCTTCAAGGTTGAGGATGAGGCTGTTGAGCGCTGACTGTTTGATGGTGATCTTTCCGTCAGCTATGGTGGCCCCTACTTTTTCAACCTTGTCGAAAGACTCGGATGATGAGGCGTAGAGGGTGTAGGTGTCGGAGGCGGACAGTCCGAAATCGGCCTTGCCGAATTCTATGGTCACGTCAGCTCCGTCGGCGGAGAGGCTGATGCCGCTGACATTGCCCAGCGTCGGCGCGACGACCTTGTCCGGGTTGTATGTGGCAAGTTCTTCACTCTGCGTGCATGAGACGGCGCAGAGACCGGCGAAAAGTGCCAAAGTGCTGTATATAAACTTTTTCATTGTATTCTAATATCCAGGGTTCTGTTTGAGGTTGCCATTGGCGTTGACATCTCCCGCTGTGAGAGGGAAGAGGTTGAAGTGATCGTCTACCGCCTTGCCTTCCCTGACTCCGCCCTTGAACTCCCAAAGGTATTTGTCAGATGTGAAGAGGCCGAAACGGATGAGATCCTGACGACGGAAGCCCTCGTAGTAGAGCTCGCGGGCGCGCTCGTCGATGATGTTGTCAAGGGTGAGGGTGAGAGAGCCAACTCCGGCCCTTGAGCGTACGGCGTTGAGGTACTCCTGTCCCAAAGCCTTGTCGGCGGCTCCGCGGGCTGCGCACTCGGCATACATGAGGTATGCGTCAGCGCTGCGGAATACAGGCCAGTCAGTGTCCACGAAGCCGGCGTTCTGGGCCGCGCTTCCGTCATGGTTGATGTTGAGGAACTTCATGGACTTCCAGCCGTTTGACCAGCTGTCAGACTCTCGGCGGAGAGCATCGATATACTGCTCGTACTGAGGATCTTTGAAGAATGTGGCGCGTGCATCGCCGTCCTCGAACTTGCTGGTGAATGCTCCTGTCAGCGAGAGTCCGCCCCATCCGGAGCTGATGCCGATAGCGGAAGCGTCCATAGGCTTCTTTGCGCCGGTGCTTGCGAAGATCAGGAAGTTGGTGCAGCCGTAGGAGCGGGTCAGGATGCCGTCCTGCTCGACGGCGAAGATGATCTCGTCACCACTATATGTGGTGTTGGCTGTCCAGAGGTGGTTGTCAGCGCAGAAGAGCTCCTGCCATGCGCTGTACTTGCCGCTGCTCGTGGTGTGCAGAGGGTATTCGCTGATGATCTGCTGGCATACTTTTGCGGCGTCCTCATATCTCGGGGTTCCGGCCCATACCTCGGCGTTGAGGTAGAGTTTGGCGAGGATCATCTGCACGAGTCCCTTGTCGCAGCGGCCGTATTCGTTCTTGCCCGGCTCGGCGAGGTCGGTCCCGTTCAGCAGGTCAAGAGCTTCTGTCTCCATCCAGGCGAAAAGGTCCGGACGTGAGATCTGCTGAGGCCCGGTGGAGCCTACGGAGTCGTTCTCGGTGGAGAAAGGCACGTTGCCGAACATGTCGATGGCGTGGTAGTAGCTGAAGAGCCTGAGCGCACGAGCCTCGGCTATATACGCAGCTTTGAGGTCATATCCGCTGATCTCCGTGGCGTTGGAGCGGCGGATGAACTCGTTGCAGAGGCTTATCTGGAAGAAGATGCGGTAGTACATCGACAGCACGAACTCGTTGGAGGAGTTCCAGGTCAGGTTGTGGACATCGAAGAGGTTGCCGTCGTTCCAACAGCATGTGGCCACATCGGTGGTGAGTTCCTGCATGTTGAACAGGGCTCTCATGTATTGTCCGTATCCGCCGTCCACGCCCTCGATGTCAGGGTCGCTGTCCGGACCGTCGGATGCCGAGCAGGAAAGTCCCTGATAGCATTTGGAGAGCAGGGCAGTGAACGCGTCCTGGCTGTTGAGGACATCCTCCGGAAGGACGGTGTTGGGGTCGATCGGCGTGACGTTGAGGTCGTCGACGCAGGAGGAGGCGAGGCCTCCCGTCAGACAGGCCGCAAGGGCCAGAGATATTATCTTTATCTTTTTCATTGTTTTCGATGATTAGAAGTTGAACTTGACACCAAGTATCCAGGTGCGTGGCCTCGGGTACATGTTGTTGTCAATGCCGGAGAAGATTTCCGGGTCGATGCCGTCGTAGCCGGTGAGGCAGGCGACGTTCTGCACAGTGGCGAAGACGTTGAAACTCATCGGGACAGCCTTTCCCTTGTTGAGGCTGAAGCTGCGGCTCAGGGTGATGTTGTCGATCTTCAGGAATGAGGCGTCCTGCACATAGAGGTCGGAGAAATACTGGCCGAAGCTGGCAAAATTGTGGCTCTGCGCGGTGTGGTAGCGGTTGCTGACGAAGCCGTTGGCCCAGAGGTCGGTGAGCAGGTCGCAGTCGGACTCCACGTTGTTGTAGACATAGTTGCCGACATTGGCGTGTGCGCTCATGGCGAGAGTCCACTCCTTGTAAGAGAGGGAGGTGTTGAATCCGAATGTCCAGTCCGGAGCGGCCTTTTTATAGCAGTACTTGTCGGCTGTGTTGATCTTGCCGTCCCCGTTGCGGTCCACGTATGCTCCTTCGATAGGGTTGCCGTCGGTGTCGTACACCTGCTGGTATACGAAGAAAGAGTTCGGGGCGTGTCCGGTCTGGTGCACCTGGATGGTGTTACCGGTGCCTCCGGAGATGCCGCCCGTGGTGATGCCGTAGTAGTCGGCGCGCTCGTCATCGGTGGTGAGCTTGGTGATGACTGTCTTGTTGTAGGATGCGTTGAAGCCGAGGGTCCAGCTCCAGTCGCGTGTCTGGACAGGGATGGCGTTGATTTCGAACTCCAAACCCTTGTTGGTCAGGTTTCCGATGTTGGCGTCAAGATAGTTGGACAGGTTGGCCCCGGCAGCCACAGGTGTGCGGTTGAGCAGGTCCTTGGTGTCGCGCTTGTACAGATCGACGCTTCCGCTGATGCGGTCGGAGAGGAAGCCGTAGTCAACACCGACATTGTAGGTCGTGGTGGTCTCCCATTTCAGGTCGGCGTTGTATCCGAGCGGGGTGATAGGGATGAGCATGGTCTGGCCGAAGTGGTACATCGACTGGTTGGTGTTGTACTTGTATGAGGCCAGGGTAGGGTAGTCGCCGGACTGGAGATCCTGCTGTCCGGTCTGTCCATAGCTGAGGCGGAGCTTGAGGGCCGAGAGGATGTCGCTGTCGCGGACGAAGTCCTCTTTGCCGAAGTTGTAGCTGGCGGCCACGGAAGGGAAGAGACCCCACTTGTTGTTGGAGAAACGTGAGGTTCCGTCGTTGCGGAGGGTCGCTGTGAGCAGGAGCCTTTCGTCCCAGCTGTAGTTGACCCTGCCGAAGAATGACACGAGGAAGTACTCTGTCTTGAATGTGTTAGGGTTGCTCAGGTAGTAGCTTGCATCGCTCGGGAGAGTGCCGTCCGCCTTGTAGGCCACGTTGAAGGTCTCGTTGTAGAAGTGCTGCCATGAGTAACCCGCCATGGCGTTGAAGCTGTGCTTGCCCAGCTGCTTGCTGTACTGGGCGTAGAACTCGAGGGTCTTGTCGATCTTCTTCTGGCTGTAGTCGGAGTGCGATCCGGAGCCTGACTGCTGCTTGGCGTGGAAAGACTGCTCAGAGCCAGGGGTGATGTCCACGGTGCCGTTGGATTTCGACCAGTCCAGACCGAGGTTGAGGTTGAGCTGGAGGTCTTCGAGTCCGTGCACCTTATAGTTGAACTGCGCGTTGCCGATGAAGCGCTTGGCGTTGGAGATGTCTTTCTTGTCGTTGAGCAGCGCGACAGGGTTCTGTATGGCCATGGTGTTGGCGTTGTCGATGGTAGGGGTGCCCTTGCCGTTGTTCCACCAGAACAGGCCGTTGAGCCCGTTCTCGCTGCTGTCGTAGACAGGCTGGGTCGGGTCCATCTTGACGGCGTTGCCGATGGCGTCCTGGTTTGCGAAGCGGTTGTCCATGTTCATCCCCTTGCCGTTGAGGTTGACGGTGAGGTGCTCGTCAAAGAGGGTCGGGGTGAGGTTGAGGGCGAGGGTCTCGCGTTTGAAGCTGGATGTCTTGAGGGTACCGTCCTGGTTGTGGTAGCCGAGCGATACGCGGAACGGCATGCTGAACAGCCGTGACCCCCCCCACTTTACCTGACAGGGCCACGTTGCCGTCAAGGCTCTTTCCGAGCTGGAAGATCTCTTTCTGCCAGTCGGTGTTCTCGCTTCCGAGCGCCTTGTAGGCCTCGCCCTGATCGCCGAGGTACCACTTCATGATCTCGCGCATGCCGTCCCCGTCAAGCACGTCTACATACTTGGTGTTCTGGCTGACGGACACCGTGGCATCCGCGCTGACGTGCAGTCCCTTGGTCCTGGAGCCTTTCTTGGTCGTGATCATGATGACGCCGTTGGATGCCCTCGAACCGTAGATGGCGGTGGCGGAGGCGTCCTTGAGGACGGTGAAGGTCTCGATGTCGTTGGGGTTGATGGAAGCGAGCGCATCGGATACGCCGCTGATGGCGGTCTCGGACAGAGGCAGGCCGTCCACCACCACCAGAGGGTTGTTGTTGGCCTTGAGGGATGAGCCGCCGCGGATGCGGATAGTGCTGCTGGAGCCCGGGGCTCCGTCCCCTGCGGTCACTACCACGCCGGCGGTCTTGCCCTGGAGCAGGTCGGCCGGGGATGTGATGACGCCCTTGTTGAGCTGATCGGCCTTGACAGCCGAAACGGAGCCGGTCATGTCGCTCTTGCGGACTGTGCCGTAGCCGATCACGACGACTTCGTCGATGAATTCGCTGTCTTCCTTAAGGACGATCCTGGCGGGAAGCTGGGAAGCCTTGAATGTGAGGGTGGTGTATCCGATGCAGCTGACCTCCACCGTGGCGGAGGCTGAGGATACTTTCAGGCTGAAATTGCCGTCCAGATCTGTGGTTGTGCCTGTGGAGGTGCCAGGTTCCATCACCGTGGCCCCCACGACCGGCCCTGCCTGGTCGGCAACTGTGCCCTTGACCTCGTATCCGCCGCTCTGGGCCGATACGTTGGCGGACATCACCGCGCTGATGGCGGCTGCCGCAAGGAGAGTTAGGATTCTTTTCATTTGATATTGAATGGTTAGTTACTAGAGTTGTGTTCTTTTACGAGAGCTGTGGCCGCGCATCCGCAGATGAGCAGCGCCCCTGCGATTATCAGCATGTTGGCCTGCACCCCGCCGACGAGCCTCAATATGCAGCCTCCCAGGGCGGCGGCCGCGATCTGCGGCAGGCAGATGGTGCAGTTGAAAAGGCCCAGATAGCTTCCGAGGTGTTCCCCGGAGAGCGAGTTGGTCAGCAGGGTGAACGGTATCGCGAGCATCGCGGCCCAGGCGGCCCCGATGAGCAGGTATGAGCCGAGAAGCAGGTACTGGTCATGGACGAACGCCACGGAGATGAACCCTGCAGCCCCGATGAGCAGGCTGACGGCGTAGGCGGTCTTGAGCGAGCGGAACCTCGGGATGACGAGGGCCCAGATGATGGAGCCCACAGCCTGCACGGCAAACGCCACCCCTATCCAGTTGCCGGCAGCCTGATAGCCCGGCGACGAAGGGTCGGTGCTGTCCCAGCAGTTGCGGGCCACGGCTCCGTTGGAGTAGGTCCACATGTACATGAACGCCGCCCAGCAGAAAAACTGCACCAGCCCCACGGTCCAGAATGTCTTCGGGGCATGGAGCAGCAGCTGCACGAGCCCTGTGCCGGACGCGTCCTGCTTCTGCGGGTCAATCCCGTGGAAACTGGCATACTCCGCTGGAGACATCTCCTTGACTTTCAGGAAAGTGAACAACACGCAGGCGATCAATATCAGCGCCCCGCAGTAGAAACTCCATATCACGGACGGCGGTATCTGCCCTTTCGGGGCCGTGTTGGCTATGCCTATCCAGGTGAAGAAAATAGGGAAGAGGTAGCCGACCAGACTGCCTGCGTTGCAGAGCAGTGACTGTATGGAATAGGCTTGAGCTTTCTGGGACTCGTCCACCATGTCGCCCACCATCATCTTGAACGGCTGCATCGCGACATTGATTGATGTATCAAGGAAAATCAGGGAGAACAGGCCGAACCACATCGCCCCGTTGAGCCCCAGGAACACACGGGCGGAGAAATCCAGGTTCCCGGCATTGGGAAGCAGTGCCATCACTGCCACTGCCGTCACCGCCCCGGCGAGCAGGTACGGTTTGCGCCGTCCCATCCTGCACCATGTCCTGTCGGACCACTTTCCGATCAGCGGCTGGACGATCATGCCCATCAGCGGGGGCAGTATCCAGAAGAAGCTGAGCTGGTGCGGATCGGCTCCGAGGGTGGCGAAAATCCTGCTTATGTTGGCGCTCTGGAGAGCATAGGCTATCTGGACTCCGAAAAAACCGAAGCTCAGGTTCCACATCTGCCAGAAACTTAATTTACGCTGTTGCATTATAGTGTCATTATCATGTTGGTGAGCAAATAAACGAATAATTATATTTTCAAGAAAGACGGTGGAGACGAATTGCGCGGATTTCGGGATGAGCGGTTGTATTTTGAAGATTTATAGTTACCTTCACGGTGATTATTATGATTATTTCGAAAAACAGCTGGTTGATACACGTCTTTGCCGCCCTCCACGCATTGGTGTCATTTGTCTGCTACGCCACTGGCATTGCGGATGATCTGATGTTGACCCTGCTCACGATGTTCATGATCGTGATGCTGTGCCTGAGACGCAGGGTGAGCATGCCTTTCATGGCGATAGCCGTGATCCTCGTCAACATTGTGGGCTTCGGTGTCGGGATGGGGCTCGCCTCGCTGCTATCTCTGATTTCTCTCCCTGTCACTGTGGTGCATCCTCTTTCCACGTTGATCTGTACTGAGATTCTGGGCTGGAGCACTGAACTGTGCGCCTCGCGCTTCGGATCCAGAGGCCCCGGTGCCGGCGACGGGCGCAACCTGCGCTGGCTTCTGTTTGCTTTTGTGCTGATCATCATCGTGCGCCTCATATTGATGTTCGCCGTGTCCGGCTTCCAGGGACCGCGCACTTTCATGATAGAGATCCTTCTCGATTATATATTCAGCTGCGTGATCATCGTATGGGTGGCCGAGTACGCCATCCGTTCCAGGGAGCAGGCCGAAAAGGAGGCGGAGAAAGCTAACCTGGCCCTGTTCCGCTACATGAAGCTCAAGCAGCAGGTCAACCCCCACTTTCTCTTCAACTCCCTCAATGTGCTGGACTGCCTGATACAGGAGCAGTCGCCCTCCGAGGCGAGCCGATACACCCACAAACTTGCCGAGATCTACAGGTATATGCTCAGGCACGAGGAGGAGACTCTGGTGAGCCTGAGGGAGGAGATGGTCTTCGTGGAGGACTATGTCGGGCTTCTCAAGGTCCGTTTCCCGGAGGGCTTTGTCCTGGAGGTCGATATCCCGGAGCACTGCCTGTCGGGAAGGGTTGTTCCGTGCAGTGTCCAGCTTCTTATCGAGAACGCGTTCAAGCACAATGCCGTCAGCGTCCAGTCCCCTCTTCGCATCTTGGTGGTGGCGGACGAGACCGCTGTGACGGTGACAAACAATATATGCCCCAAACTCTCCGGCACTGACTCCACCGGTCTGGGACTGAAGTATCTGCGCAGGCAGTATGAGGACATTTCCGGCAGGGCCGTCAAGGTCGAGTCGGAATCTGGACTATATTCGGTAAAACTCCCTTTGTTATGACAGTTCTGATAGTTGAAGACGAAGCCATGGCGCGCACCCGGCTTGCGCGTAAGATAGAGACCCTGTTCCCGGGGCTGAGCATCGTGGGCATGACGGACTCCGTGATGTCAACGCTGAGCTGGCTTGATGCCAATCCCTCGCCTGACATCATATTCATGGATGTGGAACTCTCTGACGGCAACTGTTTCGAGATATTCCGTCAGCGCAAAATATCCTCGCAGGTCATCATGACGACGGCTTATGATTCGTACGCCATCAAGGCTTTCGAGGCCGGGAGCATCGACTATCTGCTCAAGCCTTATGACAATTCCGCTTTGGAAAGGGCAGTCGGGAGATGCCGGGAGCGGGCGGCTTCTCCGGGGGCTGGCGACATAGGCGCACTGCTGTCCCGGCTTGGGTTAGGGGAGAAGAAGCAGTACCGCGAGCGCGTGATAGTCAAGATAGGGGAGAGGATCATTCCGGTGCGGATATCGGATGTGGCATGCTTTTTCTCCGAGGGCAAGTCCAATTGCCTGATGACTGCCGATGGCCGCAAGTATGTGATAGATATGACGATAGATTCTCTTGACGGGGAGCTCGACCCGGAGATGTTTTTCCGGGTGTCCCGGGGCTGCATTGTCTCGCGCGGGGCTGTGAAAAGCGTCACCAGGCTGGGAAATTCCCGTCTCGGGATATTCATGGAGCCTGCCCCGCCTGTGGAGCTGACCGTCTCGCGTGCCAGGGTCGATGATTTCCTCTCCTGGCTGGAATAGTCACTTGATATAAGACAGGAATTCGCTGCGCACCCGGGCGCTTGTCCGGAATGCTCCGGTCAGACAGGTGGTGGTCATCACGCCGCTCTTGCGCGAGCCGCGCCCCTCCTTGCACAGATGCCGTCCTTTCATCATCAGGGCCATTCCTCGTGGCGGGTTCTCATCTCCGAGGGCCTTGGTGAGCATGTCCACGACATCGTGTACGAGCCTCTCCTGCACCTGTAGGCGGGAGGAGCAATAGTCCACTACGCGGCCTATCTTGGAGAGTCCCAGGATGCGTCCCTTGGGGTTGGGAAGATAGGCGAACCAGTATTCTCCGAAAAAACTGCGGCAGTGGTGCTCGCATACAGAGTAGAAAGTGCCGCTGTCCACCACCATGTCATCGTATATGATGCCGTCCTGACCGTTGGGAAAAGTCGTGATGAGCGGAGCCTCTGCCGGGTCGTAGCCCCGGAAAATCTCCTTGAACATCCGGAGCATCCTGTCTGGAGTGCCCTGTAGACCGACCCTGTCCGGGTCTTCTCCTATATATTCCAGCAGTTCACGGATGTCCTGCCGGGCCTGTTCTTCTGTGATCATTGACCGTCTTGGATAATAACGGCCCAAAATTCGGCATAAAAATCAAGATTGTCAACCGGGCGCTGTGTGAAACGCTTGTTTTGGCAGGCATGTCCCGGTACAGAATCGGGCAGGGGCTGCCCGGAATCGGAACACCTGCGAAATATTATAATATTTTTTGAATCAATTTCAAAAATAATATAATAATTTGCGATTTTGTGGGATTTTCGGTATCTTGGCCTCACGAAGAATCGACATAGCATGATAAAAAGAACTATTGAGCCCGAAATCACAGACGAACTGGGCAAAGGGAAAGCCATAATCATACTTGGAGCGCGCCAAGTCGGGAAAACGACGCTCTTGAATGATTTGTTCAAAGACAGAGAACAAGTCCTTTTTCTCAATGGAGATGAGGCGGATGTGCAGGCTCTTTTCGAAAAATCATCATCCACCGGATTGAGGGCTGTCATAGGTGACAAGAAAACAATCATAATCGATGAAGCTCAGCGAATTACGGATATTGGCCTGAAGTTGAAACTCATCATAGACAATATTCCGGGTGTTCAGGTCATTGCGACCGGGAGCTCATCGTTCGAGCTTGCCAACAAAATCAACGAACCGCTGACCGGAAGGAAATGGGAACACAAAATGTTTCCGCTGTCTTTCAGTGAACTGGTCGGGTACAATGGATTGTTGGAAGAAAAAAGATTGCTCTCTCATCGTCTGGTTTATGGGTCATACCCGGATGTTGTCATGAATGAAGGACATGAAAAAAAGATTCTCAGAGAACTGTCAGAAGACTATCTTTATAAGGACATCCTTGCATTTGACAAGATAAAAAAGTCTGACAAACTTGTGAAATTGCTGCGGGCCCTGGCCTTTCAGGCCGGCTCGCAAGTCTCCTACAATGAGATAGGACAGATTTGTGGACTGTCAAGCGGAACCGTTGAGAATTATATTGATATTCTGGAGAAATGCTACATTGTTTTCCGTCTTGGCTCTTTCAGCCGGAATCTCCGGAACGAACTGAAGTCTTCCCGCAAGGTGTACTTCTACGATAACGGCATACGCAACGCAATAATAGCCAATTTCAATCCGGTGGAGTTGAGGGACGATACCGGGGCGTTGTGGGAAAACTACATCATGTCGGAAAGGGTCAAGGCCAACAGCTACGGCGGAAGGTTTTGCAATGGCTGGTTCTGGAGAACGGCCCAGCAGCAGGAAGTTGATTACCTTGAGGAGGAGGATGGGAAACTGTCGGCCTTTGAGTTCAAATTCAATCCGAAAAGGACGGCCCGTGCCCCGTTGACATTCACCAGATCGTATCCGGAAGCGACGTTCAAAGTCATAAGCCCTGACAATCTCGAAGAGTTTCTATTGTAGATGTATCACTTTTGTGTTGAGCCTCATCCACCTCCGCCCCATGCGCATTCTGTTCGGGAAACGGCCTTCTCCCGTACGAAACGGCACACAAAGCAGCTTTGGTACGGGAAAGGCGGGGTCTGCCGTACGGAGTGAGAGTCCTCCCCCTCAAGAAGGTCTCAAACTATCGGTCATGGGCTGTCGCGGAATTTCAGTGTAACAGGTGGATGCGCGTGAGCCATTGAAGCGCATCGCAGGTGGGAGCGGATTCCGGCATTTAGGCTCACACCTGAACGGGGCACATGCCCTGCGAGCCTCTCTGTGGCATATCGCTTCGACAGGTAGGAGCCCTTTTGGGAAAATCCGTTCCCCTCCCCAGCTCTCCGGTACAGAATCGGGGCTACTGCTGTACGGGACACGTTTCTGAAGCGGTTCCGTACAGGAAGCGGGGTCTTTTCTGTACGCGGGGTTTGCGATAATCTCAAAAAGGTGTAATTTTGCAGGGTGAATAATCTCGAAAAGGTGAAATGTTAAAAAGGAAAGTTTATGATCAGCTTCTTGAATGGAAGCAAAAAAAGAATGGATCCACTGCCCTGTTGATTGAAGGCGCAAGACGTATCGGCAAGAGTTTCATCGCGGAGCTGTTTGCAAAGAATGAATATGAATCCTATATAATGATAGACTTCACCACGGCCCCACCGATGGTGAAAGCGTGGTTTGACTTATATCTTGAAGACATCGACACCCTGCTTGAAAACATCCAACTGCATTATAAGAAAAGATTATTCCCCCGCAAATCAATCATCATATTCGATGAAGTTCAAGCATGTCCGAGAGCCAGGGAGTCAATCAAAACGCTTGTCGCAGACGGACGTTTCGATTATTTGGAAACCGGATCCCTGATCTCCATCAAGAAGAATGTCAAAGGCATCTTGATTCCTTCGGAAGAAGATTCCGTTGAGATGTTCCCACTGGATTTTGAAGAATTTCTATGGGCAATGGGAGAGGAAATGTTGATGCTGCACATCAAAAAACAGTTCGACACGCTGAAACCCATGGGAGACTTCCATCGCAAAACTATGGATTATTTCAGAAAATATCTGGTTGTCGGTGGCATGCCGCAGGCTGTCAACACCTATGTCGAATCAAGGGACTTCAATAAAGTTGACGATGTAAAACGGCAGATCTTGAAATTATACAGAAATGACATTCGAAAATATGCTGATAATTATGAGACCAAAGTTACCGCAATATTCGATGAGATTCCTGCACAGCTGTCGAAACACGAAAAGAAATTCCGGCTTGCCTCTCTTGATGAGGATGCGAGGATGCGTGGGTATGAAGATGCTTTCTTCTGGCTAGCCGATGCTAAAATAATAAATTGCTGCTACAATGCCACAGAACCGAATATAGGTCTGCGTCTGAATGAGGATAGGACCACCCTCAAGTGTTACATGGCGGATACCGGCCTGCTGTTGAGCCATACTTTCAATGCAAGGGGGCTCATGTCCGGGGAAATCTATCAGAAATTGATGTTCGGAAAACTGGAGATCAACGAGGGGATGCTTGTTGAAAACATTGTAGCACAGATGCTGAAAAGCAGCGGACACAGATTGTTCTTTTACAGCCGCAGTGACGTAAACGCTGAAAACAGGATGGAAATAGATTTTCTGATACAGAAAGAAAACGTTACCAGCCGTCACAATATTTCCCCCATTGAAGTCAAAAGCGGAGAACGGTACACACTTTCTTCCTTGAAAAAATGCATCGACAAATTCGGGGAGTACCTTTCTACACCCTATGTCCTGCACTCTAAAGATTTAAGGCACGAGAACGGAATAGTTTTCCTGCCACTGTATATGACCTCGCTGCTATAAAGAGATGAAATCGGCATGATATCACAGGCGGCTGCGCTCCTCGGTGTTGGATGCACGTGCCGGGCTGTGCCGACCGTTTCTTCTCCGGTACAGAATCGGGCCTTCTGCTGTACGGGAGGCACTTGTTAGTCCGTCCCATGCGCATTCGGTACGGGAAACGGCCTTCTCCCGTACGAAACGGCACACAAAGCAGCTTTGGTACGGGA
>ERZ808252.81-NODE-81-length-105215-cov-24.548051_pt1 | contig 105215 bp, 68 predicted proteins | sample MGYA00521242_ERZ808252 | MGnify/ENA primary metagenome ERZ808252 (study PRJEB31516, sample SAMN03275581) | gut metagenome | biome: mammalia-associated habitat; material: feces | host: Papio cynocephalus | place: Kenya | collected 2012-08-07 ...
TGGCTGGCGGTAAGTATCAGGCCACCGCAAGCATTCTCCATAGTCACTGCTATCTCGGTAGTCGGGGTCGAAGCGGGGCCGATATTGACCACGTCGAAGCCCATACCCATCAGTGTACCTATAACCACGTCAATCACCATAGGGCCGGAGATGCGGGCATCATGGCCTACAACGATGGTGCGGTAGGGTATCGTGGTGGTACGGTCAATGAAGGTGGCGTATGCTGCCGTATATTTTACAATATCTATCGGCGTAAGTGCTTCGCCGGGACGGCCGCCGATAGTGCCGCGTATACCGGAAATGGATTTTATAAGGGTCATAATTGGGTTAAGTATGGATTGTTTCGATATTAGCTGTGCCTTTTCGCAATGAGACTGTCTCCGAGCTTTTATCGTCTATACGTATTGAGCTCAGAGTTTCCGAGCCAGGATATTACGTCTTTTGACGATAATAACGTATGTGGTAGAGATACGGTATCACTTGAGAGGTTTCGGTAGTCACTCCGTACTGCGACTTGATGATTATATTTACCTCGGCATCCACAGGTAGATAATACAGCGGCTGCTGTACTCCCGAGCCCCATTGGTACGAAGCCTGCAACGAGTAGTTCTTGAAGCGGAACCACGAACTGTTATATGTCATGTCCGTATCATTACCGTCGCCGGTAGGCAGTTCTCCATTAGAATAATAGTTGAGGTTGTAACGCGTAAAGCGGAAGTACAGCACTTCATCGGACTTAGCGTAATTGCCCGGAGTGCCTGCATTGAGCACCTGCATATACATATTGCCGTCCTCGTCAAGTCGGTAATATGGTGCATCCGGGCCGGTTTCGAACTCGAATGTCGTGTCCGTGGGTATGGTGTTGGTGACGCGCTGGTCTACCAAGAAGAGATTGACAACCTGATTTTCCTGCGTCAGCAGCTCGGCGTAGCTTTTCGAGTCTTTGCACGAAAACGAAGCCACGCCCGTAGCCACCCCGACAAGGGCGGCGGCCAACAGCCGTAGCATTTTTGCTTTAGACTTCAATATCTGTTTGATAGGCATAATATTGTGCTATATGTATGTGTGATAATGTGGTTCTATGGTTATTTATATCAATTTATATCAATGTTTTATTATATCTCCTGTTTTTTATATGAGCTGCACTTCTGCGATATGGTGCTCAATTCATTTGGAGGTAAGTCATTTCTTAAGCGTCTTAGCGTGGCTGCCAAGTATGAACTCGGTGGCGTTGTCGTCGAGTATACTCTCGAACTTGGCAACGGCTTCTTCGAGTGAACCTCGGAACTCGCCTCCGGCAGCATTTCTATGACCGCCGCCGCCAAAGTGTCGCGAACAAACAATATCCACGGGAAAATCATCGATACTGCGCATAGACACCTTGATGTACTCTCTCTCTTCGCGCATAAAGGCACTATATACCACACCGGGGATAGCCAGAGGCTTATTGACCAGCCCCTCGGTATCGCCTTTGGTGTAATGATATTTATTGAGTTCGTCTCGCGTCAACGTAATCAGTGCGGCATGCGCTTCGGGATATACGCGCATTTTTTGCGATATTGCGTAGCCGTTGAGACGCATACAATCTTCACTATAAGTATCAAAAAGAGAACGCCACAAGGCATTTTTGTCAACTCCTTTTTCAAGAAGCGTTGCTACTATACGGTAGTCTTCGGGATGGTTGGCATTATGAGAGAAGTTATTGGTATCCGTCATCATTCCGGCCATAATACAAGTGGCGGCTTCGAGATTCATCAAATCGAACCATCCGGCGCGCTTGATTACCGAATACAATAGCGAGCAAGTAGACGATCTCTGCGGCCGTGATATAGCCCAATCAAAATTTGATACATCGGGATCCAAATGGTGGTCTATCATCGCGCGACGAGCCTTAGACTCGGTGATATACGGCGCAAGTCTGTCCACTCGAGACATACAATGATAATCTAAGCAGAATATGACATCAGCATTTTCGAGAGCATTTTTCACCCTTTTAGGCGAACGCGTCAACGGCACAACTGTTCCAAAACCCGGGATAACATTAAGATTCTGATTGGGCTCATCGGGCGTCACCACTGTCACGTCAAGTTGCTTGGCTTTGAGTATACTCGCCAACGCCAGAGACGATCCTATAGCATCACCATCGGGCGACATATGACACGTAACAACGATACGACGCGAGTGATTGACCGCGTCAACGATACCTGATATTGCTCTTAATTGCTCTAAATCAAATGTTTCTGGCATACATATACATGTGTATCTGCTTCTTTATCAAATTCATTATGCAAAGATAATCATTATAATGGATACACGTGCATCTTCGACTATCGTTTTTGTGATTTTTCACACTGAAAAAAAACTATATTTACTAAAGCAGGTCCGGCGTCACTTTGGCCGAATATTGTCAAGAGCACGAGGTTCGATAACGAAAAGCGCGACAAAACGACAGGGCCTCGAATGTTTCATCTCCGAGGCCCTGTCGTTTTTTTATTTTTAGTCTTATCCGAAATTGTCAAAATGTATGCTCTCGGGATCAACGCCGAGGCTGTCAAGCAGTGACAACACAGCCTTGCTCATCGGGCCGGGACCACACATATAGTACTCTATGTCCTCGGGCGCGGGATGGTTTTTGAGATAGGTGTCATACATCACTTGGTGCACAAAACCGGCTGTATATTTGACTCCGGCGGCATCGGCTGCAGGGTCGGGACGATCCAAAGCAAGGTGGAACTTGAAATTGGAGAAATCTTTCTCGAGTTGCAGGAAGTCTTCGAGATAGAATACTTCGTTGAGCGCTCGCGCCCCGTAGAAGAAGTTCATAACTCGATCGGTGGTATGCAGAGTGCGCGTCATATACATTATTTGGGCACGAAGAGGTGCCATTCCGGCTCCGCCGCCTACCCACATCATCTCGGCCTTGCTGTCGAAGTTGGGGAAGAAGTCGCCGTAAGGTCCACTCATAATCACCTTGTCTCCGGGCTTGAGCGTAAAAATATAGGACGAGGCTATGCCTGGCGAAACATTCTGGAAACCGACCTGTGGTTTGGGCTTGAACGGCGGAGTTGCGATACGTACCGTCAGCATTATACGGTCGCCCTCGGCCGGATAGTTGGCCATGGAATATGCGCGTATGGTGGGGGTGTCGTTGTGGCATTTGAGGCCGAAGAGCCCGAAGCGTTCCCACGCAGGCAGGTATTCATCGCCTATAAGGTTCTTGTCTATATCCTTGTCATAATCCATACTATATGCCGGGATTTTTATCTGGGCATACGAGCCGGGGATGAAGTCCATATGTTCGCCCTCGGGAAGTTTGACAATGAATTCCTTGATGAACGTGGCCACATTGCGATTTGAAATGACGGTACATTCCCATTCCTTGACGCTGAGCACGCTGGCCGGCACCTGTATGGCGAGGTCACCTTTGACTTTTACCTGACATCCCAGACGCCAGCCTTCTTTCTGCTGTCGGCGACTGAAATGGACGACTTCGGTGGGCAAAATATCTCCCCCACCGGCGGTGACGCGTACACGGCACTGGCCGCAACTACCTTTACCGCCGCAGGCACTGGGCAGAAAGATGTGTTTGTCAGCAAGTGCGGACAGTAGTGAGGTCCCGCTCTGTACGGTCTCTTTGCGCTCGCCGTTGTTGATATCCACGGTGACATTGCCTGTCTTGACCATATATTTTTTAGCAACCAACAGTACTGCCACCAGTATTAGCGTTATCAGTAGGAATACGGCGACCGTGACCAGTACCGTCTGCATTGTCGGGGATATCACCTGTAATGGTAGTGTGTTCATTGTTTTATCAAATTTTGATGCCGAGGAAGCTCATAAAGGCCACTCCCATCAAGGCTGTGATAATAAATGCGATGCCGACACCACGCAGAGGCGCCGGGATATTGTTGTGATGAGCCAGTCGCTCGCGGATGGCGGCGATACCGCAGATAGCCACGAGCCAGCCGAGACCCCAGCCGAGACCGGCGCAAAGAGCCATACCGGTGTCCACGTAGTCACGCTGCTCCATAAACAGCGATCCGCCGAGTATGGCGCAATTGACGGCTATCAGCGGCAGGAAGATACCAAGCGAGTTGTATAGCGCAGGCGTGTATTTTTCAACCGCCATTTCGACAACCTGGGTAATGGAGGCTATCACGGCGATGAACATTATAAGCGACAGGAAACTCAGGTCTATATCCGCATACTCGGGGCCGAGCCATGCTAAGGCTCCGGCCTTGAGGACGTATGTCTCAAGCAGGTAGTTAACCGGCAGTGTGACTGCCAGCATAAAAGTGACGGCGATGCCCAGTCCGAAAGCGGTCTTGACATTTTTGCTCACCACAAGAAAGGAGCACATGCCAAGAAAATAGGCAAATATCATATTGTCGATAAATATCGACCGTATAAACAGATTGAAATTTTCCATTGTGTTCTCGGTGTGAGTGTTTTATTTCAGGATTCCTGCAAGTCTTTGTTGCGGCTGCGGTGTATCCAAATGATGACGGCCACCAATATCAATGCCATAGGCGGCAAAATCATCAAGCCGTTGTTTACATACCCGTGATCGTAGCACCACTGAGGCACCACTTGCACGCCGAAGAGCGTGCCGCTACCGAGCAATTCGCGGAAGAAACCTACCACGGCCAGTATCATGGCATAACCGATGCCGTTGCCCACGCCGTCAAGGAACGACGGCCACGGCCCGTTTCCCATAGCGAAGGCCTCGAGGCGTCCCATAAGTATGCAATTGGTAATTATAAGCCCGATAAAAACCGAAAGCTGGCGACTGACATCGTAGTCGTAAGCCAAAAGAAACTGGTTGACTACAATCACCAGCGATGCCACCACCACCAATTGGACTATGATGCGGATATTTGTAGGTATTGTATTGCGTATCAGTGATATGATGACATTACTGAATGCAAGTACGACTATCACTGAAAGCCCCATGACTATCGCCGGTTCGAGCTTGGCGGTCACGGCCAGTGTCGAGCAAATGCCCAACACCTGAACTATCACCGGGTTGTTCTTGGAGAATGGGTTGAAGAATATCGCTTTATAATCTGTCTTAGGCATAGCTTCTATTATTTGTCACGTAGCGATTCTAAGTAAACTTTGTATGGGCGAAGGCAGTCGTCAAGCATTGCCGAGACGCCCTTACTGGTGATGGTACCGCCCGAGACGGCGTCCACATAATCGGCTCCGCCGGTCGGCTTGCGGCCTTTTTTCAGCACCTGTATGGGGGCAAAATTCGTCCCGTGGAACAATTGTTTGCCCTCAAACTGCGCCGAGAACCACGGCTCTTGTATCTCCGCGCCGAGCCCCGGAGTCTCGCTTTGATGGCTGAAGTACGCCCCATATACCGTCGAGCCGTCGGCATCGAGCGCTATGTAACCCCAGATAGGTCCCCAAAGCCCGGCACCATACGCCGGAATAATGTATTTGACTTCTCCGCCAGTGAGAGTACATTCGTATATAGGTAGCCGGCGTTGGGCGGCATCTGCGATTTTGGTCTGCGCTGATACGTCCACGCCGAAAGCATCCGTGCCGATGATTTCGCCCTGAGTATTGACCACGTGCTGAGCCGTGATGTATCGACCGAAATCCTCTACCACACTATCTTCGTCAGGGGTAATATGCACAGATGCAAGGATCTGCTTCATCTTGTCCGCATCGGCGTTGTGCTGCTGCATCGGCTTAAGTGTCATAGCGGCCCAGGCCAGGATGGCACCTACGGCCACAACGATACAACTGATATATACGACCGTGTATGTATTACTGTTCTTGTTCATTGCCTTGTTGTGTTTTGTTTAATGGAGCGACGGCGACGACGACGGATATTGGCCTGTACTACAAAGTAGTCTATCAGCGGAGCAAATGCGTTCATCAGCAGTACTGCAAGCATCGCACCCTCCGGATAACCGGTATTATATGTACGTATCAACACCGCAATCACGCCTATAAGAAATCCGTAGACATACTGGCCTTTGCGCGTGCGTGCCGCTGTCACCGGGTCGGTGGCCATAAATACAGCCGCAAATGCAAAGCCGCCGAAGAACAACTGATCCACCGGTGACAGATAGGACGCCGGGTACGTCGGAGTGGCGCACACATTGGCAAGCCAGCCCATAGCCAAACCGCCTATTACGACACTAAGCATTATGCGCCACGAGGCCACACGCGTCAGCAGCAGCACCGCAGCACCTATAAGGATGCACAGCACCGAGGTCTCACCGAAGCTTCCGGGAATCAAGCCGAGGAAGGCATCCCATGCGGATATGGGAGTGCCGTCTATGCCTTGAAGGACAAAGTTGCCGTCGGTAGCCGAGGCAACCTGACCAAGAGGCGTGGCACAACTGAAACCATCGGCAAGTGTATCACCCACGCCGAGCATCGAACCTTGCGATACAAAGACCTTATCGCCGGACATCTGTCCCGGATAGGCAAAGAATAGGAAGGCTCGTGCGACCAAAGCCACATTGAAGATATTGTATCCCGTACCACCAAAGACTTCTTTGGCAAAAATCACGGCAAAGGCTGTGGCCACTGCCACCATCCATACGGGCGTACCTATGGGCAAAATCAACGGAATCATCAGACCCGTCACAAGAAATCCTTCTTGAATTTCCTCGCCCCTCCATTGAGCAAAGGCAAATTCGATGCCCAGACCTACGGCGTAAGTCACAACCACGCAGGGGAGTATGGCCAGGAAACCGTAGAGCATCAGATCCCAAAACGGAAATGTCTTCGCTCCGGCAGCCAGCCAATGCTGATAGCCGGTATTGTACATTCCAAAAAAGAAGCACGGCAGCAATGCAACAATCACTATCGTCATTATACGCTTGCTGTCAAGGGCATCGTGTATCTGCGCACCCCGCGCAGCCGCTGTTTGGCGCGGCGTAAACAAGAAGGTGTCCATACCCTCATATACCGAACGGAAAGCGTGCAGACGCCCACCCTCCTCAAAGGACGGGCGAATACGTTCCATAAATCTTTTCAGTGCTTTCATTATTATATAGTGTCAGCTGTTTCTATAATCTGTTCATCACACCTCGCGACGCATATAGTCGAGACCGTCACGCACTATCTGTTGCAACGGCTCCTTGGATGAGTCCAGACATTCGGCCAAAGCGAAGTCTTCGGGTGCCACTTCGTATATACCGAGATTTTCCATAGCATCAATGTCACGAGCATTTATGGCCTTGATCAGATACTCACCCAGAATATCCATAGGCAGTACACGGTCTATCTCTCCGGACATAATCATAGCGCGACGTCCGCCGAGGATGCGTGCATCCGGATCGAAAAGACGGCGTCCGCACAGACGTCCGGGGAAGGACGTGCTGACGCTCATCTTGCGCGGCGACAGCGATGCCCAGCCCATAAATTCGTCCACATCATCCCCCTCGGGAATGACGGTAATCTGGCGGTAAGGATAATGCAGGTAGTCGTCAATGGCATCCGTCTTGACACCCGTCAGGACATTGCCACTGATGACACGCTGGTGATGGTCAGTCTCAGCAAGACGTCCTTCTAAGATAGGAGCAACAGCTGCTCCTACGATGGTATGCAGCATCTGCGGTTGTCTAACCTCGGCTCCGGCCAGTGCTATGACAGTGGTGAAATCAACCTTGCTAGTACGGTAAAGTGTACCTATGCGACGCAACGTGTCAGCCGAAAGTGTCCAAACGGTTTCGCCCTTGTTTATCGGTGCGATATTTGCTACCAGAACGCCGCAAAGTCCGGCGGGGTGAGGCCCTTGTACGTCCACCATCACGGCTCCGGCAATATCATTGAGCGTTCCGGCACGGCGTCCTATATATATATATCCATCGGTGAGATGTGACAGCACCTCCACGGCAGTGGCCATATCTGCTAAATCTGATTGGCTATAAAGACGCTGAGGCTCCAATGGTGCGGAGTCTACAGCCGTGACAAAGATATCGCGGGCGCGTACTTGCGGCGAAGGTACTATATCATAGGGACGTTGACGCATCCATGCCCATAAACCGCTACGACACAGCGTAGAAATTATGTCGGTCGATTGGCGCGACAAGACATCGAAAGTCTCTGATGCGGAAGCATCGTCTGCATCCACGATGACACGCTCAATCTTGCGTCGGGCGCCGCGCTCGACATCCCGAACCACTCCGGAAATCGGAGACACCAGCACCACCTGCGGATTGTACTTATCATATAATAGCGGAGAGCCGGCCTTGACAACATCCCCGGCATTGACCGAAGCCTTAGGCACAAAGCCGGGAAAGTCATCCGGAATTATAGCGACTGAATGCACGCCGAGAGCTTCGGTTACCATAGCCGCATCGACAACGGCTCCGACCAGTCGCAGGTCTATTCCTCGTTTGATTTTTAATTCCATTTTCACAAATTACTTTAAGGACAAGCCTTGAATTGTAGACCAGGTTTTGATAAGGCGGCAAGCAAGGATGTGTGCGCGTAGAAAAAAATGCCGCCACAAAAACGCAGACAAAAGTACACCATTTATTTGGTTTATTAAACATTTTTTCAGAATTGGCACGTTAAAAAATCCTATGGAAGCATTTTACACACTGCAAAGCAGCATTTGCCCATTTCAAAAGGCAATAAAAAAGACCATTTGCCGTTGTACAAATACATAGAATAAAATTTTTCGCCGCAAAATGTTTTGCCAATCCGAAACAAACAATTAATTTTGCGAGGTTAATATACTTTTCAGATAGGCATAGTATGGTACAAAACCATACCGCCGGAAGCTTAACACACACTGTAACACACAAAACAGCAACATCTACAATAGACAATCCAAGGCGGAAAAAACATACATTTCGTCAAAGAACAAACTAAAAATACATCCAACACCAAAACATTCTAAAAACTTTCATCCAAAAAAATTATGGAAACTCAAAAGCCCAACGTTGCAGCTCCCGTGAAACCCGCTGCAAAGCCCGCTGCGAAAAAAGATTCGCAAAAAGCTAATGTCCCCGGCATCAAGAATGCCTTCTGGGTAATCATCGCCTGCTTCATCGTAGCCGTATGCCTCTTCATCTTCTGGTTCGGCAACGAAATGCACTTCGATGAAGACGGACATCCTCTGGATCTCTGGGGTACCGTATTCAAAGGCGGCTTTATCGTGCCTCTGCTGCAGACCCTCTTCCTCACCGTGATCGTTATCTCCGTAGAACGTGCTATCGCCCTCAGCGCAGCCAAAGGTAAAGGCAGCGTCGACAAATTTGTTGCCAGCGTTAAGAAATGCCTTGCCAAAAAAGACATCGCCGCTGCAAAAGAGCTCTGCAACAAACAGCAAGGCTCCGTTGCCGCTGTAGTTAACGCCGCTCTGATCAGCTACGAGGAAATGGACAAGAACACTGAACTCACCAAGGAGCAGAAAGTGCTGACCATCCAGAAAGCCCTCGAAGAAGCTACCGCTCTGGAAATGCCCTCGCTGACCCAGAACCTCCCCATCGTTGCAACAATGACAACCCTCGGTACCCTTATCGGTCTTCTCGGTACCGTGCTCGGTATGATCAAGTCCTTCCAGGCTCTTGCTCAGTCCGGTGCTCCTGACTCTACCGAACTCTCCACCGGTATCTCCGAGGCCCTTATCAACACCGCCTTCGGTATCGCCACCGGTGCATGCGCCGTTATCTCCTACAACTACTTCACCAACAAGATCGACAACCTCACCTACGCCATCGACGAAATCGGCTTCTCGATTGTACAAACATTCCAGACCACTCACTAATCCCCTGTTTGCTTAACAAGGCAGTTATAACACTAACACCACTAAAACTAAGTAAATATGGGAAAAGTAAAAATTAAAAGAAAGAGCACGCTCATCGACATGACCGCGATGAGTGACGTGACCGTTCTTTTGCTTACTTTCTTCATGTTGACATCTACCTTCTTGCAGAAAGAGCCGACAACGGTATACACCCCGTCGTCAGTATCCGAAGAGAAGGTTCCCGTAAAGGACTTGGTGACCGTTCTGGTCTCCAGCGAAGACAAATCGGGCAAACTAAAAGACCCGACACAAGTCGAAGGCAAGATCTTCCTCTCCTTCGCCGGTGACTCCGTCATCCCCAGCGAAACCCTTCGCGGAAAAATCCTGGATTATGCAGTAAGCAAATACAACGACCTTCACCCCAAAAACGCTATCAAGATCACCAAAGATCAAAGAGCAGCTTTCATGAAAACCAATATGCTCGGTGTCCCGTTTAAGATACTTCCCGAAGTATTGTCTATGGAGACCTCCAAGCGTGACAAATTCATGAGCGACCTCACCAACCCCAATGTCGGTATACCCATCAACGACAACAAGAACAAAAACGGTGCCCTCAACGACTTCCAAATTTGGATGTATGCGTTGGCCAACGTAGCTCAAGACGGCCGTAACGAAAAAATCAGCCAACTTGATGCCGAAGGTAAAAACGGCGCCGAAGAAGTCCGCGATGCCGACATCCTCTACAATTCAGTGTTCCAGGGTCGTGCCATATCCCTCAAAGCGGACAAAGACACACCCTTCACGACCATTCACCGCGTTTTCGACAACCTCCAGACCATGGGCCTTAACAAGTTCACACTTATGACCGCCCTCAAGTCCGAATCTGCCGAATAACCATAAAAGTAAAGAACAACAATGGCACAAATAGATCCCTCAAGCGGCGACGGAAACAAAAAGAAAGGCGCCCAAAAGAAGATGTCTATCCATGTGGACTTTACTCCTATGGTCGACATGAACATGCTTCTGATTACATTCTTCATGCTCTGTACAACCATGATCAAAAGTCAGACCCTCCAAATTCTCCTGCCGTCCAATGACACACGTATCAAGGACGAACAGAAGAACCAGGCCAAGGCCGATGACGCCATAACACTGATCTTGGATACAGAATACAAACCCAACGGACTACCCGCAGTAGACGATGCCGGCAATACAGTGCACGATATCTACTACTACGAAGGCCTTCCCGACACCGTAAACATTTCCGGCACAAAGGGCTGCATCAAAGTATCCCACTTTATCGGCAATGCTCCGGGTGGAAAGCGTCAGGGTATCCGCGAAATCCTCTACCTGCGCCACAAAGAGGCTATGGATATCTATGATCAACTCAAAGCCGACTATAAGGCCAAGAAGATCACAGACGAGCAATTTGCCGAAAAAGCCAAAGAGAATGCCACAAGTGACAAACTTAAACACCCCGTGGTAATCATCAAACCGGGTCCCAACGCTACATACGAAGCCCTGGTAAATGCTATCGACGAACTCAACCTGAACCAGATACGCAAGTACTCGATTCAGATGCCCGACCATACCGACACAACACTGTTGCGCAACTACGAGAAGGCTACCGGCAAAACCGTTATCCGTCCCAACATTCGTAAATAATGATCAAAGTTCTATATTACTAACCAATTAACACAGACAAAAAATGGCAAAAGATGTAGATCTTTCATCAAAAGAATGGTGTGACATCGTATTCGATGGCAAAAACAAGGAGTATGGCGCATACCAACTGCGTGCAACTTCTGTCAAGCGCCACACCAAAGCCCTGGTGTCCGTACTTATTGTGCTGGCACTCATCTTGACAGCAATCATCATGGTGATGACCGGAGTGTTCAAGAGCGCTGACGAAGACATCAACGCCAAGAACGAGCAGGAAGAAGTCATCATGGCTCCCGAGGATATTCCCGAAGAGGAAGAACAAATGGAAATTCCCGAGCAGAAGCCCGAGGAAGTTCAAGCCGAAGAAGAAGTTGCCGCCACACAGGCTGTAACCGAAGTCAAGATTGTAGAAACAGTGGACAAAGACCGCGAAATCAAGGACCAAGAGCAAGTGCTTGAAAACACCGCTCAATTAGGTGCTGACGACCACAAAGGCGTAGAAGACGTCAACCGCGACCGCGTTGTCAAGGAAGTTGTCGAAGTTAAGCCCGTGGAGAAGCCCAAAGATGAAGGCCCCGTAAGCATGGCAATGGTTGAACAGAAGCCCTCGTTCCCCGGTGGTGATGCCGCTATGTACAAATGGCTCAACGATAACATCATTTATCCCGCAGCCGCTTCGGAAGAAGGCGTACAAGGCAAAGTGACCGTACAATTCATCGTTGAAAAAGACGGCAGCATCTCGCATGTTAAAGTCGTCCGCGGCAAACACCCCGCTCTCGATGCCGAAGCAGCACGCGTCATCCGCAAGATGCCTCGCTGGACTCCGGGTCGTAACAACGGCCAACCCGTCCGCGTGACATATCACCTCCCCGTACAATTCAAATTAGCCAACTAAGATTCGCTTTTGAATTCCATACCCTCCCCCAATAAGGGGCGAAGCCGCAAGGTTTCGCCCCTTATTTTGTTTCACGTCCCACACGGCTATTATGATTATAAGTGCATTTGCCAATTTTTTCGTATCTTTGCCACGTGAAAAAGCTATGGAATAAGCTGACATCCCTGTCGGCCGCTGTTTTGGTGTCCTACACCCTGGCATCGGCACTTAATTCGTGCAGTAGCACAAGACACGTTCCCGAAGGTAGCAAACTACTGGATAAGGCCGAGATCGTTATTGCCGAACCCGGAGACAGCATCAACGCCAAAGAACAATATCGCGACATCAGTACACGCGAACTGCTCAACTACTTGCGCCAGCAACCCAACCATAAAATCCTGGGCTGCGCAAAAATGCAGCTCGGCATCTACAACATGTCGGGCAACGATACCACACGTTGGTGGAATCGATGGCTCAGACGTATCGGCGAAGCGCCCGTATTATATGACCCGCAACTGACCGAAGCCTCGGCACGCCAACTTCGCCAGGCACTTGTCAATAAAGGCTATCTCAACGCTTCAGTTACCATAGACACAACCACTTGTGGCAAGAAACAAAACAAAATGCGAGTGCGATACAGACTGCACCCGGGTACTGCTCACACCATAGCTACAGTGACAATGGAATGCGAAGACAATGAAATTCGAGCCATCCTCCAATCCGACACCGCAGCCAAACCGAACATCGCACCGGGTATGGCCCTAGACCGTACATACCTCGACAGCGAACGTACACGCATCACTTCGATACTGCGCAATCACGGGTATTACGCTTTCAACAAGGAGTTTATCACCTTTATAGCCGATACCCTACCCGGGTCGATGGCAGTAGACCTGACCATGACAATTCAGCAGCCGCGCATAATACATGCGGCGCCGACGCCCGAACATCCCGATGGAATAGACCCGGATGCTCCGGCACCAAAGCATCGACGCTTTATGATAAGGCAGGTATACTTTGTCACGGATTACAACCCGCGCAAAGACGGTGACGACAGTACGGTCCGCAGCGACACAATTCAAGGCACACCCGGTATGGCCGTCATATACGGCGCCGACCGATACATACGTCCCGGAGTCCTCGAAGAAAACTGCTATATCATACCCGGTAAGCCCTACAATGCCTCACAAGTAGACCAGACATATGCCGCTATGGCTCGCCTGGGCATACTCAAATTTATAAACATCGAAATGCGCCCCATCACAGCCGTCAAAACCGATGACAAAGAAGAAATCTGGATGGACGCCTACGTACTGCTGTCGCGCAACAAGAAACAAAATATCACCCTCGAACTGGAAGGCACCAACTCGGAAGGAGACTTGGGCTTCGGAGTCGGGCTCACCTATCAGCATCGCAACCTTGCACACGGCAGCGAACTGCTGACCGTCAAATTTCGCACCGCATACGAAAGTCTCTCGGGCGATTTCGAAGGCCTTATCAACAACCGCTACACCGAATATGCCGGCGAGGTAGGCATCACTTTCCCCAAATTCAAGGCACCCTTTCTGTCTCGTGACTTCAAACGTCGCAACAAAGCCAGTACCGAATTCGCTCTATCACTTAATTACCAAGAGCGTCCCGAGTATACTCGCGTCATCGCCGGCGGCGCCTGGAAATACAAATGGGACAAACAACAAGGCGGCTTCAATCAACGCCGCACCCTCGACCTGGTGGATATCAATTACGTCTACCTTCCACAGTCTACGCTCAATTTCATCGACCAGATAGCGCCGACCAACCCTCTACTGCGCTACAGCTACGAGGACCACTTCATCATGCGCCTGGGCTACACGTTCTACAAGACCAACCGCCGAATACCTACGACCACGCTCAATTCGTTTGTGATACAGCCGTCGGTCACTACCTTCCGAGCCTCCGCCGAGATGGCCGGCAACCTCCTATATGCCTTCTCATCCATACTTGGGCAGAAAAAGTCAAACGAAGCATACAAAATCTTCGGCATCCAATACGCCCAGTATGTCAAAGGTGAAGCAGACTTCACATATACACGCAACTTCAATGCACGCAACGCCTTGGCCATACACGCCGGCATAGGTATCGGCTATCCCTACGGCAACTCCTCGGCCATACCCTTCGAAAAACGCTTCTATGCAGGCGGAGCCAACAGCGTACGCGGCTGGAGTGCACGCACCCTCGGCCCGGGAGCCTACGATGCCCGCAACGATGTCATCGATTTCATCAACCAATGCGGCGACATACGACTGGATTTTAGTCTCGAATACCGCGCACGATTATTCTGGGTGTTCGAAGGCGCAATATTTGTAGACGCCGGCAACATCTGGACCATCAAGACTTACGAAAATCAACCCGGCGGAACTTTCAAATTCGATAAGTTCTACCGACAAATAGCGCTATCATACGGCGCAGGCATACGTATGGACTTTACATACTTCCTGCTGCGTTTCGACCTTGGTATGAAAGCTCATAACCCCGCTATGGGTCAAGAGGAATGGCCTCTGATACACCCGCACTGGGGACGTGACGCCACATTCCATTTTGCAGTAGGCTATCCGTTCTGATTGTTCGAAGCCGACACGGAAGCAAGACCCTTGACAAGTCCGCAAGCAAATCATTACAGGTTTGCAAGACATATCGACCCTACAATCCGAGGCATCGCACCCGACACGTTTTTTTATAAAAAACAGACACTTATGAAACAATATGTAATTTTTGACCTTGACGGAACGTTACTGGACACCATCGCCGACCTCGCCGATGCCACCAACTACGCGCTCGAACAATTAGGATATGCCACCCACCCTATCACGGCTTACAACTACATGGTAGGCAATGGCGTCACCAAGCTGCTGGAACGCGCCCTGCCCGAGGATATGCGCACCACACGAATGATCGAGGCTATGCGTCATCATTTTCTGGAATACTATGACGTGCATTGCACCGAGCACACCACCATCTATCCCGGCATCTCCGATCTCCTTAACGAACTGGCTGCGCGTGGCATAGCCACAGCCGTCACCTCCAACAAGTACCAACGCGCCGTCACCCATTTGATAAGCCATTTCTTCGGTCAATTGCCGTGGGCGGCCGTACTCGGACATCAAGAAAATGTCCCGGTCAAGCCCGACCCATCAATAATATTCATGGCTCTCAACGCCCATCCCACACCCAAAGACAATGTGCTATACGCGGGCGACAGCGCCGTGGATATGGAAACCGCACAACGTGCAGGCATCGAAAGCGTAGGCGTATCCTGGGGTTTCAGGACACGCTCCGAGTTGTCAAGCGCCGGTGCCGACCACATAGTTGACTCACCGGACGACATCCTCAGTTTATTATAATCATATAAATATTGATCTGAAGCAGACATCTCGCTTTCTGCGCCTATCCTCCCAATCCCGTATACATCCACGCCGATAGTCATTTCTCTCTATCCGATAATTATAGCATTATGGTAACCGACATCATACTCGTAGACCCTCGTGATACGCATGACAACCTGCTGCCGCTGACGTACACACGCCCGGTCAGTGACCTTCGCATTGGAATATACACCATCGACCAACGCTGGCGTATGGCATGTCCCAACGCCAAATTATATTGGCAGACCGTAGACTACCTGCGTCCCAAGTACGCGGCATGCCCTGACAATATCGCCGGTTCGAATGCCGTATACGTGCGCGGCAACATCATTCCTTCTGCCGAGCTGGTACACGTGGCTCTTGACCTGCAGCCCGGACAGGCTGTCTTCGGCGAGGACAGCGCCCCTATAGCTTGGCGCGGAGGCAATTCGAATGCGCCAAGCATCCAACTGAAAGAGCGCACACGCTGTCTATCCTTCCTATACGACATCTTCGGTCTCAACGGCGAGGTGCTGCGCGAAGACTTCGTGACAATCACCGCCGGACGCACCTCGGCGCCATTGAGTGACACCGTCACCGTGATAGGACGCCGCGAAGACATCTTCGTGGAAGATGACGCCGAATTTGTTGAAGGATGCACACTCAACACCATGCACGGCCCGATATACATCGGACACGGCGCAACGGTTATGGAAGGCAGCTGTCTTCGCGGACCGGTGGCCGTATGCGACCACGCTGTAGTCAATATGGGCGCTCGTATTTATGGTGACACCACCATAGGGCCGTGGTGTAAGGTTGGCGGCGAACTAAACAATGTCGTTATGCACTCATATTCGAACAAGGCGCATGACGGATTCTTAGGCAACGCCGTCATCGGACAATGGTGCAACATCGGAGGAGGATGCTCGGCATCAAACCTCAAAAACGACTATACGGAAATCAAGCTATGGAACTACCCGCGGCGCCGCTTCCTGCGCACCGGGTTACAGTTCTGCGGCGTCATCATGGCCGACTTCTGTAAGGCCGGAGTCAACACGATGCTCAATACAGCCACTGTCCTCGGCGTAGGCGTCAACATCCACGGCAGCGGCTTCCCGCGACCCTTCCTGGCATCCTTCCTCGAAGGCTCGCCTCAAGGATATACCGAGGTGCCGATGCAGCGCTTCTTTGATACAGCTTCCAAAATGATGGCTCGGCGCGGCATCGAGTTGACCCAAACCGATATAGATATACTCAACAGCGTACGACAGATTGCCGAGAACTATCGCTGATATAGAAAAACAAACTTGCATCACGGCTAAATCAACCCTTCTACGCAGCATTCCTCCCTCAAAAAAAGACATCCTAATGTTTGATATAACCTTTGAAGACATATTTGCCGAAAAGACTCCGGGTATGACACTTTTGGCTTTGAGCGCCAATATCACCGATGCGCCTACCTGCGACGCACTATGGGACGAAATTCAGACCGTAGCGACACGCATCGCATCATCCTACGAGATGTCTATGGTCAATAAACGTCCCGGAATAGCGGCTACACGCGCCGCCTACAAAGCATTCGGTAAAGACCCCAACCGCTACCGACCCAGCACCGAGGCTATGTGCCGACGCATAGTGCGCGGTGACGGCCTGTACCGCGTCAGCAATGTCGTAGATTTGGTCAACTTGTTGTCCATCGCCTCGGGGCACTCTATAGGCGCTTTTGACAGTGACCATATCTCCGGACACACCCTGCGCCTCGGTGTAGGACGCCAAGGCGAACCTTATGAAGCCGTACACCGCGGGCCTCTCAATATAGCCGGGCTGCCTGTTCTACGTGATGACATCGGAGGCATAGCAACACCCACAAGCGACAATGCAAGGACGGCCATACGGCCCGAGTCGACACGACACCTATTTATGGTCACCAATCTATACGGCGACGAAATGCCCGCCGACAAACTCGCCGAGTATGCATCGCGGCTACTGACACAATACGCCGCCGCCTCCGACATCGAATACCGCATCTTCCGACCCATATCCGACAAGGGGTAAACGCCGGGCCTACACCGAACCAACTACTTCAGAAAGATGGCAGTACATCTTGACATCGTTGACCGCGAAACATACTATCGCACCGTCCCTCATCCGGCAACAGTGTACGACAGCGTCGAATTTGCCCTTACGGTAAGTGCAGTATGCGGCACGTTGTATATCCTGGTAACGGACGAGGACGACTCCGCAGTCGGTATGGTTTGGGGGAAGGACGATGTCGGCACTTGGGCGGCGCCGTTCTCGGCACCTTATGCTCTATGCTCGATGTCTCGACCCGATATGCCCGTGCCATTACAAGCCTTGCGTGCAATTGCCAGATACGTGGACGCCGAGTCGTACGGAAAGTGGCGCATAGTATTGCCTCCCGAATTCTATGCCCCGGCACTGATACACTCCGCCGTCGAAGCGTTCGGAGCTCTCGGCCACGAGCTGTTTTGCGACCGTAATTACGCCCACCCGGCACTCGCACAAATGTCATCCGTGGCACGGCGCAATCTCCGCAAGGCCGAGCGTCACGGTTCGTTCACTCTGGTCACCGATGCCGATGCCGGAGCGGTATATGACCTCATAGCCGAACACCATCGCCAGCTGGGCTACGAAATGGCTATGACGCGTAACCAAGTGCTGGCCACTGCACGCGCCATACCCATGGACTTCTTTATGGTGACGGACGGGGACATCCCGGCGGCTGCAGCCTACTACCAGCATACAGCGCCGCATATTGTACAGATGATTAACTGGGGTGACACCGCCGAAGCACGTCCGCTACGTGTCACCAATTGGATGGACCACGCCATAAGCCTATATTATGCCAAACTCGGTATATCTACCATCGATCTCGGACCAGGCACGCACCACGGCATACCCAACGAGGGCCTTGAGCACTTCAAAACCTCTCTGGGCTGCACGGTCTCGCTAAAACATATCATCGCAGGCCACGCCTTGTAAGCTTCATTGCAGCGACAAGTTCCCCAACTCCAAATAAAATGTTGCCGCAGGGACATCCACGTCCCAAAATGTTCAGGGATTGAACTGATTGGTATCGTAAAAATCCATAATATCGCGCGTCATTTCAAGGGCTGTAGCGCCCGGACCCTCGGGATCGAGAGCCGCCGAGCGCTCGTAAGCCGTGATGGCGGCGGCGCGGTCGCCGTGCTGCCATGCGCGACGACCTTGGCGGTACAATTCTACAGCCTGTGCATGCGCGTCGGCCGTGCCGTCCTCGAATGATTTATTGACTGTTGTGTGTGCGTTATCCATAAATTATTCGTAATTTTACGCCAAAGATACGAATACTTGACTTCACATCCAAATTAGCTATGACACAACACCACATACTGCGCAAAAATTTGTTTGCAATCCTCTGCTTATTTCTCGGCATAGGCTCGGCTTTGGCTACCGACCCTATGGCTACAAAATACACCTCGACACAATGCCAAGGGTCGCTGACCCCCTACCCGACCAAAGTCGCCGATATAGTCACTCCGGACAGCCTCGTGGCCGTGCATATCGACCACGTCGGACGTCACGGTTCGCGTTATCCGGCCTCGGCAGCCTCGTGCAAGAAACTGCACAGTGCGCTGCTGCATAGTGATTCGCTTGGCCTACTGACACCTACGGGTCGCGAATTGCTGGCGCTCACCAGACAAGCCATGACTGCATCTCAAGGTCGCTGGGGTGCCCTCGACTCGTTAGGCATGGCCGAGCAACGCTCCATAGCTACGCGAATGATGCACCGCTATGACGGCCTATTCAAAGACGGAGCTCGAGTGCGTGCGCTGTCGTCCTACTCGCCACGTTCGATGATGAGTATGTTCTGCTTCTTGCATCAAATGTCGCGTATGAACAACCGTCTGGAAATATCCTCCTGCTCGGGACGCCAAAATTCGCCCCTTATGCGACCTTTCGATGTCAGCGATGACTATCAACACTTCCGCAGCGACAGACTTTGGGAACCGACATACATGGCTTATTTCGAGCAATACTGCCCCTTGACGGCAATCACTCGCGTACTTGGTCGCGACTATCCCTTCGGGGGCACCGAACAGGCTCGCGAACTGGCCATAACCGAGTACTACGTCATTGCCGGTATGGCAGCCATGGAAATCGAATGTGACGCTTCACGCTTCTTCACCGAGGCAGAATACAACGCCCTATGGTCATGCTTCAACCTCCGTCAATACCTGCAATACACAGCCTCTACCGTATCCTCAGTGCCTGCAGATATGGCCGGGACGTTGTTGATGGACATCATACGCACCACCGACTTGGCCACGGACAGTCGTAGCGCCGACGGCGTGGTTGCCGACCTGCGCTTCGGACACGCCGAGACGCTGATGCCGCTGCTATCGCTGTTACGCCTGCCCGGATGCTATTATATGACCAATTATTTTGACACCGTGGCTATGCACTGGCGCGACTTCGATGTAGTACCTATGGCAGCCAACCTCCAAATAGTACTTTTCAAAGCCAAGCGCTCGGGACGTTACTACGTGCGCTTCGATGTCAACGAGAAACCTGTCACTTTGCCCGGCGATCGTATGGGGCTGTATGTACCTTGGGATGTCGCTCGCGACTATATGATGCGCTGCGTGCCGCTCTACCTCAATTGATCACCCCTCGATCGAAAAACGTAGTCTGACAATAGACACACGTCTTAACCGCTTCTATTATAAATCCGACAAAATACGATATGAAACTCCATAACAAATTGTTTGCCGCACTGGTCGCCACGACCTCCTTGGCCGGTGCCGCGACCATGAACACCACAGCCACAAACGCCGACGGTACAAGCGACTATACGCCGCAAACATTGACCTCGGTACACTGGAGCATCACCCGCGAAGGCTCTGACAGCGCCTCTCGTCCATATTATGTCCAACGCTTGGTCGTACGCGGCAATCTCAATTTTCCGCGCCTATGTTTCAACCAGTTTGCACGTTCCATGCGCCTAACCGATCCGCAAGACACGCTTATCGAACTTGTGCCCGGATATTATGCCATAGCCTCGCCGCGACTGTTGGCGCACAACCCGGACGGCCCGGCCGCAGACGTATATGCCGACCCGAAGGACGAGGATAGCGTGGTTTTCGAGATACAGACACGCGGACGTTTTGTCAATATCAGTTACGCTCCGGACGGCTTTCATCGCGTCAATGTCGATGGCACTACCGATGCCGTGGAACGTTATCTGACACCGTTGAATCGCGATATGACCGATTACGCGGCCGAGGTATACTGCCACAATGAAGCCATGGCCACGGACCGGACCATCAACTTCTATGACGTGATACCTTCTTTTAAAAAGGTCACTCCGGGACAACCGGGGGCAATGTCACGCGTAAGTATCCCGGGATTTGTGGACATAGACCCCGAAAATCCGGACTATTATCGTATCGAAGTACATGGCGACAGCGCCGTCATATATTGCCGTCCCGACCGTCAATGGGCCAATTACATAGCCTTTAATGCCAAAGTATTGAGCCGTCGCGACAGCCTCGGACGCATACCTGACGTCGTCATTGAAGACTGGCCCGATATGCCGTGGCGTGGCCTGATGATAGATGTCGCACGCAATTTCCAGCAGCCGCAAACGATGAAGGTCATATTAGCGCTGATGGCGTCCAACCGCCTCAATAGGCTGCATTTCCACATCACGGACGATGAAGCTTGGCGTCTCGAAATACCGGGCCTACCCGAATTGACGGACGTGGGCGCACATCGCGGATATACATTAGACGAGCGCACGTGCCTCAAACAGATTTTTACCGGTGACGGCAACCCACACACCGACACAGGCACTTCCAACGGCTATTACACACGCGCCGAATTCATTGACCTGATACGCACAGCTCACAATATGGGCATTGAGGTCGTGCCCGAAATCGAATCGCCGGGACATGCACGTGCCGCCATACGCGCTATGGAGGCCCGAAAGCTCAACTGCGGAGATACAAAATTCCGCCTTATCGAAGACGGCGACACATCGCGCTACACCTCGGCACAAGCCTTCCACGACAATATAATGAACCCGGCATTGGAAAGCACTTACCGCTTTATGGAAAAGGTTATAGACGAAATCGCATCAATGTACCGCGATGCCGGAGTACCGCTCATAGGCATTCATATCGGAGGTGATGAGGTGCCGCGCGGCGCTTGGGACGGCTCGGCTGCCGTGGCTCGGCTCAAGAAGCGCGAGGACCTGCAATCCCAGACCCAAGTACACGCCTACTATGTACAACGCGTAGCCGCAATGCTGGCTGCTCGACACATTCCGATGCATGGATGGCAGGAAATGGCGCTGGGACATGACGAGGCCTACAATAAAGCCATAGCCCCGATCACCGGAGGTATCAACTGCTGGAGTACCCTGTCTCGTCAAGGCAACAGCGGAGTCACCGACCGCGTAGTGCTTGCCGGATTTCCCACTATACTGAGTAATGTAAACCACCTGTATTTTGACCTCGCTTACAGCCGCGACCCGCAGGAACCGGGATTGGCTTGGGGCGGATATGTGGACGAGTTCTCGGCTTTCAACGCCTACGCCCACCGACTATGCCCGGCCATGGATAAGGACCCGGACAAGGTCATTGGCCTTAACGCCCAAGTCTTTGGCGAAACAATACGAAGCGCCGCCCAACTCAAGACTTACCTTATGCCCAAAATCCTGGGCCTTGCCGAACGTGCCTGGAATTGCGACTCGACATACTCCGAGGCACAATTCAACGCCATCGTTGGCACGCGCGACTTGCCTTTCTACTCTTCACAGAGCTTGAACGTGCATTTGCGTCAGCCGGGCATACGCATCGACGGTAATACAGCTCTTATCAACAGTCCCTACCCCACATCCACCGAGGTGGTGATACGATATACCCTCAACGGCACCGACCCGGACGAGTCGTCGCCGATATATACCGCACCCATCTCTCTCCCGGACAATTGCCATGAGGTACGTGCAGCGGCATTCGCCTTCGGCACGCGCAGCCTCCCGGTAAATGCCCGTCGCTGACCTGACGATGCGCCGCAGCTGCATTCAACGCGGCATAGCATTCGGTCTCGTACATGGCAACTTCAAGGCTTAAACGCAATACAGAGGGCGTCCATCATGCGGACGCCCTCTGTATTTTGCTTCGTATCCGAATAGCTCGATTGCTTCACCTACAAGCTTACTCATTGATATACGGACGAATAATGTCTGCCCAAATGCGATAGCCGGGAGCAAGCAAATGCAGCCCGTCATTGGTGAGGTCCTTGCGGAGGTTGCCTTCCTTATCGGCTACGGCCGTATAAAGATTTATCCACGTAAAGCCTTTGTCTTGCGCCATAGCGGCAATTAGGGCATTGGCATCACGAATCACCTGTTCTTTACCTTTGAGGTTTTTGTAGCGGCCGAACGAGTTGTTGATGGGAAGCATCGACTGTACATACAAGCGTGTCTGAGGCGAACGCGTGCGTATGTAGTCAATCAATTCGCCCATAGCATTGGCTATACTGTCGGCACTTAGGTCATGGCTGACATCGTTTACACCGGTCAGTAGAAAGATTTTCTTGGGATGTCCTTTCAAGATTGGATCAACGCGTAGACGTATGCCTTCAATAACATCACCGATAATGCCGCGATTGAGGACATTGGGCAATCCCAGCAGTTCGTGCCATTCGCATCCGTGGGTCAGTGAGTTGCCCAGCATAACAATATCGTTTGTATCCACGGGCAAGGCCTCGAAGAGGGTGGCACGCTGCCCCCACAATTCGGTATATTTGTTCTGATGCTGCGTATCTATGTAGTACTGCAAGCGCGCACACTCCACGGTGTCGGGAACCGATGTGCGGTCGCAGCACAGGCATTGGTACTGTGCGGCGGCAGGCAATGCCGTGGCCGCCATGGTAGCCATAGCGACTATAGTGCGGGATTTCATAACTTGGCGTTTTTTATTGCTTACGATAAGCATCAACGGCCTCTTTTACCGAGCCGTGAAGCAAAAGCAGTCGCTTGGCCTCGTCGTAAGGCAGTCCGAGTTCTTCGACCACCATACGCGTGCCACGGTCTACGAGTTTGGCGTTGGACAACTGCATATTGACCATTTTGTTGCCTTTGACACGTCCCATCTGTATCATTACAGTGGTGGTGATCATATTGCAGATCATCTTTTGGCCCGTGCCGGATTTCATACGGCTGCTGCCGGTGACAAACTCGGGGCCGACAATCATTTCGATGGCTATATCGGCGGCTTCGCTGACAGGAGCATCGGGATTGGAGGTGATGGCTGCAGTGAGAATGCCGTGTGCACGGGCGGTCTTGATGGCTCCTATAACGTAAGGTGTCGTACCCGAAGCTGCTATACCGATGACGGTGTCGCGGTCGTTGATATCGAAAGCCTGAAGGTCTTTCCAGCCTTGCTCGGTGTCATCTTCGGCGTTCTCGACCGGATTGCGCAGGGCGGTGTCGCCTCCGGCTATGATGCCTATCACCCACGAGGGATCCATGCCGAATGTAGGCGGTATTTCGCTGGCATCGAGTACGCCGAGGCGTCCGCTGGTACCGGCCCCAATATAGAATATACGTCCGCCGCGGCGCATACGGCTGACAATCTCGATGACGAGTTTTTCGATTTGCGGTATGGCTTTCTCTACTGCAAATGCCACCTTCTTGTCTTCGGTGTTGATGTCGTGCAGGATTTCGCCTACGGACTTTTTCTCCAAGTCGTTGTAAAGCGAGGGCTGCTCGCTTATTTTTACAAATGCCATAAGTATATTATGTATATTGTGTGAATGTTGCTTTATTGTACGTGTGAATTCAGACGTTTGAAGCTCAGGCGGGCATCGAGTGGAAACGGATGAGACCTTCCATCGGGCTCTTGATGATGGTGCCCATGGTGCAGCCCGCTGCCGCAGCGGCTTCGGTGAGCACATCGCGATAGTAATAGGCTATTGAGCCGATGAAGTTGACGCTGAGTTTGTCGTGGTCTTTGTATTGGCAAATATTGCGTACAAAGAAGGACTTGAATGAGTTGAGCACCAGACTATGAATCGAGGGCTCCTCGATGTTTTGTAACAAGAAGGGGGTCACCGATGCCATGAAGCGGTTGCCCTGCGGCTCTTTGTAGACACGACGGATGATGGTCATACGGTCCAGCTCGTATTGCTTGAGGAATTTCTCGCACAAGGCCTTGGGCAACTGGTTTTTGAGCACATCGCCCAGCAGCAGTTTGCCCAGAACGGCACCCGAGCCTTCGTCTCCGAGGATATAACCCAGGGGCGAAACGTTGTCGCATATTTTTTCGCCGTCGTAGTAGCAGCTGTTGCTGCCCGTACCGAGGATGCAGGCTATACCGGCCGAGCGACCGCACAGAGCGCGTGCGGCTGCCAGCAAGTCGGTAGAGACCTCAATGACGGGAGCAGGCACGGAGGCACGTATGGCCTCGGCGACGTTGTCGCACACCTCTTCATTGATACATCCGGCACCGTAGAAGTATACGGCTGTGACCTTGGGTATATATTGCTTGATTTCGGGCACGAGCTCCGTGGCTATACGTGCTGCCATTTCTTCCTGCGTCAGCATGATGGCGTTCATGCCACAGGTAAATACTTGTTTTACTACTTTCGAGTTTTCTACGAGACACCAATCTATTTTGGTGCTTCCACAATCTGCTATAAGTATCATATCTTAATGTATATTTTGTTTCGGTAAAGGATCAAGCCCACAGCCCAGACAAAGATGACGAAGCACAAGGCAAAGCAGAGCGATGCCAAGGTTTCGTTGCCGGAACACATGGAGGTAAATACGGCGTCATACAGCCAGCCTTTGATGGATATAAGGCCGCTTTCGGCCGCTTGATAGGGTATCTTGATAAAGCCCAAGAAGATGCTCAACAGCGAGCCGAAGACATAGAGGAACAGCGGATTGATGCCGTATACTTCGAAGAAACGGCACCAACGCTTGTAGCCTTTGATGTCTATCACCCATATAAGCAGTGCCAAGAAGCTGGCGGCAAGTCCGCAGGTGGTGAGTACGAAGGTGGGCGACCAGATTTTTTTGTTGATGGGCATTCCGTAACTGAACAGGAAGCCGACAAAGGTGAGTATTGTGCCTATGATGAATAGCTTATTGATACGTACGGTATTATCTTTGGTGGACATTATCATTCCGCCGCAGATGAAGCCTATGAGCATGTGCGCTATGGCAGGCAGTGTACTCAGCAGACCTTCGGGGTCAAAGGCCAATTCGATGCCGTCAACGGTATCATGATACATATGGGTCTCGCCAAGTACGGCGTGGTCTACGCGACTAATGATGTTGCTGTCCGAAAATTCGAGACCGTTGCCTACCAGCAGGATGATACCGTAGAGCACGATGATGCCGGCTATCGCCCAAGGCAGTCTGCGCCGTCCAAAGGCAAGGGCCAACAGCGATCCTATGCCGTAGCACAGGGCCAAACGCGGCATTACGCCGAGTATGCGCAGATGCTCGAAGTTGAACATGGCTTCGCTTAGCGACATACCTTCGTTGATAAACCCGCGCATGGTCAGACTGGTCCAGGCAATGAACAAGCCTATGAAAAATATGACCACGGTGCGACGTAGTATCTTGGCAAAAGCGTGAGCACTTAGTTTGAAATCAAATTTCTTAAGCGAAAAATAGGTCGAAACGCCCATGATGAACATAAAGAACGGGAAGACAAGGTCTGTAGGGGTCAGCCCGTTCCAAGATGCATGTTCGAGCGGGGCATATATGTGCCCCCACGAACCGGGATTATTGACCAGAAGCATTCCCGCTATGGTGATACCTCGCAGAATGTCCAAAGCCAAGAGACGCTTTGGACGAGGTTTGTCGGCAAGGCTGTGATGGATGTGTGTGGTGGTTGTCATTATAGGGTTTGGTTTGGGATTATTGTCACATACTATACTTGTTTTGTCTTTGTGCCACTTATTATTGTATCACCGAATGTCGCTCGGATTGGATGTCAGTCTCTACCGACTTTCGTTGCCATATCCGAAGATGTCGTCACTTCGTCCACAAGATAGGCTATGGATTTATAGGGAACTCCGCTATTGTAGGTCAGACCTATCTCGCATGTGCGCGAATTGGAGTAGCCTTCAGACACGTGTGCCGACTCGATTTGCGGGCGCAGTTTGCGCAGCGCCCAAGCATTGAGTTCGGGCAGTATGAAGCCCTTATCGCCGGCAAATCCGCAACATCCGACTTCGGTGGGCACCAGTACGTCCGTGGAGCAGCGCCGAGCCAAGGCTATAATGGTGTCGGCCAAGCCCAAGTGGCGTGTCGAGCAAGTGACGTGCACCGCAACAGTACGGTCGATAGGATGGAATGTGAGGTGCGGAGCCAGGAATGTGGCAATAAATTCGGCGGGTTCGTATAGGTGCATGCTCTTGATGTGGTTGCGCATACGGTGCAGACACGGACTTTGGTCGCATAATACCGGATAACGACCGTTTTCGCTGGCTTCGAGCAATGCTTTTTCCAGTTCGGCGGTCTTACGGTCGGCTATATCGGGCATACCCTTGCTTTCCCATATCATGCCACAGCATAGGCGTTTCATATCCTTGGGATATATAACTTCGTATCCGGCCTTATTGCATAGGCGCGTCATCACTGTCACCAAGGGCTCGATTTTAACCCCATTTTCCGGAGTGACACCCATAGTTTGGTTGATGCACGAGGGGAAATACACGACCTTGCGCGGCAACTCGGCAGGTTGGGTCGCGTATTTGGGCAAGCGGCAAGCCGTGGGCAAAGCGGCGGTCCACAGGGGAACTCCGATATGGTGCAGGGTGCGGCCTATGGAGTTGACGGCATTGTCGCCCAGGATGCGGCGCACGCCGGAAGCCGTGGACAGCACCGGACGAAGTGTTGCCTCGACGTCGGGCAGGTGGTTGGCCGCCCAGTTGCCCATCTTATAGCCTAAGGATGTGGGCGGTAGGTTGTGCTGACGTATATGGTGTATCATTTCGCCGGTATTGATGTGCATGGGGCATGATACCGAGCACAGTCCGTCGCCGGCGCAGGTGGCATCACCGAGTTTTGTAAACTGATGACGCAGGGTCTTGAGGAGTACGGGATTTTCGCCGGTACGTTCCAATCGCGAAATTTCGCGCTGAACGACTACGCGTTGGCGTGCCGAGAGACTGAATCCACATGAAACGCAATTGACCTCGCAGAAGCCGCACTCGATACAGCGGTCAACTTCCGGGTCGGTCAACGGCAGCGATTTCAATGCTTTGATGTAACACTCGGGGTCATCATTGAAGACAACTCCGGGATTGAGTATGCCTTGAGGATCGAGGGCATGTTTGAGGCGTCGCATAAAGTTATAGGCCTTGGGGCCCCATTCTTTGCGCACGAAGGGTGCCATATTGCGTCCGGTGCCGTGCTCGGCCTTGAGCGACCCGCCGTATTCGTCTACCACCAAGCGTTCTATAGCTTGCATCAAACCTTTATAACGGTCTACTTCGGCTTGTGTATCAAAACTTTGAGCTATCACAAAGTGATAATTGCCTTCGAGAGCGTGTCCGTAGATGCATGCATCGTCATACCCGGCGTCCGTGAGCAGTTGCTGCAATTTTACCGATGCTTTTGGCAGGTCGTCAATATGGAAGGCAATATCCTCTATCAAGGCGGTAGTCCCTAAGGGGCGTGTGCCGCCGACTGCCGGGAAGACCCCGCTACGCATTCCCCACCATTTGCCGTATTCGGCCGGGTCGGTGGTGAAGTGCGGCTCTACGTACATCTTGAAAGGACGCAGAGTCTCCATAATGGTCGAGATATTGGCTTGGAGGGTGGCTTCATCATCAGCTTTAGTCTCCAGTAATAGTGCTGTCAGACCTTCACCGGTGGTATCGTGCACCGAAGCTAAGGATTTTTTATCCAAAAGCTCGCACGAATATACCGGGGCATGCTTGCGCAACGCCACAACGGCGTGGCAGGCCTCGGCTAAGTCGTCAAAATAGAGCATTGCACTGGCGCCGAGGCTGTAGAGATGCGATGTGGCCACAGTGGCGCTGTACATAAAGCCTAATGTTCCCTCGCTACCCACCATACAGTGAGCTATGATTTCGTAGGGGTCATCGTATTCGACAAAGGGCCGTAGATTGAGACCGGTGACATTCTTGATGCCGTACTTGTGCTTTATTAGAGCCACCAATTCGGCATCAGAGCGTATCTCATCGCGTATATCGCATATTTCACGCAAAATCTCGGGATGCACTTCCGCAAAGTTGCGGCGCGAATCCTCATCGGCGGTGTCAAGCATCGTTCCATCGGCCAGTATAATGCCCATGGACTTCAGTATATGGTCGCTGTTGGCGTGAGTACCGCAGTTCATTCCCGAAGCGTTGTTGATGATGATGCCGCCGACCATAGCCGATTTTTTGGATGCCGGGTCGGGAGCGAACATACGTCCGTAAGGTGCAAGCAATTCGTTGACGCGCTGTCCGATTATGCCGGGCTGCAGAGTGACGGTGGAGGCATCGTCCGAAATATCGTAGCCTTCCCAATTTTTGCCGGCGACTATGAGTATAGAGTCGCTGATGGCCTGACCGGAAAGGCTGGTACCGGCGGCACGAAATGTCACCGGCAAATTGTAGTCACTAGCCATGCGGAGAATTATTGAAACTTCTTCGCGATCTTTGGCTCGTATGACTACTTGCGGTACCAGATGGTAAAATCCGGCATCGGTTCCCCATGCGAGACGACGCAATTCGTCGGTGTAAACGCGGTCGGCGTCTATGGTCTTTTTTAACTCTCGTATGAACGCTTTCATAGCGTCCTGCTTACGGTTAGACATCTGGTTTGACGATCTTGAATGTGCTTGTGTGGCGTATGTTTTAAGTGCCCGGGATTAGGAATTCGGGATAATGAACGCTATCATACCGGTGGGCATACCGATGTGACTCCGTATCATTATTCCCGTAATTCCCTTCCCATCACTTGCATTGTTATTTATACAGATAGTACGGTGCCGAAGCCTCCTTAAAGGCGGCGGCATCCTTGTTCCAGTAGTCGATGATGTCGGCTACTTTGTGGCGACGGCTGAAGCGACGACGTATCTCCTTGCTGCCGGAAACCTTGTCAAACATATTGAAGCGTCCGGGGTCGGCATTGCCTTCTTTGAAGGTAGCCTTGTCGGGGTTCATATCAGCCATTTCTTGCATCACGTAGAATTGTATCAGCGATAGCGGAGCGGCTTCGGCATCGGTGACATACACTTCCACGCCTTGGATATTCTCACCCTTATAGACACTGTAGAAGGGCTTGATGTGTATGGGGCGGAACATCACGCCGGGCAGTGCGAGGCCGTTGAGACGGCGAGCCAGTTCCTCGGCGTTGGTCCAAGGTGCGCAGAACAGTTTGAAAGGCATGGTGTAACCTACGCCGATATTGACATATCCCAATTCGCCGAGAATACCGCTGACGGGATAGAGCACGGCGGCTTCGGGATTGGGAATATGCGGCGAAGGCAGTACCCAAGGCATTCCGGTCTGCGCAAAGGTCATATTGCGATGCCAGCCGTCCATAGGAACGACGGTGAGTTTGACTTTCTTGTCTCCTATCATACCCTTGTCGTTGAGGTACATGGCCAATTCGCCGGGGGTAAGTCCGTAAAGATACGGGATGGCGAACTGGCTTACGAAGGATATGCACGAGTCTTCCACGAGGTTGCCCTCAACCTTGTTTCCGCCCACGGGATTGGGGCGATCGAGCACCATAAATTCCTTGTCGAGTTCGGCGCAGGCTTCCATAGCCAGACCCATAGTGGATATGAAGGTATACGAACGGCATCCTATATCCTGAATGTCGTATACAAGGACGTCCACATCCTTGAGCATCTCGGCGGTGGGCTTGCGATTTTTGCCGTAAATGGAGTATACGGTGACTCCGGTGGCGGGGTCGGTCATATTGTCTACGTGGTCTCCGGCGTGCACATCGCCACGGACGCCGTGCTCGGGAGCATATAGTCCTACAAGTGTGACGCCGGGTGCTTCGTGCAGTATGTCGATGGTGCTACGCAGGTTGTTGTCTACGCCGGTGGGGTTGGTAATCAGGCCCACGCGCTTGCCTTTGAGGCCTTCGAAGCCGCGGTCACGCAGCACTTCAATGCCGGGCTTGACGTGTGCTGTAGCCCCCAAAGTCAGAACTGCTCCCAAGGCGGCCGCTATCAGTCGTTTGATTGCCATATCAAGTATTTGGATGTTATCTATGTAATATTATCTTTTTAGTTTCCTCTACGATGTCGCATCATTTTTCTTCGGTTTCAGCTTTCTTAGCGCCGTAAGCGGGGTCGATGTGGCGACGTACCAGGAAGGTCACGGCCCAGGTGGCAAGGTTGCAACCAAGAACCCAGAAGAAGAAGTTGCTGTACGAGTTGCCCAGCAGGTCTTCCTTAATCCAACCGGCTGCCATACCGGGGAGCATCATACCCAAAGCCATGAAGGCTGTGCATATAGCGTAATGGGATGTCTTGTAAGGACCATCGGCGAAGTACATCATAAACAGCATAAAGGCTGTGAAACCGAAGCCGTAAGCAAATTGTTCGAGCACAAGACAAGTCCATACCGTGATCTGTCCGCCCAAAGTGTTATAGTCCGGTTGAACGTTGGACAGTATGATGTAAGCCACGCAGTTAAGCGAGGTTGCCAGTGCCATGGGCCAAATCCATTTACGAAGACCGCCGCGCGATGCGCAGATACCGCCGATGATACCGCCGATGGTGAGGCCGATGATGGCGAGTGTACCATAGGAAAGACCGACTTGTTCGGCAGTCATGCCAAGGCCGCCGGCATCACGACTTGCCAATAGGAAGGGCTGGCACAGTTTGACTACCTGAGCCTCGGGAAGACGATAGAGGAGCATAAAGAGCATAGCCAGTATCACGTGCTTTTTCTGGAAGAACGTCACAAATGATCCTCCGAATTCGCGCAAAATGGCTCCGGCAGTTTTCTTTTGTACATTGGAACCTACGGCACGGTCTGTCTTAGGATAAGGCAGAATGAATGCGTGGTAGAGGAACACTAAAGCAAAGAATACCGAGCATCCGGCAACGGTCCATTTCCATGCAGCGGCTTTGTCGCCGTCCAGTGCAACTGTGAGCGCACCGGCAATCATCACCAGACCGCCTTGTCCGAAGACGTTGGCACAACGGTAGAAGGTGGAACGAATGCCGACGAACAATGACTGCTGGTTGGTGTCCAGAGCTATCATATAGAAGCCGTCGGAAGCTATGTCATGTGTGGCCGAGCAGAAAGCGGTGAAGACGTAGAAGAACAGGCAGATGGTGAACTCGTTGATGTTAAGTCCGGCTTTGATTTCTTCTCCCGTAGGCTGCGGCAGTGTGAAAGCTATACCGGCAAGACCTACAGCCACGCACAATTGCATGGTTACTGTCCACCAGCGTTTTGTCTTCATGATGTCCACCAACGGGCCCCAGAAGGGCTTGATGACCCAAGGTAGGTACAGCCAGCCGGTGTATAGGGCGGCATCGGTTTCGCTCATGCCCAATTGGGTGAAAAGTACCATCGTCACCATATTGATGAAGATGAAGGGGATGCCTTGGGCAAAATACAGCGTCGGTATCCATGCCCATGGGTTGCGCTTAGTCGATTTTTCGGTATTTGACATATTCTTTTTGATGTTTTCCGAACTTCGAAAGTTCGGTCCGTCGCCTGTGGCGATGGTTATGGGTTAGTTTATTGGTGTTGGGTTGTCTCGGTTATCATTCCGCCCTTTCGGACGTTTTGTTTCATTGTCTTTTGCCTGTCAGAACGACAGTTGTGATTGTCTACCGCCGTTCTTTGGCCGGATGATTATACTATCTTCTGAATTGTACTATCATTGACGCATCAAGTTACATTATATTTGTCGAACTACATTATTCATATAGTGTCTCTATGGAGGCGTCGATGAAGTAGTGGCGCAGTATTTGGTCGTACTTGTAGCCGCGGGCGCCCATGACGGCGGCACCTATCTGGCACAGACCTACGCCGTGTCCCCACCCTGCTCCGTGCAATACAAAGGCTTCGGGTAGTCCGGTGGTCTCGTCTACGCCTATACGTTCAACCACAAAGGCCGAAGAATACAGGTGGCTGGTCGATAAGGTCTTGCGTATTTCCAACTCTTTGCCTATGACCATAGTACGCTCGGTGCCTACAATCTTGAGACGCACGATGCGTCCCGAAGTACCGCGCTCCAGCGGTATCATGTCTACGATGTCGCCAAAGTCAATGCCGCTGCGTCGTGCGGCCAATTCGCTGAGTTCTTGACGTGTATAGCGCACTTTCCAGCGGTAGAAGTCTTTGGTTTCCTGGTCGTAGTTGTTGAGTACCTGCGATAGTATTGCCGCATCGGAGGTATTGCAGAAGGCCTCGGGGCGTGTCTGTATCCATTGCGATGCAGCATTCTCGTTGCGCAAGTCGGGATAATCGCCCTCGGCTTCACCGTCTCGTCTGGCGCCAAGGTAATGGAAGTGCTTGGGTTCCCAGCAGTATTCGAACTGCTCTAACACACCGCCGCAACATTTGCTGAAGCGTGCATCGCACAATTCTCCGTCATATACCAATACCTGACCGCGTGTGGCTGCTATGGCCTCGGCCACCTTGGGCGTAGACTGGCGTGTAACTCCTTGATAGCGTTGGCAGTGGTCATCGGCGCATACGTCAAAGTTGACATGGTCTTCGCGGTCGTACCATTTGATACGCTCGTCTTCGGTCTCGGTGCAAGCGCTGTATTTAGTGCCACTCTCCGCTATGGCTTTATTCTTCTGAATTTGAGCCAACAGCCACGAGCGCGAAATTACGGCATGAGCTTTGAGTAGCTCCAGCGAGGCATGAGCACTCATCTCGGAGGATATGACACTAAGAAGGTAGTCTTCGACAGGCAATACATTGATTATTGTCAATTTGTCGCTCTCTACAATAAACGATGCACTGCCGCTGAAACGCTGGTTTTCTTTGCGTTCCCAGTGGAAATTGACTCCGATGACAACGTCCTTGATTTCGAAAATATCTTTGGAAGTCTTGGGTCGAAACTCAATCGTATCGTACTCACGATTTTGCCAGACAATGCGGCCGTCTTTGGTTAAGGCAAGGCTTTGCGCCCCGGTGACGATAATGCCGTCAGTAGTAGTAAAATCGCCAAGGAGATCAATATCTATGCGCGGCGCGCTCAGAATACCTACTTTGATATGCGGTTCGATCATAGTGCGCTGTGTATGGTTTATTTAACATTAGAGGCTATTGCCGTAATTTCGTCGAGGTTGAGGCACAATTCATCATAGATGCGGCGCACTATGTCGGCATCTAAACGCTCAAAGTCCTCGGGACGAGGCGTGATGAATACGCCGCCCATATCTACCGATGCCGGCGACAGAAGCATACAGTCCTTACCTTCGGTGCCATAGAATGAGGGACGATGGCGTTTACGCGGAATCACAACCATACGTATACCGGCAGGCGTTGCATAGCACAGAATGTTCATCATAGGCTCGCGCTCGCCATAGGGCACGGGGATGGCGCTGTATAAGCGGTCGAACAATCGTGCTCCGGCCTCGGAGTTCTCGGCATCAATGACGAATAACTTCAGGGGCAGAGTATCTACCAATGCCAGAGTGGAGCCTTCGTCCTCGGCTATGGTCTTCAGCTCTGCATCCTCGAGGTCGTCACCTAAGGTGAGGAAATCACTATTGCCGGCCTGGAAGTGCATATGGTCGGGTGCCGAAGCTCCGCACTTAGGTCCGTTGTAGAATACTGTATACTCGTCCAACTGGGCGGCCAAATCCATCATATCCTTGGCACGATCGGCCACCAATTGGTCGACGTGACGGTTGTCGGGGATGGTGAGATGACGCGGAAATATGGGGAATGGGTTGATCAATACAATGTACTTGTCGTTCTCGCCCCAAGGCAGTCCGGTCTGTACGGCGGGACGATTGGCTTTACAAAGAAAGCATTTACGTTCTTTGAGGCTCTTGGCGTCCACCTTGGCTGCAGATGATACGATACGTGCGGGATTGAATTGCACCTTGATATGCATTCCATCGACATTGAGATTCTTGACCTTGACTGTCTTGAGAGCTTCAAAGTTGTTGGCGGCCTGCTCCCATACGGCACATTGATCCTTGATTAATTGGTTGGCTTGTTGTGATGTGATTGTGGACATCGCTATGATGTTGTTTCTGTTGTGGTGGATGGATATTGCGTGGCTGCTGCTCGGGCTGATGGATACGGCGTTAAACCTTTTCACTACCGTTGCCTTTACGCCACGAAAACCCGTCGGCTCCGGACTGCCCTTTTGCAAGAGAGGGCAGTCCGATGCTCAAGCGGGTTGGACGTTGGTTCCTTGGTATTGCCTGCCTATCGGACGTCTCACTTGGCTGCGACCAGTGAGCGACGAGCCTGCAGTTCCCAAGTACGGATGCGGTCCTTATAAAGGTTGTTGTTGTTCATCTTGACGATATCAAGTGAGGCATCGGAATTGTCTTCCCAACGACGGCACAGATATACAACATCGTATACACGACCTATCTGGAAGTGGCGCGAGAAGGCCAGACCCAGAGCATAGTCTTCACCATAGGAGGTATTGGGCACATGGATTTCGCGCAATACAGGAGTGTAGAATGCACGAGGAGCACCCAGGCCATTGATACGCAGTGCGTTGTTGCGGCCGTTTTCGGGTGTCCATTCCTTGTGGTCAATTACACCCGGCGGTATGGGATTCTTGTCGATGTCTGTAAGCATGTAAGTGCCTACTACCATGGCGCACTTCTGCTCGTAGAAGGCTGCAACCATCTTGGCCAAGGTGTTCTCGTCGACATATACGTCATCGCTGTCCAGCTGTACGGCAAATTTGCCGCACTTGGGATGCTGTACACCCGCGTTCCAGCAACCGCCGATACCCAGGTCGTCGCGTTCGGGTACGATGTGTACCAGACGAGGATCGTCCTTGAACTCATCGATGGCTTCGGTAGTGCCGTCTGTCGAGTGGTTGTCTATAACGATGAGGTTGAAGGGGAAGTCGGTCTTCTGAGACAGGACGCTGCGGATAGCATCACGGATGGTACGGATGCGGTTGCGCACGGGGATGATGACGGAAGCCTCGTAATCAAAGTCGCCCTTATTGAAGTCGATTTCGTCAAATTTGGGCTCAAGGTATCCGCCGACAGCCTTGAGGTGTGCGGTGCAGGCCTTCTCCATTTCGATTTGGACGCCACGGTTCTTGGGGTCTACATAATCGAAGATTTTTTCGCCGCTCTTGCGGTTGTCTATGGTGACATCGCTGTAGAGGTATTCGTTGATGTGCACGATGGGGGCTATACGGCTCAGACGCAGACGCAGATCATATAGACCGGCGGCGGTGTAATGCACGTCGATGCCGGCAGCTGCCTTCTTGAATACTTCAGTGTCAAAGAAGAGTACCGAACCGAAGTTGAAGTCGTCGCGAAGCGAGCCTTCTTGATAGTCAATGACGGGAGCATTGCTCTTTTTGCCTTCGACGATGGTGTACGAGTCGGCATACATCATTCCGGCCTTTGAATCGCCTGCCAGGCGTACAAAGCGGTCAAGGGCAAAATATCCCATTACGAGGTTGTTGTACTTGGTGTACAGCAGAGTGTAAGGTGCTTTGGCTGCCTCGGCAATCTTGAGCATAGTATCCGAGGAGTTGAGCGCATCGATGTGCACCAGGGTGCAGCCTTCTACGGCGGTGGCAGCGGCATCGGTGGCCAGCAGATAGATGTTGTTGACTAAGGCGCTTTCGCGGAGTCCGTCGATGGTGGCTTTAGCCTGGGCGGCATCAACGTACGGCAGGAAGCAGTCTATTGCTTGTTTCATAGGGATAATATTTTATAAATGATTTTTTGGATGTTCTAAGTTGTATGGCGTTTATTTGGCTTCTGTCTCCGTTATTATCTCTTAATGACTTTAAGGCCTTTAGTGTCCTTAGGGTCTGGGGGACGCTTACGATTGGGAGACGATCATTATATCATTTTCTATGTGAGGTATCAGCGTTTCTTTGTCTTTTTGGCAGTGGTTGCGGCTGTCTTGGTTACGGGCTCAAAGAAGCGAAGCACGCGGTTCATTAGAGCTGTACGAGCTTCGGCATCACTGATGGTCTCAAAGGGGAAGCCGATGACCACGGTACGATATGCGCCGTTGTCAAAAGCGGTGCCGGCTACAAGATTGTTCTCGCTGTAGCGCAGGAAGGTGCAGCCTTTCTTGGCATCAGGAGCGTAGAAGGAGTCCGGCGACTCGGCGGCATAGCTTTCGGAATTGAGCGTAGCGTGGAATAGATATGTCGCATCGGCATTGAGTTGGTCAAAGCGGGTCTGCACTTGATAGGCGCTGCCTTCGACCGTGGCTTGACCTACACGCCAGTGATATCCGAGAACCTCGGTGGCAAAACGTTGGTCTTTTTCGGCCGTTTCTTTGCTTGAGAAGGGATTGTCCCACAAATCCGTGGCCACAAACGAACCGCTGACAAAGAAGGATGTCCCGGCCTTGGTCATAGCCTCGATTTTGTTCTGCAGTGCCGTATCGAAAGTCTTGTATCGTGTGCCGTGAACTCCGCGGCCTTTGGCTATTTCTTTCTGTTTGCCCAATATGAGGTCAACGATGCGAGCATCGTCCTTGCTTGCCGGACGGGATGCAAAGGCGGATGCACTGCTGCTTGTGAAACCGTAGCCGGCTTCGCGCACTGCCTTCCCGTGTGTATAGATATAGTCGTAAGTATTGCCTGCCAGCACTTTGTCTTCGTAATTGGCACGCGATGCGCCAAATCCGGCAGCATCATCGTCCATCCACGGAATGTTGCGACGGAATTCGAATGTGCGGCCTATGTAGCTGATGTCCTGCATATAGGGCACTCCGGGGTCGCGCTCGTCATAGAACCCGGCAATGTCGCCCGAATCAAACCAATCGGGAGCGCTCACGCGAGTGAATCCGTTGACAATCTCGACGCGCGGAGCCTCGGGACGGTGACACAGAGCCACTACCATCGAGGGGAAGGACACGCCGCCGTCATTGCCGGCGATGACACGATAGCTGTGTATGTCATCATCCTTGACGATGATATCATAGTGAGGCTTGGTGACACGTGCAATCTTGACAAAAGCGCCGTCGCCTATCCTTTCTTCTATATTATAATATGTGGGAGTAGCCGTAGCCTCAAGTGTATCGATGGTGGCTGTCCATGTCAAAGCATAGTGTCCGTCCTTGCCGGCAGGTGTCACGGCTATGTCGTGCACGGGCAGGGGCTGCACCACATAATCGTAGCCGTCGCGCGATGCCAAGAATTGGAGCATACCTTTATAGACGGCACGCGACACCACGAAACGGAATTCGGGGTCAAGGCCGTATTTCATATCCGCAAAGTTTTGGTGCGAAAGCAATTCGAGCAACATTCCCGGTACTTCGGGTACTCGGGCCTCGTAGTACGACTGATCCCACATACCGCGGCGAGTCCAATTGGGCTCAAAGGTCCGGCGGATGTCGTTGGTGATATTGGTCATCACCAAGTCGGTGAAATCGCGCGAAGCATAGCGCGAGGTGCCGTTGGCGTAATCTGTGCCTCGTTCGCGTCCGTCGGTGCAGTATATACCCAAAGTTCCGATAATCGAATCATTGAGCGTCGTACCGGCATCGCTGTGCCATGCAAAGGAGAGATCCACAGGGATACGCAACCCTTCGCGGTCAGGTAACATCGACGACCCTCCGGCCAGCCAATTGACCCAAAGTCCGCGGCAGCGGTAGTCATCGGTATAATCATTTACGTTTCCTGAGGGCGTATAGACACTGTCGGGAGCGCCGGCCCACTGTAGCCAGTAGCGTGCGCCCTCGGTAAAGCGAGGATAACCGCTGGCGACGTAATCATAATCTATCGAATCGAGGGGCTCAATGACTTTACGTGCCACGTTGCCCATTCCGCCGCCGATTTTGATGGCATCGGCACTGATGGTACTTCCGGCCTTGGCCGAGAGATTGGACAGTGTAACCACCGCTTGATGTCCGGCGGCGAGGTCGAAGTGTCCGAGGTATATCCAAGTGCCGCCGCCCATAGACTGATTGACGGTAAAGCGGCGAGCGCCGCCGGCGGTATTTACGGTATATGTCGCATCCGTGGCCGAAGCATCGTCACTGACGTACGAGACGTACACTGCATAGGTGCCGCGTTGCGATATATTGGCCATCCAACGCACTTCCGATGCATCGGAGGCACGATCTACGGTGGCCGCCTTCAAGGCAGTACCGTCACGGAAGGGGTTATCACCGTTGTGTAATTCGGCTTTGGCGTATCCGAAGCCGGGTGTCTGGCCTACAGTCCACGCATTTCCGTATATCACCGAGCCGGAGGCGTTGCCGCCATCGTTGTCTACAATAATTTCGGTGGTATTGACATCGCGCTCGCGAGGACTCATAACGTAAGCCCCAGCATTGCGCAACATCGGCATCAGATATGGCATAACATAACTCTGCGTATATAGATCCTCAACTGTCTGGAAGATACGGGCACGCTGCCACTCCCAACGATTGAGTTTGGGCTCGAAGTACCATCCGTGGCTTTGCCATAGGGCAATATTACGATTTTGCAAGCCGCGAGGTGCGGCATCGGCATCCAAGTCGCGGACAAAAGGCGTCTTCTCGGTGGGTCCGATAACGCGCTTGGGCGCAAACAATATAAGATTATCCATATTGGTACGTGCCACTTCCTTGCCCGAACGGTCACGGTCGACTACGTACATCTCCACGCGGTAGCCGTCATACTTCTTGCCCATAGCGGCACGCACTTCGGCCTTGATAGAAGCCAAGTTTTCAGCGCGTAAGGGTATATAGGCGCTATTCTCGTTACAATCCACACGCAAAACACGTGCGGCATCATCGGCATCCACGCGATCCACCTTTATCGGGCCGAGTCCGCTGGTTCCGGGCAGATAGTTGCGCAGCACGGCTGCGGCAGCGGCATTGGCATCCTTGCCAAGTTCGGCCGCTACGGAGTTATCGGCGCCCCATATTGAGGCAGAAGCCACTATCGCTGTGACTATTAATCGATTTATCATTGCTTTAGACATTTCGGCGGAAAGCGCCATGGCTTCCCATAGGGTTTATACCTACAAAGATACAGACTTTTTTTGGCTAAAGACACATATCACCATTTAAAAATATATATATTCAACGAATTTTAATTATCAAATACATTTTTTCACATATAACACACTCTTTTCTTTCCTCCCTAAGTGTCTCTTTCAATCATCCATCTACATTTAACAACGACATAATAACAGCTTCCTATACCTATACGACAAAATTCAAGGAGATCAATCACGATAATTTAGCAATCGCAAATATACATTCCATAATTCAAATAAAATTCGTACCTTTGCAGCGCCGAATCACGAACTCACAAAACCGACGTTATGGCGGGGCATAACCTATGGTAAACACCGCCTTTAGCGCCATATCACAAAATACCGACAACAATAACAAAACATAACCATATTGCTATATGAAAGCCTGCTTCATGGGATTGGGCTATATCGGACTGCCCACCGCAATCATTGCCGCCAAACACGGCGTTCACGTCATCGGCGTGGATATTAATGCCGACGTTGTCGCACAAACCAACGCCGGACACCTTCACATTATCGAACCCGGACTGGGCGACCTGCTGCGCGAAGTAGTCGCCAACGGAAGTCTCCATGCACAGACCGCACCCGAGACTGCCGATGCATTCTTCATTGTAGTGCCTACGCCCTTCAAAGGCGACCACCAACCGGATGTAAGCTACGTTGAGGCCGCCACTCGCGCCGTCATCCCCTGTCTCAAGGAGGGCGACCTCTTTGTCATCGAATCCACCTCGCCCGTAGGCACCACCGAGGCTATGGCCGAAATCATATTCGCCGAGCGGCCCGAGCTCAAGGGCAAAATCTACATTGCATACTGCCCCGAACGCGTCCTGCCCGGAAACGTAATCTACGAGCTGGTACATAACGATCGCGTCATCGGAGGTCTTGACGAAGCATCGACCAAGAAAGCCCAAGCATTCTATGCACAGTTTGTCCAAGGGACTCTGCACCCCACCAACGCCCGCACCGCCGAGATGTGCAAACTCACCGAAAACTCGTCGCGCGACGTGCAGATAGCCTTCGCCAACGAATTGTCACTGATATGCGACCGAGCAGGCATCAACGTTTGGGAACTCATCGCCCTGGCAAACAAACATCCGCGCGTCAACATCCTGCAACCGGGCTGCGGCGTTGGCGGACACTGCATCGCCGTCGACCCCTATTTCCTCACCGCTGCATTCCCCGAGGAAGCGCAAATTATAGCTAAGGCTCGCGCCGTCAACAACCATAAAGCCGACTGGTGCGCGCTCAAGACCATCAACGCCATACTACGCTTCATCAACGAGCACCATCGCCGTCCCGTAGTGGCCATGATGGGTGTAGCCTTCAAGCCCGATATTGACGACTTGCGCGAAAGCCCGGCACGTCATATCATCGATGCCGTAGTCGCCGATAAACCCGATGCCGAAATCCTGGTAGTGGAGCCCAACGTGCCCTCGCATCCCATATACAAGCTCACCAACTACCGCGAAGCATATGACCGTGCCGACATAGTCGCATTCCTCACCGCCCATACGCCATTCAAAGGTCTGCCTTGGCGCGACGATAAAGTCATACTTGATTTCTGCGGCATCTTCAAAAAATAACAGCACCTATGTCTCAGACACAAGGCAACGACAGCGCACGCGCGGCCGCCGGCAATAGCGCCGACGACCGCGTTGACCTGCGCGGCGTCAAGGTTCACGCCTTTGACTCGGCCGACAGCCTTATGGATTATGCCGATACGCACCCCGGCATACTCGTGGCCGTCAACGCCGAAAAGATTATGAACGCAAACGACGTCACCCTGCCTATAATCAACAACAACATAGCATATTGCGATGGCTCGGGCGCGGTACTTGCAGCCCGGCAGAAAGGTGCAAAAAACGCCGTCAAAATCGCCGGATGCGAGTTGTGGCTGAATATCATCGACAGGCATCACGCCGATCGCACATTCTACATCGTCGGAGCCACTCCGGAAGTGCACGCCAAAACCATAGAAGGCCTGCTGAAACGCTATCCCGACATCCGCATCGTCGGACACCGCGACGGATATATCCGAGACGATGCACAACGCCAAGCACTCATCGACGATGTAGCCGAGAAACGTCCTGATATAGTCTTTGTCGCTATGGGCTCACCAAAGCAGGAAATACTTATGTCCGATATGCAGCGCCGCCATCCCAATGCCATATATCAAGGCCTGGGCGGCAGCTTCGATGTCTTCACAGGCACAGTGGCACGCGCCCCGCGCTGGTGGATAGACCACAATCTCGAATTTGCATACCGCCTTATACGCCAGCCGCGGCGCATCACCCGCAACTTCAAATTCATCCGCTACGCCTGGTGGCTGCTTTGGCACAAATTCTGACAGCCGAAGAACCGGACTGCTCCGGCACTCAAGTCTGACAGCCAAGCAACAACAGCCAAGCCACTCCCCCTTACCATCACAACACGTCCGACACGTACAACAGCCACGATCTGACACGGAACAAGACAATACATATTCCAGCCGATATGAAAAAGAAAATAATGCCTGTCTTCGGCACACGTCCCGAAGCCATCAAGATGGCCCCTCTGGTCAAAGCACTCGAGGCCGCCTCGGACCGCTACGACACCGTGGTCACCGTCACCGGCCAGCACCGGCAGATGCTCGACCAGGTCCTCGGCCTCTTTGAAATCGTGCCGCAACACGACCTTGACATCATGCGGCCCGGTCAGGATCTCTTCGATGTCACCATACGTATTCTCGAGGGTATGCGTAAGGTTTTGGCCGACGAGAAGCCCGACTTGGTACTGGTGCACGGCGATACAGCCACCTCCACAGCTGCCGCCCTCGCCGCATTCTACTGCCGCATACCGGTGGGACACGTTGAAGCCGGACTGCGCACCGGAGACATTTATGCCCCCTGGCCCGAAGAAATGAACAGACGACTTACCGGCCGTCTGGCCACTATGCACTTCGCCCCCACCGAAGCGGCCCGTCTCAATCTGCTGCGCGAAAACGTCGATCCATCGGCCATCACCGTCACGGGCAATACAGTCATTGACGCTTTGAATATTGTAGTCTCCAAGCTCAAAGGCAACGCCGAGTTGCGAACCTCCACCGCCGCATTGCTCAAAGAACGCGGATACGACACCACCCGTCTCGACGATGGGACACGACGCCTGGTGCTCATCACCGGACACCGACGCGAAAACTTCGGCGACGGCTTCCTCGACATCTGCCACGCCATACGCGAACTTGCAGTAAAATATCCCGACGTTGATTTCGTATATCCCATGCACCTCAACCCCAACGTTCGTCGGCCTATCGCACAAGTATTTCCCAAGGAAGATTCGCCGGCCAACGTCTTCTTCATCGAGCCTTTGGACTATCTGCCTTTCGTGTATATGATGACTCGCAGTCATATCATACTCACAGACAGCGGCGGCATACAAGAGGAAGCTCCGTCACTGGGCAAGCCGGTACTGGTAATGCGTACCGTCACCGAGCGTCCCGAAGCGCTTGAAGCCGGCACAATACGTCTGGTAGGTACCGACCGAGCCAAAATCGTCAGCACCGCTTCGCTGTACCTCGATGATGACAACGAATACCGACGCCACGCGTCCATAGCCAATCCCTACGGAGACGGCAAAGCCTGCAGCCGCATCATCGAATACATTGACAGCCACCTCCGATAAAAATCCTCCGAAGACACTCTCGGCTGAATTCCGGCAGCTAAAGCACCTACGGCCTTAAGGTCACCAATGGCCTAAAAGGCCCGACACAGCCAAGAATAATATTATCCCGACAATAAATGGTCCACATCCGTGACATCCACGACGAGCGCATACAAATGTTTGCGCACATGACCGAGACGCAATTGCGTAACGGTCAAGGGGGTGACGGAAACGGACTATTCATAGTCGAAAGCCCCAAGGTTATAGCCGTAGCCCTGGCCCACGGCTACCGACCCGAAGCATTGCTGTGCGAGCAACGACACATCCACGGCGATGCCGCCGAGATCATTGCCGCCCTACCCCGGGACACTCCCGTGTATACCGGCGACCGCGACACCCTGGCCGCCCTGACAGGCTACACTCTGACACGCGGGGTGCTGTGCGCCATGCGCCGTCCCACACCTCGCAGCGATACCGAAGTATGTCGCGGCGCACGACGAGTCGCCGTCATCGACGGCGTCTGCGACACCACCAATACCGGAGCAATATTCCGCAGCGCCGCCGCCTTGGGTATGGATGCCGTACTGCTCACCCCTGGGTCGTGCGATCCCTTCAACCGTCGATGCGTACGCGTGTCTATGGGAGGCGTTTTCCTTGTGCCCTGGGCCTACATCCAAGGCAACGATACTATCGCGCGACTGCATCAACTCGGACTGGAGACGGCCGCACTCGCACTTCGCGGTGACGACACAACTCTTGACGACCCGCGACTGGCTCAGCGACAACGTCTGGCTCTCATTGTAGGCACCGAAGGCGAAGGTCTCGACCCCAAAGTCATAGACGCCGCCGATTTCACCGTGCGCATACCCATGCACCGCGGCGCCGATTCGCTCAACGTCGCCGCCGCAGCCGCCATCGCCTTCTGGCAACTTCGCAATCCCGAAGGCCCTGTAAGTGAAGATGCCGGACACTCGGCCAACGGCAGCTTAGCCGCCCAAATCATCAAAAGCCCCACCGACTTATGAATCGCCGATACATTATCGCCCTATGTGCGGCCGGCATCGTTGCCGTCATCGCCGCCATCGCCGCCATGGTGTGCGGATCGGTGCATATCCCGGCCTCAGAAGTACTTTCCATACTCACGGGCCACACTCCGGACAAGGAAACATGGGGCAACATCATCCTTAATATGCGACTGCCGGCCGTGGTCACGGCCACACTCGCCGGAATTTCCTTGGCCGTATCCGGCCTGCTGATGCAGACCATATTCGCCAATCCTCTGGCCGGGCCCTCCATTATGGGCGTCAGTTCGGGCGCAAGTCTCGGCGTAGCCATCATCGTATTGGTATGCGGCGCCGGCATAGGCGCCGAAATCACAGGTGCAATACTCGGAGCTATGGCCGTAGTCGCCCTTCTCGTGGCCTTGGCCGGAATACTACGCAGCGGAGTAATGCTTCTTATTGTAGGCATTCTGCTCAGCTACCTATCCTCATCAGCCATTACACTGCTCAATTACGCCGCCACCGAGCAGAGCGTACACGCCTACGTACTGTGGGGTATGGGCACCTTCTCGGACACCTCGTGGGCCAATATGACCGTGCCGGCCGTAATCACCATCATCGGTATGTGTGCCGCCGTATTCATGGCCAAAGGCCTCAACGCCATGCTCATGGGCGAGAATTATGCCACAAATATGGGCGTACGCGTCCGGGCTTTACGAGCTTTGGCTCTGCTCACTGCCGGAACCCTCACCGCCGTCACCACCGCCTACTGCGGTCCTATAGCCTTCATAGGCCTGGCAGTGCCGCATATTGCACGCCTCGCCTTAGGCTCTACCAACCACCACCGACTGATGCCATTGACTATGGCCTGCGGTGCCGCCACGGCATTGCTGACGTTGTGGCTGTGTACACTGCCTTCACGCTGGGGAGCCGTACCCGTCAACGCCATCACCCCCGTAATCGGCGTCCCCATCATCATTTACATCATCCTCAACCGCCGCCGCATTGCCTACTTCAACTGACATACAAGACACCTACGCTCGCACCCCGGACAGCCACACCGACTTCACCGAACGTCGGGACGCTATCCGAGACACCGTTCAGGACGGTATTCGTAATGACGGACTGGCCACCGACAGGCTCACTGCCGGATACGTACACGGACATCGCCGCATCCCCATAGTCACGAATGCCACATTTGCGATACCACCTGCGCACTTCAGCGTCATGGTAGGACGCAACGGCAGCGGCAAGTCCACACTGCTACGCACCCTTGCAGGCATCCAAGCGCCACTGGACGGACACGTACGCATCCATGGCTGCGATGTGCGCGGCTTGGGAGCACGCCGCCTGGCTCGCCTCATCGCCATGGTATTTCCCACCGCCGTCGGCACGGGCGCCGGCGCCCTCACCGTTTCCGAAACCACCGCCCTCGGGCGACATCCATATACCGGAATTACCGGACACCTGAGCGACGACGACCGGCGCATCATACACGAAGCTATCGAGGCCGTAGGCCTGTCCCATAAAGCCGATACAACACTGGCCGCGCTCAGCGACGGACTGCGGCAGAAAGCTATGATTGCCCGTGCCTTGGCACAGCAGACACCCGTAATAATTATGGACGAGCCCACGGCATTTTTGGACGTACCCTCACGCCATTCTCTCATGAAATTGGTGGCCGAATTGGCACACCGACACGGACGCACGGTGCTGCTGTCTACTCACGACATAGCCCCGGCCATGGAAGCCGGCGCCGACAGCGTCATCATCGTCGAAGACGGACACGCCTTGATGTACAGCGCCGACAAAGCCGATGAGTCACTGGTTGCGCTATATGCCGGTGACGGCATCACCTACGACCCGGATGCTTATGACTTCAGACCCATCAAATGACCGGACGCATACATATAAGCCTCCATACTATCCAAATCAACGCTTTATACTCATTACCATCCCAACTCTGCGACTCAACTTATCTTACTACACTATATACGACATATTCCGATAGATATATTCACACGCGCAAAAGCACCGCCACATTCGTTAAAACAACTAAAATGTGGTAAAATGCTCCAATTTAGGGGCATTATTGGTCAATATTTTCATAAAACGACTAATGCCTATAGCCCAAATCTTCGTAACTTTGCGCTATGGTTTGCCGGATTCTATCGAGTCGGCCGTTTTTGTTGTGCGCGAAAACTTTACATCCGAACGATGGAACGATGCTGCGGCAGCCGCACAATAGCAGATAACACAAAAACTCACATTATAAAAATGTATATGAACACTCACAAGAAGCACATGCACGCCATGACGGCCTTAGGCCTTGGCGCAGCCTTTATCCTAACCGCCGCCGTAAGCTCATGCTCCAAACAGCAAGCTATGCCACAGCAGGTTCCGGCCATCGAGGTACAGGCCGTAGACACAACATCCGAAGACCTCAACACCTACTATCCCGCCATCATCCGAGGCAAAACCGATATCGCCATCCGACCCCAAGTCTCCGGATTTATCACCAAAGTACACGTTGACGAAGGTCAGCATGTACGCAAAGGCCAAGTTCTCTTCACCATCGACCAAGTACAATTCAGGGCTGCCGTCGAACAAGCACACGCAGCAGTCAACTCCGCACAAGCAGCCGTCAATACCGCCGCCTCCAACGAGCGCAACCAAAAGATGCTTTTCGAGAAAAACATCATAAGCCAAACACAATGGCAGACCGCCGCCGATGCCCTGGCTCAGGCTCGCGCCTCCCTGGCTCAGGCCCAGGCCGCCCTCGTATCCGCCAAGAAAAACCTCTCGTACACCATCGTCACCTCCCCCTCGGACGGCGTTGTCGGATCAATACCACAGCGCGAAGGCTCACTGGCATCGCCCTCATCAACTCAGCCTCTGACCACCATCAGCGACAACTCCCAAGTATACGCATACTTCTCGCTTAACGAAAAAGAGCTGCTCAAACTTACCGACAACGGCGAATACAGCCTTAACGATCGCGTCGAGCGACTGCCCAAAGTCAGCCTCATGCTGGCCGATGGCAGCGTATACCCCCTACAAGGACGTGTAGCCACCGTCAGCGGCGTCATCGACAACACCACCGGTGCCGCACAAGTACGTGCCCTCTTTGACAACCCCAAAGGAATGCTCCGCAGCGGCTCCACCGGCAACGTCGTCATACCCACACACAGCCATAACGTAATCTTGGTACCCCAAAAGGCCACTTACGAAATCCAGGATATGAAATACGTATACACCGTCAACGACACCAACGGCACCGTAGCCACCCCAATCAAGGTACTCGACCTCAACGACGGAAAGAACTACGTAGTCACCGATGGCCTCAAACCCGGCGACCGTATCGTTGTCGAAGGCGTAGGCACATCCGTACGCGAAAACATGAAGATCAAACCCGTGACCGCTCAAGAAAAAGCAGCCATGGAAGCACAGATGCAGCAACAGGGCGCAGCCAAGAAATAAACAACGCCACAGCCCTGTCCGACCGAAGAGGGCACGTCATCCGTCCGCGGAATTCCGAACGGCTCCTCACATCTTCGGTCGGCATCATTTCAAAAACAAACACCACCATAACACAACAGCACAAAGACAATGAAACTTGACCGCTTTATCAACCGACCGGTCTTGTCCACGGTTATATCCATATTTATCGTCGTCTTGGGCGTCATCGGTATGGTCTCCCTACCTATCACCCAATACCCCGACATCGCACCCCCTACCATCAGCGTGTCCACCACCTATAGCGGTGCCAACGCTCAGGCCGTGCTCAACTCCGTGATTGCCCCCTTGGAGGAATCCATCAACGGCGCCGAGGGCATGACCTATATGGAATCCACGGCCACCAACACCGGTTCGGCCACCATCAACGTATACTTCCGCCAGGGCTTTGACCCCAATATGGCAGCCGTGGACGTCCAAAACCGTGTATCAAAAGCTCAGAACCTACTTCCATCCGAAGTGACACAGGTGGGCGTGACCACACAAAAACGTCAGACATCCATGCTTGTAGGCATCGCCCTATACGATCCCACCGGCAAATACAGCGAGGAATTCATCGAGAACTATGCCAAAATCAACATCGTGCCCCAGTTGCAACGTGTCAACGGTGTGGGTGACGTTATGGTCATGGGCGCCGACTACTCGATGCGTATATGGCTCAAGCCCGATGTTATGGCTCAGTACAACCTGATGCCCTCCGACATAGCCTCAGTCATGGCCGAGCAAAACGTCGAGGCCGCGCCCGGTGCCTTCGGCGAACAAGGCAACCAGTCCTTCCAATATACTATGCGCTACCGTGGACGTCTCGTTGACCCCTCCGAATTCGAGAACATCGTCGTACGCGCCAACTCCGATGGCGAAGTTCTTCGCCTCAAAGACGTAGCCGACATCGAACTTGGTCGCGTCACTTACGGCTTCCACAGCAAGCTCAACGGACACCCCTCGGTAATGGCCATCGTATTCCAGACCGCCGGCTCCAACGCCACACAGATCATCAATGATTGCCTCGACTACGTCGAATCAATCAAAGGATCCCTCCCCGACGGACTCGAAGTTGCAGTGCCGATGAACAACAACGACTTCCTGTACGCATCCATTGACCACGTAATCGAAACCCTCATCGAGGCATTCCTCCTGGTATTCATTGTGGTGTACATCTTCCTGCAAGACATGCGAAGCACCATCATTCCCGCCATTGCAATCCCTGTGGCTCTGATCGGTACATTCTTCGTGCTCAAGCTCATAGGCTTCTCCATCAACTTGATTACCCTCTCGGCCCTCGTATTGGCCATTGCTATTGTAGTCGATGACGCCATAGTGGTAGTCGAGGCCGTGCACGCCAAACTTGATGTCGGGTACAAGAGTGCACGCCGCGCGTCCATCGATGCCATGAGCGAAATCTCCGGTGCACTGATATCCATCACCATGGTCATGATGCTCGTGTTCATCCCCGTATCATTCATCTCGGGTACTTCCGGTGTGTTCTACCAGCAATTCGGTCTCACCATGGCCATAGCCATCTTCTTCTCGGCCGTCAACGCCCTTACCCTCTCCCCCGCCCTGTGCGCCGTATTCCTTAAGCCACACAAAAGCGACCAAGGCAAGAAGCAAAGCTTCATAAGCCGCTTCCATACAGCCTTCAACACCGGGTATGACGCCATGCTCAACCGCTACAAGAAATCGGCCACATTCTTCGCCCGCCACAAGGTTACATCCTTCGGCATCGTGGGCGCCACCGTAGCCGTCCTCGTATACTTGATGACCATCACCCCGACCGCACTCGTGCCCAATGAAGACACAGGCGTGCTCTTCTGTATGGTCAATCTTCCCCCGGGTTCGTCTCAGGAACGCACCGGCGAAGTCCTCGAACAAACCGACAAAATCATCCGTCAGAACCCCGCCGTAGCCGAAAGCCAGATGATTGACGGCTACAGCTTCCTCGCCGGCCAAGGCGCTACATACGGCACCTTCATCATCAAGCTCAAGAACTGGGAAGAACGCGACAGCAAAACCCAAAGTTCGGATGCCGTGCTCAAACAGCTATACGGTGCTCTCAGCGTCATCAAAGACGGCAATATCGTCATCTTTGCACCGCCTATGATCTCGGGCTACAGCGCCACCAACGGCTTCGAAATCAAGATGCAAGACCGCACAGGCGGCGACATCAACAAATTCTATAACATTGTACAAGGATTCCTGGCTCAACTCAACCAACAGCCTGAAATCCAAATGGCCTACACAACCTTCAACCCCAGCTTCCCGCAATACCAGGTGGACATCGATGTAGCTAAGGCCAAACAAGCCGGCGTCTCGCCAAAGACCATCCTCAGCACCCTGCAAGGATACTACGGCAGTATGTACGTCAGCAACTTCAACAGCTTCGGCAAAATCTACCGCGTAATGATGCAAGCCGAACCCTCGGCACGTATCTCTCCCGAGACACTCAACGCCGTCAAGGTGCGAGGCGAAACAGGCGAAATGGCGCCCATCACCAACTTCGTCGCCCTCAAGCGCGTCTACGCACCCGACTTGCTCAACCGCTTCAATATGTTCAACTCCATCAGCGTCACCGGCCAGCCCAACACCGGATACTCATCGGGTGATGCTATCGCTGCAATCCAGCGTGTAGCCGCTCAAACCCTACCACAGGGATACGGATACGAATACGCCGGTATGACACGCGAAGAAGCCCAAAGCTCGGGAAGCGCAACTGCCATCATCTTTGCCCTCTGTCTGCTCTTCGTATACCTGCTGCTCTCGGCACAGTACGAAAGCTACATCCTTCCCTGGGCCGTAATCCTCTCCATACCTTTCGGACTCATGGGCTCGTTCATATTCGCACTGATATTTGACGTCAGCAACAACATCTACCTGCAGATTGCACTTATCATGCTCATCGGTCTGCTGGCTAAGAACGCCATCCTCATCGTCGAGTTCGCCCTCGACCGCCGCAAAACCGGTATGTCCATACTCAACGCCGCCATCGCCGGTGCCGGTGCTCGTTTGCGTCCTATCTTGATGACCTCTCTGGCACTCATCATCGGCCTGCTGCCTCTGATGTTCTCCACCGGCGTAGGCGCCAACGGCAACAACGCCCTCGGTGTAGGTGCCGTAGGCGGTATGCTCATCGGTATGATCCTCCAGATATTCATCGTGCCCGCCCTATTCGTCGCATTCCAGAAAATTCAAGAGAAGATTACGCCTATGCACTGGGATAACGCCGAACCCGGAGGCACAATCGAAAGCGAAATAGAGCAATTCACACCCGAGAACTAACACCTCACACGATATAAAATGAAACAAAACATAATCACCGCAACACTGGTAGCCGCCACCTTGGCCGTGGCGGCCACCTCCTGCGGCATCTACAAAAAATACCAAACGCCCGAAAATACGCCCCTTACGGCAGAATACGTAAAGGCACGCCAAAACAGCGTAGATAGTACAGCCCTGGGCAACCTGCTGTGGGAAGAAGTCTTCACCGATCCGGTACTGGCCGACCTCATAGATCGAGCCCTGGCTTCGAGCACCACTTTGGCCAATGCACGCCTCAACATCGACATCGCTCAGGCTCAACTGCGCGGCGCCAAACTGGCATACCTACCCTCCGTAACACTTGCACCCACCGGCTCCGGCAGCTCGGTTGCAGGCAGCTCCCTATCTTGGGGCTACCAAATACCGGCAGTAGTATCCTGGGAAGTTGACCTCTTTGGCAAACTACTCAACAGCAAACGCGGCGCCGCCGTGGCCGTTGAACAAAGTGAGGCTTACGCCCAGGCCGTACGCTCACAGCTCATCGCCACCGTAGCCAATACATACTACTCTATGGCCGCCGTCGAGGCACAACTCAAAGTGGTACGTAATACAGCCAAACTTTGGGGCGAAAGCGTCCAAGTAATGCGCGACCTCAAAGATGCCGGCAAATCCGGAATGACCGAAGCCGGCGTCGTACAAGCCAACGCCAACCTCCAAAGCGTATTGGCCCAGATCGCCACACTCGAAGACACCCGCCTCAATCTGGACAACGCTATGAGCCTTCTCCTCGAGACTATGCCCACGCACTGGGAAGTCAGCGCCGATGCCACCCTCGACATCCCCGCCCCGATAATGCAAGGCGTGCCCATGTCCTACCTGGCCATGCGCCCCGATGTAACCGCAGCCGAGCGCTCGCTGGCAGCCGCATACTACACCACAGCAAGTGCACGTGCCGCATTCTATCCAAGTCTTTCCATCAGCTTCACCGGCGGATTTACCAACCAGTTGGGAACACTTATCAAGAACCCCGGCGAATGGTTCTACAATCTGGCCGGGACGCTGACCGCACCACTATTTGCCCGCGGACAAAACATCGCACGTCTTCAAGCTGCCAAGGCTCAGCAGACTCAAGCGCTCAACAGCTTCGAGCACACCCTGCTGAGCGCTGCCTCCGAAGTGTCCAACGCTATGAGCGCATACAATACCGCCGGACAACGAGCCGTCATATTCGAAACTCAGAGCGCCGACCTCGAAAAAGCCGTAGAGTACACAAACGACCTGATGATATACGCCAACGGCACATACCTCGAAGTACTTACCGCCCAACAAAGCCTCCTCTCGGCCCAACTTAACCAAGTATCCTGCCGATTGGCACGCGACCAAGCCATAATCAACCTATACCAAAGCCTCGGCGGCGGACGTTGATACATCAACCCCACCTTATAAGTCCAACAAAAACACAGCTAAAAGAATGATCAGTCCATTAGCACACGTAGACCCCAACGCCAAAATAGGCGAAGGCGTCACCATCCATCCCTTTGCGTACATCGACGAAGACGTTGTCATCGGCGACGGATGCACCATTATGCCTTATGCAAGCATCATCCGCGGTACTCGCATGGGCAAAAACAACAAAGTCTACCAAGGTGCCATCATCGGCGCCGACCCCCAAGACTTTCGTTGGAAGGGCCAAAAAACTTACTGCTACATAGGCGACAACAATATCATCCGCGAACAAGTCATCATCAACCGCGGCATCGCCGAAGAAGGCGGCACACGTATAGGCAACGGGTGCTTCATTATGGCCGAGACTCACATCGGACACGACAGCAACATCTTAGGCCCCTGCGTGCTGGGCAACGGCGTCAAAGTGGCCGGAAACGTCACCATCGACACCTGCGCCATACTCTCGTCCTGCGCCATCGTACACGAAAACTCCAATATCGGCAAATGGGTATTCATCAAAGGCGGCTGCCGTGTCAGCGGTAACGTGCCCCCCTACATCATCCTGGCACACAACCCCGCCGTATACTACGGCGTCAACGCCAAAGTCATGTCCGCCCGTGGAGACTTCTCCGCCGAAGACATTGACAATGCAGCCAAGGCATACCGACATATATACCAGACCCAGACTTCGGTATTCAACGCCCTGCGACGCATCGAAAACGACATCGAGCCCTGCACCGTACGCGAAGAAATACTCAACTTTGTCCGCGGCCACAACTACCGCATTGTAGCCGTTCCCGTAGACCTCGAAGGCGACTAAGAAGCACGACACTGACTTGCGCACGCGCATACGCTCATATATGCAGACGGCATAAGTCACATATACATCAGACACCAATAACAGCCCCTGCAACGGAACATCCGCTACAGGGGCTGTTTATTAGTTCGTAAAAGACGCCACGATTCAGCGTATAACAATATTAGATGTAGCCTTATGCCGGAATCAACGCCTCCTCAGACACACGGACTTAATGCTACCATCCATATGCTGCAATAGTGGTATTCGCCCATCACTTTTGGATAAATTTCCTGCCATGCCGCACGTAAATGGTCCCGGGAACAAGGGTCTTAACCTTTCTTCCGAACAAGTCGTATGTAGTGCCATCCTGCTCTTTTTGGTCAATAGTCACATCTTCGATTCCGCCATATGGGAAGTCAGCGGTTTCGATAAAATTGGAGAAATAGTTCCAACCCGATGCCGAAAGGTATTTTTCGCGAGACCCTACCGGAATGTACACCGGCATTGTTGTATCAAGCGAAGTGAAAGGATTGCTCTCGTCATACAATCCTTTGGTGCACACCGGCGGCTGCTCAGCCATACAATAGATACTCTGCAAGCCGTAGCAAAGATTGAATACGTTATTGCCGATTTTTGACAGAGATGGAGGTAGCACAATAGTCTTCAATTGATTGCAGGACTGAAATGCATCCTGCTCGATCGTAGTGACAGTAGGCGGCAAATCAATGTGTTCGATTTCCGTATTGTCGAATGCAAATTCGCCGATGACAACCGCCTTCTGCGGCACATTTATAGTCTTTAGCGAAGTGCATCCGCCTACGACTTGTGATGGCACAAACGCAAGATTATCCGGCAAGTGAACCTCGGTCAAATCAAAGCTGTTATAAAACTGGCCTCCGTACGCATCAAGATAGCAGTCGTCCGGGAGTATAACCTTTTGGAGTTTCGACCCGGCGAAAGCCATATCTCCAAGATATTCGAGCGATGCCGGTAAATTTATATCTGTGATTTTACAGTGATAAAAAGCGCCATCATAGATACTCTTTATTGATTCGGGCAAGTGTATAGCGTCAGTCAGCCCCAAGCACTGATAGAATGCCTGACTGCCGATTTTCTCAAGGTTGTCCCCGAATTTCAGCTTGTCGGACGTGAGTTTAATGCAGTCAGTGAATGCGGCCTCTCCTATTACTCGCAACGACGCCGGAAAATTGATTTCGGACAATGACGTAGCATAAGCAAAAGCTAACTCCCCTATCTCGGTTATATCTTCGGGTAATACAAGTTTCTCAAGCCAAATTGTGGTTATAGTAAGTGTTTCCCAGTCCACCTGCTCATTCGTGTGGAAAAACGCGTGGTCCGGTATAATGTTGTTCTCAACGAAAGCCTTGCCGAGATCTATGACCTTCAGCTTTCCGTGAAAAGAGCTGCTCCATAACGTATTGAAATCCTTGCTATTGATAGGGCCTTCCACATGAAGTTCGTCAATAAGATTGATATCAGCCCCGAGAAGTTCGGCAAGTTGCCCGGCACGATCGGTCTTAACGGAGAAAACTTTCGGCTCAATGTTGCTTGATTCGATACGCCTCCGGGATTTGCAATATATCGTACCCTCGAATTGTGCCGTACCAGCCTCTTTGTAATCAATAATTGACAGATTTTGCAGGAGCGTAGGCTGCAAAGTCATTGAGCGCATTCCATCTTCAGCAAAAGCGCATACTATAGCACAGATGGTTACGATAACGGATGTAAATAGTCTATTCATTATGCTATGTTTTTCTGCAAAAGTACACAAAAAACAGAGACCGACAAATATTAAAACGCCTATCAGTTTATGACCGACTATACCGAACGGTCGGTAGGATGCGAATGGTACACGTATTGAGCGCGGCCGTCTCGCCATACCCACTTCTGTTTCCCGGCCTTGACATACTTGCCGAAGAGACTGAAAACTATCAGACTCACCACAGGGAAAGCAATAGCCATAGCCATCAATATCCACAGCGAAATCTGTATGGTTACGGCCAACGAGACAACAAATGTGTAAAGCGCTATAATACCGGCTATCGTCATTATGACGCCATATAAGCGCGAGCGTAATCCGTTGATAAGCATCGGGATGCCATAGCACACCACAAAAGCGGGCCATACACTTCCGATAAGCACCGAACACAGCATCATCATCGGCCATTGCGTCAGATAGCCTACTATAATGGGCCAGACTACGAACGAGCCTTTGGCAAAAGCCGTCACACAGAAGAAGTAGCAGAATGTCAGCACCATAAACAATGCCACCGGAAGAATTCCCAAAATCGCTTTGCCCAATCCTACATAGTCGGGATTACACCACCACAGCGCATCCCAGTCTAACATCACCGCCATATAAATCATTATTGCCGTAGAAGCGACAAACGGCAGGACGGATAACAATACAAACCGAGTGCGCAGTACCAGCCATACGGCCACCAACATCAGCACCAACGCCATTATCGGCAGAACCGGGCCATAGAGCATACGCGTGCCTTCCGAGTGTATATCCAGACGCGGCAGATCAGGCCAGACTTCCAACTGTGGACGAGGCCTGAAATTGTCTGACGCAAAAATATCAGACGCGGCCTCCGAGTTTCGGTCCGAAAATCTCAGCCAACGAGCTTCGACAAGATAATTCGCACCTTCGTATTCGATTACGGCCTTAATTTGCCTTACATCAGTTGTATCTCCCGTTCCACCGAGATGCGAAGCCTCATTGCCGGTTGTTCCGACGACCTTACGCCCTACCACTTTCAAATGCGTTCCGTTACGAAAGTATAGTACTGTGCGTGTTCCGTCATAATCTGTTGGCTTGTCCATCTGAACGGCCTTAACTTCAGGTGCTACAAGACAGTCTACTTCATAGTCCTGAGCAGATATTAATACCGGAATACACACGCAAAAAAGTAGAAACAGATATTTAATGGTTCTCATATTAACTCGGTTCTTTATTAATGATTTAAATCTGATAGCGTCTCAATCTGTCTTAAATTTATATTTTTCGCAAAGATAATGAAAATGCAGGATAGCACAAAGGCCGAAACGACATTTACGGTATTTTTGAGAACCATATACTATCGAACTACACTCGGTATAATGGACGCGCGCACAAAAAAAACGGGGACTGCGGATCACTCCGAAGTCCCCATAATCAGGATGCCCGGAAAGGCATCTTAAAGTTATAAAAGATAGTGCTATTTTATTAACAGCAAGCTACTTGGACGATCATCATCAATAGATGCCCTGGCCCATCATAGCCTCGGCCACCTTCATGAAACCGGCGATGTTGGCGCCCTTCATGTAGTTGATATATCCGTCGGGCTGTGTGCCATACTTGACGCACTGCTCGTGGATGTTGCGCATGATTTCGTGAAGCTTCTTGTCGACATCTTCGGCGCTCCACTGGATGTGGCCGGCGTTCTGGCACATTTCCAGACCGGAAGTAGCTACACCTCCGGCGTTGACAGCCTTACCGGGTGCATAGGTGATGCGTGCGGCTATGAATGCATCGATAGCTTCGGGGGTGCAGCCCATATTGGACACCTCTGCTACAAGCTCTACCTTATTGTCGATAAGCTGCTTGGCATCGTTGCCGTTGAGCTCGTTTTGTGTGGCGCAAGGCAGTGCGATGTCCACCTTCTGCTCCCAAGGTTTGCGGCCTGCATAGAATGTCGAGCCGGGGAATTTGTCTGCATACGGAGCGACAACATCGTTGCCTGAAGCGCGAAGTTCGAGCATATAGTCAATTTTCTCGGCATTCAGACCGGCGGGATCATAGATATATCCGTCAGGACCGGAGATGGTTACGACCTTAGCACCCAGTTCGGTAGCCTTGAGGGCAGCGCCCCAAGCCACGTTGCCGAAGCCGCTGATAGCAACCGTCTTGCCCTTGATTTCGTCTTTCTTCTCGCGCAGGATGCTCTGCACAAAGTAGAGAGCGCCGAAACCGGTAGCTTCGGGACGTATACGGCTGCCGCCGAAGGTCATACCCTTGCCCGTGAAGGTACCGGTGCATTGGTTGGACAGTTTTTTGTACATACCGTACATATAGCCGACTTCGCGTCCGCCTACGCCTATATCGCCGGCAGGTACGTCCTGGTCGGGACCGAGGTTCTTCCAAAGTTCAAGGATGAAGGCCTGGCAGAAACGCATGATTTCGCGGTCGCTCTTGCCACGGGGCGAGAAGTCGCTACCGCCCTTGCCACCGCCCATAGGCAGAGTGGTCAGAGCATTTTTGAAGGTCTGCTCGAAGCCGAGGAACTTGAGGATGGACAGGTTGACAGATGCATGGAAACGGATACCGCCTTTGTACGGGCCTATGGCGTTGTTGAATTGTACGCGGTAGCCTATGTTGTTCTGGATTTCACCCTTGTCGTCAATCCAAGTGACGCGGAAGGTGAAGATGCGGTCAGGCTCGACCATGCGCTCTACGATTTTGTTGCGCTCGAATTCGGGGTGCTGGTTGTAGACCTCTTCGACAGACATGAGGACTTCCTTCACTGCCTGGAGATACTCTTTCTCGCCCGGGTGCTTAGCTTCCAGGTCAAGCATGATTTTATTAATATCCATAACTAAATACTGATTTAGGTAAATAGGTAATATATGTTTTGTCTATTAAAAGTCTCTCTTTACGGTTGTCTGCGGCATACTCGCCGCTTATTGACTTGCTTTTTGATATACGGGTCGGCATGTAGCTCCCATATTGCCACAGCGCTCATTCCCAAAGTGTCAATTGTCAATCAAAGTCAATGTTCACCACGGCAAATTTAGCCATTATTTTGATGTGACGTACTCAAAACACCTTTTATTTGTACATTTTTCTGTTAAAGATTATTAAATCAGAAAAACCATTACACAAATATACTTTTCACCGATGATGCCTGACGGATAATCGTTTTGCCAAATATATCATCGCACGGGCATTTGTCGTACACATCTTTAAGCACTCGCGGCGGATCACGAGTCGTCGTGTCCGCCGCGAGTAATTCGGATACCTTCAGAAAACTGATTATCCCGTATATATTAGATAATTACATCTTCGCTGTGGCAATTCTAAGCCCATCGATGCCATATCGAGCATTATCCGGAGTTACAATAATGATGCGTCCGTTTTCTATGATTTTGTAGGTGCCGTGGCCGCGGTCGGCTTTGATGTCGTTGACGCCGCCGGAGTCGGTGACGGTAAGTGTGACAGAAGCCTGCGCCGCGCCGTCATGCGATGTGGCCGTAATGATAGTCTTGCCTACACCGACAAGCGTTACGTATCCGCCGTTGACTTTTGCCACAGACTCATCACCGGATGTCCACGCTATGCGTTGGTCGGTAGCTGTGGAGGGCGACACTGAAGCACGCAAAGCGATGAATTTGACCGAAGCAAGATCGGCGGTCAAATCGGCGTCCCCGGCTATGGTCACCGTACGCACCGCCACGGGTTGGTTTTGATCCTTACGGAGATAGAGGTAGGGCAGCGGCAGCGACGTGGACGTATATGCATTAAAGCGTGCATACGCGCCGGCGGGAGCATTGAAGCGCAGTGTGCCGTAATCGGCAGTGGCGTTGGTGATGGTGGTGCCGTCACTACCCGGCTTTATGGACCATTGTGTCGAACCTTCGTTCCAAGCCAAAGATTGCTTGGCCGTAGCGCCGAGGCGGCGTCCGTATTGGTCGGTGAGCGTCCACAACCCGGCATCGTCGCCCTTGCCCAAGATGAAGCACAACACTTCGCGTTCGGTGACATTTATGGTCGAAGCAACTGCCACGGCATCCAGGTAATGCGAGGTTTCCATACCATCTATATCGCCGGCGGCAAATCCGTTGCGATATATCATCACTTTGTCGCCTTCGTTGATGGTACTTTTCTTGCCCAATTTCTCGTAATTCCAGCCTAAAGGCGATTCCAATGTCATGCCCGGAGCTTCGTCATACTCTATGGCTATGGCATTCAGATATACCGAGCCTTCGCTATATCCGCCTTGCACGGTAATGGATGCTTCCTCGCTGACCAGAGCCGGCACCGATAGCTCTTTGGTAAGGTCTACGTACACGCCCAAGTCTTTGGACACCCATTGTCCGAACCATGTATCGGAGGCCAAATCGGCGGGATTGAGCTTGTATAGCTGTGTGTCGCCGTCTTTAAGTATCAGGCCGGCTTGTCCGGTCGAATTATTGGAGCATAGGCTCAGGGTGATACTCTTGATAGTGCAGCCCTGCCATCCGTCCAAGTATAGGACGGCTTTGCGCTTATTGGGTATCTGATTGTAGCGGTTGCCGATAGTGGCGCCGTACTCGTTCTCGAAATACACGGACGAATTGGCCGGAATCGCGCCACAGGGTGCGAGGATATACTCGGCGGTGGATTTATTGAATTCTACGATGCGGTATACGACTTCGGCGGCTTGTGCGGCCACGGGCGCTGCCATAAGCGCCATTATGGTCAAAATTCTTGTAGCTATGCTTTGGGAAAATATCATATAGGTTTTTGTGTTTAATTTTCAAGGCTGTTTCTCTTAGGAAATGCAAAGTTAGCCTTTTTAGAGTACAGCGCCAACAATTGTCCCCGCTTTTTTCACCGAATCAAAAAAAATGGCAATTCAGGGAAGTAGTAATGCAGATTGACCAACTTATGCTACGTACCATTCTCGGCATCCTCGAAACCTCTATGTTCTCCGCCGGACATGACCGGCGCAGCTCATTCAACATTCAACATTCCACATTGAAAAATAGGGCCGCTCCCGATGCAGGAGCGGCCCTATTTGAATGTATCCTTAGCCGGACATCAATATCCGAATATCTCTTCAGTGGTCAGGATGACAACCTTGCCTATACGGCGCAGGGCGTCCAAGTCGAGGTCTTCAACTTTGCCCAAGATGGCATAGCTGTATACATTGCCTTTGACGTGCTGTTGCTGGTAGGCAATGACATCGGCCATAGATATGGACGGCAGCGCGGCAAAAGTCTTGGCATCCATATCGTAATCGATGCCGTGGTCTTGGGCGCCTATCCATGCCCAAGCAATACGGTCCTTGATGGTACGCGTAGTGCGCAGACGGCTGTCGAGACCGTCCTTAGCCAGGCGAAGGGCATCCTCGCTTTGAGGCATATCGTTGATAATCTGATCAAAGGCCTTGATGGCGTCTATCAGTTTGTCGTTCTGGGTGGCAATGAAGGCGCGATATGTGTAGGGACGTCCTGCACGGCCGGGCGTGGCCATATATGCCGAGGCACTATAAGCCAGAGAGCGGCTTTCGCGCATTTCCTGGAAGACGATTGAATTCATTCCGCCGCCGAAGTACTCATTGTACACCGTATTAATGGGTTGACGTGCCGGGTCGTACAATTCGCCTCGATTGTTGACCATAGACATATATACCTGCTTGGCATCATAAGGTGCGATGTATATCGTGGTCTCGGCGGGCACGGGCATATTATAGTCGGGAGATGCGGGAACGTCGGCAAAACGCGCCGGTATGCTATGGTTGTCGTTGATCGAAGCCAATGCTTGCTTCAAAGTCTTCGGACCATAGTATATGATGCGATGCTTGTGTGTGGACAGGGCGCGCAGAGAGGCCAGTACGTCCTCGGGATTGAGGGCACGCAGCTGCTCGGGCGTATACAGTGTCGCGAAGTACGGATTGGCGTCTTTGCCCGCATAAGCGGCGTACGTACTCAGACGACTGAAATTGGTGCGCTGGTCGGTCTTATCATCGTTCATACCCTTGATGGAGCGTTCCACCAGGGTGTTCCAAACGGCGGTATCGGAGACGGCTTCGGCCACGAGAGTCTCGTACAGGCGCAGGGCTTTGTCCATATTTTCGCTCAGGCCCGACAGAGTGACGTAGGTGCGCCGGTCGGTGGGATAGATGCTGTACGAGCATGCCAAGCTGTAGAAGTCGTTCTTGATTTGGGCTACGGTACGATCCTTGGTACCGAGCAGTCCCAGATAGGAAGCGGCTCGTGCCAAAGCTTTATCGGCGTATGTGCCATATTCGTAGACAAAAGTCAGGGTAAAGATGTCGTTGGTCTTATTTTGGCTGTACATCACTTCGAGACCGCCCTTCTTGGTCTTGGCAATGGTAAGGTCTTTCTTGAAGTTGACAAATCGAGGCTCGATGGGAGCAACCGTCGAAGCCTGCACTTGGCGCAGGAAGTCGCTGGCGGCATCGCGGTTGGTGGCGATGGGCGTGATGGGCGGCTTGGCTATCTTGAGGACGCTGTCATCGTTGCCTTGACGTTTGTATATAGCCACGTAATTGGATGTTCCGAGGTAGCGATTGGCCACACGTACGATGTCTTCCTTGGTGATATTGTTCAGACGCTCGATGTCGCTGACGACATCTGCCCAGTCTTCACCGTTGACAAAAGCGTCTACGTACATATCGGCATGGGAGCCGCGCTCTTCAAGCTGATTTTGCAAGGCCAGTTTGTAGTTGTTGACCACGGCTTTGATGAGGTCGGCGTCAAAATCGCCCTTACAGAGTTTCTCTACTTCGTTCACCAGCAGCGTGCGCACCTCGTCCAAGGACTGTCCTTCCTTGGGTTGGCCTATGCCTATAAGCACACTTTGGTCGGCCAAGGTATATAGGAATATGCCGGCGCCCAATGCAGCCTGACGCTGAGTGATGTCGCGGTCTACGAGACCGGACTTGCCGTTTTGCAGCACTTCGGCCAAGACGTTGAGTATCATCATGTCCTTATCCTTGGCTGCGGGCAGACGCCATGCCAGATATATGCTTTCGGCCTCAAGGCCCTTGACTTCCTTGATTATAGGTTTGGTGATAGGCGTTTCGGGAGTCACGGTCAGTGTCGGCAGCGACTTATTGGGTTTCATCACGCCGAAGTATTTGGTGACGATGTCCACAAAATTGTCCGGGTCGAAGTCTCCGACTGCGATTATGGCCATATTATTGGGTACATACCATACATCGTGATACTTCTTGACATTGGTTATCGAGGGATTCTTGAGGTGTTCCTGCGTACCCAGGACCGTCTGAGTGCCGTAGGGATGATGAGGGAATATAGCCGAGAACATTGCCTCTACGGCCTTGCGTCCGTCATCGGTGAGGGACATATTCTTTTCCTCGTAGATGGTCTCCAACTCGGTATGGAATCCGCGAAGCACGGGCCGGATAAAACGGTCGGCCTGGATACGTGCCCAGTTGTCTATCTGATTGGAGGGTATATCCTCTACATAGCATGTGACGTCCTGAGATGTATACGCATTGGTGCCCTTGGCGCCGATGGTCGCCATAAGTTTGTCATACTCGTTAGGGATGGCGATAAGCGATGCTTTGTAGCTTACCGAGTCTATCTGATGATAGATGGCGGCGCGTTCGGCGCTGTCCGTGGTCTGACGATAGACCTCAAAAAGGTTCTCGATTTGGTCTAACAGCGGTTTCTCGGCCTTGTAGTCAGAAGTACCGTAATTGGGTGTACCTTTGAACATCAGGTGCTCGAAGTAGTGCGCCAAGCCGGTGGTCTCGGCGGGGTCGTTTTTGCCGCCAACGCGCACGGGGATATAGGTTTGGATACGCGGCTCGTCTTTATTGATAGACATGTACAGGCGCAAGCCGTTAGGCAGCGTGTACATCAGCGTCTTGGCCGGGTCGTTGGGTACGGTCTTGTACTCATAACGGTATGCCGATGCTCCGAAAGCGGTCAATATCGCCAAAGCAACAGCGCCCAATGATTTAGCAAAAAATCTCATAATGTGAATGTTATATTAAGATGTTCTATGATAGTTGGTATATTTCGCGGCGCATTAACAGGCTTAGGCTGTCTGTATCTGCGAGACTGCAAAGTCGCTTAAAATTAATGCTTTTGGACAACGTGACATCGCCGTAAAGCGTTAAAAAATCATTAAAGTCAGTTCTATCGCTAATAATCAGCGATTTGCATACATCGGCGGATTACCGCCATATAACAGTCCTAATAAACAAGCATACATACATCAGAGCACAAAAAGGGGCATTCCCTCTCACGAGAAAATGCCCCATAATGACATTAAAAAAATGACCTAATACCTTTTCTTATTTAACGAGGACCTTGCGTCCCGTGCCATCGGAATATTTGTAGATATAGATGTTTCCGGGCATGGTCTTGGTCACGCGAATACCTTCGATGGTGTATATGCCAACGAGCGTTGCAGAGGTGCCGGCTTCGTCGTAGCGCACGTCTTGTACTGCGTCATATTTCTCGTAATCGATGACCGGCGAAATAGCCATAGACACGGGGTCATCGGTATTTGCATACCATTTGTACTCGCCGGTAGGCTTATTATTCTCATCATATACAGCCGTATAGTTCCATGCCGTATTCTTCTGGCCGACAGCACGACGGTGGCAGAATATGGCTATATCATCCGAGGTGTAAGGCGAAGTCTCCATCGTGCCGTTGGGGAACGGACCTACGGTCACGAAGAATTCGGAACCTTTCTCGATCTTTACGGTATTGCCGAAGCGGAAGATGGTTGCCAAATAGTCTTTGTCATCGTACTTGAGGTCACCGGCTTTGACTGCAGTAGAAGCCAGTACGGCACCGGGAGCGCCATCTTCACCTACAGCGTTGATGGTCAAAGGTATAAGCGTCTCGGGAGCGATGGTGGCTACCGAAGCAAAGTATACGGCAACGCTGTCTATGGATGCAGTCTCAAGTGTGGCTTTGTACTTCTCGGCAAATTTGTCTATATCCAGCCAATTGGTACCGGCATAATTGCCATACCATCCGAGCTCGACTTTTTCGAGCTTGGAGTTTTCTTCGCTGCTGATGTTCCAGACATACTGGGCACCACCGGCCTGTATTGCATATTGCAGAATATCATTGGCTTGTCCGGCATCATTCTTGGCGGTAAGGCCAACGCTGACAGTGCCTTTTTTGACAAATGTTACTGTTGGATTTTGCTCGGTGCTGGATTCTTTGTCTGCATTTTGGAATACCCATTTCCATTCGGTGGGATGACCTTGCGAGAGGTCACGGAAGGTTACGGGAACGTGGAGCGGCAGGAATACGCCGACGAAGGGTGATTCGTAGCCCTCCTCGGGCAGACCGATGAGTGCTGTCGGAGCTTTCTGCGAAACAACTACGAAGCCTTTGCGCTCGGCCTTTACAGTCTCGGAGCCGCGAGTGGCCGTAAGGGTCACATCGTATGTACCGGCTTTATTGTAAGTCACTACGGGATTGGCTTCGGTCGAAGTCTCGACTTCGGCGCCGGGGAACGACCAAGTCAGGCTCTCGGGCTCGCCCTGAGTGATGCTCTTGAAGGCTATGCTTTCGCCCTCGAAGATATGCAGCGCCTCGGAGGCTGAAGCGTCTTCGCGTACGACACGGAAGCCGTCGAGGGCCAGACTCTCGCCGCCGAAGGGATAGTCAAATGCGAAGGACACTTTCTTGCCGGCGTACTTGCTCAGGTCAAACTCGAATTTGTTCCATGTCGTAGTATTGTATGCCGTTTCCTGCGCCCAGTCAAAGGCGTTAAACAGCGTTGCGGTTTCGCCGCTATCGACATCGGTGACGGTGAATGTCCATTTGCCGTAAATCAGGAAGTTGGGTGCAAAGTATGCGTAGAACTCGACTTTGCTGCCTTCCTTGATATCTATAGCCGGACTTTTGAGTACGGACGAGCCGGTAGAAGCGTAGTTGTAATCGATGGCTATCGAGGTCTTGTCATCGCTCTTGATGCTTTTGAAGCCCTTATCGGACAGACCCCAGCCTTTTCCTACGGTCCAGTCGGTCATACCTTCGGCCGAGTCAAATTCTTGGTCATAGTCGGCCACTACGGCGCGGTCGGTGGTGAAATCGGCCTTGAGCGGAAGGGTGATGTCAAATTTGGCCGTTACCACGGGGCTGTTGACATTGTATCCGCGTGTCATCACATATAGGGTGCATGATTTGTCCAAAGTCACTGTGGCTTCTTTACCCTCGACTACGGTGCTTTGGGTGTAATCGCTTTCCTCGAATTCCTCGGCGCTCTTGGCTGTGGTCGAGTACCAAATGGTGACGGCATTCTCATCGTCGGTGGTTATTTTCACATCTACAGCATCATTGAATTTGCCGCCTAACGGGGTCACTACCGGCTCTTTGAGCGGGGTCTTGGCCACCACGGTGACGGTCATAGACGCCGATGCGGGATAGTAGTTGGCATCGCCCTCGAATTTGGCGGTGATGGTTACGTCAGTATCTTCCTTGACATAGGATGTATAGAGCGTACCCTTGCTGTCTACGGAGCACACCATAGGTGCAGATGAGGAGTACTTGATGGACGACACCTTGTTCGGATTGAGCAAGTCGGCATATCCTTCCTCGCCGGTGATGAGCGAAATCTTGGCTTCGTTGAAACGTATCTGCGGGTCTTTGCGGATGACGTATTTGGCCTCTACCACATCGCTATACTCCGTGCCGGCAAGCGTGACGGCTTTCACCGTAGCAGTCTCGGCTATGGCTATGGGCTCGGTGTAAGCCTTGCGTGTACCCTCTTCCAATTTGGGATTGCTGCCATCGGTAGTATAATATATTGTGTATGCACCTGCATCAAGACCGGAAACGGCCAAAGACACTGTCTGCGCTTCATCGTAAGTGCCGGCTGCTACGGAGAACGTCGGAGCGGGCACGGACGATTGGATTGTCTCGTAATCTATTTCGACTTTCTTCACATACAGAGGGCCTTTGGTGTCACCGGTTTGATTGAATAATATTTCAATGGTGCCTTCCTGCGCCTCGGCATCTGCAATCTTGAACTCGTATTCGGCGATTTTTTCGGTAAGAGCGACCGTCGCATTGGTTCCGTTGAGATAGTTTTTACCGTTGACTTTCACCGATACGTCGCCTGCCATTCCGGCTTTCTGTACGCGAGCCGAAACTCTCACGGCCTTGATGACGCCGGCGAGATCGCTCGTAGATAAGGTGGCTTTTACCGGGGGTTTGTCCGCCGAGCCTATGTACTGACCATAGGATGACGTATAGGCATATATATAAGTGCCCTCGGCTGTGGCTTTCCACTGCAAACCGTTAAGTTCGGTAGTGTAAAACTCTTGTTCGACAGCCTTGCTGCCAAAGTTATAGAAGCCTTGGCCTCCATTGGACTTGGACGTGTTCCACTCAAAAGACCACGTGGACACGGCCGCCGATGCCGTAATCGGCAACAGCGTTGCCAGTACAGCAATAAATGTGAGTAATGTTTTTTTCATAAGCAATTCGTTTATTGTTTTTATTATCCTATTGCATTTAGTTCCGACAAAGTTAGCGTTTAATTTATAACAATCAAAGTTTTTGCAACAAAAAAAAGCGGCACGGCAAGTATCAGCACATCACCGCCTTACAAAATGCTACACTCTACCTACTGCGTACGCCCGTTGAACAAGCGCCGGCAATACAGAATGACATCCGCGCTTTCGCACAAATTACGCATTTTCTTTCTCAATAGGGCCTAAATCAGCCGTATCGAATTGTCTGACAGGCGGCGGAGACTGTTCATATCACGACATTTTTAGGTCCTGGAGTGCATCTACAACAGCCTCAAAATCACTTCCGGTCGGTGCAACCGACTGTACAGCAAATTACGCCCACAATATTGTTACAGCGATCCTTCCGGCCTTAAAGCTAAATGTCCACCTTGCCTTACAGCGAAATGTCCGCCCGACCTTAAAGCGAAATGTCCGCCCCTTTCCGGCATCAATATTCGTCCCAGCTCTTGATTTCGATATCGTCTATCGAAATAGTAGTGAAGGCGTTGATGTACGCCGCGGCCAAGCGGGCATTCGTGATCAAGGGAACGTTGAGGTCTACGGCGGCGCGGCGTATCTTGTAGCCGTTGCTGAGCTCGGTGGTGGTCAGGTTCTTGGGTATATTGACCACCATATCTATCTTGTGGTCGTGCAGCAGGTCGAGCGCCTGGGGATGCATATCGGGCTGCGAAGGCCAGTAGACGCGTATAGCCGGAATACCGTTGTCGTTGAGGAAGGCATGTGTGCCGCCGGTGGCGTAGATGGTAAATCCGTGTGAATGAAGCGTATGGGCCGACTCCAACATATCGGCTTTTTGACGCGGCGTTCCAGTGCTGAGCAGCACCGAGTGTCGCGGAACTCGCTGCCCCACGCTTATCATCGCCGCAAGCAGCGCCTCGCCCGTATCATCACCGAGACAACCCACTTCGCCGGTCGAAGACATATCCACGCCAAGTACCGGGTCGGCTCCTTGCAGACGCGAGAACGAGAATTGCGAAGCCTTGATGCCTACGTAATCCAGGTCGAAGGCGCTCTTGGCCGGACGTTGGACATCAAGCCCGAGCATAGCTTGCGTAGCCAGGTCTATGAAGTTTATTTTCAAGACCTTGGACACAAAGGGGAAGGAGCGCGATGCTCTAAGGTTGCACTCGATGACTTTGATGTCGTTGTTCTTGGCAAGATATTGAATATTGAAAGGTCCGGTAATGTGCAGGGCGCGGGCTATCTGCTGCGACACTTTCTTGATACGTCGCACTGTCTCAACGTATATCTTTTGCGGCGGAAATTGTATGGTGGCATCGCCCGAGTGCACTCCGGCAAATTCGATATGTTCGCTGATGGCGTATACTATAATTTCACCGTCGCGAGCCACGGCATCCATTTCTATCTCCTTGGCGTTCTGTATAAACCGCGTCACCACCACCGGGTGTTCCTTGCTGACGTCGGCAGCCAGGCGCAGGAAGCGCATCAGTTCGTCGTTGTTTGAGCACACGTTCATAGCCGCACCGCTGAGTACATAGCTGGGACGCACCAATACCGGAAAACCGACTTCGTCTATAAACGAATTGATGGACCCCATATCCGTCAGCTCTCGCCATCGCGGTTGGTCTATGCCGAGGCTGTCAAGCATTGCCGAGAATTTGTGCCGGTCTTCGGCATTGTCAATGTCCCGTGCCTGAGTGCCAAGTATTTTGACACCCTGTCCGTCCAAGCGCGTAGCCAAGTTGTTGGGTATCTGTCCGCCGACACTTAGGATGACGCCGTGCGGCTGCTCGAGGTCTATAATATCCATTACGCGCTCGAAGGTCAATTCGTCAAAGTACAGACGGTCGCACATATCATAGTCCGTGGATACGGTCTCGGGATTATAATTGATCATCACCGAGCGCCATCCGTGCTGCTTGACCGAGCGCAACGCATTGACCGAACACCAGTCAAACTCGACAGACGACCCGATACGATATGCACCGCTTCCGAGGACAATTATGCTGCGATGATCGTGCATATATTGTACATCGTTTTCGACACCGTTATATGTCAAGTACAGGTAGTTGGTACTTGCGGGATATTCGGCGGCAAGTGTGTCTATCTGCTTGACGCACGGAACAATACCGAGCCGCTTGCGCAGTCGGCGTACTTCCAGCATCGCTTCATGTGCATTGGACATACTATCTTTATACACCGAGCGTGCTATCTGAAAATCGCTGAAACCCTGCTGTTTGGCCAGTCGTAGCAAAGGCTCGGGCAATGCTTCGGGACGGTCGTAGGCATCCAGCTCATCGGCCGTGTCCATTATGGCGCGTAACTTGTATAGGAACCAGCGGTCTATCTTGGTAAGCTCGTGTATACGCTCGACGTCATAACCGCGGGCCATAGCTTTAGCTATCACGAATATGCGGCGGTCGGTAGGCTCGGCCAAAGCATGGTCTATATCATCGATTTTTATGTCTTTGTTCTCTACAAATCCATGCATCCCCTGCCCTATCATTCGCAAGCCTTTCTGTATGGCTTCTTCGAAGGTTCGACCTATGGCCATAACCTCGCCGACGCTCTTCATAGACGATCCTATCTCGCGGTTGACGCCGTGGAATTTACCCAAGTCCCAGCGTGGGATCTTGACAACTACGTAATCCAGCGCCGGTTCGAAGAACGCCGAGGTGTCGTGTGTCACCGAGTTGCGCAGCTCAAAAAGGCCGTAACCGAGGCCCAGTTTGGCCGCCACGAAAGCCAGCGGGTATCCCGTGGCCTTGGACGCCAGGGCCGACGAACGGCTCAGGCGTGCGTTGACTTCGATGACACGATAGTCCATACTGTCGGGGTCGTAGGCATACTGGACGTTACACTCGCCCACAATGCCGACGTGCCGTATAATCTTGATGGCCAACGAACGCAGGTAATGGTAATCGTCGTTGCTCAGGGTCTGACTGGGAGCTACCACGATACTCTCGCCGGTGTGTATACCCAGGGGGTCGAAGTTCTCCATATTGCACACGGTGATGCAATTGTCATAGCGGTCGCGTACAACTTCGTACTCGACTTCCTTCCAGCCTTTGAGCGATTTTTCTATAAGCACCTGCGGTGCAAAGGCCAAAGCCTTCTCGGCCAAGGTCTTCAGCTCTTCGGCGTTGTCGCAAAATCCGCTACCCAAGCCGCCCAAGGCATAGGCTGCACGCACTATGACCGGATAGCCCAGCTCTGAAGCCACTTTCAGGGCCTGAGCAACGCTGTCGGCGGCACTGCTGCGTATGGTCTTGACGCCTATTTCGTCCAAACGCTTGACAAAAAGTTCTCGATCCTCGGTGTCTATAATGGCCTGCACCGGGGTACCCAGCACCTGCACGCCGTAACGCTCGAATACGCCGTTACGGTATAGATCGACTCCGCAGTTCAGTGCCGTCTGGCCGCCGAAAGCCAATAAGATGCCGTCGGGGCGCTCTTTTTCGATGACCTTGGTCACGAAATACGGCGTCACCGGCAGAAAATATATCTTGTCGGCAAAGCCCTCGGAGGTCTGCACCGTGGCTATATTGGGGTTGATCAGGACGGTGGATATACCCTCTTCTTTCATGGCTTTGAGTGCCTGCGAACCCGAGTAATCAAATTCGCCGGCCTCGCCTATCTTGAGTGCCCCGCTGCCCAGTAGCAGCACTTTGCGTATGGTCTTATTGGCTGTCATGGATTGTCGTATATATGTGTCGTGGATTTGTTTCGTTGTGTTGTATTGTTTCGTAGACTTAAACGAGTTACGTCTCTTTCGGTCATAGCAACGCCGCAAAGTCGTCGAAGATGAACTCTGTGTCCTTGGGCCCGGAGGATGCTTCGGGATGGAACTGCGCCGAGAACCACGGGCGAAACTTGTGACGGATGCCCTCATTGGTGCCGTCGTTGAGATTGACAAACAGCGGCTCCCATTCGGCGGGTAAGGTCTTGTCGTCTACCGCGAAGCCGTGGTTTTGGCTGGTGACGTAGCAGCGCTCGGTGCCCACAAGGCGCACCGGCTGATTGTGACTGCGATGTCCGTATTTGAGCTTGAATACCGATGCACCGGCGGCCTTGGCCAACAACTGATTGCCCATACATATTCCGCAAATGGGACGTCCGCTCTCCATAGCCTTGCGGATATTGGTCACGGTGACGTCAACCATATCCGGATTGCCCGGGCCGTTGGAAATAAACAGCCCGTCCCAGCCCTCAAGCGTATTGAAGTCGTAGTCCCAAGGAACGCGGATGACGCGAAGGCCGCGGCGCAACAGGCAGCGTAAAATATTGTGCTTGACGCCGCAGTCTACCAGCACCACGGTCTTGTCCGCTGACGCCTCGCCGTAGGTCTCTACCTCGGTACACGAGGTCTTGGCCACCAAGTTTTCCTTATTCGGGTCGTACATCTCGGTCACTGCCGGAGCACCGTCTATCTCGATACGTCCGAGCATCGAACCGTGTTCGCGTAAGTGCTTTGTCAGTGCGCGTGTATCTATGCCGTACACTGCGGGGACATGCTCGTCGCGCAACCATTGGGCCAGAGACCGCGATGACTGCCAGTGGCTGTTGTGCCACGAATAGTCCTGACATATAAAGCCGCGACAATGTATGCGCTCGCTCTCGAAGTTGTCACTCAGCGCCGAGGTCGGAGCATCGGCGGCCGGGACGCCGTAGTTGCCTTGCAACGGAAAAGTCGTCACCAATATTTGTCCCTCATAAGAGGGGTCGGTAAGGCTTTCGGGATAGCCGGTCATGGCGGTATTGAACACCACTTCGCCGGAAGTCCCGGCAGCGTCATAGCCAAACGAATGGCCGCAAAAAATGGTGCCGTCTTCGAGTATCAGTCGGGCGGCAGGTGTTTGTCTCATAATGCTTGTAGGCGTAATATTGGGGCTGTTATCGGAAATTGTGTCGCTGCAGGCGGGGATGGCTCTGCGCCGGACGCGTTATCCGTCTGCAAATTTAGTGTTTTTTTTCGTATCAACAGCCACGGAGCAAGGCCCGTATGCCCCTTTTCGTGCAAAAAGATTTTGGCCCGAACTTTTTGTCGCACACAAGCATACATATTCCACCGAAAATGCGTACCTTTGTAGTCTATTCACTTGTGGCCCGGACACGCATACCATGACGTACAATCCAAGCCGCCCTGAAGCCAAACCATAAAACGACATTATCGCAACATTTCGACATTATCGCATTTTTCTGAATTTATCACTTATTATCACTCCTTATGGACAACACCCTATACACATCCACGCTGAAATATACCCCATCGCAGAAAGCCGCTATCGAGGCTTTCGATGATTTTCTCAACGATAAAGGCACTCAGGCTTTTATCCTCAAAGGAGCTGCCGGAACGGGCAAAACCACCATCACACGCATCATGGTGGATATGGTACGCCGAAAGTTCAACCGCGCCGACTCGGACGTCGTGCTTATGGCGCCCACCGGTCGCGCCGCCGACATCCTGACCAAACGCACCGGGCTACCGGCCGCCACCATACACCGCAGCATATACCGTCTGGACAAGATCGAGCTCCTCTCTGACAACAAAAGCGAACACAACGCCAAAGGCTCTAAGACGGAAAAGGGAAAAGCGGAGTCTAACGACACCGGCGAACGCAAGCTCCATTTTGCACTCGCTGACAATGTCTTTGCATCCAACGGCGACACGGTCATCTTTGTAGACGAAGCGTCTATGGTGTCGGATAATTTTAGCTCGAACGATGATTTCGTCTTCGGCTCGGGCCGTCTGCTACACGACCTGCTCACCGTCATCCGCCGCCACAAGATTGTATTCATAGGTGACTACGCACAGCTGCCGCCTGTGGGTATGACCATATCACCGGCACTGTCCTCGGAGTACCTGTCGCAAAAATACGGCGTCAAGACCACCGAAGCGTTTCTAAGCGAAATAGTACGACAAGACACCGGAGCAATCATAGACAACGCCGTCAGACTACGCAATGCCATTGACGCCAAGCGCTTCGTGGACCTGCGCATTTCCATCGGCAGCGATGTATCCATATCCGACAGCATCACCGATGATTATATGGCTTGTCCCGACTCGACTTTCAACAAAATCATAGTCACTCAGTCCAATGCCTCCGCACGCAATTACAACGCCGAAATACGCCGACGTCTTTGGGGCGACAACGCCCCGCGACTGGTCGTCGGCGAACCTCTCGTGGTCTCACAAAACCACTACGGCAATCCCATACTCTTCAACGGCACTATAATCCGCATCGAGCCATGCTCGGACGCTACGTCTGTAGTATCACGCACCATACAGATGCCGCAACGTCTACTCGAAAACGGCCAAAGGGTCAAACTCCCGTTTACATTGCGATTTCATAAAGTTCGTTTGTACGGCTCGGACAACATCTATGCCCCGGAATTCTACATCCTTGACAATTTCCTGGACAGCGAGAGTCCCTCGCTCGGACATGACTTGACCGCCGCCCTATTCATCGATTTCAAGATACGTCATCCGCACTTATCTTCGGACAAGAAGCATATCGAAGAATTTGAGAATGCCCTGCGCACCGACCCGTTTTTCAACTGTCTGCTGTGCAAATACGGATACGCTCTCACCTGCCATAAGGCCCAAGGCGGTGAATGGCCCAACGTCTTGGTGGATATGTCGTACAATGGTTCTAAAGACAACGAAAGCTATTTCCGCTGGGCTTACACCGCCATCACCCGCGCCTCCAAACGTCTATGGCTGTTCAATGCCCCGGTGCTGGACTGCATCGCCAATATAAAAAAGATGCCTATAACGCGCGGCGGCAAGTTCAAGGCCTATGTCCCGACCGATAGCGACTTCAAGACACAGCGGTTCAATACTATATGCCACGCCGCAAAAGCCCAGGGGCTCGAATGCGAAGAAGACCTCTCAGCCAATTTCCAACACCGCATCACATTGTGCGACCACTCATCCGGACAATACGCACGCTTTGCGCTGTATTACGGCAACAACGGATACTCAAATAAAGCCCCGATAGTACTCAATGCGACTTCGGGTGACTTTGCTCAACGTTGCATACCGGTAATCACTGCAGACGACCGACACTTAGACATTCCCTTTGACGACCAAGGCAATAAGAGCGCACGGCAGATGTACAACCACGTCTACGCATGCGCCGACACCCTCGGCATCGAGGTGGTCAATATCGAGCGAAAGCAGTATCAGGACGTCTACTACCTGCGCACCGATGGACATGCCGTAGTCGCCTTTACGTACAACGCCAAAGGACGATACACGATGATGACTCCCCAAAGCGACATAGGCGACAGCGATACACTCCTCAAAAAATTCTGCGAAAGCATCTGACCGACCAAACGCCGGACCTAAAATTCCCCTACTCCCTGCTATTCCCTACCTATAAAGCAACTAAATACACGTCATAGCTCAGACAACTATGCCATACCAAGACATCAAAAACCTGCTGGACCGGCAGGAATACCGCGAGGCGCTGGAAATGGCCCGCAAGGAATACGAAGCCAATGCCGGACTCTGGGAAGCCCGCACCCTTTTTCGCTGCCTTTACTACAACGCCAAAGCGGCAGCCAACGACAACGACAACGATTCGGCATCCGAATTTATGAAACAGATGTCGTTACTATACAATGAGCACGACCTCAACGATGACATCAATAATGGGATGCTGGAACGAGCCCGCCGCTTCAGCAATCCGACAGGCTTACTCGTGCAACAAGCGTACACCCAAGCCAAAGCCGGCAACGGCGAAGGCGCATACATCACCGTATCGGCGATACACGATGACGGCAAATTACCCGAGGACCAAAAGAACGCCTACGGCTGGATAATATATTACTCGCTCAAACAGCAATCAGACAATGACGTGAAACATCTCGCGGACGAGCGCAAACACCGACTGAAACGTTACCTCAAACTCGCCCTACCTGCACCGGCATTGCTGCACTCGCTGATACTTAACGAAGCCTTACGCATCGAAGAAGAAACGCCTAAGGATTTTATCATCCACAACTTTTTCGATCTTTGGGGCGGTAGTGTCAAACTGCGTCCCGAGGATTGGAAACAATTTCGGGGCGAACACGGCACATCGCCTTCACTTGTCGAGAGGCTTATCAAGGTATACGTCAAGGAAATAGCGACCGATGGCCGCGACCCGTCCGATGATTTTATGTCTCTGATAGACAAAGCGCTCGAAACTTTCGACAACAATCCGGACCTGCCACGCCAACGCGCACAAATATACCTGCATTTCCACCAAAAAGACAAAGCCATAGACCTCTACCGCAAGTTGCTCAAACGAAATGCTTCACGCTACTACATTTGGGCCGAGTTGGCCGCCCTCGTCGATGACACGGACACTCGCTTGGCCCTGACATGTATGGCCCTGAGCATCAAAACCAAGGAGGAATTCATAGGCAAAATCCGCATCTACCTGGCGGACCAATTGTGCGAACGGGGCGAATATGCCCTCGCTGCCGGGCAATTGGCTCTTGTCCGACAATGCTACGAGCATCAAAAATGGCATATTCCACCGACTGCGGCAAAGGTTTCGGCCCGCATACCGGCCGGAACGGCCGAAGCCGACGGCCGAGACTTCATACGCACTCATGCCGAAGATGCCGATATATATCTATATGACAATACCACTCGCGTGACACTTGTCAAAACGGGCGAAACAACAGATCGAAAAGACACTAAGAAGCGTCTATGGCGAGCTGCGGACGCCGATGGAAACTGCTACATACTTGACCCACACCGTCTCCACCTACCGACCAAAGCTCCCGATGCCACCGCCATCGAAGCCGTCATCGCCGGCAAGAAAGTCCTCAAAGCGTCCATATCAGAATCCATACCGTCCTTTGTCCAAGAATTCAGCGGCACCGTAAAGCGACGCGTAGGCGCCACCGGCAAGGCCTACACCTTCATCGGCAAAGCATATGTCGGCCAACACCTGCTCACACCGGACATCATCGATGGCAACGACATCGCAGTACTCGCCATCCCGGGCAAAGATGGCAAATACACTGCCCTGCGCATAGTATGACCACGCGGCTGACGTCACTCACAAGCGCACAACGGCGATAAGTGTATACGGTCGCGAGGATGGCATTTACCAGATATTGAAACGAAAGCCGACGGATGCCTCGGCGGTGAACACGCCCGAAATTAAGGTGTGCTCCTTATTATAGAACAACCCGTTTTCGGCGCTGAGGATAATTCCGGCAAACCACCGACGGTTGTTCCATATGGCCGAAGCTTGCGCCCGGTTGTACAGCGACAGAGACACCTTGGCCGGACCTTTATTCTCGCGCCCGTGCTTTATACCCAATAGAGGAGACTCGCTTATGCCTATGGTCCAATGTTTATTGAGTACCCAGTTGTAGCCATAACCGCCGCACAAGGCATAATTGTTGTTGCGCAAATAGTAGTTGTAGTCGTTTGCAGCCCAACTCTCGGGCAATTGGGAACGCATATCTTCCGGAAGTTGCCCAAAATCAAAGGTGTAGTCCTGTACCCAGTACGAGAATCCCAAAAACCAAGAACCCTGAGACCGCTGCTGCAATTTACTGTAATTGAATGCCGCTGCTCGTGAATAGCGCTTATTATTAAAGTAATAATATGTGTCAAGCCCGAAAATCTTAGTATCCAAGCCCGAGAACCGATAATTGGGATGCCGGATACTGCTACCCGAGCCCATGGAGACTATGCGCGTGTCCACATCATTGGTTATCCAATACAACTCGGCAGTAAGCAACGCACAATTAAGCCGAAAATTCCAACGCCGACGCGAAGTCTGTGCACCGCCGAAAATCTTGCTCACATTTATATCATATCCGGCAGATACCGCCAAATAAGTCAGCCATACTCCGGCCGTAGTATTGGGGTCGGAAATCATTGTCATCCGCACATCATCATTGGTGAACCGAAAATTATAATTGTCAAACCACGAATCAAACTTGAACTTGACATTGAATTTTGTGCCGGGACCTTTGACGTAAGCGCTGTCGTATGTATTGAAAAAGCGGTCGCCCCAACGATAGACATTTACGCAAAACCGCGGGAACTTGCCCCACTCGGCCACCGAGTCCAAGGCCAACGAAAATGCTGACGTACGAGGTGCCGACAGGCACATACATACGCCTACAAGTATAGCTGCGAGCAGTCTTGAGAACAATCGAACAGGCTTATTCATATCTTTTTCGGACACAAAATTACTCATTTTAGCCGAAAGTAGTATCACCCGGCCATCATCACAAGCCTTATTTGCCAATTTTTTCCAAATAATACTATCCATCCCATATCACTCAAGCTCCATACCTTCCGTATTCTCCATATTCTCCCCCCCATCTTCTCCAAACCCTCCAAACCCATTGAGTTTTCCGAGCTTTCCGAGCCAATTGAGTCCGCCAGATCCCTCAGACAAAAGCCGCCGCAGCCCAACTCCACATTCTACATTCCACATTCTACATTCCACATCCTACATTCCACATCCTACATTAAAAAAGGGGCGTCCCGACTTCGGGAGGCCCCTTTTTTTAATGTGGTATTGCTAAGTCTTATTTGACGAACTTGGCCACGGCAACTTTACCGTTGGCGAGTTCGGCACTTGCTACGTAAGCGCCTGTGGGGAGATTGGCAATATCGATGCCTTGACCGGCGGTAGCGGCTACGCGAGCCACCATCAGTCCGGACATATCGTATACAGCTACGACAGCATCGGCATTGACGGTGAGGATGCCACCGGCAACACTGATGGTTGCAGCTGCAACTTCAACAGTAGGATTGGTGATATCCTTGACTGCGGAGCTGCCTACGAAACCTACGGGAACGCAGCCATAGCCTTCTACGCCGGGAATAACCATTTCGACCTTAGGCTCGGCTTCGCCGAGTTTGACGCGCTTGATACCGCTGTGATGCAGAGGATTGGCCTCGTCATACTTGTCCGCCCACCAGTACTTGCCATTGCATTGTGTAGCGTAGTCCTGAGCTTCGTTGGCTGCTGCCTCTTCGGCCGTGGGGGCACGGTAACACCAGTAGAGATAGCCGTCTTCGGCGCTGAACTGGCTGATACCTACGTGTTCGTTGGCACCCGAACCTTCGTATTTAACGGGCGAGCCGTCTACAAGTACCGGGTCAAGGTCAGCGAAGTTCTGTGTATCGACGCCCTTGTCAAGTAGTTTGGCAATATCGACACGGTATACGCCACCTTTGACCAGTTTGTCTTGGGTGCCGGCTGTTTCCATATAGATGTAGATTTGGTCATGTTCCTCGTCTACATAGAACGTGGTGAAGATGGGGCTGATGTTGCAGAGGAACGATGAGCCATCCGGCTTGGCTCCGGCTGCTCCGGCTTCACCGACGTTTTCATCTTGGAAAGTGTAGATGCCATTGCCATTGTACTTCATACCCAGCCAATAACGGGGAGTCTTCGCGGCTGTGGCGTCCTCAACGAGCTTGCCGTCCTTGGCAATGTATTTGTTGGTTGTGATGCCCCATCCGGATTTGATACAACCATAGACCCAAGGATTGTTGTAGAAGCCCATCCAGTTGTTTTCCATCCACGAAGGATAGTCTTGGGGAAGTGCGATAGCGTCTGCGGGAATCTTGCGAACGCATACGTTGCGGTCATTTACAAAGAGGTATTCGCCGTATACATACAGACCGAAGGGGTCTTTGTAGGCGTTGTTGCCGGTATTGTCAAGTACGACGGCTTGGAAGAGCTGACCGCCGACTTTGGAGATGTAGAACAGTTTGCCGTCACCATCTACCGAGCCTGTAGCGGAGTATACGAATTTCTTGCCGGCGCAAGCACCATAGATACGATTCTTGAATACGGCCAGTTGGAAGGTGTGAGGTATCTCACCTACATCGTATGTATCGATCCCGTCGGTGAGGTCGTAAGCGGCGTGCAGCTTGGAGTCTGTACCTGCATAGTAGATACCGCGAGGCATACCCATATCCTTGGGACCTACAGCGAGGTTGGCGTCACCTACAATCGTGAGGTATTTCCAGCCTGCAGCGTTTTTGTAAGTTTCTACGAGTTCGTTGGGCACGACAACGGTGATTTTGTCGCCTTCGTTGAACACTCCCTCAGCCATACCGGCGGGGTTGGCTGCGGCAACGGTGATTTTTTCGATACCGCTACCCTTGAAGCAGTCGGCTTCGAGGATGGCGAGGATGGTACCAAGATCAATTTCCTTGAGGGCGGTGCAGCCTGCAAAAGCGTCTTGTTTTACGATAGTGATCTTGTCGGTGAAGTTTACCTTGGTCAATGCGGCGCAACCCTTGGCGATACCGAAGGGAACTTCGCTGCCGCTGACGGTCAGGGTCTTCAAAGAGGCGTTGTCGGCCAATACATAACGGCCTACATTGCCACGGACAGCCATCTCGGCGATATTGGTGCCATAGAGCGAGTAGTCGCCCCATTCGGTGCAGTTGTCAAGCACGGCCGAGGTTAGGTTGGCGCACTTGTAGGCTGCGTAGGGACGCAATACGGTGAAGCCGGCAAATTCCTTAGCCTCCGATGCGGGAGCCCAAGCTATCAGGGTCTTGCCGTCTTTGGAGGCAATCATCTGCGCAGCGGCATCGCCACAGAAGCTTTCGTTGGCGGCGTCTACGGTGAAGCTCTTGATGGCGGTGCAGCCCATAAATGCGCCGTCACCGATGGAGTTGGTGGCTGCGGGGATGGCTACGGAGGTCAGTTCGCCGTTGTTTGCAAAAGCCTGAATGCCGATGGACTTAACTGCTGCGGGAAGAACGAGGTCGCCTTTGAGGGCGCTACCGGAGAATGCCATTTGACCGATTGAGGTCAGGCTTTCGGGGAGTACGATATCGCTCACCTTGGCATTGAGGAATGCCATAGCGTCGATGGAGGTCACCGCACCTTCGAAACGAACCTTGGCCAGGCTGCTGCAGCCTTGGAAGGTCGATGAGGGGATGGTGGTGATGCCGGCGGGCAAAGTGATCTCGGGCAGCGAGGAGCAGCCGGCGAAGACGTTGGTACCCAGGGATGCCAGTTCGGCGGGAAGTGTCAGATTGGTAAGAGCGGCACAGCCTTCGAAGTAGCTGGTGGGCAGTGATGTAACCTTCGAACCGAGGACAACGGTGGTGAGCACCTTATTGCCGCGGAAGGGCTTCTCGTTCATTGCCGTGTACTTTGAGCCGTCGATGGGACGATTGATGGTCAGGGTGGCGAACTTGTCAAAGCCGCTGCCGTTGAATATCGATGCGGGGATGGCAATTGCATCATCACCCTCGGCGAAAGTCATACTCTCAAGATTGACAGCTCCGTTGAAGACGTCATCACCGAAATCGGTAATGTTAGCGGGAATAGTGATGGAGGTCAGAGCGGTACACTTCTGGAAACATTTGGTCGGAATCTTGTTTACGGAAGTGGGCAGTGTTGCACCTGTCAGAGCCGTGCAGCCGTCAAATGTTCCGTCATTGAGCTTTTTGATAGTGTTGGGAAATGCCACGCTTGTCACGGTGGTGTTGCCTTTGAACACAGCGGTGGGGACATTGACGACAGTGTATTCCTCATTATCGAAGATGGCTTTTTCGGGAATAACGATATCGCCTTCGTACACTGCTACGGTAGTGCCGTCAGCAGCTTTAGTGCCGGCTTTTTGCACCTGACACTCGTATTTCTTGGCATAAGTTGCGTATACCAGACCGTTGTAGACGAATTTTGTCGCCTTTGTAGGAGCGGCTTCAGCGGTCATAGTACCTATACCCATGCATGCAACCAACGTGGCAGATACCACGAAGTTGCGTAATGTTGATGTAGAAAAACGCATTACGATTAGTTTGGTTAGGTTGTTAATATTTTAGTTATCGGTTATTTACTAATTACACTTACAAATGCCCGGCGATACTTTATCATATGGTATATATCACGGCAAGGCTTTCGACACCGACCGTCACGGGCATATATAGTCGCCTCAAAGTTACACATTTTTTTTAATAAATAGGCCGGGGTGCCCATATTTTTTTGCAAGTCTGATTATATTCGAAATAATGGTATTCGAAATAAAGGTATCATCCGAGGCCGTTATCGCGGCAATCCGCCCCGTATGCTCCCGAACCATACCCTGCTCGCGAATTTGCGTTGGCGGCTACAATTCGTTAACTTTGCAAGCGATATGCACACCATCACACGCAACGCACTGGCAATGACAGCACGCATGGCCGCCTCTACGGCCGTAGGGCTGCTGACGTGGCGCATAGCCTTACAGCTTCTGGGAGCTTACTCGCTGGGACTGTACTCGGTTATTGCCGGAGTCATCGCTCTGGGCGAGGTGTTGTATGCCACTCTGGGCGGCGCCTACGACCGATATATGGCATATACACTTGGGCATTGCAATTCCTGTTTCGGCGATATGGTGGCGACAGCTCATCGCTTGCAAGGGCGTGTAGCCGTTGCCGTCGTCGTCTTGGCTGATACCGCCGGGCTGTGGTATGTCCTGTCGTTGGATGATGTGTCCGCCGCCGGGACATGGGTCAACGTGACCGTATTCCAATTGGCCCTGACAACTTCGGCCCTGACCATATTGGCCGCTCCGGCACGCAGTGCTCTGACGGCACTCGAACGAATGGACATCGTGGCACGAGTCGACATAACGGCTACCGCGGGGCGTTTTGTACTGCTGGCCGTATTGTTGTGGATGACAACGATTGAGGGCATCGAAGTCGGCAGTCCCTATGCTCTCATCGCTTATGCCGCCGTATGCGTGGCCATGCCTCTGTATACTTATTTGGCTCTGTGGCGCCACACTCGGCGGCGTATCGGTCGGACGGGCAAAACTTCGAAGCCTATACTTAGAGCGCTGCTACGCTACGCCGCCGCCGATTTCTACGGCAATGCGGCTGTAGCCATACGCGACCAGGGTATACTACTGGTTTTCAATGCCATCGGCGGACTTGCCGCCACAGCTGCGCTGACACTTGCTCTGGCCGTCGTCGCCAAGGTGCAGACCTGGGCTCAAAGCATACTCACAGCCTTTGTTCCGCCGATCATAAAAGCCTGTGCCGCCGGCGACAACGCCCGTATGTGGCGCATGACTACGCGTGCACTACTCTGGAGCGGCGGCGTCTTCGGTGCTTGTGCTGCTGTCCTATACGTCTTTGCCGGCACGTTGATGCCGTTGTGGCTTGGTTCTCAGATGCCGCCGATGACGGTATCGCTGCTGGGTATAGCCTTGGCTGCCGGGGTGTGCGTAGCTCTCACCAACGTCTTTGCGACAGTCGTCCACGCCACCGGACGCATACGCGCCTATTCGCTTGTCTCGGGTACGATATACCTATGCGCCCCGGCGACATTGTACATTGCCGCACAGCACTACACGGCAGATACGGCATACGCGGCCATCGTCCCGGTATACGCTGCGGTCACCGTCTGCGCCGTCTTATTTGCACAAAGTACCGCCCGACACCAAGCCGAATCATCCGAAACGGTCGTCAAGAGCTCTGCACAGCGTCCGTCTTCGCCACATCCGTCTGCTCCGCGACCGCGGCGCATACTTATAATTATACGGTCACTGGACATGGGCGGAGCCGAACGAGTTCTTATCGACAGTCTGCGCCGGCACCCCGCTCGTTCGTTCCAAAAGATTGATGTGCTGGCTTTGTGCGGAGGACGTTGGGCCGACAGTCTCCCCGAAAATATCACGGTACTGCCCCCGGTATGGGCCAAGGGTGAGCGCAGTCTGTCACTGGCCTTGCAACTATGGTCGGCACGTCATGGCTTCTCACGACTTTTGCGTCAGCGCCTGGCACGCGCAAGTGTCGGCCAAAGCCGTTACGACATCGTCATCTGCTGGCTCGAGGGCCTGGCGGCGTTGGCTCACGATGCTCTGTGGTCACGCATAGACATTCCGGGGCGCACTCGGCATTACACAGTGGTACACAGCGATTTTGCCCATCTGGGCGACCATGCGCTGCCTTGGCCCGACGACGAGGGCGTCAGCGAGCGCCGTTATTATTGTAACACCGATGGGATTATAGCCGTGGCGCCGCACGTGGCCGCTTCGCTGCGAGACTTCCTTGAGCCGGAGGCATCGCACCGGACAGCGCCACGTATATATATACGGCCTAATTCGGTGAACGTTACGCGCCTGCGCACACTGGCAGCCGAAGCCGCGCCTTCAGTGCCGCCACGACGTCCGGGTGTGCGCCGATACTTGGCTGTGGGACGCCTTGAAGCCGTCAAGCAATTCGAACGATTGGTCGATTTTGCTCGCGCCGAAAGCCTCAACGGACCTCTTGAAATACGTCTTCTCGGTGACGGTAGCCAACGGCGCTCACTGGCGCGTATATATGCCGAAGCGGGACTCTCGGAAGTCATCACCATGGTCGGAGCGCCGGACAATCCCTATGGCGAAATTGCCGCCGCCGATGCCATGGTCGTCACTTCGGCCAGTGAAGGCGATTCGGTGGCCGTACGCGAAGCCCGCGCCCTCGGATGTCTCGTAATCTTTTGGTCGAAGGGCTGAGCAACCGCCGAAGTCGGAGTGCCGGAAGTGCGCCGTCCTATTGTTTCTCATTGTACTCATTGTCCTTATTGTCTTTATTGTTCATATTGTACTTGTTGTTCTCGTAGCTCCCATTATTCCCATAGCTCTCACCCGAGGGTCGGTTCCCTTCAAGTCTGCCGACATAGCAAAAAATTCTCTCTCCCATAGTGTTACGCTTAAAATATTTTCGTAACTTTGCAATCAAAAGCAAAGTTTACGCCAAGCGACCACAGCTATCATAGCATAACGACTTAATATTTGTAAACAATTTTTCGCAGACTACGATTTAATGCCAAAGGCTTTGGTCGGCTCAGTATGGCCACATCAGAGTTTTCACATTTTTACTTTATTATGATAAATGATGAACAGTATAGCAAACTAAGAAACATTAACAGATTTCAAAACGAGAAATCTTTCGAACCGTTCAACTTGCTGTTAGACGTTAACAACGATATTGATGCTAACTCAGAATTCATATTTTCAAGATGCTTCTGTGAATATGAAAGTTTCACACCCTTGATGAAAAATGGCCGTAGATTGTATCAGAGCTATTAAAGGTTCTAAGCGTATTTAGTCTGACTCAGCTCTCATATCATATCAATGGAGAATTGCGAAGTTGACAAATCTAAGCTTCTAATTGGCTTAGCTGATGCAGATTTGCTGGACGGCGGCACACGCCATCCAAATCTCGCATTGCTTAAATTAGCCGGTTTCCTTTACGACAACAACATCCCTTTCCGACTGATAGAGGATCCTAAGATCAATACTTTAGGCTTTGATAGGATATATGTCTCTAAAGTTTTCACCTTTACTCGAAGCCCACAATTTGTTGAAGATGCTCGTGGCACTATCGAAGCACAGAAGATTCATCTGGGTGGCACTGGGTTTTACGCCACTATAGCTGACGACAAAAGTTTCACATCGGTTCGAAAGGCCGATATGGAAAGCTTTGAAAACGACCCATTTCTTTGTATGTTCCCTAACAAACGAGGTGGCCGTACAATGGGAATAGATATGGCTCACCAAATGCCCTATTACCATCTGTACGACCATTTTGTGGAAGAAGCCATCAAAAATGGCCGAAAACGTTCGTATTTCAAAGACTATCTCGATTATTCTATTGGATTCCTTACAAGAGGTTGCTTTAGAAAGTGTCCCTTTTGTGTCAACCGTTTAGAATCAAGAGTGCAAAAGCACTCCGAACTTGAATGGTTCCTCGATAACGAAAGAGACGAAAATGGCAAACTTCTTCGGCCATATATATATCTTTGGGATGACAATTTTTTAGCGTCTTCTCCTTCGGTCTGGCGCCCCTTACTAAAGCAATTGATGGAAACTAAAAGACCATTCCAATTTAGGCAGGGGCTTGATGAGCGCATAATCGGCGAAAGTCCCTTTGGCGAAGAAATCGCAGAAACCCTCTCAAAGTGTAAATACCACGGAGATTATATATTCGCTTTCGACAACTGGAGCGACCGCATCAAAATTGAAAAGGCTCTCAGGATTTGGAAACGTTACAACTCAAAGGAAACCAAGTTTTATCTGTTTTGTGGGTTTAAGCTAACTCCAGAAAACGATAAAAAACTTTATCAAGACGTTTGGGAAATCTTTGCTCGCATTCATGTTCTTATGCAGTATGGTTGCTTAGGGTATATAATGCGCCATGAAGATTACCACAATCATGAGCTTTCAAATATTTATGTTCAAATTGCCAGATGGTGTAACCAACCAGCATTCTATAAAAAAATGTCCTTCTGGGAATTTTGTTATAGAAATCAAACCTTTTGGGAGGAGCATACATTAGGACGTTCCGTACAACCGCTCAAAACTTATGAAGAGTTCCTATCGGACTATGAAACAGGATTTTATAAAACAACCAAGATGTGTCTACCACTGCGCACATTCACTTCCTTTTTAGAACGTTTCCCCGACCATAAAGAGGAATTACTAATCATGTTCAATTATAAACTTAAAGATCTTGTCAATCCCAACTTATGGGTCAAATAATCAATCATATGCCACGACACGAGAATTTAGACATAGACCTTATTCGCTTAGACATAGACAATCCACGAATAAAAAACTATCTTGAGACTTACGATCGTAAAAGCATCACGGCGGTTCATATAGCCTTGGCTCTTTCTTCGACTTCTTCTGCGGAGGCTACAACGTCTTTCACATCTTTACGAGATTCTATAAAAAAATGCGGAGGAATAATCCATCCTATTATAGTGTCATTGGAATCAGATGGTACTTATGTGGCGATTGAAGGCAATACTCGTCTGCAAATATATAAAGATTTCAAGCGAGATGATCCATCTGGTCCATGGAATAGTATTCCTGCAATTGTCTATGAGAACCTTTCTCCCGAAAAGAAACACGAGATAAGGTTGCAGTCTCACTTGGTCGGTCCTCGCGCTTGGGATCCGTTTTCTAAAGCGAAGTATCTTTACGAGCTGAGTGAAGTGGAGCATATGCCACTAAAACTAATAGTCTCCCTCTGTGGCGGCGGCAAAACAGAGATTGAAAGAAGCATCGCAGCCTATAAATACATGATTTCATTTTATCACCCGTATATCAAAACGAAGCGAAACCGTCGCCCAGAAGTGCGTGAGTACTCCAAGTTCTATGAATTTCAATCATCAACCATACAACATGCGATAGTGCGAGCAGGCTATGAGCTCTCCAAATTTGCTGAATGGGTGGTAGATGGTAATATAGATACCGCCCAACGTGTCCGCATTCTTCCAAAGGTGCTCGCAAATTCTGAAGCAAAAGCTAGGTTCCTTAAAACCAATTTAGCCGAAGCAGAAAAGGTCTTAAACGCTGCAGAACTCGACACCGCCGACCTCAGTAAATACCCTTACTACGTCCTCGCATCACAACTTTACAAGAAAATTGTGTCCGGAGAACCCTCCATCGAGGAAATGAAAAGTTTGGCAGCAGGCGAAACTGATGAAGCTGTTGATAGAATGTATCACCTAGGGAATCTTGAGGCGCACCTACAAATAATGCTCAAAACAATTCATTCTCTATAATATGGCAGAATCCGTGCAACACAAAGAGCTCGTTAGATGTATCGTTTCCTATATGGAGACTATTACTAACTGTTGTCATGATTTTATAGAAGCCGATTTAATAGGTTTTAACACACGTACAACCCGAGTTGTTGGGGGTTATTATCCCGATGTGTTTTACAAAGACCATGAGAAAATAATAATTGGAGAGGCAAAAACCGATGCGGATTTATTAAACCGACACACAGATTCTCAATTAAGTTCATACATACAAGAAGTATTACTTTTCCCCGGTGAAAAACACATAATAATAAGTGTTCCCTTCATTTCTTGTAATACCCTTTACAACTATGTGAACCGTAAGATGGAAAAACATCCGAAATATGGTATATATTTCCATCTTATTAACGACTCTCAACAGAACGATATCCTATGGCTATAAAATACGACATACTATTCGATTCTACGGCTACTTTTGAAGCTTTTAAGTATCAAAGAGAGGCGGTGGACGCTATCAAAGACTTAGAATATGGAGCGATATTTCATGAACAAGGTCTCGGAAAAACGAAAATAGCCATTGACATTCTTCTTTATTGGTTAAACAATTCCGTTGACACGGTAATTATTGTCACAAAAAAAACTTTAGTATTAAATTGGATTTCCGAATTTAAGAATCACACCGTACTAACCCCAGAAATTCTAAGTTCTAGAAAAAACGACAACTACTACACGCTAAATAGCCCCGTTCGTGTTATTGTGACCAATTTTGAAACTATTAGTAGTGAGAAAGAGCGTCTTAAATTATTTCTCCAGACACGTAATGTAGCTATTATTATTGATGAATCCACAAAAATTAAAAATCCTCAAGCGAAGCTGACAAAGGATTTCTTTGAATTGGCTCAGTTTTTCTCACATCGTATTATTATGACAGGGACTCCAGTTGCAAATAGACCTTATGACATATGGTCTCAGATCTATTTCTTAGATGGGGGAAAAAGTCTTGGAACAGATTTCAATGCGTTCAAAAATCAGTGCGACCTCTCTAACGATTTAGATTCTGATATAAAAAAAGCGAGCACATTCGAGAAAAGTGTGGCCACTATTTTTAACAAGATAAGGAGTTTTACAGTCCGAGAAACCAAGAATAGCGGCATAATAACACTTCCCAAGAAGAACTATCATACAATTACCGTTCCTTTTGAAAAAAAGCAACGAGAAATGTATGAAACGCTGCGAGAAGAAATGCAACTTTCGATAGTTAAAGGAGACGAAACCATCCTCGACGAATCACCAGAAGCCATTAAAAGGCTTCTACGATTAGTCCAGATAACATCAAATCCATCACTTGTAGACGACTCCTATCGTAATGTCTCTGCAAAACAAAAGATATTGGATGAGCTTATTCCTAAAATTTTGTCTAACGGCGAAAGCGTTATCGTATGGAGTATCTTTACCGATAATATCGATTTATTTACTCGTCTTTATAAACCACAAGGAGCAGTTAAGATAACTGGCAAAATGAGTATGACTGAAAGAAGTGCATCTGTTTATGCCTTCAAATCAGGTGAAGCGAAATTATTATTTGCGACACCACAGTCTGCGAAAGAAGGTCTGACGCTAACAAATGCTAATCATGCTATATTTTATGACCGTGGATTCAACCTCGATGATTATCTTCAGGCACAGGATAGGATTCACCGACTCTCTCAAACAAAAGAATGTCACATTTACAATCTTTTAGTTGAAGACAGCATAGACCAATGGATTGACATCCTACTATTTACGAAACAACAAGCTGCACATTTAGCTCAGGGAGACACAACTCTATCCGAGTATCATGCAACCGCTGATTATAGTTTTGCTTCTTTAATACGTAAAATTTTAAAATTTTCATAATGGAACAGACTAAGAAATATCTAAAAATAGACAAAGGAGTAATTGAGGCCATCGAAACCGATGTGAACGTGGTAGATTTGCTATTTTATGCCGAGAACCCTCGTATTCACAGCATAATTGAGTCTGAATTCGGTGAGAACCCAACGCAGGCTCAAATCGAGACTAAAATGAAGTCACTTGATCATGTCAAGGAGCTTAAGAACAGCATCCGAGTAAATGGAGGGCTTCTAGAGCCTATCTATGTTAGGGAAAACGTAGTACTTGAAGGCAACAGCCGATTGGCTGCATATCGCCTCTTGTGCGAAGATGATCCCATTGCTTGGGGTCAAATGCGAGCTGTTATTCTTCCAAAGGATGTAAAGGAGGAACAGATTTTCTCTATGCTAGGTACAATGCATATAATAGGGAAAACCCCATGGTCTCCATTCGAGCAAGCCGCCTATATCGACCGTAGAATAACATCTTCCCGTCGGCATCTAGATGAGATTGCAGACGACCTTGGTCTAACGCGTTCATATGCTCATAAACTTCTCCAGACATATCAACTAATGGTAACCAACAACGATCTCATTCGGGAACGTTGGAGCTATTATTTTGAATATGTAAAAAATGGTGCTATTCAAAAAGCTATAGAAAATTATCCTCAGTTTCCTATCAAAGACACTATTCTTGAACGGATTAAAGACGAGCAATTCTCCGATGCTCGTGAACTTCGGAAAGTAGGCAAAGTATTAGGAGCAGAATGCGAAGCGGCGTCTGAAGCTGTTCAGGGTTTTTTGGATAATACAATGACCCTAGATGATGCAGTAGAACTCGTAGAAAGCGAGAGCAAAGTGGCGAATCTTTCTGCTAAGATTCACAACTTTAGCATGTTTATACTGAACGAAGAGTCCGCACTTCGCCAAAATATTGACGATATTGCTCTTAAGATGGAATTAATCAAACTGCAAACTCAACTATCTAGGTTGCTTCCGTGACAAATCAACAACTTATAGAGACGTTCTTCTACCGTACCTTGGAAAAGGAGGTAAATGAAGCGATGTTGGATGATATTTTTTATGTCATTCCAAAGAATCGCCTTGCAACTTACATACATAAATTAATCGAAATACCTTATGAAGAGTTTCTGTATTTCATCATTTCATGGAACTACCAACCAATTACAACAGAGGATATGACACAGAGCAGTTCTTTTTCTGCTGCTGAAATAGAGATGTGTAACACACTAATAGCCACCGACAATCCAGGTTATGATTTTGAAGGAATTGGAAGACTTTTCCCTCAATACTGCAAGTCACAGACTGACTACGCTCTTAGAAAATATGGAGAGAATCAAATAAAGACCTCTCGCCAATTAGGCCTTACTTTTTCTTCATATAGTTTCTGGTATCTCAGCTGTTTTGGGTATGTCTATGTGGATCTTACAGAAAACGAACGGAAGGCATTCTTAGCACGTTCTATTTTGCGCGATAACTTTTATGGTACTATAATTAAAGACCTCATTACTGGTTCAATCACAATCAACAACTATTTAAAGCCATTGAGCGAGGCTACCATTCAACGAAGAAGCTCGGGCATTATGCGGATATTAAGGATTGCCTTCAATGCGGCTAAAGCCGAAGGCATAAAACTTCATGATGTCATTCGTATTCTTCCGCCTAAATAGTCTCAGATTTAGAATTATCTGCCGACAAAATTCGGCTTTTGGCGGATGCAAACTTTTTTGTACCTTTGTGCTTTGCTATGAATGACAGTCATATACATAAGCACATCGCGGTACTCGGCTCCACCGGGTCGATAGGCACGCAGACATTGGACGTGGTACGCGCTTCCGAGGGTGACCTGACAGTCAGTGTATTAGCTGCCGGGCACCGAGTGGACGCGCTCATCGAACAAGCTCGCGAAGTGCGCCCCGCCCTGGCCATCATCGCCGACGAATCGCGGTATTCGGAGCTGCACGATGCACTCGCGCCACTCGGCATAGCCACGGCTGCCGGCAACCGAGCCATAGAGGATGCCATGTCGCGCGAGGACATCGACACTGTAGTCACGGCCACCGTAGGATACAGCGGCCTGGCCCCGACAGTGGCCGCCATACGCGCCGGCAAGGACATCGCTTTGGCCAATAAGGAAACACTTGTCGTGGCCGGCGACCTCATACGTCGACTGCTGACCGACTCGCCCTCGCACATATATCCCGTGGATTCGGAGCATTCGGCGATAGCCCAATGTCTGGCAGGCGAGTCGCCCGAGACGGTACGGCGTCTTATTATCACCGCCAGCGGCGGACCTTTCCGCAACTGGAGCGCGGCACGTATTGCCGGCGCCACAGCCGCCCAAGCCCTCAAGCATCCCAACTGGAGTATGGGTGCAAAAATCACCATCGACTCGGCTTCGATGATGAACAAGGCCTTCGAAATCATCGAGGCTCACTACCTCTTTGACGTGCCGGGTCGGCGCATCAAGGCCATAGTGCATCCGCAGTCTATAGTCCATTCGATGGTCGAATTCAAGGACGGAGCAGTCAAGGCCCAACTGGGAACACCGGATATGCGCCTGCCCATAGCCTATGCCCTGGCATGCTCGACACGTCCTTGGGACCGCGTGGCGCCGCGTCTGTCCCTGGCCGATATGGCGGCTCTGACCTTCGAAGAGCCGGACACCGAGCGCTTCCCGTGCCTGACGCTGGCCCGACTCGCACTCGATACCGGAGGCAATACCGCATGCGTCATCAATGCAGCCAATGAAGTGGCCGTAGATGCCTTCCTGCACGATGCCATACCCTTCACGGCACTATACAGCACGGTGACAGACACCCTGGGACGCGTGGCGCACATCGACAGCCCTACCTTGGAGGATCTGCGCGCCACCAATGCCGAAGCGCGTGCCATAGCTACACAAAACATCAAACGATACAATACACTCCACTAAAATATTAATGGAAACATTTCTGATAAAAGCCGCCCAACTTATCCTGGCACTGGTGATTTTGGTCACCGTGCACGAACTGGGGCACTACATCTTCGCGCGTATCTTCGGAATGCGCGTCGACCGCTTCTACCTGTTCTTCAACCCGTACTTCTCGCTACTGAAATACGATCCGCGTGCCGGACGGCTGCAATTGATAGCCTGGACGCGCCGCCGCAAAGACGCCGATAAGGACGGCAAAGACGGCGCCGCCTCCGGCGAGCCGCAAATGCTCGGTACCGAGCCGGACGAAGAACCCCGTGCGCTGCTGGACCTACGCGTGGGTCGTCCGCATCCGGCCAAGCCGGGAGCCAAGCCGACATGGCGCGACACCCTCTACGGCCTTGGCTGGCTGCCGCTGGGCGGCTACTGCTCCATAGCCGGAATGATAGACGAGACCACCGATAAGGACCAATTGGCCTCCGAGCCTCAACCGTGGGAATTCCGCGCCAAGAAACCCGTTCCGCGGCTTATGGTAATGGTGGCCGGCGTGCTTTTCAACTTCCTGCTCGCCATAGCTATATATATAGGTATTGCATGGCACTGGGGCGATGTGGTACTCCAACCGGCAAATGTTTCGGCCGGATACCAATTTGACACGGTAATGCACCAAGCCGGATACCGCGACGGCGATATACTCAAGAGCATTGACGGCAAAGCCATCGACGCATTGACCAACGACTCGTGGATTATGGACCTGGTACAGGACGGCGCACGCGTAGGCATCGTCCGTGACGGCCGCGACACGGTCATCACCAATCCGGCCGGGACCTTCGAGGCCGCTGCCGGCGTAGGCAAAAAAGCAATACTGGCACCGCGCATCCCGGCCGTTGTCGCCAAGGTCGCACCCGGCGAAGGCGCCGAGAAAGCCGGAATACGGGTCGGCGACGTCATCACGCGCATAGCCTCGGACACCGTGACCGCTTTCAACGACATCACCCCCATCTTGGCCAAATATCCGGGCCGGGATGTACCCGTAATCGTCACTCGCGACGGCAAAGCTCTGACACTGACGGCGCACATCAATGACGATGGAAAACTGGGTATCGGCGCATCCGAGTTGACCAAGGTATATCACTGCGAGCACGTGTCCTACGGCTTCTTCGAGTCCATACCCGTAGGCATCAGCAAGGGCGTTGACCGACTGGCATCTTACGTCACATCGCTCAAGCTGCTCTTTACCAAGACGGGAGCACAGAGCCTTGGAGGCTTTGGCGCCATAGGCGACATGTACCCCGGCCAATGGGATTGGTACTCCTTCTGGCAAATCACAGCCTTCCTGAGCGTCATCCTCGCATTTATGAACATCCTGCCCATTCCGGCACTTGACGGCGGACACGTAGTCTTCACCCTCTGGGAAATAGTGACTCGACGCAAACCGTCAATAAAGGTGCTCTCGTATGCGCAATACGCCGGTATGATGTTCCTGCTGTTGCTGCTGATATACGCCAACGCCAACGACATCTACAGATTTTTCATCAAATGACCGGGGTCGTCAATGCAAACGCCGACACACTCGGTATAGTCTGAATTTGACTTGATTTGCTATGGATAAACCCCTCGATATTTCACAACGTGATATGAGCTACCCCGTAATAAAACTGCGCCGAGGCAAAGAAGAATCACTCGGGCGCTTCCACCCCTGGGTGTTCTCCGGAGCTATCGCCGCGCTGCCCGACGGTCTCGAGGAGGGCGATGTCGTAAGTGTCATCGCCGCCGACGGCACCCCTATGGGCGTAGGGCACTATCAGATAGGCAGTATAGCCGTGCGCATGCTGTCCTTCGATGCCGCCACGACCATAGACGAAGAATACTACCGCGGACGCCTGGCCGATGCCCTGCGTATGCGCCGGGTCCTGGGCCTGCGCCGCGATGACAACAACGCCTTCCGTCTGGTACATGGCGAGGGCGACTTCCTGCCCGGTCTCGTGGTCGATGTCTACGGCGACACGGCCGTGGTACAGGCCCATTCGCCCGGGATGCACTACGCACGCCATATCATTGCCAAGGCCCTGACCGAGATGCCCCAAGCCGGCATACACAATATATATTATAAGAGCGAAACCACACTGCCCTACAAGGCACGCCTCGACCCTGTCAACGACTACCTCATAGGGCACGCCGACACGGATGTAGCAATCGAAAATTCGCTCAAATTTCACGTCGACTGGCTTCGCGGCCAAAAAACCGGATTCTTTGTCGACCAGCGCGACAACCGCGCACTGCTGGGCAAATATGCAACCGGCCGGCGCGTGCTCAATATGTTCTGCTACACCGGCGGATTCTCGGTGTACGCACTTGCCGGCGGTGCAGCCTCCGTCACCTCCGTAGACTCCTCGGCCAAGGCCATAAGCCTCACCGACGCCAACGTCGCCCTCAATCAAGGCGGCGATGCCACCGCAGCGGGACGCCACCGCAGCGAGGCCACAGATGCCTTCAAGTTCCTGCAAAACATGGACGGCAGCGCCTACGACCTCATCATCCTCGACCCTCCGGCCTTTGCCAAGCACCACAGCGCCGTACGCAACGCCCTCCAAGGCTACCGTCGTCTCAACGCACGCGCCATCGAAAAAATCGCCCCCGGCGGCATATTGTTCACATTCTCGTGCTCGCAGGCCGTATCGCGCGAACAATTCCGTCTGGCCGTATTCTCGGCCGCCGCTCAGTGCCGTCGCCGCGTGCGCATACTGCACCAGTTGACCCAGCCGGCCGACCACCCCGTCAACATCTACCACCCCGAAGGCGAATACCTCAAAGGTCTGGTACTATATATCGAATAAGCACGTTACTTCGGATGCCCCCGAGGCCCCCTCATAGCCCGAGACACAGCCCCGAACGACGCGAAAGATCATAGACACAAAAAAAGAAATAACATCATTGCACATAAAATAAACATCATAGCACATAAAACAATGGCAACACTACGTCTCACCGCCGCAGCATTGGCTATATCGGCCATCGCCGGCATGACCGCCAACACTACTATGGCAAAAAACAACACTACGACTCAGGATCAAAAGCCCTTCGAATACGTCGCCGACCGTTTTGCAGACATCGAAGTACTGCGCTACAAAGTACCCGATTTCGAAAAACTGACACTCAACCAAAAACTGCTCGTGTACTACCTGGTACAGGCAGCCCTCGACGGACGCGACATCCTCTGGGATCAGAACTGCAAAGCCAACCTCGTGCTGCGTCCTGTTCTCGAAAAAATCTACACCTCCTATAAAGGCGACCGCAAAGACAAAGACTTCCTCGCCTTCGAGAAATACCTCAAACAGGTATGGTTCGGCAACGGAATACACCACCACTACTCTATGGACAAATTCGTCCCCGAATTCTCAAAAGCCTTCTTCGAGAAACAATACAGCGCCGCCTACCCCGGCGAAATAGCCAAGAAAGCCTACCTCGAACGCGTAATCTTTGACCCGACATACCTGGCCAAGCGCGTCAACCAAGCCGAAGGCGCCGACCTGATACAGACCTCGGCCTGCAACTTCTACGGCGAAGGCGTCACCCAGCCCGAAGTTGAGGCTTATTACGCCGCACTCAAGGACACTACCGACAGCACGCCCATATCCTACGGCCTCAACAGCCGCCTCGTAAAAGGCAAGGATGGTAAACTCACCGAAGAAACATACCGCATCGGCGGACTGTACTCCGACGCCATCCTGCGCATCGTGACCAACCTCACCAAGGCAGCCCAATACGCCGAAAATGACGCCCAACGCGCCGTCATTGCCAAGCTCGTCGAATACTATACCACCGGCAACCTCCGCACCTTCGACGAATACTCGATAATGTGGACCGAAGACACCGCCTCCAGAGTGGACTTCATCAACGGATTTATCGAAAGCTACGGCGACCCCCTGGGCATGAAAGGCTCGTGGGAATCCATCGTCAATTTCAAGAACGAGACCGCCAGCGAACGCACACACATCATCAGCGACAACGCCCAGTGGTTCGAAGACCACTCGCCCGTAGACCCGCGCTTCCGTAAGGACAAAGTGCGCGGCGTTTCGGCCAAGGTCATCACCGCCGCCATACTCGCCGGCGATGCCTACCCCGCCACCCCCATCGGCATCAACCTGCCCAACGCCAACTGGATACGCGCCGCGCACGGCAGCAAATCAGTGACCATCGAAAACATCACCCAGGCTTATGACGAAGCCAGCCACGGCAACGGCTTCAACGAGGAATTCGTCATTGACGAATACACCCGCGACCTTATGGACCGCTACCTCTTCATCACCGACAACCTCCACACCGACCTGCACGAATGCCTCGGTCACGGCTCGGGACGTCTGCTGCCCGGCGTCGACCCCGATGCACTCAAGGCTCACGGCTCCACTCTCGAGGAAGCTCGCGCCGACCTCTTCGCTCTCTACTATCTGGCCGATCCCAAACTGGTCGAACTGGGACTGCTCGACAACCCCGACGCCTACAAGGCCGAGTACTACAAATATATGCTCAATGGTCTGATGACCCAGCTGATGCGTATCGAGCCCGGCAAAGACATCGAAGAAGCACACATGCGCAACCGCCAGCTCATCGCCGCCTGGGCCCTGCGCCATGGGGCCAAGGACAAAGTCGTCGAACTGGTCAAACGCCACGGCAAAACCTTCGTTAAAATCAACGACTACACAGCCCTGCGCAACCTCTTCGGCAAACTCCTGGCCGAGATCCAGCGCATCAAGAGTGAAGGCGACTACGAAGCCGGACGCAACCTTGTCGAAGAATACGCCGTCAAAGTAGACCGCAAACTCCACAAAGAAGTTCTGGCACGCTACGCCACACTCAACATCGCTCCTTACAAGGGATTTGTCAACCCCGAGTACACCCTTGTACGCGAAGACAACGGCAATATCACCGATGTCACCATCACTTACGGGGAAGGTTACGTCGACCAAATGCTGCGCTACGGCCGCGAACATGCACCCCTGTGTCCTCAGAAATAAGACCTTATAGGCAAATACTCTTTAAGGTCCTACAAGTAAACATTTCACACTCATCCTCTAAAAAGCCGAATGAAAACAACATTCAGACGACACAATGCCGTCTCAAGGCATTTGATTGCCGCTACCGTCGCCATAGCCTTCACGGCTATGAGCGCAGCGGCAGCCATCACGGACCTCCCGGTCAAGTCGGTCAACGGACGACAAATGTACTACTACGTAGTGCGTAAGGGCGAAACAGTCTACTCACTGACGCACACCCTCGGCATCACGCACGACCAATTGGTCAAGACCAATCGCTCGGTGGAGGACGGACTGCGCGCCGGCCAGACGCTCTACTTCCCCGTTGCTGAATTCGGCGGTAAGGCCGTCACCGAGACAGCCTCGACATCAGCCTCCGCCTCCAAAGTGATTTTGCATACCGTCTCCAAGGACGAGACCCTTTACGGCGTCAGCCACCGCTACAACGTGCCGGTCAGCGAAATCATCCGCCTGAACCCCGAGGCCGAAAAAGGCCTGCGCGCCGGCCAGACGCTCAAAGTGCCTATGACTTCGGCAGCACAAGTTGCAGCCTCAAAGCCTATAGACACAGCCGACAATGCCGCGGGCTCAGATACGGTAGCGTCCAAGCCCGCGACATCCGCCTCCACAACCACTCGCCCGATAGTCACTTCCGAGGCTGCCCAATCGGCCCCGGCAGACAAATCAACCCCGGCCGGGAAATCAACTTCCGGCGAGAAGATTCAACCACTCGAAGAGCCGCCGCTACAGCTGACACCCGTAAGGGGCGAAATAATCCGCGTAGACCACGAAGCCGCTACCGATGCCGCCACAAGCGACAACGCCACTGTACGCCGCCACCATGTAGCGCTGATGCTGCCGCTGTGCGCCTCCGGGAAGGCTACCCGTCAGTCCACGCTCGCCACCGACTTCTACCGCGGCACGCTGCTGGCTGTCAAAGACTTCGGCGAAGTATACCCCGACAGCATCGACCTGAAAGTGTACGACACCACCGACGGCAATTTCTACAAAAATCTGACCTCGCTGCACAACATAGACATAGTCATCACCCCCGATGATGAAACCAAGGTCGAACAGATTGCCCTATACACGGGCGCACACGGCATCCCGGCTTTCAACAGCTTCATAGTCAAGGACTCGACATATATCACCACTCCGGGCATGATGCAGACCTACATCGGTCAGGAACGTATGTACGCAAAGGCCATAGACTACGTAGCCGAAATACTGACCTCGCCCGATGCTCCCACGCCGGTGATACTCAACAACGAAAGCAGCCGAAAAGACAAACTCAACTTTGTGGCCCGGCTCAAAGAACGCCTCGACCGCGAAGGCATCCAATACATCACTCTGGACTTCAACGGCAACCTCCACAAAACCATCCTCGAAGACAAGCTGCCGACATCATCCTCGTATTTCGTAATTACAATGTCCGGACACCTGGCCGAGTACAACAAGATAGCTTCGGGCTTGGCCGGCTTCGCCGAGGATCTGGCCGCCGAAGGCAATACGCTGACCACCTTCGGATACCCCGAATGGATCAGCTTCCGAGGCGAAGCGCAGGACAAACTTGCCCAAATAGGCGCATTGTACTACTCTCGCTTCTACCTCGACAAGGATGCAGACGCAACCAAGCGCCTCATAGCCGAATTCCGCCGTTGGTACGACAAAGCACCCGCCGACGGCATTCCCGTACAAGCGCTGCTGGGATATGACTCGATGATGTACATACTCACCGCACTGCACGAAGGCAATGCCGTACTTGACCGCCCGTACCACGGCATACAGTCCTCGTACAACTTTGTACACACATCCGGCATCAAAGGCTCGATCAACGATGCCCTGTACATCATCCGTTACATCGCCGGAGCCGCCTCACCTTCGGTCACCATCCTATGAGCCGCGCACGCATACTCCGGTCGGTCATCGCTATGGTGATACTCCTCGCCGCCGCCCTGCCCTCTCAGGCCCAGAAGCACTACCGCGAACATCTGTGGGTGGGCGTACACGGCGGGCTGTCCATGTCCCGCCAATCATTCTCGCCGTCCATAGACCAGAAGATGCACAACGGATTTACGGGCGGTGTCACATTCCGATATGCCGAGGAAAAAATCTTCGGACTTATCGGCGAGCTCAACCTGGTGCAACGCGGATGGCAGGAGAACTTCAAGGACAACCCTGAGCTGTCGTACAAGCGCAACCTGACGTACATCTCGCTGCCGATAATGACGCATATCTACTTCGGCTCGCGACGCTTCAAAGGCTTTGTCAACCTCGGCCCCGAGATTTCGTATATGCTCTCGGAAGACAAAAGCGCCAACTTCGACTACTCCGACCCCACCGCCGCCGAAATTCCGGCCACACGAGTCACCCGACAGATGACAATGGACATCAAGAACCGCTTTGACTACGGCATCACCGCCGGCATCGGCGTAGAGTTCTACCTCCGGCCGCGCCACTCGCTGGTGCTCGAAGCCCGCTACTACTTCGGACTGGGCAACATCTTCCCCTCCACCAAAGCCGACTACTTCAGCGCCTCCCGCGCCTCGGCCATCCAAGTCACCCTCGGCTACAACTTCCGCCTCCGCTGACATAAACATCTGCCAAATCACACAAATCGAAAACTTAGTAACCGCCGTAATAGTTACGACGGTTACTAAGTTTTCGATTTCTTATCGGGTTGTTCCAATGAAATGTTTTTCGTAACTTTGTCTCGCGGCTTACGGGATCGTGCAACTGCGCCACGGCCCACACGACACAACTAACCGAAATATCACACAACGCACATACATACAACTATGAACAAGAAACTTATTCCTCTGGCCGCACTGGCTATGATGGCCGGCGGCAACGCCATGGCGCAAGACAACGCCACGCACCGGAATCCCTTTCTGAGTCCGTACACAACCCCGTATCAGATTCCACCCTTCGACCAAATCACCTATGATGATTACCTGCCCGCCCTCGAGGCCGGCATCGCACAAGCCAAGGCCAACATCAACGCCATCGTCAACAACCCCGCCACTCCGACGTTTGACAACACTATCGTGGCCCTGGACCGCTCCAGTGACATCCTCGACAAAGTGGTGTACGTCTTCGGCGCACTCGACGAATCCAACAACTCGCCCGAGATGGTGGCTATAGCCGAAAAGTTCTATCCGCGTTACTCGCAATACAGCGATGAGGTGAGTATGAACCCCGGACTGTTCAAGCGCATCAAATACCTCTATGACAACCGCGACAAACTCGGCCTGGCCGATGACCAGAAGCGTGCCGTCGAAGAAGCCTACAAGAAATTTACACGCAACGGCGCACTGCTGTCCGAGGACAAACAAAACGAGCTCAAGAAATTGAACACCGAGCTCACCGACCTCTACCTGCAATTCAACAAGAATCTGCTGGCGGCCACCAACGCCTTCAACATCGTTGTCGATGACGCCAAGCGTCTGTCAGGCCTGCCCCAGTCGAGCATAGACGTGGCCGCCGAAGAAGCCGCCAACCGCGGCCTCAAAGGCAAATGGGTGTTCACCCTGCACGCCCCCAGCCGCCTGCCGTTGCTGCAATATGCCGACGACCGCGACCTACGTAAACAGATGTACCTTGGCTACACCACTCTGGCATCCTCCGGTCAGTACGACAATAAGCCCGTAATCAACAAGATACTACAAGCTCGCGCCAAGAAGGCACACCTGCTGGGCTTCAAAGATTTTGGTTCGTATATGACAGATAACGTCATGGCCAAGAGTGTCAACGCCGCCGAAGACCTGCTGATGCAGATATGGCGTCCAGCCGTCAAGCGCGTACATCAGGAAGTGGCCGAGATGCAGCAGATAGTCAACGACGAAGGAGGCAACTTCAAGATTGCACCCTGGGACTACTACTATTACGCCGAGAAAGTGCGCAAAAAGAAATACAATCTGGACGAAAACGAAATACGCCAGTACTTTGCTCTCGACAGCGTACGCAAAGGCATATTCACTATGGCCGAGCGCCTGTACAACATCCGCTTCACCGAAATGCCAGATGCGCCCAAGTACTACCCCGAAGTGAAGGTCTACGATGTCACCGATGCCGGCACCGGCGAGCATCTCGCGGTATTCATGACCGACTACTTCCCCCGCCCGTCCAAACGTCAAGGCGCATGGATGAGCGAGTTCAAAGGCTCATGGATTAATGACGACGGCACTGCCGACCGCCCCATCATCTTCAATGTCGGCAATTTCAGCAAGCCCACCGCCGATGCACCGTCGCTGCTGACCCTGGACGAGGTGGAGACAATGTTCCACGAATTCGGCCACGGCCTGCACGGAATGCTCTCGCGTGCACGCTACAAATGCCAGAGCGGGACAAACGTCGACCGCGACTTTGTCGAGCTACCCTCCCAGATACACGAGCACTGGGCACTGGAACCCGAGTTGCTGCGTATATATGCACACAATTACAAGACCGGAGAAGTCATCCCCGATTCCCTGATCACCAAGCTCGAAAAAGCATCGACATATGGCCAGGGCTTCGCCACCGCCGAACTGGCCGGAGCAGCACTCCTCGACTTGCAATACGGCAAACTCAACCCTACAAGCGACATTGACATCGCCGCCTTCGAGAAAAAAGTCGCTAAAGACCTCGGAATGCCGGACGAACTCACCTTCCGCTACCGCTCGACATACTTCAAGCACATCTTCGGCAGCGACGGATATGCCTCCGGATACTACACCTACCTGTGGGCCGAGGTACTTGATACAGACGGCTTCGAGCTCTTCAAGGAAAAAGGTGTCTTTGACCCCGCAACGGCCAAGTCCTTCCGCGAAAACATCCTCGAAAAAGGCGGCAGCGTTGACCCGATGCAACTCTTCATCAACTTCCGCGGACACCGCCCGGGAGTAGACGCACTGCTGCGCAACCGCGGCCTCGAGACGCCCGAGAAGCACAACGTGCCCTCGCTGAACAAAGACTGAGGTCATCGTCCACACATAATCTTCGAAATGTCCTTAGGCTGCACTGCGGCCTAAGGTCTTTCGGGAATATACGGGATGCCGACGCAGCAGCGCAGACACGCACACTTCCAAGTATTTACACATCCTAAACGAGCACACATACAATGTCCAAGACACTCACGGCACTGCTGAGCGGTGTCGCCATACTCGCAAGCACCTCAATGACTTTTGCACAAAACGCGCCCAAGACTTATCCCGTAGCGCCGCACGATGACACCACGGACACATACTTCGGCATAAAAGTCGCCGACCCCTACCGACCGCTGGAAAACGACACGGCCGCTGCCGTCACGGCATGGGTCGAAGCCGAGAACGCCGTCACTCGCCGATACCTCGACGCCATACCCTGGCGCAGCGCCATACACCGACGTCTGCAAAGCCTCAACGACTACGCCAAGCACGGACTGCCCTCGCGTGAAGCCGACGGACGGTATTATTTCTACGAAAACGACGGACTACGCAACCAAAGCGTCCTCTATCGTGCCGATGATGCCGCCGGAAAGGTCAACCGCGAGGTCTTCATTGACCCCAACGCGCTCAGCGATGACGGCACCGTCGCCCTCACCGGCGTATTCATAAGCCCGGACGGCAAGTACACCGCCTACACCATAAGCCGCAGCGGCAGCGACTGGACCGAGATATACGTCATGGACACCGCCTCAAAGAAGTTGCTGGACGACCATATCGTCTGGGCTAAATTCACCGGCGCTGCATGGCACGGCAACGGCTTCTATTACAGCGCCTACCCGGCACCCGAACAAGGCAAAGCCTACAGCAACGCCAACTACGGACACAACGTGTACTACCACGCAATAGGCACGGGCCAAAGCCAGGACAGATTGACCTACAGCGAGCCGGACGCCCCGTTGCACTTCCACGAAGCATGGGTAGACCCCGGACAACGACTCATGGCCGTATCCATCGGCGGTCAGGGCAACGGCAACGCCTTGGTGGTTCGCCGTCTTGATCAAGGCGAGGACGCACCCTGGATTACCATATACCCGAAACAGGACAAGTACGTTGAAGTCATCGGTGTCATCGGCGACGAACTGTACCTGTACACCAGCATCGATGCTCCCAACTATCGCATCGCAGCCGTCAAGCTTGACAACCTCGGTACGGACAATTGGCGCACCGTAGTGTCGGACGCCGGCACCCCGCTCGTATCGGTCAACTGCGTAGGTCAAGACCGTATGATTCTGACCTACGACCGCGATGCGGCCAACCACGCCTACCTCTACGACATTCAAGGCCGACAGATACGCGAAATCGCACTCCCGACCTACGGCACGGTATCTTTCAGCACCTCACGCAAGCACTCCGAAGTGTATTACAGCTTCTCGAGCTTTGTATACCCGTCGGCCGGATATAGCTACGACATCGCCTCGGGCAACAGTACACCGCTATTCAGCGCCCACATTGCAGACTTCCACCCCGATGAGTACATCACCGAGCAAATATTCGTCACAAGCAAGGACGGCACACGCGTGCCAATGTTCGTGACGCGACGCCGCGACATCAAGCCCGACGGCACCAACCCCGTATACCTTTACGGATACGGAGGCTTCAACATCACGCTCAACCCGACTTTCAGCCCCAACCGCCTTGTATGGCTCGAAAACGGCGGCATATACGTCTCCGTTAACCTGCGCGGCGGTGCCGAGTATGGCGAGCCGTGGCACCTTGCGGGGACACTGATGCAGAAGCTCAATGTCTTTGACGATTTCATCGCCGCTGCCGAGTATATGCAAAGCCACGGATGGACCACGCCTCGACTCACCGTCATCGAAGGCGGCAGCAACGGCGGTCTGCTCGTGGGCGCGTGCGTCAACATCCGTCCCGACCTTTACGCTGTAGCCATACCGCGCGTAGGCGTCATGGACATGATGCGCTACCACCTCTTCACCATTGGCTGGAACTGGGCTCACGACTACGGAACCAGCGCCGATTCACAAGAAATGGCTCAATACCTCCTGGGATACTCACCCCTGCACAACATCCGCAACGACGGCACCCCATACCCCGCCATACTCGTCACCACCGCCGACCACGACGACCGTGTAGTACCCGCTCACTCGTTCAAATACTCGGCTACATTGCAGCAGGCCGACACCGGTGACGCACCCAAGCTGATACGCATCGACAGCAAGGCCGGACACGGCGGCGGAAAGCCCGTAAGCAAGGTCATCGACGAGTGGACCGATATCTACAGCTTCATCTTCAAGAATATAGGGCGTAAGCCCATATACGCAAAATGATGCGAAATCTGTCGGATGACCCTAATAGCATTATGCGCAGGACATTGTCGATGACTGCCGTATGCTTGGCCTTAGCTGCGGCTTTGTCCGGATGCTTTACGGGTGTAGAAAGTACTCCCATCATCTCGAGCAAAGACGTGCAACGCCAACGTGCAAGTGCCCCGAGCGCCGAGCAGAGCTATCTTGCCGATATACGACCGGCTCCCCCGTCGCAATGGAAGCCCGGCAAACGTCTTATAGTTACCGACAGCCGTATAAGCATCGTCCTGGACGCCTCCACGGACGCCCAAGGAACACGCCACACTCCGACACCGGGCGATACGCTGCGACTTGTCACGGCTGCGCCCACTCCGACACTTACCGAGCAGCCGGAAATTACCCTGACTTTTGTAGGCGCTCACGGCGACAGTCTCGCCTACCATACGGGCCTTGACGAACGTGCTTGGAAGTCGAGACAAAGCATCGAAATACCATTCACCATTGATGCGGACGTCATTGACAGCGTGGCGCACCGCCTTATCGGGAAGCATCTGTATATCATCGCACAACGTCGTATGACGTGGCCCGAAGGCGCCGTCATCACCCCGCGTCGATACGTGGGTGTCACCGTCCGCGATGTCCGCGGAGGTACGGCCGAGCTACCTGTAATTGTCGTCATCGAGCCGGACGATGCCCCGGACACGCTGCAAGCCGTTTATATGACCCTGGGCGACGGAGCCACCGCTACGCGCAACTTCGACAAGGTATTCTCACTGATCAATCCGCGCTCGCGATACCCGCGTATCGAGGACGATGTATGGCAGCTGATATGCGACGGCAAAATTCGTCTCGGTATGACCCCGGACGAATGTCGTCTGTCGTTGGGCGCGCCCACCGAGTACATCAAGGTGCCTTCGACTGCCGGAATGGTCGAACGATGGACCTACCCCGATGGCATATTCCTCATCTTCGAGGATGGCGTCCTTGCTCGCTACAGACGTTAGCCGCCCGCACTTTCGGCACGGCAAGCGTCCCATTACACCGAACATACACACACTACACACAACGCCCGCAACGGAAGAAGATGCCGTTGCGGGCGTTGGCCTTATTGTATTGCGCTATCTTCAGTTACCGATACTCAGGGTGGTATAATAGCGTGAGGTGCCGTTATTAGCCGTATCGTTGAAAAAGGACAATGTAATGTAGCCGTTGTTGTATCCCCACCAGGTAGCAGTCACTCCGCCATAGGTGTCCTGGACACTCACCGGAGACCCATACCGGCGTACAAGCTGTGAGTACAGTGCGTTGTAGCGGCTGATGTCATATCCGGGCGAGGAATATACAAATTCGCTGCCTTGCAGTCCGCCGCCGCTGCCGTAATATAGCGTTGCAGACGGCCAAGTGTAGTTGTATATGGGTACATTGGAGAGGTACACTTGATTGTTGCCGTATCCCAGGATGCTGTATCCGCTGTTGAATAGGTAGTCAAGCGACAAGTTCAGTGCCGTGCCCAGCGTGATGCCGAGAATGCTGTTGAAAGTTGGGCATCCGTAGTATGGACGCCAAGATGGCGGAGGTGTAGGCCGACGCCAAGGACGGTTGTACGGCATATAGGGACGATATGGAGGCGTATTGTGGTAGCTATAGCGGTCGTGACGTGGAGGCGGCGGGGGTGTGGGTCGTGTATAGTTTCCACCGGGGCGATAGCCGCCGGGGCGATGGCTCTGCTGGGGCGTGTTGCCGCCGGGTCGGTAGCCGTTGTTCGGACGCGAACTGTTGCCGCCGGGTCGGTAGCCGTTATCGTGACGCGAACTGTTGCCGCCGGGTCGGTAGCCGTTATCGTGACGCGAACTGTTGCCGCCGGGCCGGTAGCCGTTGTTCGGACGCGAACTGTTGCCGCCGGGTCGGTAGCCGTTGTTCG